>VYKU01000180.1_pt1 | contig 29365 bp, 15 predicted proteins | sample 5114491 | NCBI WGS metagenome assembly VYKU01 (sample SAMN12291796, study PRJNA351875) | freshwater metagenome | isolation source: freshwater lake | place: USA: Michigan, Gull Lake | collected 2011-07-05 | reverse complement strand
GATTTGTGTCTGCAGCAGTTGTTTGAACAACAAGTAAAACAGAATCCACAAGCGATCGCAGTTAAATTAGAAAATGAATTTTTTACCTATCAAGAATTAAATAATCGTGCTAATAAATTGGCACATCACCTACAATCTTTAGGGGTAAAATCCGATAGTTTAGTCGGGATTTTTGTTGAACGTTCCCTAGATATGATCATCGGAATCCTGGGAATAATTAAAGCTGGGGGAGCATATATTCCTTTAGATATTGATTATCCCCAAGAGCGGATTGCCTATCTTCTTGAAGATAGTCAACTTAGTATTCTCTTGACCAAATCTAAATTTGTTGAGCAACTTCCCCAATTTCCACCTAACACTATCTGTTTAGATAAAGACTGGTCAACAATTGCCAAACAGAGTACAGTTAACCCTTTGGTAGCAGTTGAGCAGCACAATTTAGCCTATATTATCTACACCTCTGGCTCCACAGGTCAACCCAAAGGGGTAATGATTGAACATCGCTCAGTAGTCAACTATATCCTGACTCTTATTCGAGAGTATGGTATTACAGCAGATGATCGAATTCTACAATTTTCTTCTATCTGCTTTGATGTTTCCGTTGAAGAAATCTTTGTTAGTTTGTTATCGGGTGCGACCTTGGTATTGCGAACAGAAGATATGTTGCGCTCTAGTGAGGATTTTTGGCAATGTTGTCAAAAATGGCAATTAACAGTTTTGAGTCTTCCTACTGCCTATTGGCATCAATTAGCCTCTGAATTAACCCCTGATACCCTGCCAATTCTCTCAAAGATTAAAGTAATTTTCATTGGCGGGGAAGCCATTCAACCGGCAAAAGTACAGCAATGGCAAACAATTACGGGTCAATATTCCCCTCTTCCTCGACTATTCAATGGTTACGGACCAACAGAAGCAACCATTGCGGCGACTTTCTCCGAATTTACTTCACCAACTATAACCAATGTTCCCATTGGGCGACCCATCAGTAATACTCAGGTTTATATTCTTGATGCTTTCTTACAACCTGTTCCTGTGGGGGTAGCCGGAGAATTACATATTGGCGGTGTCGGGTTAGCCAGGGGTTATTTTAATCGTCCAGAATTAACTCAAGAGAAATTTATTTATTTAGAGAATAGGGGACAGTTACAAGGGGAACGTCTATATAAAACTGGGGATTTATGTCGGTATTTACCCGATGGTAATATTGAGTATTTAGGACGGATTGACAATCAAGTAAAAATTCGCGGTTTCCGCATTGAATTGGGGGAAATTGAAACTGTTCTTAGTCAGCACAGTGCGGTAAAAACGGCTGTTGTTATTGCCTGGGAAGATGAGACAAATCAGAAACGTTTAGTCGCCTATATTATTCCCCAAGTAGAGATTATTTCCCCCCAAAAAGAGGAAAATTCGCTTAATGTTACTGAACTGCGGCAATTCCTGAAAGCTAAGTTACCAGAGTATATGATTCCTAGTGCTTTTGTTATTTTGGAATCCCTACCCTTAACGCCTAATGGTAAGACTGATTACCGTGCTTTACCGACTCCCGAATTCCAAAGCCAAGAGCAGTATATCGCGCCGCGTAACCCGATTGAGGAGATATTATCCTCGATTTGGGCAAAAGTGTTAAAAGTTGCACAGGTGGGGATTCACGACAACTTCTTTGAGTTGGGTGGACATTCATTATTAGCAACTCAACTAATTTCGCGCATCCGTGAGGCTTTTCAGGTAGAAATGCCCTTACGGGAGTTATTTGTTGCACAGACAATCGCCGAATTAGCACAGGTAATAAAACGTATTTCGCAGCAAGAACAAATTACTGAACTGCCGATTTTACCCAGGGACAAGCTTTACGCACCAACTTTATTACCGTTGATGGTATCCCTACCCAGATTATACAAACACGAACCTGGACAGTTACGGTAGTTGATTTACAGCATTTATCTAGCAGTGAAAAAGCAATTGCATCCCAAGAGTTAGCACAAAATAAAGCGATTCAACCCTTTGACTTAGCAAGTGAACCCTTAATCAGAACCACTTTAGTCGTGTTATCTGAAACGGAACACATCTTGTTAGTCTGTATGCACCACATTGTCAGTGATGGCTGGTCAATGGGGGTATTTCTTCAGGAATTAACCGACCTCTATAACGCATACATTCAAAATCAGCCCTCATCTTTAAGTCCGTTACCGATTCAGTACGGTGATTACACTCTTTGGCAAAAACAGTGGTTACAGGGAGATATTCTGCAACGTCAATTAGATTACTGGCAAAAACAGTTAGCAGATGCTCCCGCGTTATTATCCCTTCCCACAGACCGACCTCGACCAGCTGTACAGAGTTTTGCTGGTGCCCATCTTCCCTTTAGCCTTTCTTGGGTGCTGTCTTACTTTACCGTTATACAGAACAGGAAGACATCTTAATTGGTACTCCCATTGCTAACCGTAATCGCAGGGAAATTGAAGGTTTAATCGGCTTTTTTGTCAATACTTTGGTCTTGCGAATTGACTTGTCAGGTAAACCCAATTTTAATCAGTTATTGGGTCGAGTGCGGGAAATGGCAATGGATGCCTATGCTCATCAGGATTTGCCTTTTGAAATGTTAGTAGAAGTCCTACAACCTGAACGAGATTTAAGTCACGCGCCTTTATTTCAAGTGGATTTTCTGCTGCAAAATAGTCCTCCGTCTCCCTTAGAACTAACAGGATTAACTGCCACTCCCTAACCCTGGCTATGGAGAATACCGGTGCAGGATTACAAGGGGTATGGGAATATAATACCGATTTATTTGATCGCAGTACCATTGAGCGATTAACAGGAAATTTCATCACCTTATTAGAAGCATTAGTTGTTAACCCGCAACAGCCAATTTTCCAACTACCATTATTAACCGAAGTCCAGTCGCAAGAATTATTAGAAGACTGGAATGCCACCGAAAAAGAATATCCTTTCCATCATTGTATTCATCATTTATTTGAAGAACAAGCGGCACGAACACCAGCAGCAGTAGCAGTGGTATTTGAAGGTCAAGAATTAACCTATCAAGAATTAAATATCCAGGCGAATCAATTAGCCCATTATTTAAAATCTTTGGAAATGGCAGAAGATGCCCAAATTTCTCTACTGCTAACTCAAGAAAGTTTACTCGATTCTTTGCCCGTAGAAGATGTGGGGGTAATTGTCTTAGATAAATTAGCGGAGATATTGACAGTTCAAAGTCCAGAAAATCCCGTCAGTGAAGTGGTTTCAGAAAATCTACTATGCCTATTATATACATCTGGTTCAACGGGTAAACCTAAAGGAGTGATGTTAACTCACGCAGCCTTAGTTAATCATAGTTGGGGCATTAGTGAAGTATTCGGTTTAACAGAATCTGATCGCGTTTTACAGTTTGCTTCCTTTGGTTTTGATGTCGCTGCGGAAGAAATTTTTCCCACCTGGTTAAAAGGTGGCACAGTGGTTTTAAGACCAGGGCAAATGTTTGCAACTTTGACTGATTTTGCCAATTTTATCGAACAAGAAAGGCTCACCGTTTTAAATATTACCCCCGCCTATTGGCATGAATGGGCGCTCGCCGTTTCCCAATCATTAGCTACTGTACCATCCAGTCTGCGGGTTGTCGCTGTGGGAGGGGATGCAGTGTTACCAGAAACCGTCAATATTTGGCGACAAATGGTCGGGAAACGGGTTCAATGTATCAACGTCTATGGACCCACAGAAGCGTCTGTAACCGCCATAGTTCATGACTTGCTAGATTATCAGTCAGAGAAAATCAATTCGGTGCTGATTGGTCGTCCCATTGCTAACACAAAAGCCTATGTTCTGGATCAAAATCTGCAACCTGTACCCATTGGAGTTAAGGGAGAATTGCATTTATGCGGTGTTCGTTTAGCGCGGGGTTATCTGAATCGTCCCGAATTAACTGCTGAAAAATTTATTAACAATCCCTTTGCTAATGCAGCTTTCAATCGTTTGTATAAAACGGGAGATTTAGCGCGTTATTTACCCGATGGTAATATTGAATGTTTTGGACGGATTGACAATCAGGTTAAAATTCGCGGATTCCGTATTGAGTTAGGAGAAATTGAAGCGGTACTTAACCAAAATATTGATGTACAAACATCTTGTGTGATTATTCGCGAAGATACTCCGGGGGATAAATATTTAGTCGCCTACATAGTAGCTCATTACGAACGGATACCGATGATTAGTGAACTGCGTCAGTTTCTGTCCAGTAAATTGCCTCTATATATGGTTCCTCAAGCTTTTGTTTTTCTGGAATCTTTACCCCTTACTACTAATCGTAAGGTAGATCGTCGCGCTTTACCCGCACCAGATAAAATAGGGAATCGCCGGGATCAATATGTAGCACCACGCAATGGAATTGAAGAGATGTTGGTGCAAATTTGTACAGAAATACTCAAAGTAGAGCAAGTGGGAATTTATGATAATTTCTTTGAAATTGGCGGCCATTCTCTCCTCGCAACTCAATTAGTCTCGCGGATTCGGAGTTTATTTAAAATAGAACTACCTTTGCGGAGTTTATTTGGTGCAGCTACGGTAGCCGAATTAGCGCATCTTATTGGACAACTACAGCAGCAAAATCTCACTCTAACAGTACCCCCCATTTTACCGAGAACTAAGGATACAGAACTACCTCTATCTTTTGCTCAACAGCGTTTATGGTTTTTAGATCAATTGCAACCAAATAGCGCTTTATATAATATACCGATGGTGTTGCATTTCCGAGGCAACCTCAATCAAAAGGCCTTAGAACAAAGTTTACAAGAAATTTGCGATCGCCACGAGGTATTACGGACTAATTTTGTCACGATTGATGGACAACCGACTCAAGTTATTCAAACAACAAGGGAGGGAATATCAGTCGTTAATTTAGAGGATTTAACCGTCCATGAACAAGCAGAAAAAACACAGCAATTAAAGCAAAAACAAGCGACTCAACCCTTTGATTTAGCCAAAGAATCCTTAATCAGAATCACTTTAGGGGTGCTATCTGAGACGGAACATCTCTTGTTAGTGTGTATGCACCACATTATTAGTGATGGTTGGTCAATCGAAGTATTTATTCACGAATTGACCAGCTTATATAATGCTTATGTGCAGAATCAACCCGCAAATTTAGCTCCCTTACCGATTCAGTATGCAGATTTTGCAGTTTGGCAAAAACAATGGTTACAAGGGGATGTCCTGCAAACTCAATTAAATTACTGGCAAAATCAACTAACAGCTGCACCCCCTTTATTATCTCTTCCCACAGACCACCCTCGACCTGCGGTGCAAAGCTTTGTCGGTACTCAGCAAGAATTTTCCCTTTCCCCCAAACTTAGCCAAGCTTTGAATGAATTGAGTCGCCAACAAGGGGTGACATTATTTATGACGCTTTATCAGATAATCCGAGTTTTAGTCAGTTATTAACCCGTGTTCGGGAAGTGACAATGGATGCTTACGCGCACCAAGACTTACCCTTTGAAATGTTAGTCGAAGCGTTGCAACCAGAACGGGATTTGAGCCATACTCCCCTATTTCAAGTCGCTTTTGTACTGCAAAATACACCTAAGTCTGAGATTGCAATGACGGGATTAACGGTGACAGATTTGCCACCAGAAAATACCACAGCTAAGTTTGATTTAACCTTAGCTATGGTTAACACCGATGATGGCTTAAAAGGTGTCTGGGAATATAATACTGATTTGTTTGAAAGTAGCACTATTGAGCGATTATCTGGGCATTTTCTCAACTTATTAGGGGGAATTGTGGCCAATCCTCAAGCGCGGATTTCCCAATTACCCTTACTGACAGAAAGCGAGACTAATCAGTTATTAATTGAGTGGAATAATACTCAAGTTGACTATCCTGAGTATAAGTGTATTCATCAATTATTTGAGGAACAGGTAAAACGTACACCCGACGCGGTAGCGGTGGTTTGTTCCCAGCAACAATTAACCTACAATGAGTTAAATTGTCGAGCTAATCAATTAGCTCATTACCTGCAAAAATTAGGAGTAAAAGCTGATACTTTAGTCGGTATTTCCCTTGAGCGTTCCTTAGACATGATTGTGGGATTATTGGGGATATTAAAAGCGGGTGGTGCATATCTACCTCTCGACCCAGATTATCCCAGTGAACGGCTACAATTTGCCATCGCTGATGCCCAACTGTCATTATTGCTAACTCAAGAGGGATTAATCGATAAATTACCTGAACATCAAGCGCCGCTAATCTTGTTAGACAGATTCACAGAAGAAATTAACCAAAACAGCCAAGATAACCTAACAGGAGTAGTAACAGCCAATAATTTAGCTAATCTCATTTATACCTCTGGTTCTACAGGAAAACCTAAAGGGGTAATGGTGGAACATCGGGGACTATTTAACCTAGCTCAAGCGCAAATTAAAACGTTTAACTTACAGTCAAACTATCGCATTCTCCAGTTTGCTTCCCTCAATTTTGATGCTTCCATTTGGGAAATTATCATGGCAATGGGAGCAGGTGCAACCCTTTATTTAGACACCAAAGACGCTTTAATGCCTGGGTTGCCATTAATGGGGCGATTAAAAGATTATGGTATTACTCATGTTACTTTACCACCCTCAGCCTTAGCGGCTTTGCCCCTAGAAGAAATCCCAGAGTTACAAACAATTATTGTGGCAGGAGAAGCTTGTTCAGAAGAATTGATCAAACAATGGGCTACGGGTAGAAATTTCTTTAATGCTTATGGACCGACAGAAACCAGCGTTTGTGCCACGGTAGAAAAATGGACAGATGCGACGGAAAAAATCACTATTGGTCGTCCCATTGCTAACACCCAAATTTATATCTTAGACTCCCATTTACAACCTGTCCCGATTGGTGTTCCGGGAGAATTACATATTGGTGGTATGGGATTAGCGCGGGGTTATCTCAATCGTCCCGAATTAACCCAAGAAAAATTTATTCCTAATCCTTTTGAGAAGGATGAAGTGATCCCCCCAACCCCCCTTAATAAGGGGGGCAATGAGCCGTCAAAATTATATAAAACGGGAGACTTAGGGCGTTATTTACCCGATGGTAAAATCGAATATTTAGGACGCATTGACAATCAAGTAAAACTTCGCGGCTTCCGTATTGAATTAGGAGAAATTGAGGCCTTACTCAACCAAAATGAGGCGGTACAGTCTTCTTGTGTGATTGTTCGTGAAGATAATCTAGGGGATAAACGCTTAGTTGCTTACGTTGTACCGCAACCCGAAATCAACCTGACAATTAACGAAATACGGCAATTTTTGCGAGCAAAATTACCCGACTATATGGTCCCAACTGCGTTTGTCCTTCTTGATACTTTCCCCTTAACTCCCAATGGCAAAATAGACCGCCGTGCTTTACCTGTTCCCGATTTACAGAGCCAAGGTGAATATATCGCTCCCCGTAACCCCATTGAAGAAAAAATGGCGCAGATTTGGGCTGAGGTACTGAAATTAAAACGAGTCAGTATTGAGGATAATTTCTTTGAATTAGGTGGACATTCTCTGTTGGCAACTCAAGTTATTTCTCGATTACAGGAAACCTTTGAGATTGTTGTTCCCTTGCGTTATCTGTTTGAATCCCCAACCATTGCTCAGTTAAGTGCGGTAATTTTAAAAGAACTGCAAACAGGTTTAGGGTTAAAACTACCATCAATTGTACCCGTTAATCGAGAGGATGATATCCCCCTATCCTGGGCCCAGGAACGTCTCTGGTTTGTGAATCAATTAGAAGGAGAAAGTGGGGCTTATACTATTGATTTAACGATGCGTTTGCGGGGAAATCTCAATATTAAAGCCTTAGAAAAAGCTTTCCAGGCAATTATTCAACGCCATGAACCCCTACGGACTCAGTTTAAGCTCAAAGATAACAAACCAATACAAGCGATCGCCTCTAATGTCAACTTTACCTTACCCGTAGTACAAAGCCAGCCTCTGCAAGTAGAGCAACTGTTGATAGAAGCAGTATCTGAACCATTTAATCTCGAATCTGGTTCAGTATTACGGGTAAAATTATGGCAAGTCAAGACAGAGGAATATGTCCTATTATTAGCCATTCATCATATTGCGGCAGATGGTTGGTCAATAGGTGTTTTAATCGACGAATTATCAGCCTATTATCGAAGTTTCTGCACCGGGACAAAAGCAGATTTACCTGATTTATCAATACAGTATGCTGACTTTGCCCTGTGGCAGCGTCAATGGTTAACCAATGAAGTATTAGACCGTCAATTAAGCTACTGGAAGCAACAATTAACTGGGGTTCCCCTACTACACCAACTTCCCACAGACCGTCCTCGGCCAGCAATCCAAAGTTTTCGCGGTGGGACGGAGCGACTGCAACTAGATAGTCAACTAACGCAACAATTGAAAAAACTCAGTCAAGAGTCCGGTAGCACTCTCTTTATGACATTACTAGCGGGTTTTGCTGTGTTACTATCTCGTTATAGTCAACAAACAGATGTGGTAATTGGTTCACCAATTGCTAATCGTAACCGCACCGAAATTGAAGGGTTAATCGGCTTTTTTGTCAATACTTTAGTGTTAAGATTTGATTTATCTCAAGACCCGAACTTTGAGGATTTTCTCACGCAAGTCAGACAAACGACTCAAGACGCTTACGACCATCAAGATTTACCCTTCGAGATGTTAGTCGAAAAATTACAAATTGAGCGTCATTTAGATCGTAATCCTTTAACACAGATAGTTTTTGCCCTTCAGAATGCTCCTAGTTCTCCCTGGGATTTACCCGGAGTAAACATTGAGGAGATACCATCGGGACTTGATTCAGTCAGGGTTGACCTAGAAGTTTACCTGTGGGATGCACCGGAAGGATTGGGCGGTTTTTGCTCTTATAACAGGGATTTATTTGCTGCTGAAACTATTGTCAGTATGATGAATCATTTTAAGAATTTATTAGCGGCAATTGTGGAAAATACCCAGCAATCAGTGGCCTTGCTTCCCTTATTAACTCCAGAGGAAAATTATCAACTATTAGAAGGGTGGAATGAGACAAAAGCTGATTACTCCTATAACAAGTGTATTCATCAATTGATCGAGGAACAAGCAGAGCGTACCCCTGATGCAGTAGCAGTAGTTTTTGAAAGTCAACAGTTGACTTATGCAGAATTAAATAGTCGGGCCAATCAACTAGCTCACTATTTACGCTCTTTAGGCGTAGAAACCGAGGTAATAGTCGGTTTATGTGTAGAGCGCTCTTTAGACATGATTGTGGCATTATTTGGCATCCTTAAAGCCGGTGCTGCCTATCTACCCCTTGACCCGGAATATCCTCAACAACGCCTACAATTTATGCTAGAGGATAGTCAAGTACCCTTATTACTAACCCAACATTCACTGATTGATAAACTCCCTAATCATCAAGCTAAAACTGTATTTTTAGCTGAAACTTGGGAAGAAATTAAACCAATGAACCGGGATAATTTGACAGGGAAAGTGACAGCTTCTAATTTAGCTAATGTGATTTATACTTCTGGTTCTACGGGTAAACCTAAAGGGGTGATGGTTGAACATCAGGGTTTGTGTAACCTTGCTCTAGCACAAATTGATACTTTTGCTGTGTCTTCTCAGAGTCGAGTGCTTCAATTTGCTTCTTTTAGTTTTGATGCCTGTATTTCAGAAGTTTTGATGGCTTTGGGAGCAGGCGCTGCACTTTATTTGGCAAGTAAAGACAATTTAATGCCCGGCCTACTCTTAATCAAGCAATTACGAGATAATAAGATTACTCATATTACTCTACCGCCATCAGCTTTAGTAGTGCTACCGTGGGACAATCTTTCCTCTCTGCAAACTATTATTGTTGCAGGGGAAGCCTGTTCTCCTGAATTGGTGAAAAAATGGTCACAAGGACGAAATTTCTTTAATGGTTATGGCCCAACGGAGGGAAGTGTTTGTGCAACGATAGCTAAATGTACGCCGGTTGATGAAAAAATAACTATTGGTCGGCCAATTCCTTATGTCCAAGTTTATATTTTAGATTCTCATTTACAACCGGTTCCTATTGGTGTACCGGGGGAATTACACATCGGAGGAGCAGGGGTAGCCAGAGGTTATTTGAATCGTCCAGAATTGACACAAGAGAAATTTATTCCTAGTCCTTTTGAGGAGCAGGGTCTGATCCCCCCAACCCCCCTTAATAAGGGGGGCAATCAATGGTCAAAATTATACAAAACAGGAGATTTAGCTCGTTATTTACCTGATGGAAGAATTGAATATCTGGGACGAATTGACAATCAGGTTAAAGTAAGGGGTTTCCGTCTCGAATTAGGGGAAATTGAAGCAGTTTTGAGCCAACATCCCCTAGTACAAGAAGCGGTTGTGATAGCTCGCGCTGATCAGACAAGTGATCATGATCATGACCAGCTTAATACTAATTTAGTAGCCTACTTAGTTCCGGCTCTCAAGGATCAAGTATTGCCTGAACAGCTTGCTCAATGGCAGAGTGAATATGTTAGTGATTGGCAAAAAATTTACGAAGAATCCTACAGTAAACCCCAACCTCAAACCGAGGACCCCACTTTTAATATTAGTGGTTGGAATAGTAGTTATACTGGACAAGCTATTCCGGCAGCAGAAATGCAGGAATGGGTTGATCAGACGGTGAGCCGAATTTTAGGAAATCAACCACCGCAACGAGTATTAGAAATTGGTTGCGGAAGTGGATTATTGCTATTCCGTGTGGCGAAACATTGTCAGGAATATTGGGGAGCCGATTATTCCTCTGCTACCATTAATAACCTAGAACATTTATGTAGCACAATTGAGGGTTTAGAGGGCAAAGTAAAATTATTACACCGAACAGCCGATGATTTTACCGGTATTCCCCAAGCTACTTTTGATCGAGTAGTAATTAACTCTGTTGTTCAGTATTTCCCTAGTGTCGATTATCTATTACAAGTTATCGCAGGAGCAGTCAAGACGATTGCGGATCAGGGTCAAATTTTCTTAGGTGATATCCGTAGTTTGCCCTTACTAGAGCCTTACCACGCTGCGGTACAGTTAGCTCGCGCTGAAGCTAATAAACCCCTTGAACAATGGCAAAAACAGGTGAATCAAAGTGTAGCTACCGAAGAAGAATTGCTAATTGAACCTCAGTTCTTTATCGCTCTTAAACAACGTTTTCCGCGAATTTCTTGGGTAGAAATTGCACCGAAACGGGGTCAGGCTCAAAATGAGTTAACCCAATTCCGCTATGATGTTACTTTATATCTGGATACTGATGTTCAAAAAACGACAATTCCTTGGCTAAATTGGCAACGAGATGGGTTTTCTTTAGGGCAACTACAAGATAAACTGAAACTGGAACAACCAGAATATTTAGGTATCAGGGATGTGCCAAATCAACGATTACAAAAGGCGCTACAAATTTTAGACTGTTTAGAAAATCCTCCTGGGGTAACAACGGTGGGAGAATTGCGTCAATTGTTAGAAAAAAATACCGGGATAGGGATTAATCCTGAGCAAATGTGGCAACTGGGAGAACAGTTAGGTTACACTGTTCATCTCAGTTGGTGGGAAGGTAGTCAAGATGGTTCTTTTGATGTGGTTTTCTGTCGCCAGAATGCCATCTTAGAACCGATAATAAGTAAAGTTGATGAACAACCATACCCCAATTTTTGGGATGATGAGACGATTATTCCCAAATCCTGGACTGATTATACGAATAATCCCCTATACGGTAAATTAGTCCAGAAGTTAGTGCCACAGGTGCGGGAATTTGTCCAACAAAAGCTACCTAATTATATGGTTCCCCAGGCTTTTGTTTTGCTTAATACCCTACCTTTGACTCCTAATGGTAAAGTAGATCGGCTGGCTTTGCCTACACCTGATCTAGCTACGCGCAATTTGGCTACGGGATTTCTAGCACCTCGTACCGCGATTGAAACTCAAATGTCTCAAATTTGGAGTGAAGTTTTGGGAGTCGAACGTATTGGAATTAAGGATAATTTCTTTGAATTGGGAGGACATTCTTTGTTAGCAACTCAGGTTATCTCTCGTTCCCGCGATCTTTTCTCGGTGGAATTGTCTTTACAAAATCTGCTGGAATACCCAACTATCGCTAATTTAGCCGAAATCATTGAAGTTCTTAGCGTTGCACCGGGAGAAACATCTATGACTGAAACCTTAGAAGATTATGAGGAAGGAGAACTATGAAAACAGTTGAATTTTTAGCTTATCTCAACAGTTTACAAATTAATCTATGGGTTGAAAATGATAAACTACGCTATCGTTCACCCCAAGGAGTAATGACCCCAGAATTATTGGGAAAGTTAAAAGAGCGGAAAGAGCAATTAATTGCTTTATTGCGCCAAAAAGCTGAGGATTTAAGTGAAGCAGAAGTTTATGATGTCGTCATTTGTGGCGGTGGATTAGCTGGTTTAACCTTAGCAAGACAGTTAAAACTGCAAAAGCCGAATATTTCTGTCATTGTTCTCGATAAAATAGCTCGTCCTTTACCAGAAGCCAGTTTTAAAGTGGGAGAGTCAACAGTTGAAGTGGGTGCTTTCTATTTAGCCAATACGCTTCAATTAACAGATTACCTTGAAAAGCAACATTTAGTTAAACTAGGATTGCGATATTTCTTTAACAATAGTGCTACTCATTTTCAAGATAGACCCGAACTAGGTTTATCAGAGTTTCATCTTCCTAATTCCTATCAAATTGATCGGGGTAAATTAGAGAATGATTTACGCGCCTTTAATCTCGAAGCAGGAGTAGAATTACGCGAAAATTGTTCAGTTAATGAGATTGAACTCGCCGTTGGGTTACAGCAACATCATAAAGTTGTTTATACTCAAGAAAAAGGAAATCATAAAAAAACTAAACTCATTCAAGCTAGATGGGTGGTTGATGCAATGAGTCGCCGTCGTTTTCTGCAAAAAAAATTAGGCTTAGATAAACCTAATAATGCTCAATTTGGTGCTGTTTGGTTTCGGATTGAGGGTCGCTTTGATATCAGCGATTTTGTCCCTAGTAGTGAAGAAAAATGGCATAATCGTGTTCCCAATAAAAACCGTTACTATTCTACCAATCATTTATGCGGTGAAGGTTACTGGGTTTGGACAATTCCTCTATCCACAGGTCATACCAGTATTGGTATTGTCGCTCGCCAAGATATTCATCCTTTAAAGAATTATTATAACTACGAACTGGCTTACCAATGGTTACAGAAAAATGAGCCGACTTTGGCTTTTCACTTAGCCGATAAAAAACCGGAAGACTTTAGGAAAATGCCCAAATATAGCTACTCATCTAAACAAGTATTTTCCTACAATCGTTGGGCTTGTGTCGGTGAAGCAGGGACATTTCCCGATCCTTTTTATTCTCCAGGTACCGATAATATTGGCTTTGGTAATTCCTTAACAACTCAGTTGATTACCCTTGATCTAGAAGGTAAACTGACGCAGGAAAAAGTCAAAGATGCAAATTGCTTTTATCTAAGCTATAGCGATGGAGTAACCTTGAATATTCAAAACGCCTACAATTGTCTGGGTAATGGCATGGTGATGGCAACAAAATTTATCTGGGATACGTTGTCAGGCTGGACATTTAGTGGTTTGATGATGTTTAATTCTATCTACCTTGACCAAGAATTTAGAACGAAAGTTCAACAGATCAATAGCAAATTTTTCCCCCTTTCCTATCGAATGCAGCAGTTATTTAAGGATTGGGCGAATCAATCTTTACATCGGGTTAATTTTGAATTTATTGACTATTTAGCAATTCCTTTTGTCGAGGAACTGCGATCACGAAATTTAAGATACAACCAAACCGAGTCAGAAATCATTGAAAACTATCTCAGTAGCTTAAAATTGTTAGAGGAGGTAGCTCAAGTTATGTTTCACCTAGCTCTAGAAGATACTATGCCAGAAATGTTACCAAAAGTTAGCTCTAATTCTTGGTTAAATGCCTGGGCAATTAGTCTAAATGCTAGTAAATGGGAATCTGATGGACTTTTTGCTCCTAAGAGTGAACCTCGTAATTTAGACCTAATTAAACAACAACTTTGGGAGGCAATTGGTAAGTGAAAGTAGGAGAATTTTTAGCCTATTTAAAGGGTTTAGACATTAAACTATGGCTGGAAGGCGAAAAACTTCGTTTTCAGGCTCCCAAAGGGGTTATGACCCCAGAAATTAAAGAAGAAATCGCTGCCCAAAAAACTGAAATTTTGGACTTTTTAAAGGCGGCAAAAATCCCAACTAATACTGTTGATTTAGAGATTATTCCCGGGTCACGGGATCAGGATTTACCCCTCTCTTTTGCTCAACAACGACTCTGGTTTCTGCAGCAACTTTCTCCCGATAGTCATTCCTATAATCTGTTGGAAGCTTTGCGGTTAGAAGGAAACCTCAATCTATTAGCTTTAGAACAAAGTCTCAGTGAACTGATTCGCCGTCACGAAATTTTAAGAACCACTTTTCCCATGGTAGAAGGGCAACCCATTCAGCGCATTGCTCCCCCTTCACCCGTCAGTTTACCCCTGGAAGATTTACAAGGTTTATCAAAGAATGAACAAACAGAACATCTGCAAGAAATAGCGATTGCTTTCTCCTTAAAACCCTTTAATCTAGCCAAGGAATCATTAGTCCAATTTAAGTTAATTAAACTGGGTTCTCAAGAGTATGTATTGCTGTTGAAGATGCACCATATTATTTACGATGGTTGGTCTTTGAGCATCTTCTTTGATGAATTATCTCAACTTTATGCGGCCTTTGTCCAGGGGTTGCCTTCCCCTCTCGCTAAATTATCGATTCAATACGCCGATTTTGCCGTATGGCAACGTCAATGGCTCACCGGTGAAGTCCTGGAACGTCAACTTAATTACTGGCAAAAACAGTTACAAGATGCACCTACTATTTTAGAATTGCCGACGGATTATCCCCGTCCCCCAATTCCTAGTTTCCGGGGTGATGGGCAGGTTTTTCGACTGAATCAAGACTTAACGCAACGCCTCAAACGGTTAAGTCAGGAGTCAGGAGCAACACTATTTATGACTTTACTGGCGGCTTTTTTTGTCCTAATTTCTCGTTATAGTGGTCAATTAGATGTTTTGGTGGGTTCTCCCATCGCTAATCGTAATAGTTCGGCAATTGAGAAATTAATGGGATTTTTTGCCAATACTTTGGCTTTAAGGGGTGATATGTCGGGAAATCCGAGTTTTATGGAGTTATTAGAACGAGTAAAGCAAACGACTTTATCAGCTTATGCCCATCAAGATTTGCCTTTTGAAATGTTAGTAGAAAAATTACAATTAAACCGAGATTTAAGTCATAATCCTTTGATACAGGTAATGTTCTCACTGCAAAATACTCCCCAATCTGAGGCAAGTTTATCTGGCTTAAAGATGGAGAGTTTGCCTTTATCTGTTGAGCTTAAAGCGCGATTTGATTTAGAGGTTAATTTTTGGGAGGTTGCTGATAGGTTAGAGGCGGTTTGGTGTTATAGTACGGATTTGTTTGCCGCTGGCACTATTAAGCAAATGGGGCAACATTTTCAGAATCTTTTAACTGCGATCGCAGTTAATCCCAAAACGGGAATTTTTGAGTTACCGATGTTAAGTGATGAAGAACGTTATCAATTGTTATCATTGTGGAACGAAACTCAAACAGATTATCCCAATAACAAATGTATTCATCAGTTATTTGAAGAACAAGTAGAACGGACTCCTAATAATATAGCAGTGGTCTTTGACCATGAATCTTTAACCTATTCAGAATTAAATAATCGAGCTAATCAATTAGCTCATTACCTGCAAAAATTAGGAGTAAAACCTAAGGAATTAGTGGGTATTTGTTTAGAACGTTCTTTAGAAATGATTGTGGGATTATTAGCTATTCTTAAAGTCGGTGGTGCTTATGTTCCGATTGACCCAGATTATCCCCAAGAACGCATTAGCTTTATGCTCCAAGATACCCAGGTTAAAATACTGTTAACCTGCGAATCTTTACAGACTTCCTTGCCAAATCATCAGGCTATTGTTGTCTGTTTAGACAAAGATTGGCAACAAATTAATCAAGCAAGTCAGGAGAATCTTAACAGCGCGGTTTCTGCGGATAATTTAGCCTACGTCATTTATACTTCTGGTTCTACAGGTAAACCTAAAGGTGTTGAGGTTATTCATCGTAGCGTTAATCGTCTTTTGTTGGGCGTAAATTACGCACATCTAGATGCAACACAAAGATTTTTACAAATGGCTCCCATTGCTTTTGACGCTTCTACCTTTGAGATTTGGGGTGCTTTATTACATGGTGCGAGATGTGTGATTTTTACGGAAGATATTCCTACCGCTACAAGTTTAAGAAATGCAATAGACAAACATGGCATTACTATTTTATGGCTAACGGCTGCTTTGTTCAATACGATTATTGACAATAATTCCCAAGCTTTATCAGGAATTAAACAGCTACTAATTGGTGGAGAAGCACTTTCGGCTGCTCATGTTCATAAAGCACTGGAAACTTTGCCATTGACGCAAATTATTAATGGATATGGACCAACAGAAAGTACAACTTTTACCTGTTGCTATCCTATTCCTACACAACTAGAGGCAACAATAAAGTCAATTCCCATTGGTTGTCCAATCTCCAACACACAGGTTTACATTTTAGATAACTATCTCCAACCTGTCCCGATTGGTGTAGTCGGAGAATTACATATTGCTGGTGCAGGATTAGCCAAAGGTTATCTTAACCGTCCCGAATTAACCCAAGAAAAATTTATCCCTAATCCTTTAAGTAATTACCCAGATTCTCGTCTCTATAAAACAGGAGATTTAGCGCGTTATTTACCCGATGGTAATATTGAATATGTAGGACGGATTGACAATCAAGTAAAAATTCGCGGCTTCCGCATTGAATTGGGAGAAATTGAGGCGGTACTTAGTCACAATGAGATGGTACAGTCTTCTTGTGTGATTGTTCGTGAAGATAATCCGGGGGAAAAACAGTTAGTTGCCTATATTGTGCCTAAGCTAGGAGTAAAGCTAACAAGTGACGATTTGCGTCAATTTCTTAGCCATAAATTGCCTGGTTACATGGTTCCGAGTGCCTTTGTGCTGCTGGAGTTTTTGCCTTTAACAGCTAACGGAAAAATTGATCGTCGTGGGTTAAAAGCTCCTAGTAATACCAGTGATTCAGACAGATTTATTGAAGCGCGTAATCAGTTAGAATTAAACCTCGTGCAAATCTGGTCAAAAGTGCTAAAGATTGACAAAATTAGCGTGCAGGATAACTTTTTTGACCTCGGTGGTCATTCCCTTTTAGCTCCTTATTTAATCACCCAAATTAAAGAACAGTTAGGCAAGGAAATTGCCGTAACCACACTGTTTCAAAACCCAACTATTGAACAGTTAGCGACCATTATCCAAACCGATTCAGATTCCTCTAACCAGTCTTGTTTGGTTCCCATTCAACCCCAGGGTTCAAAGCCACCTTTCTTCTGTGTTCCAGGCGCCGGGGGACGACCATTTTATTTTTACCATTTAGGACGTTATTTAGGAAAAGATCAACCTTTCTATAGTTTTGAAAATGATCTCTATCAACAGTTTGGAGAAATCACTCGTATTGAGGATATAGCCAGTATTTATCTTAAAGCCATGCAGGATTTACAACCCCAAGGACCCTACTTTTTGGGAGGACATTCCTACGGTGGTAATGTGGCTTTTGAAATCGCTCAACAGTTGGTTAATCAGGGTCAACAAGTGGCATTACTAGCAATCATTGATTCTTCAGCACCCACTTATAAAGACAAACAAATTTTGCTTGATTATATTAATTGGGATCATGTGCGATGGTTAGCTGAAGTCAGCAAAGGTATCGAAGTTTATTTAGATAAAACCATCGATATTTCCCATGAAACTCTTCAACTCTTAACAGTGGAGGAACAATTAAAATACGCCTTAAACTTTTTTAAACTGGCTAATATGCTTCCTCCCAATGCGGAAACTAGGCAGCTTGAAAAAATTGTCCAAGCCTATAAAACTAGCTGTTTATGTCTGATTGATTATCTCCCTAAACAGACTTATCCCGGTAAAATTACGATTATACGGGCCAGTGAGGAATTATCTGATGATCCAAATAAAGATTTAATAGCTGGAGATTGCGAGGATTCCTCTTTAGGCTGGAGTGAATTTTCTACAGAGCCAGTTGAGATTCATTTCGTACTAGGAAATCATGTCTCGATTATGGTAGAACCCCATGTCCAGATTTTAGCCGAAGAGTTAAAAGTTTGCCTTGAGATTTGATACCAAACCCGTTTTTAAGACTATGATTAACTCCCAATCCAACTTGAAAAACCCAGTTAAGTACCTAAGCAAAATTAGTTACACATTTCGATAAAGCTTTTGCCTTTTGCCTCTTGCATGAGTGCCTATCTTCACTAGGAAATTTATTTTGCAAGACTACTTATCAATTGTTTCTCCCCAATCTCCTCTATCTTTTAAACAGGATTTAATCTAAGAACTGACGATTTTCTACAAGTTGTGTGAACGGTAAGACTAATGTAGAATGCTGCAAGGCATCTGATTGCTAGACAGCCGATTTGTATTCTTTTGCCTTACCATGGATTTTATATGACTGAAATCCCGACCAACCAATCCAACTTAGTGATTTTAGGAGTCTCATCAATGACGGAAACTACTGAAACGGCCATTCCCAAGGATTTTCTGGGAATTAATCCCACAGAAATCAACAAAAAACTTGTCTCCTGGGGAATTTCTCTAGATGAAGTTGTTCAAAAACTTGCTTCTCTGGGACTCCCCGGCATTATTTTCATTATTGCTATTGCCGCATCCAGCACTACTGCCTATCCTGCAATTTACGCACTTTTAGGGTTAGGCGGTCCGCTGGGACTAATTGGTGGACTTGGGGTCTTAGGCATCTCTACCATTATTGGTGACATTGTTACGGGTTATGGCATTGAGGCACTGCTTAAAACGGTCTATCTCAAACGTCGTGAAACAGAAACTCAAGAATATCTCATCAATGAGGTGGAAGGTTTACCAATTTCTCAAGTTCTAAAACTTAACCTGAAAAAGGCTATTGAAGTCGAAATTACTGCCGAAGAACCCGTTGCTCCCAAAGAAGTCGAAATTGCTGAAGAGTAGTTTTAACTTAACTAAGCACTTTCTCCCTCCTCTACCCGGCTGTCTCCACCAGCCAATTGACTTGTTTAGCAAACCCTAAATACAACAAAAAACCGCCATAAATCTTACTCCTGCTTGACTTATGGCGGTGGTTTATTTCTGTCTGAATTACTGAAAGCAATCTTTAAATTAATTAACTATCTTCCCAGTCAGAAGGCCATTTCCAAGTCCAAACGGGAGCCGGTTCAGAATCGGGGGGGGAATCGGGGGTCGGAGCCTCGTCTTGGTCCGCCGATAAAAAACGAGCAAAGAAGGGGATTGCTTTACTTTGTTCGCTATTAGGATAATTCATGGTCATTCCTAGTTTTGAGTGGCAGCTTTTTCAAGATAGCTGCAATTACCCTGTGATAGTAACATATATTGCCGTCTTACTCAAGTCAAATACTCACCTTACCCGCACTTTCATGGGTGACACTTATAGCGGTATTCAGAGTCATGAGGTACGACGATTTTCTTCCCTGTCCCCCGCTCCCCATTCCTAATTCAAAAGCGATAACTTCTGTCCCTCACCAGATATGATAATATAGATTGATGGTTATAGGTTAATTGATAAAAACTTTTTTTACCATTAAATTGGGCTGTTAGTTGAACCTCTAAGGGAAATTTATCGGTATCTAAGCAAAAAGCTGTGGCTCCTTTTTTTCTATCGCCTCAGCCACGCGGTCAATATCTAGTGCCTTAACAGGAGTTTGGCAAGCATTGCTATAAACCACTTCCCACTCTACTAAGCCCAATCGTGTTAGACTAATGTAGATTTAATTTGTAGTCCTTCGATTCGAGAGTTTTATGGTGAAAGAGAGTTTTTTAATGTCGGTTATTGGCTCTCCCATACCCAAGATCAACAGGAAGCATCCTCTACTCTGATGGAGAAACTTTTAGAATTTATTCCCAACAAACAGGGAACAATTCTTGACGTTGGCTGTGGTTTAGGAGCAACTACTCATTATCTTCTCAAATATTACCCATTGACAGCAATTGTAGGCATTAACATTTCTCCGACACAAATTGCCAGAAGTCTCTTGAATTTTCCCGAGGGTAAATTTCTGTTAATGGACGCAGTAGAGATGGATTTTGCCGATGATTCTTTTGAGCAAATTATTTGTGTAGAAGCGGCTTTTTATTTTAATACTAGACAGCAATTCCTACAAGAAGCTTGGCGAGTATTAAAGCCGGGGGGAACCTTAATTCTCTCAGATCTGAGTTTTGCCACAACAGAACTTTTAGGGGATTGGACAGTTCCCCAAGCAAACAGGGTCAAAGATATTGCAGAGTATCAAAATCTTTATCAACAGGCAGGGTTTAAAGATGTTCAATTTGTCGAGGTGACGGAGGAGTGCTGGTTCAGACATTTTCGCTATCTTAAGTCTTGGTTAACAGAGGAATTGCAATCAGGAAAATTAGACGAAGAAACCTATAATTTAAACATTAAGCCTCTGGATAATTTGCTAAGTTCCTCGTCCATAACTTATTGGTTAGTTGCTGCCCAAAAGCCAGTCAATATGCTGTAATAGCTGTAAGTTTTTCTGAAATTTTTGGAGACAAAAAAATGTTTGATTCCTTATCGGGTAAAAAAGTCGTTATTATTGGTGCAAGCTCCGGGATTGACCTAGCGATTGCCGAAAAATTGCTCTCCCTGGGGGCAAAAGTGGTGCTTTCCCATGCTTCTCAAGAGAAATTAGCTGCGGCTGTTGCCCTAATTTCCGGGGAGATTGAAGCCAAAACTGTTAATTTTTTAGAAGAAGATTCTGTTAATGCCTTTTTTGCAGAAATTGGCAACTTTGACCATTTAGTAGTAACCTCTCTGGGAGACAGAAATATGCCGCGAGCCTTATTAACTGAAATGACCACAGAAACGGCCCAGGGAGGTATGGATAAATTCTGGGCCACCTTTTTAGCAGTGCGTGGCTCCCTGAAAACTTTGGCCAAGGACGGTTCTATTACCCTGACATCCAGCGTCACTATCTTCAAATATTCCAAAATGGGCGGAATTTCCGTCATAGCCGCCGCTAATAGTGCCGTAGCAGTATTTGGACGCGCCCTCGCCCTAGAACTCGCTCCTGTTCGCGTTAACGTTGTTGCCCCCGGATTAATAGAAGATACAAGTATCTGGAGCAGTCAAAGTGATTCGGAACGCTCCGACCTGAGCAAATGGGCGGTTTCTGCTCTACCTGTCGAACATTTAGGGCAACCCGAAGAAGTCGCCCTAGCAGTATTGAGTTTGATTATCAACCCCTATATGACAGGTGTGGTTTTACCCGTGGACGGTGGAGTTACTCTTTAATCCCTAACGGGATTTCGACCCTCAACCCGGGAACGTGATGCTAAATCCCGTTTAAAAGGTCTAGGGGGGAGTGGGAAGTGGGTTTTTAAAGTTGCATTAAGGGTTAATCGTAGTACGCAAGTTCTATAGTATGCGATCGCTTGTCAGCCGCGCTCGATCATTGAAAATCTAACATAGAACTTGTAGATTTTTCTACCCATCCTAGCCGATTTTTTACGTTGTAAACTGCCAGTTTTACCATATTCATAGTCGCAGATATTCTGTAAGGATTTGCTGGCTTTTTAGGGTTAGGACTTATTGTAACGACATTTCCACTCCAAAGATCACTACCAGTTGCCCAGTCTAATCCAGCCAACAATGAAATTTTAGCACTATCAAAACTGTTGTTATTTTCATCGTAAATATCATACAACAAGTACCCTAATATTTCTAAGCCTACGCTACGCCCTAAAATACAACTTATCTGAAATTTAGTTAACTGATCAACAGTTAATTTATCTGTGCTATTCTCCGCTATTGCTCTAGTTTGAGAACACTCAGAAAAAAACTGATTTAAACCTTTAGATAAAGCCTCAGATGATTCTTCAACGCTTATCTCTGTTAAATCAGAATTAATGTCGTTATCAAATGCTAAACTTACTAATTTTGCCACATAGTTAAATGTATAAACAATCTTCTTTTTTAACGAAGTTTGATCTTTGATAGCTTCTGTTTTACCAGCAAACATAGACACTTGATGGAGTAAATTTTTAGTAATACCCACCCGTCCTTCAAATTCCCCAAAGGAGAGAAGTAATGATTTATCTAAAGGCCTTGTTTGAGCCATATCTCTAAAATCAGTTTGGCATTGTCTAAAATCCCCTTCCAATACCAAAGTAATAGGAAAATCATTATCACCGATTAGTTCACCCTCAGAATTCGTAATCAATTCGTGAATAGCGCGTTTACGATGTTGACCATCTGTAATATCTAATTTGATTCCACGTCCGATTATAACCAAGCATAGCCCACGAGCAAGATCGATCAGCTTAATTTTTTCTGGATCAACATTAGCTGTTAGAGTTCCTAAAATCCATGGTTTATCTTGTTTAATCCGCTTAAGGATATATTCTTTAACTTCCTCTGTATGTCCTTGAACCTCTGGGCGATTTTTTCCTGAATCGGGATCGTTCCCTGTAGATGGCTTTGCTTGGAGCAAGGTTGGTAAATCATGAGCGGGAACGTTTATTTGAACCATTTTTCGTTTTCCTTGTTGGAAAACTAGCCCAAGATAGCATTTCTCTCTGTAATGCTCAGAAAAGTAGTATTCCAGTACCTGATTCAGTTGTTGAGTCAAATCTGAAGAATGAGGTGCAATATCAGACATAATAGAAAAAAACACCAAAAAACACTCAATAATCATATATTATAGCAGTTATCTTAATGATGAGGCACGAAGTTTTCGTTTTGGGGAATAGGGAACGCCAGAATAGGGAACAAGGAACAGCAGCTGATCGTCGAGGGATGATGCCAAATCCGGTCATACTTCATCTTTATACGAAACTCTGTAGTCATCCTTGAGACACTCAGTATGGAGAGAAATACGGACTTTTTATGACAGATACCCTCAAATCAGATAAGTCGCCTATCCGTACTATTGCGGAGTTTGTCGAGGATTTAAATTATTTAACTCAAGAAATACAGGAATTATACTGTGCAGATACTATTCCTTGGGTTGTGGGAGTATCATGGGGAAAAGATAGTACAAGTATATTACAGTTAATCTGGAATGCGATCGCCGCCTTACCATTAGAGAAGCGAAACAAAACCATTCATGTCATCACTACCGATACTTTTGTTGAAAACCCAATTGTTTCTACTTGGGTACGCAGATGTATTAGACAGCTTACAGAAGCGGCAAAACAGCAACAAATGCCTGTTAAATCGCATCTACTGCATCCTGAAGTTGACGCTACTTTCTGGGTTTGTCTGATAGGAAAAGGATATCCTGCTCCAAGGCACGGCTTTCGTTGGTGTACTGATCGCATGAAAATTCAGCCTGTCAATAACTTTATTCGCAATTTAGTCAGGGTTCATTGTGAAACTATTGTTGTGCTAGGAATTAGGAAGGCTGAAAGTCAAGCGCGAGCAATCACCATGAAAAAACATGAAATAGGTAGAGTTCGTGACAGATTAAGCCCCAATGGACGTTTAATCAACTCTTTGATTTATACTCCCATAGAAGATTGGCGTACTGATGAAGTATGGATGTACTTAATGCAGTGGGAAAATCCCTGGGGAGGAGATAACAAAGAATTATTAGCTATGTATCGAGGAGCGACTGCGGATAATGAATGTCCCCTAGTGGTAGATACTTCCACTCCTAGCTGTGGAGATTCGCGCTTTGGTTGTTGGGTGTGTACGATGGTGAATAAAGATAAATCCATGGAGGCAATGATACAGAATGATCAAGAAAAAGAATGGTTACAACCGCTTTTAGACCTTCGCAACGAATTAGACTTGAAAAACGACAGAGAAAGGAGGATCGAACCCATACCGGGCCCTTATACTAAACAATGGCGAGAATATTGGCTAAGACGGGTATTAGAGGCTCAGGAGAGCGTGCGTACTAATGCACCGGAGGACATGAAAGATATTACCCTAATTACCACGGAGGAACTCAGCGAAATTCGCCGGATTTGGAGGGAAGAAAAGCACGAATTTGATGACCAATTACCGAAGATTTATAAACAAGTGACTGGAGAAACTTTTCAAGACCCGCGACCGGGAGCGGATAATAATCTTTTGGGGAGTGAAGAATGGGATATACTCGCGGATATCTGTGCCGAGGATTCCATGCACCTAGAATTATTGGCTAAACTGATCGATACGGAACGTCAATATTTTCTCAAAATCTCTCGCAAGGGTATTTACAAAGATCTAGAAAAATGCTTTGAATCTAGTTCTCGTAGTAAAGAGGAAGCGATCGAAAATGCCCGTTATGTCTATGATCTAAAGAATGCCGCTCAAAGTGGTAATATTGCTCAGGTGAAAGAACAACTAAAAGAGAGTTTTAGTGAACCGGAAAAAGACCCGCAAAAACAGTTAACTTGGGCCAGCATGAAATTCCCTACAACCGATGAGGAGGAGGAATAACGGGTTTATGTAAACTGGCGATCGAGTTGACAATCAATAAAATTACTGTTTCCCGACGACGCGATGAAACCCTACCAAAAAATTCCTATTCGTGAATGCGGGGAACCCCTAGTACCTATACCCGCAGATAAGTTTGTTATACCTTCTCCCCACGCTTACGAGAAATTAGGGGCTAATTATCGGGGTAAATCTCCCTATTTTTTGCGACAAGGGGTGTTAAATGCTCTGATTGAGGCTCAAAACCGTCTGCAAGTCTATCAACCTGGTTGGCAAATTTTGATTTTTGATGCCTATCGACCGCTGGAAGTGCAACAATTTATGGTCGATTACAGTTTTCAGACTCTCCTAGACACAAGAGGATTAGCCAAAGAGAAACTATCGGAGGCAGAAAGTCAAGGGATTTTAACAGAAGTTTACACTATTTGGGCGGTTCCCAGCGATAATGCCGCCACCCCGCCTCCCCATAGTACCGGAGCGGCGATCGATATTACCCTAGTTGACGAGAAGGGACAAGCCATCGACATGGGGGGAGAAATCGATGAGATCGGAGAGCGATCGCATCCCGATTATTATATCCCCGCAAAAAGCCCGCGAGAACAGAGTTATCATCAAAAACGAGTTTTATTGGCTAAAGTGATGGAGGAGGCGGGATTTAGTCAACATAAGGGGGAATGGTGGCATTTTTCCCTAGGGGATCAGATGTGGGCCTGGTCGCTCGATCGAGCCTACGCCATCTATGGCAGAGTGGAGGATTAGGGAGATAGCTGTTGGGGGTAAACTCAAAGCCACCGGTCTAGATAAATACTGATATACTAACAAAAGAAGACTCAAAGCTTACACCGACTCCCGATCAACGATCGCCAAAATTTGATCAACAAAAGCTTGGTGATCAACCACGGGTTTAGAAATATAACCATCGGCCTGACTCTGCTTGAGAAAATTCTCTCGATCGCCCTCCATAGCGTGAGCGGTGACGAGAATAACAGGTAAATCGGCGGTTTCGGGGTTAGCTTTGAGAATTTGGCTGATTTTAATACCATCTACCGCTTTCCCTTCATAGACACTATGGGAGAGGGAGACATCCATTAAGATCACGTCCGCTTCCTTGTCCCGAGCAATACGAAGCACTTCCTCCACGTCTTCAGTCCCTTTAACCTCTAGACCACCTCGTTTGGTCAAAATTTTGGCAAAAACGCGAAAATTAATCGGGTCGTCTTCTACAATCAAAACAGTCGTCATAGGGATGCTCAGGGATAAACAAGGTCAAAACGGGCAAAATGCCTTATGATTCACAGCTAGACAGATTGAAAACGAGAGACTCATGGCCAAACAACTGGATTTCTTAGCTAGTGGTCAAATTATACCCACGGCTTTACACCAAGAGATGGAACGCTCCTATCTAGAATATGCCATGAGTGTGATCGTGGGGCGAGCGTTGCCGGATGTACGGGATGGCTTAAAACCAGTACATCGTCGCATATTATACGCTATGCACGAACTGGGTTTAACCCCCGATCGCCCTTTTCGCAAATGTGCGCGGGTGGTGGGGGATGTCTTGGGTAAATATCATCCCCATGGCGATCAGTCAGTGTACGAGGCACTGGTTCGTATGGTACAGGATTTTTCCAGTCGTTACCCACTTTTATCGGGCCATGGTAACTTTGGTTCGATCGATAACGACCCCCCAGCAGCCATGCGTTATACAGAAACCCGTTTGGCCGGCATCGGTGATCAAGCGGTTTTGGGGGGAATTAGCGAAGCTATCGTTAATTTCAACAGTAATTTTGATAATTCTCAACAGGAACCCGTTGTTTTACCCGCTCAGTTACCGATACTCATTCTTAATGGTTGTTCAGGTATTGCGGTGGGGATGGCGACTAATATTCCTCCCCATAATTTAGGGGAAGTGGTGGAAGGTTTAATCGCTTTGATTGATAATCCCGATTTAAGCGAGGAAAAGTTAGTAGAAATTATCCCCGGGCCCGATTTTCCCACGGGAGGCGAGATTTTAGATGATACCGGCATTCGGGAGGCTTATCGCACCGGTAGGGGGATTATTCCCGTGCGCGGAGTGGCGAAAACTGAAACAATTATCATTGAGGGCAAGCGCCGAAGGGAAAGGACGGCAATTGTGGTTACTGAGTTGCCTTTTCAGGTGAATAAGGCGGCATGGATTGAAAAAATCGCCGAATTAGTTAATTTAGGGAAATTGGAGGGAATTGCCGATATCCGCGATGAAAGCAATCGCGAAGGCATTCGGGTGGTGATTGAATTAAAGCGGGAAAGTCAACCGCAGCAGGTTTTGGCGGCTTTATACCAACAAACGGCCCTACAGACTAATTTTGGGGCGATTATCCTCGCTTTGGTCGATAATCAACCCCGGCAGTTATCTTTAAAACAAGTTTTACAGGAATTCTTGCGCTTTCGAGAAACAACTCTCACCCGTCAGTATGGCGATGAGTTGCAACAGGCCAGCGATCGCTTACACCTAGTCGAGGGTTTATTATTAGCTTTGCAGAATATCGATCGAGTGGTGGATATTCTCAAAAATGCCCCCGATGGTACGACGGCTAAGTACCGTTTTCAGGCAGAATTGGGCATTAGTGACGCTCAAGCTGATTCTATCTTGGCTATGCCCCTACGTCGTCTAACCGGTTTGGAAAGACAAAAATTAGAGACGGAAGCGACGGAATTACAAACAAAAATTCAACAGTTGGAAACCCTCCTCCATAACCGTCAGGAGTTTCTCAAGTCTCTGAAAAAAGAATTGCGCTCTTTAAAGAAAAAATTCGCCGATAGCAGACGGACAAAAATTCGCACTGGAAAGTCGGGAGCAGGGAGCAGTCAGAAGGGAGCGGGGACAAAGGAGCAGTCAGCAGGGAAGAAACTGGATTCTGTGGTTAAAAAGCAGGAGTCAGTCCCGATGAAAAATTTTTCACCCCCACAGATGAAAGAGGTTTCCTTCCCCACACCCCACACCCCACACCCCACACCCTCTTTCGAGGCAGAAGTTAAAAAACAGGAGAATAAAGTTAAGAAAAAGTCTGAGAGTGAGAATGCACCGAGTTTAAGCCTATTTACGCCCCAAGAACCCCCAGAAAATGCGATTTTATTGCTTGATGCCGAAGATAAAATTAGTTGGACGACACCAGAAGAGCGAGCGCCGGACCGGGGTTTAATTATCTATCAACAGGCGATCGAAAAACGGGAAAATTTCCTAGTTATTCTCGATAATGCTAAAGCTTACCCGATTGCTACCCGGGAAGTTCCTCCAAAAGACAATCAACCGGTGTTAATCGACCGTCTGCTGACCAAAACCGCACAAAAAGAGTCAGAAGCCGTGTTAAATCAATTTTTCTTGACGGAACCTCAAAAAAATCAAGAATTGCTTTTACTGAGTCAACAGGGGCGAATAAAGCGGCTTCCCATCGATGAATTAGAGGGGGTTGGTAGTCGGGGTTTGTCCCTCATGAAATTGAAAGAAGACGATCGCCTATATGGCGCTATTTTTACTCACGAGGGTCTGGACTTGGCGATCGCCACCAGTAGCGGTCGGGTGTTGCGTTATCCCGTGCGCGAGGAATTATTGCCAATGATGAGTAAATCTGCCCAGGGTTTAGCAATTTTGCGATTGCGCTACGGGGAAAATCTAGCCGGCTGTGTTTCTCTCCCTCATCGGGAAAATCTGCTGCTGATTTCGGGATTAGGTTACGGGAAAAGACTGGCGATCGAGAATTTACGTCTATCACAATTAGGCGATCTTGGTTCACCCGCTTTACAATTCGTCAACAAACAGGATAGTTTAGCGGCCATGGTAGCGGCCCGGGAGGGGAGTATAGTGTTATTAAGTACCAATCAGAATCGAAAACTACCCTTAGAGGTAGAGACTGTGACAGTTACGGGTAAAGACGGGACAGGTTCACAATTAGTCAAACTCAACCCCGCAGAAAAAATTATCAAAGTACAATTGTTACACCGTCTCTAACAATGGCGAAAAAAACGAAAAATGTTGCCCGTAAACACCGAAATTGGCAAAGATGGTTAAAAATAACTCCGATTCTGGTTTTTGGGTTTATTATCCTTAATTTAGCGATTAATTTAGCCATCCGCTGGCCAATTAATCAACAAAAACCCATTGATGCCATCTTAGTTTTGGGGGGCAGCATTCGTCGGGAAATTTATGTAGCCAATCTAGCCCAGCAATACCCCGATATACCGATTTTAATTTCCCAAGGCTCGAAAGACCCCTGTATTTTATTACTATTTGAACGGGCAAAAGCGCCAAAAACTAACGTCTGGTTAGAAAAGTGTGCTGATTCTACCTTCGGCAATTTTTTCTTTGCTGTGCCAATTTTAAAACAATGGGGAGTACATAAAGTAAAAGTTGTCACCTCTCCTACTCATTTACCCCGCGCTAAATGGTTAGCAGAAATTCACTTGCAATCCCATGGTATAGCAGTAGAAATCGATGCAGTCCGAGAAATTGGTATCCCCGGTAATCACGAATCAAAGCTAAAAACTGGGTTAGATGTGACTAGAAGTATAATTTGGGCTTTTGTGGGACAATTAATCTATCCCCGCTGTTGGCAAGTCATTCCCTTAAATTCCGTTGATTTAGAAGCTTGGCACGATGAAGGTTTTCAATGTGAATCTCAAGTTGACACTCCCCGCTCTAAAGAGACGGGGATTCTTGGTTCACAGAGATTACTTGCGAAAGACAGAATTGCTTCTGAAAAAGTAGAGGTATTCTCTCCCCAAGCGTTTATTGGA
>VYKU01000100.1_pt1 | contig 29555 bp, 21 predicted proteins | sample 5114491 | NCBI WGS metagenome assembly VYKU01 (sample SAMN12291796, study PRJNA351875) | freshwater metagenome | isolation source: freshwater lake | place: USA: Michigan, Gull Lake | collected 2011-07-05 | reverse complement strand
GGTGGGGGTCGGGGTCGGGGTGGGGGCCGGTATTGGTCCGGGGGCCGGCGGGGCCGGCGCACCGGGTGCGGTTGGGTGAACTATCCTCGGCTGATGAACTCCAAGCCCAACAACGCGCCCTGGCTTGCTCATGCACACAAGGGCGTACGCGTCTACGTCCTGCTGCTGTGCGCTCTGGGCTGTGCGGCTGGGTGCCAGCGGTCGCTGCTGGCGCCGACAGACTCGCGCACGCCGTTTGATGCGTATGACAACGTGCGCGGGCAGAGCACCCCGCAGCAGGTGGACGATGAGGTGGGCCAGCCGAAGGTCAACCTCCGCCAGCGCTTGGCGCCGAAGAACTAGGGCGGCCCGGCGATCCACTGCTCGAACCAACTTCTTCAAGCAAACGATGCCATCTGCCCGGCGTATGCCCGGAGCGTCGCCACAAACGGCCTCGGCTCGATGCCGAAGTGCGCCCGGAGCTTGTGCAAGTCGGCGTCGGTGTCCAGTGTTGCCATCTGCGCCTGCCCGGCATCAAACGGCAGCAGGCTGCCCAGGCCCGTGTGCTTGGCGACGGTGGCGATCGCCGCGGCGTGGGTGCCGGGGACGGGGATCGTCGGCAGGCTCTTGTCGCACCCGGGGAGCGTGTCGCGGAGCAGTTCGGTAAACTCGCGCCAGTTCAGCGGGTCAGGCCCGGCGACGTTGTAGACCTCGCCGATCGTGTCGGGGCGCGAGAGGGCCTCGCAGAAGAGCGTCGCCACGTCGTCGACGTAGACGGGGGCGAGGATCGCAGGCTCGAGCGTCAGGCGTGGCAGGTGTACGCCCTCCTCGTGGTCGACGAGGCGCACGAAGTAGGGCAGCACAAAGAAGGGCGGCGTGCCGCCGCTGGCCAACTTGCCGATCGTCTGCACCAGTTCACCCTCCGGCCCGTGGATAAGGCCCGGGCGGAAGACGGTCCACGCCAGCCCGCTGTGGCGGACGAGCATCTCACCGTCGAACTTGGTCCTGGAGTATTCCGCCTGCCCATCGGGCGCGACGCCGATGGCCGACATGTGCAAGAAGCGGTCGATGCCCGCCGAGCGTGCGGCGTTGATGACCGCAGAGGTCGCGCCGACGTGCATGCCCTGGAACGTCGCGGCGGGTTTGCCCGCCCGCCGGACCTCGCGGATAATGCCGACGAGGTGGATGACGGCCTGGCACCCGGTCAGCAGCCGGGTGAGGTCCGACTGCGACGTTACGTCGCCGGCGACGGTGCTCAGGCCCGCGTCGCTGGGCAACACGGCCTGGGCCTTGGCCTCATCGCGGACGAGCGCTCGCACGGCATAGCCGCGTGCGAGCAACTCCTTGACTACTGCGCGGCCGACAAACCCGGTCGCGCCCGTAACGGCAACGGTGGAAACTGATGTCATGACGCAGGATAGGAAGCGATGGGCGCGTGCGTCCGCAACACTCGGGCTTCACCCCGGCTTGAAAGAAACAGGCCCCGCGCACGCGGGGCCTGCAAGAGTGAACATGCTCAGGGAGTCGCGCTCAAGCCCTCCGGCTCACACCGTGGTGTATTGCCCGCGGGCGACGCGCTTGAAGTGGCTCTTCTTGAGCAACGCGGCGTTGACCATGACCTTGAAGTTGGGGGACTCTGAAACGTACCCCGCCTCCTTGGTCAGCTTGATCGCCTCCTCGATGCCGACGGTCTTGCCGGCGATGGCCTTGTGCAGCACATCGACCAGGCCCGTCCCGGCCGGGCGTCGGCCGCTGCCGGTGCGGTTGCCGATGGCCAACTTCCTCTTGCCACCCTTGCCCTTGTAGGCACCGATGCTCGGCCCCTTGGAGCCGAGGCCCGAGAGGGAGGCGATCTGCGCGTCCAGGGCCGCGAGCTTGGTCAGCAGTTTCTGCCGGGCACGCGCCAGGGCCGGGAGTTTGCGCTGCCGGCGATTGATCTCGGTCTTCAGGTCTTGAAGTGAGAGGGAGTTGAGGCCGGTGGAACTACGCTTTGCCATTTCTGTATCCTTGAAACAAAAGACTGCCCACGAGCCATTGGTGTTTTCCCCTCGGAGCCTCGATGGTATCTGCCGAGGCCTTTAAAGTCCAAAATATTATGACAAACCATCGATAATGATAGAACCTAGCCGCGCCGGGCTTGGTGCTTGCCCCTGGGCTGTGCCGCTGCGGGGCATCTATAGTTGCGTATGCCATTATCACGTCTGACAAGGCTCTCCCGGCTTGGCCCGATCTTGCTTGTGGGCGTGCTGGTCTTCCTGGGCGCGTGGACTGCACGCTACAACCTCCGCGACAACCTTGTGCCCAGAAACTTCGGCGTCGTCGACGAGGGCGTCCTCTACCGCGCCGGCCGGCTGACGCCCGCACAGACCAAGGCCCTCGTCGAGCGGCACAAGATCAAGACCATCATCGACCTGGGCGCGTATCGGGCTGGCTCGACAGACGAGCGCAACGCCCAGCGCACGGCCGAGGCGCTCGGCGTCGCCCGGTTTACCTTCACGCTCCAGGGCGACGGAAGCGGGGACCCCAACGACTACGCTCAGGCTTTGCGGATCATCGCCAAGCCCGAGTTCCAGCCTGTGCTGGTGCACTGCGCCGCCGGGGCGCAGCGGACCAGCGCGTGCGTAGTCTTTTATCGTGAGATCGTTCAGGGCCGGGGGATCGAAGAGTCCTTGCCCGAGGCCCTGCGGTACAAGCACGACCCGGCCAAGAACCCCGTGCTGGAGCCATACATCCGCCAGTGGCACGCGGCGATCGCCAAGGCCGTGCGCGAGGGTGGCTCGATCCCGTGGCCCATGACTCCTCAGCAGTGAAGCCAACCACCGGGTGGCGCGGGTTTCCAACCCGCACAGCCACCACCGGCAAAGACTTTCGCCACCGAGGCACAGAGGCACCGAGCAAGTCAGAGGTGGTATTCTGTTTCCTACCGCGCCACTGCTTTTCTCGGTGCCTCTGTGCCTCGGTGGTGAAACTCTTTTAGTAGCACAACATCTCATTTGCGCAGCTGCGTCATCCCCGACTACCGTTCCGGGTCCGCATACTCGACCCGGAGCGCATCATGCCCCCGCACGCAACGCCCACCCAGGCCAAGCGCCCATCCCGGCGTAAAAAAATCCTCGCCGGCTTGGCCATTGGCCTGCTGGTGCTCATCGTCGTCGCCTTCTTTGCCGTACCGCCGATCGCCAGCAGCATCGTGCCCGGGATCATCGCCGATGCAGCGGGTGTACGCATCGCCGGTTCGGTGCGCGTTGCGAGTGTGCGCGTCGGGTGGTGGGGGCCGACAAAGATCACCGGCCTGAGCCTGGCCGACCCGGCCGGCGCGCCGGTCGCGACGCTGGACATCACCAACACCCACGGCCTCTTTTCTCTGCTGACCTCCAACATGAACCTGGGCCAGACCGAGGTCAGCGGAAAGGCCGACCTCGTCCTTACAACCAACGCCGACGGGAGCGTAACAAGCAACCTGCAACAAGCGACCGCGCCGCAGCTACCACAGCCCGGCATCACTCCGATGCCTGGCGCGCCGTCGGGACCGCTTGCACTGCCCAAAGGGCTGCGTGCCGGGATCAAGATCACGGGGATCGATGTAACACTCGTCGAGATAGACGCCGCGGGGCAGGTAACGGCCCGCTCGGCTATGACAGGCCTCAAGGGTGATGCGGCACTGGACGCAGCAACCCTCCCTGCGACGGCGAGCGCGGATATCCGCGCCGACTTTGCCCAGGGCATGGGCCAGGCGAAGACCGGCACGCTGGTGCTCAAACTCGCCGGGCGCGACCTGACCGACGCTGCCGGGGCGTTGCAAGTGGACAAGAGCACGCTGGACGTCAACCTCACACTCGCCGGGGCACCGACGAAACTGCTCGACACACTCGCAAGGCAGAACGGCCTGCTGGTGGGGCTGCTCGGCGACCGCATCGACGCCGTGGTCCTGGCCCAAGTAGCCGCGGCCAAGGCCGATGTCGATATCAAACTCGACGCGCCCAACACCAAGGCCGACCTCGCCCTCACCCGCGACGCCGGCCGGCTGAAGCTCACGCGCTCGGGGACGCTCACCATTGCTTCGCTCTCGTTCTTGCAGCAAATCCCCGCCGTGCGCTCGGCCCTAGCCGATGCGGGGATGACCATCGACCACGCCGGGTGGCCCGGCGCAACGCTTGCTATTGGAGCCTTAGACCTGCCCGCAGACCCGGCGGCAACGTGGGCCGGCGCACAAGTAGACATCGCCGGCACCCTCGGCCTTTGCACAGGCCGGCTAACAACCCCGGGCGCATCGCAGCCTGAGGCCTTCACACTCCAGCCGATCGCATTGGCCCTCAAAGCCCAGGACCTAGCCAAGGGCGCGAGCATCAGCGCGTCGGGCAAGGCGACCATCGCCGGCACCCCGGCGGGCGACTTCAACGCGCAGGCCTCCCTGACAGGGCTGCTCGGCAGCGGTGGGAGGCTCGTGCTGCTCGATGGGAAGTTGCCGGGATCGGTTGCCGCACAGTTCAACGCCGTGGGCATTGCGACGACGCTCCTGCAGCCCATCGCCTCGGCCAGCGGCCTGCCCGTTGTGCTCAGCCAGGACATCGGCCCGACGATCGACGCGACGCTGACGGCCCGCACGGCCGAGGGTGCGCCGAAGACGGGCGTCCAGAACACGGCTATCGACTTTGCACTGCGCAGTGCGAACCTCACCGCTTCGGGGAGCCTGCTGCTTTCGCCGACGTTACTGACGCAGGCCCCAGCCGTGCCGATTGTGCTTGAAATCCAGCGTGGCGGGGCGCTTTTGGCCCGGCTGGTCAACGCGCCACCGACGCCTGGCAAGACAGAGATTGCAATAACCGGCGGTGTGCGCATGGGCGCGAGCATCACCGACCTGGCGATACCGATGCCCAGCGGCAAGCCCGACGCCGCCGCCGTCCGCTTCAAGGCCACAGCGAGCGTGCAAGACGCGCAGGTGGCACTCCCGGCTGCGCAGCCGATCACACTCGGCAGTGCGGAACTGCGTGCGACTATTGACTACAACCCCGGCGTGCCCGTCGCGGTGTCCCTCCGCGGCCCGCTAACGATCGACGGGCAGAGCGCGGCGTTGGACGTGCAGTTGCAAGTTGAGGGGCTGGGCACACCGGCCCGCGCGCCGGTGGTGCCGATCTTCGGCCCACGCCGAGTTGTCGGCAGCGTGCTGCTGACGGGCCTGCCCGCCGGGGCGGTGCACAAGGGTGTGCTGAGCGCACAGAGCAGCCAGGCGGCGCGTGATCTGCTGGCCGAGGTCCTCGGTCCGGCGATGGATATCCGCCTGACCTTCGCGCGCCCGGCGGGTGCGGGGGGCAGTGGGGGTGGTGCCGATGCCCAAGGGCAATCCATCACACTGGCGATCGCCGGACCGAACGTCCAGGCCGCTACTGGCGTGCTGCTGACCGCGGGCGAGTTGGCCGTGGATGCCAGCACTCTCAGCGCAACCCTCTCGCCCGGGTCGGCCAAGGCCGTGCTGGGGCTGATCGGCCAGAGCGATGCTGCCGTGGGGGGCGTATCGCTGCGTGAGAATGCGCAGGTAGTGCTCCGGGCTGCGCCACTCCGACTGCCGATCAAGGTGGGCACCGCCAAGCCGGACTGGTCCGGCGTGGGCGACCGGCAGGCGACGGCGGAGCTTTCGATCAGCGCGCCGGTGATTGCCGACAACGTCTCTGTCGCCGGGCATAGCCGCAGCTTCGGCCTCGCCGGCGTGCGTGGCACGCTGGCCGTGCCGCTGGCGATGCTCGGGCCGAGCGCAGGCAAGGAGGGCGCACCAAGGCCCCGGCCGGTGCAGGCCTCCCTGCACGCCGAGCTCATCGGCAGCAGCACCGCCGACGTGCTCGCCAAGCTCGACGGGCAACTCAACGCCGACGCCCAGACCGGCCAGACCGATGCACGCCTGGGTGTTACAGAAGTTGCAACCAATAAGCTCGACGACCTGCTCGGCAAGCCCGGCATGCTCTCGGGTGCCCTCGGCCCGCGCGCGGCTATCACGCTCGCTGGCAAACGCGCCAGCCAGAGCGAGCCACTCTCCTTCACAGCCTCGGCCACCTCCGACCGCCTCAAGGCCGACGACATCCGCATCCGCATCACCGACGAGGCCCTCATCCTCGCCCAGCCGATGACGCTCAACTGGGAGATCGACCCCACCTGGGCACGCGTGTATCTGCTGCAAGGCGAGGGCACCACAGGCGGCGCGGGCGGGGGTGTTGGCGTCGAGGGTGTAACAAAGTTGCGTGCCGCTGTGCGGTCGCTTGCACTCGCCTGGCCGCAGAAGGATGCGAGCGGGGCCGCGACGGCCGGTCCCTTCAAGCCGGGCATCTTCGCCCTCGATGCCTCGCTCGCGCTGCCGAGCGTCAAACTGCGCCTGCCCGACCGCCCCGGCCCCATCGAGCTGCAGGAGATCGACGCGGCGGTCAAAGCCTCCGCTGGGAACCAGCCGGGCATCACACTCTTGGCCAGCATCGCCAAGATCAAAGATGGGAACCAGACAACCACCCAGCCGACGACCCTCAACGCCTCGGCTAGCAACTTGGCCGATGCTCGGGGCGTCTTGCAGATCGATGCCGCAACGCTCTCGGTGCAGCTGCAGACCGGGATGATCCCATCCTCGTTCGTCGATGCCCTCACCGGCAACAACGGGCAGATCGAGCAGTTCGCCGGCAAGGAACTCTCTATTCGCATCGACGTGCGCAACCTCTCCATGCACGCAGGCGGCGGCCTGGCCACACTCCGCGTCAACTCACCCAACGCCACCCTCGCCCTCGGCGGCCCCGTCGCCAACGGCACACTGGACACCACCGCCCCGGGCGGCACGCCCCTGCGCCTCGAGGTCAACGAACTCCGCTTTGTAACAAGCGCCAACCTCGGCACCCTCTCACGCCTGAACCCCCTGGAATATCTCGGCTTCGCCGCCGGCGTCGAACGCCTCCGTGGCAACGACAACCAAGGCCCGATGGTCATCAGTTCCACGGGCCTGCTCCTGCCCCTCAACGGCGACTGGTCCAGGCTCAACGGGCAGATCAACGTCGACCTCGGCCGCGTCAACTTCAAGCTCGACCAGAACTTTTTGCAACTGCTCGACATCGACGCATTGAACAAGGCCATCGACAAACTCTCCAACGCACGCCAGCGCCCAGTCCCCCCATTCACCATCGCTCTGACCAACGGCACGGCCACGTACAAGGACGTGCAGCTGCCCGTGGGCAGTTACGACTTCCGCGCCACCGGCACCATCAACCTCGCCGCCAAGGAGATGGACGTCATCACATACGTCCCAACCATCAGCCTCGCGCCCAGCGTCCTCTCCTCCATCAGCGACAAACTCACCACCGCCCTTGGCCGGGTGATCCCGGGCAACATCGCCGCCGCCCTCATGGTCCCTATTCGCACCACCGGCCCCTTTGGCCAGACCAAAACCAGCGTCGACCTCAAACTCATGGCCAGCGAGGCAGGCAGCCAGCTATTCAAGCCTGAGAACGTCATCAACGCCATCGGCGGCCTGCTCGGCGGCGACAAAAACAAGGACAAGAAAAACCCACCCAAGTAGAACCACCCTACGCCCCCAGCCCGCCGCCCACCGCGCCTCTACACTCGACCCGAATGTCTGACAACCAACAGATAAATGTTCTCCTCGTCGGCGGCGGTGGCCGCGAGCACGCCCTGGCGTGGAAGCTCAAGCAGTCCACGCGCGTCGGCACCATCTATTCCACAGACACGGCCAACCCGGGCCTGGCGGACCTCTGCAAGCCCGTCGACTTCCCCTTCGACCTCAAAGACCCCTTCCGCATCCAGCGTTGGTGCATCGCCAATCGCATCACACTGGCCGTCATCGGGCCGGAAGAGCCCCTCTGCGCAGGCCTGGCCGACATGCTCGCCGGCGACACCCGCGCAGGCGGCGGGCTGGGTGGTGCGGTGCCCCACGTCTTCGGTCCGAGCAAAGAGGCCGCACAGCTCGAAGGGAACAAAGAGTTCGCCAAGCAGATCATGCGTGCCGCCCAGGTGCCCACGGCTGAGGCCCGCTCGTTCACCGACTTTGAGTCCGCCAAGCAGTACGCGCAGACGCGCCCCGAGCCGCCGGTCATCAAGGCCGCGGGGCTGGCAAAGGGCAAGGGTGTCTTCGTCCCCGCCACCCCCGCCGAGGCTTTAGCCGCGCTCGAACGCATCATGCTCAAGCGCGAGTTTGGGGACGCCGGCAACGTCGTCCTGCTCGAAGAACGCCTCAAGGGGCGCGAGGTCTCGGTCTTCGCCCTCGTCGATGGACGCACCATCTATGTTTTGGAATGCTGCCAGGACCACAAGCGCCTCCGCAACGGCGCACAAGGCCCCAACACCGGCGGCATGGGCTCGCTCTGCCCCACCCTCGCCATTGACGAGGCCATGATGGCCCGCGTGCAGCGCGAAATCCTCGTGCCCACCATCGACGCGCTCAAGCGCGAGGGGGTTGACTACCGCGGCGTCCTCTACGCCGGCCTCATGCTCACGCACGCAGGGCCGAAGGTGCTCGAGTTCAACGTCCGCTTCGGCGACCCCGAATGTCAGACGCTCATGGCCCGCTGGCAGGGTGACCTGGCCGAGCACCTCATCGCCGTTGCCGACCGGAGGCTCGACACCATCGACCTGTCGTGGTCGCCGGGCGTGAGCATCTGCGTGGTGCTGGCCGCGGAGGGGTACCCGGACAATCCGCGCAAGGGCGCGGTCATCACGGGTATCGACGAGGCCGCCAAGGTGCCGGGGGTGCAGGTCTTCCACGCGGGCACACGCCGGGATGAGCAGGGGCGCATCGTGGTCGCAGGTGGGCGCGTGCTCTCGATCACGGCGGTGGGGGCGGACCTGAACCAAGCCCGCCAACGCGCATACGAGGCCGAGAAACTAATTCTTTTCCAGGGCAAACAGGCCCGCACAGACATCGGCACCGATGTGATCGGGTAAGTGAACCACCTCGGTGGCACTCACCAATAGGTGGCGCGGGCTTCCAGCCCGCGCATCGCAAGTTCTTCACTTACCACACTCGGATCAACATGACCTCCCCTTAGAACCCCTCTCCCGAGGGTAGGGGCTGGGGTGGGGCTTGCTCACGCATTTCGCTATGCCAAGACGGTCGGCTCGGAGAGCCGACCTACCCGCGTACTAACAAACCCCACGCTGGCGGGTAACGTAAACTCATGGTAATGAGCCGCGCAAACACGCCAGCGTTTATCCTCTCATTCCTGCTGGCGTTCGTGCTCGGCACGTTCCTCCCCGCCGCCCGCGCCCAACCGGCAGACGACCAGCCGATGGTCCGCGTCGCCGCCGTGGCTGAGCGCACGCAGACGGCACCTGGCGACACCTTCGCCATCGCCGTGCGCTTTGCGTTCAAGGAACACTTCCACATCTGGCCCAACAGCCCCGTCAAGCCCAAGGGGCTTGACGACCTCGAACCGATCCCCACGCTCATCACCCTTGCCCCCACGCCACCGCTGCCCGCGGGCGTGCGCGTTTTTACGCAGCAAGCGCAGTGGCCAAAGCCCGACGAGATAACCGTCGCCTTCGGCCCCACGCCGATGTCGATCACCAGTTACGCCCGACCGTTTGTCGCCTTCGTCCCGGTCCAGATCGCCGGCGACGCCAAGCCGGGCGAGATAACCATCCCGCTGACGGTCAGCTACCAGGCCTGCAACGAGAGCAACTGCTTCGCACCCGAAGAGGTCGCGCTCACAGTCACCCTGACCGTCGCCCCCCCCGGCACCAAAACCGCCGACGCCGAGCCCACCCTCTTCATGGCGCTCGACCGCCCCGCGATGCTCGCGGCACTCCAGGCCGCATCTATATCTACGCCGCCCACACCCACCGTCGCCATGGCTCCCTCCACCGGCGTCGTCAACTTCGGCGCCTTTGGCCTCAACCTCAACATCGACACCCGCGGCACACTCGGCCTGGTCCTCGTCCTCATCGTCGCCTTCCTCGGCGGGGTCCTGCTCAACTTCGTCCCCTGCGTCTTGCCCGTCATCCCCATCAAACTCATCGGCCTTCAGCAGAGCGCGGGCAAAAGTAGGGCCAAGATGTTCTTCTTCGGCGTCGTTACCGCCGCCGGCGTCGTCGCCTTCTGGGTCGCCGGCGGTTTACTCATCGCGCTGGCCGTGGTCGGTGCCCTCTCGCAACTGGTCAGCTTCTGGTGGTTCAACATGGCCATCTCGGTGCTCATCATCGCGATGGGCCTCGGGATGTTCGGCCTCTTCCAGGCCGGGCTTCCGCAGTGGGTCTACCGCATCAGCCCAAGCCACGGCACGCTCTGGGGCAGTTTCCTCTTTGGCATCCTCCACGCCGTCCTCTCGATCCCCTGCATCGCCCCCCTCGGCGGCGCGGCCATGGCCTGGGCCGCCACGCAATCCCCCGGCGTAACCATCGCCGTCTTCGCCGGCATCGGCTTAGGGATGAGCACGCCCTATTTGCTCCTCTCGGCCTTCCCCAACTCCATCGCCTGGATCCCCCGCGCAGGCCCGGCCAGCGAACTGCTCAAGCAGGTCATGGGCCTGTTGATGATCGCCGGGGGCGTCTTCTTCCTGGGCACCGCCATCATCAGCCTCGTGGCGATGTACCCATACCTGGCAAAGGTGCTGCACTGGTGGGTGATCGCCGGCGTCGTCGCCGGTGCGGGGCTGTGGATGGGCGTGCGCATCTTCTTCGTCGCCAAGTCTCGAATCACCAAGGGCGTCATCGCCGGCATCGGCTTGCTCATGGGCACCTCGGCCATCTGGTGGGCCAACGCCCAGACCGCCAGCATGCGCATTGCCCACGAACAGGCCCAGGCCGAGCAGACCATGAGCACCACCGCCGGCCTCTGGCAGGCATACTCGGCGGAAGCCTTCGACCGTGCCGTCGCGGAGGGCAAGGTCGTGGTCCTCGACTTCACCGCCGAGTGGTGCCTGAACTGCAAAATCCTCGAAGCCACCGTCCTGAGCCGAGATGACGTGCGAGCAGCGATCAACGCACCGGGCGTCGTGAGTTTCAAGGCCGACCTCACCGCACGCAACGCGCCCGGCTGGGCCAGGCTCAAGGCCCTCAACCGCAACGGCATCCCCCTCCTGGTCATCCAAGGCCCAGGCCTGCCCCAACCCTGGCTCAGCGAGGCCTACACACCCACGCAAGTAATCGAGACGATCGCCAGCGCGAGGGGGAAGTAACAGCGGCGCAGCCGCATCTGGGTACCCCGCACCTCCGGGGCGGGATTCTCGGGCACCCGAGGCTCAATCCTTCTTCCGGTGATCCGTCTTCCCGCGATCCCGGCCTTTGCTCTTCTGGTTACGCCCTGACGAGCCGCTTTTGCTGCCGTGCTTGATGGTGTCCCAGTCCAGGTTCAGCGCCCCGCCGCCGAGGGCGACGGTGCCATCGTCGAGCTGGGTGAGCGCTCGGCCCTTGGCGTCGTAGGCTTTCTTGGGCTTGCCCTTCTCGCGTGAGCCGTCGTCAACGATGACCAGCTCCATCTGCCGCAGCGCCAGGTCAACCTTTGTGATCGTTACGTTCACCCGATCCCCGGCCTTGAAACTGCGCCCGGTGCTCAGGTTCACCAGTGCGCCGCTGCGCTGGTCGATGCGCCACTGCCCCGGCCTCGCGTCGCGCCCCGCCGGCAGGTCGGCGCTCTTGATCATCCCCTCGATCAGGTACCGCTCCAGCCGCACAAACACCCCCGCGTTGCTCGCCCCGGTAACAAGGGCCTGGAACTGCTCGCCGATGTACTGCTCCATCAACTGCAAAACCAGGAAACTACGCAGGCTCTCCTCCGCAGACGCGGCGTTCGCCTCCGTAACCGAGCAGTCGCGCCCGATGTTCACCAGCGCGTCATGGTCCGGGCAGTTCTTGCTCTCAAGCAGCCGCTCGCCCAAACGCTTCTGCTCCGCCTCGCTCCTGGGCGGCTTGCTCCCGTTCTCCGTCTTGTGCAGATACTCGGCGATCGCACGGTGCACCGTCAGGTCCGGGTACCGGCGGATCGGGCTGGTAAAGTGCGCATACGCATCGCTCGCCAACGCATAGTGCCCCACCAGCGCCGGCGAATACTCCGCACGCGTCAGCGTCCGCAGCACCGCAAAGTGCACCGCCGGTGCTGCGGGCGTCCCGCGCGTGCCGTCCAGCAGCCGCTGCAGTTCCTGACGCGTCGGGTTCTTCGGTATCACGTGCCCGGCAACCCTCGCGGCGTTCCGCAGCCCGTCAACATCCCCCGGCACCGGCTCGGGGTGGATACGCCGAAGCAACGGCACCTTCAGCTTGGCAAACAACCTGGCCACCACCTCGTTGGCCTCGACCATGAACATCTCGATGAGCGTGTGCGTGAAGGCATTGTCCTCAGGCTCGGCGTCCTTGACACGCCCGTGCTCGTCAAAGACCAGAACCACCGCCGGCAACTCGAGGTGGATCATCCCCGCCGCTCGCCGGCGATGGCGGATCGCCTTGGCGCACGCGTCCATCTCCTTCAGCGCGGCGATCAGTTCATCGGTATACCTCGGCTCGGTCTTGGCATGCTTGCGCGCCTCGGTAAAGTCACCGTCGATCAGCGCCTGCGCTTCCAGGTATGACAAACGCTTGCGGCTGTTGATCAGCGTCTGCGCCACCCCGCTGCGCGTGATCTCCCCGGCGTTGTTGTACACATGGAACGTGCTCTTACAAAACCTCGGCACACCCTCTTGCAGCGAGCAAATCCCGTTGCTGAGCACCTCCGGCAGCATCGGTATCACATGCCGGGGGAGATAGACAGAGTTCCCACGTTTCTTTGCCTCCTGGTCCAGTGGCGATCCGGGCGGGATGAAGTTGGCAACATCCGCGATGTGCACGCCCAGCTCCCACCCGCTTGGCGTCCGCTTGATGCTTAGCGCATCGTCATAGTCCTTCGCGTCCGGCGGGTCGATCGTCAGGATGAACTCTTTGGTCAGGTCCTCGCGCCCGGCAAAGGTGTGCGCACCCGCCTTCCACTTCTCGATCGACTCATTGAACGCCGAGCTTGCAACGCGCGCCTGCTCGACGCACGCGCTCGGAAACTCCCCCGGCAGGTTGAACGCCTCGATCGTCGCCTGCGTCTCAACATCCGGCCGGCCGGCCTCGCCGAGCACCTTGGTGATCACGCCCTCGGGCAAAAAATCACCTTCGGGGTATGCAGTGATCTCGACAACGACCTTGTGCCCCTCGTATGCGTTCTTCGCCTGCGGGTCGCGCACGACGATCGGGTCGCGCAGTTCCTTGCCGTCGGGAAAGACGACCCACTGCTGCCCCTGCTTGCGCAGTTCACCCGTAAAGGCCTTGCGCTTGCGAGTGACCACGCTGACAATCTCGCCGCTGATCTCACGCCCCTCACCCCGGCTGCGCGAGCGCACAACCCGCACCTTGACCGTATCCCCCGTCAACGCGTCGGCAATCGCATCAGGCGGGATGAACAAATCCCCCTCGCGGAAACGCCTGTCGGGCTTGACGAACCCGAACCCCTTGGGGTTCTTCTTGAACGACCCCACCACCTCGTCGGGGATCGAGGGCAGCACGATCACCTGCTTGCCCTCGGGCCCTTGGATCAGCACCTCACCCTTGGCCGCCATGTCCGCAAGGTCGGCCTTGAGGTCCGGCACCTGCTCGGCGTCGGCGTTGAGCTGCTCAACAAGCTGGGCCACCGTCGACGGGGTGTAGGTTTCGTGGCTGATGTGGTCGAGAAGTCGTCGTGTAAACGGGCCGGGCATGCAGGGAGAGTAGGGAAGGTTGCCGCCCGGCCATGGCACGGCCCGGTTCGGGCCAAACACGGGTCGCCGATCTTCTCATTCGGAACCCCTCCCGAGGGGAGGGGCAGGGGTGGGGTTAACAACTTCGGACGCGCGATATCCAGCAGTGATCCAGATAAATCAGGTCCCGCGCCAGCCCCCGCTCGGCGTGCAGGTTGCAAACCTGCCCCACCCGGTCAAGCCTCGCAGCGCACCGCATTCCGCAGCACCCCAAGCGACTGAATCTCAACCTCAATCACATCCCCATCCTTCAGCCACACCGGCGGCGTGCGCGCCATCCCCACCCCCGCCGGCGTCCCCGTCAGTATCACCGTCCCCGGCAGCAGCGTCATCCCCCGCGACAACTCAGCGATCAGGTGCGCGACGGAAAAAATCATCTTCGCTGTCGAATCATCCTGCATCACCACCCCGTTCAGCCGCGTAATCAGCCGCAGGTTGTTGGGATCCCCCACCCCCCCGGCGGGCGTAACAAACGGGCCAAGCGGGCAGAACGTATCAAAACTCTTACCCCGAAAGAACTGCCCACCGCTGCCTGATTTCTGCCACCACCGTGCCGAGACGTCGTTGGCAACGCAATACCCCAGCACATGCTCCAGCGCCCGCTCCCGCGCCACATCCCGGCACGCCCCACGATCGCTCTGCCCAATCACCACCGCCAGTTCACCCTCAAAGTCCACCTGCCCCCCATTCGGCCCCGGCACCTGGCAAACGCGCGGGATGATGATCGGCGTCTCACTGCCGCACACGCTCGCGGGGTTCTTGGTAAAGACCATCGGCGCCTCAGGCACCGCCGCCCCCTGCTCCCTGGCGTGCTCGGCATAGTTGCGCCCAATGCCCACGATCGTGTGCAACGTCAACGCCCCCGTCGGCAAAAGCACACTCGCCAGCGGGCCGGTGGTCAGGATCGGATAGGGCATGGTTGAGGGTAGTGGGGGATGGGGGTGCTTGAGTCAGGGATTGAGTTGGTTGAATATGACATCGGTGCGGTCAGTGGTCCAGTTGTAACCCCGACCGTTGACGGCGTCCTTGCCGAGATCGTCGATGCCATCAAAGCCGACGGACCAGAGCAGGTAGCCGCGCTGGTCCGGCGAGCCCGGTGCGGGGCTTAGGACGCGGTAGCCGAACGGATTCATAGAGCAGGGGTCGTTTATGTCGAGCATCGGGTTGGATGCCACAAGCTCGGCAAGCGAGGCGGGGTAAACGCCCGTGCGGGCGCGGGCGGATTCCAGGGCCAGCATGATCAGAGTGGCGCGGGTGGTGGCCATGGCAATATCATCGGCGTTAAAGAAGTTTGGTGAGATATACCAGATGGCGTCGGCCAGCATGGTGGGTCGGCCGAGCGCCCGGGTTAGGGGTCGCTGCGGGCGTGGGAGTTGACCGTCGGCAACGGCCTGCTCGGTGGTTGCGTCGATCGCGGCGAGGTTCTCGACGTATGTGCCCAGACGGTCGAAGTCCTCCAGCGGCAGGCCCCATGCCGACTGATTCCACGGAGTGTTGCCAAGAAGTATCCCGGTTTGCACCCGGTTGAGGTCGCTGAAGTACCATGCAACGTTATCGCGAGCCATGAGCCGTTCCCCCGACAAGGCGTAAGCAAGGGGCACACTGCGCTGGCGGTTCTGGACCGTCTTGGCGACTTCGCTGCGCCACCCCTCGTCGGGGTACAGCCCGGCGTGGGCTTGGACGCGCCCGAGGATCAGCCCATCGATAGCCCCGGCTACAAAGCGGTCTAAAAGTGTGATCTGCTTATCGAGGATGCGGGCCAGGGAGAGTGATTGGTCGAGCGCGGCCAGATACTCGGCTCTGTCGCTGGCCTCAAGAGCGACCTCCATGCGGGCAGCGTTCATCCGTGCGAAAAGGCGGTATTGGCTCAGTTCGGGCAACTGAATCAACGCGGCCGAGCCACCGGCAGGTACATACATATCCCGCACAACGTGGCGCATCTTGGGTATCGACTTGAAGGCTTCAAGGTGGCCCTTATCGGCCGCGTGCCGGAGCAGTTTCCGAGCCAGCACCCGCCGACGCTCCTGCGGAATCGGTTTGTCAGGCTCCGGCATGTCTTCAGCCGTCGCAGTGGGGTCGGGTTTGGCGTAGAGCAGGCCAAACTCCTCGTACAAATACAGTTTTTCTATCTCGCTCTGGGAGCCGGCCGCACCGAGCGAGTCTGCGGCCTTGGCGACCTCGACGGCAACCATGCGTTCGCTGTCCCTACGCCAGGCTCTGAGGATATCTATGAGCGCGGGCCACTGGTTGTCCTGCAGCATGTCCGCTGTTGAGTGCGAGTTCTGCACATGAGCGTTAGCTAGGGCATCAAAGTCCCTGTCCGCCCGCGCCTGCCGGGCCATGCTTGCAAGCCAGTACCGCCAGATGCCGAAGGAAATACCCGCCAGCACCAGTAGGCAGACTGGCGTGCCAACGAGCCACCTGACGGCAAGTTTGCGTCTGCGTTTGCGCGCCGCGATGAAGGCTGGCGAATCGACCTGGCCGCTCGGGGTGTATGTCTGCAGGCCGTCGGAGGTCGTCGCCAGTTCGTTCATCGCCGGGTCGGCCTTGATTTTGTCGCCGCACTCCGGGCAGGTAACGACGAGGTCCGGCCCGACGGGCATGCCCAGCAGCGAATAGTTGCACATCTGGCACGTGCCGCGCCTGCGGATGAGCCTGCGGATGCGCCAGCGCAGCAGCAGGTCGCGCTTGAGCATCAAGGCAAAGAAGCTGAGGGTGATGCCCAGGACCAGGGCGATGCTCTGCAAGATGTCCCGAAAGGACCTCGTGCCCACTGGCAGGTTTGCCAGCCAGACGACGAACACAATCGTCCCGACGCCCATCAACAGCCCAACCAACGCCATCACGCCATACCGAAACCCCCGCGCCCGCCACCCCGACGACGCCACACGCACAAACGCCTTGGCCCGAGGCTCCTCGAAGCGGTCCAGCTCGCGGAAGGCCTTGTGTAGTTTGCGGGTGATGATGCGCATCGGTCCTCCCGGGGTCAAAGCAATCTTATCAGCAAGCATTGTGCGGGCAGAGGGTTATGTTTTCTGACTTTAACCATGCTTGTATCTACTCCGCGTTCCTCGATCGACCTTCGCAACCTCCGCGAACATTTTCTGCCGGGGTGTTGCTTGGGTTGGTTGTGCACACAGAGGGTTCATTCTGTGGCCAACCCCACCCCTGCCGCTCCCCTCGGGCTAGGGGTTACAAAAACCTCTCAGCACTCAATCTCATCGGCAAACACCGGCATCTCGCACTGAATCCGGTGCGTCTGCTCGATCAGTTTCGCCAACGCAGCCCGCGACAAAGGCTCCCCATGGGTCAGCACGATCCGCGGCTCCCCAGCACGTGCCCCAGCTCCCTTGCCCGCGCTCTGCTGCCCCAGCACCCCGCTGAGCCAGCGCATGAGATCACTCTGCCCCGCGTGCGCGCTCATCCCACCGAGCGTGTGCACCGCCGCGTTGACCTGCACGTTCTGCCCATCAATGCGCACGCTCTTGGCACCCTCGACGAGCCTGCGCCCCAGCGTGCCGTGCGCCTGATACCCGACGATGACGACATGGGTCTTGCTGTCAGAAAGATGGTGCAGCAAATGATGCACGATCCGCCCCCCTGTGGCCATCCCCGACCCTGCAATCACCACCGCCGGGCCTCTGAGTTTGTTCATCACCCGGCTTTCATCGCCCGACCGCAGCAGCCGGAGCGTCGGAAAACCCAGCAGCCTCTCGCCCTCGTTGATGATCTCGCGTGCCTGCTCGTCGTAGAGCCTCGGGTCGAGTTCATAAATCCGCGTCGCCTCGATCGCCATCGGGCTGTCCAGAAACACCGGCATCTCTTTGGGTATCCGCCCCGCGTGCCACAGCCGGGCCAACTCATACAGCAGCGTCTGCGACCGCCCCACAGCAAAACTCGGTATCAACACCTTCCCGCCATCCCCGTGCGCCGCGTTGATGATCCCCGCCAGCTCCTCCACGGTCGCCGGCATCGGCTTGTGGTCGCGGTCGCCGTAGGTGCTCTCAAGGATCACCACATCAGCGTGCCCGACCCTCGGGCTGATTGGGTCGCGGATGATCGGCGTCCCCGGGTTGCCAACATCCCCCGAGAACACAATCGTCCGCTGCTCCCCACCGTCCTGGACCGTCAGCACCACACTCGTGCTCCCGATGATGTGCCCGCTGTCCACAAACCGCACACGCACCCCCGGCGCGATGCTCGACTCTTTCTCCAACGCCACCGGCGACATCAACCCCAGCAGCTGCTGCACGTCCGCCTCGCTAAAGAGCGGCTCACAAAACCGCCCCGGCGGGCATCCCCGCCCGGTCCGCCCACGGTTGCGACGCAGCACGTCGGCCTGCTGCAGATAGGCCGCGTCGCGCAACAGCAGGTCCGTCAGCTCAATCGTCGGCCGCGTGCAATACACCCGGCACCGCAGCCCGTGCCTGACCAACAGCGGCAGCCGCCCCGTGTGGTCCATGTGCGCGTGCGTAACAACCGTGGCGTCGAGATCACCCGGGTGGAACATCGTCGGCCGCGCGTTCCGCGCCAGGTCCGTCGCCGACCCTTGGAAGATCCCGCAATCAACCATCACCCGTGCGCGGGTGGTCGTAACCAGATAGCACGAGCCGGTAACCTCCCCCGCGGCACCGTAAAAGGCGATCCTCATCCACCCACCGTAGAGGCTCTACCAGCGCGGGGTCTGCCAGCCTTGGCCTTGGCCGGCTTGGCCGGACGCTCGACAAACGGGTGCAGCTCCGGCGGCAGCGACTTGATCCCCCGCTTGGAAGCCTTGCGCACCGCATACCAAAGGCTCACGGCCATCCGGTGCCGCACCGCCTCAGTTACATCCAGACCCTCCGCCTCCATCGCCTCTAGCGACCACCTCCACGCATGGAACTCCTCCAAGCATCGAGGCTTGTAACGATCAAAACCGATGGCATGGTGCCCGACCTCGTGCAAAAAGATCGACGCAGACATCGGCCCCTTGGGGTAGGGGGCCTCGATCATCCGCTGCACCGCACCCCCGGGCCGCGGCGCCTCCCACGCAATCCCAGACATCGCCGACCGCCACCGACGAACCTTGATCTGGTGCGTGCCGAGCATCTTTGCAACCACGGCATCGTAACGGGCCTGTGCCGAAGTGGGGGGGGCCGCGCTGGCAGCCGGGCGCGACTTGCGCGCCTTCTTTGCCTGGGTGCGCGGCGGCACCGACGCAGCCGGTGCCTTGGGCACGCTCGCTCGGCCAAACAGTGGCCTGCGATCCCTGCCCGCCCCACCGCGTTGCCCGAGCAGGCGGGAAAAGGCCGGCGCGATCACATCCCAGAGCAGCAGTTGCATCCGTGCGTTCCTGTTGTGGGTGCCGACAAGGCCCAATGCCAGCGTAGCCAACCACCCGCCGGGGCGTTCGGCGTGGTGGCCACCCTCGTGCATGCACCCTTGGCCTTGGCGTTGACAAACTGATATCATCCCCGAGCGTCGGCACAACGGCCGGCCGCTGCGAGGGCCCACGACTGATGAACCAACCCCCTCCAACGACCCCCGCGGCCCAGACCAGCGCCAAGCACCGCCCACTCCCATCCGTACCTCACCGCGGCGTGCGCATCGCCGGCACAGGCATGGCCGTACCCGAACGCGTCTACACCAACGCCGACATCGCAACCCTCTGCCAGACCAGCGACGAATGGATCTACCAACGCACCGGCATCCGCCAACGCCGTATCTGCGACCCACGCAAGGGTGAGAGCAACCTCACACTCTGCACCAACGCCCTCCGCAACGCCCTGGAAGCCTCCAAAATCCCAGCCGCCCAGCTCGACGCCGTCATCGTCGGCACCATCACCTCCGACATGAAGTGCCCCTCCACCGCCAGCATGGTCGGCGCGGCCCTGGGCGCCGGCACGGCACAGGCCTTTGACGTCGCCGCCGCCTGCTGCGGGTTTGTCTATTCGATGAACCTCGCGCACGACCTCATCCGCGTCGGCACGCACCGCACCATCGGCGTCGTCGGTTGCGACTCGGTCAGTTGCTTCACCGACTTTACCAACCGCAACGTCGCCATCCTCTTCGGCGACGGCGCAGGCGCCGCCGTGCTGCACGCAACCGACGACGCGACCAAGGGCGTCATCGCCCAGATCAACAAAGCCGACGGCACAGGCTGGGACAACCTCTTCGTCCCCGGCTGGGACCAGCAAATCCCCGACAACGCCGACAGGCAGGTCGTCGTCCCAGGCTGCCTGCACATGAACGGCAAGGAAGTCTTCAAGTTCGCCGTCGGAACCTTCCAGAACCTCATCAAAGAAACCCTGGACATGGGCCAGATCAAAGTCGAAGACGTCGACATGTTCGTCTGCCACCAGAGCAACGCCCGCATCATCCAGGCCGCCGTCGACAGGTTCGGCATCGCCGCCACCAAGGTCTATGTCAACATCGACCGCTTCGGCAACACCTCCGCCGGCAGCGTCCCCATCTGCCTCGATGAACTCGTCAAAGCAGGCCGCATCCGCGAGGGGATGGTCATCATGTTCGTCGCCTTCGGCGCCGGCCTGACCTGGTCGAGCAGCCTCTGGCAGGTGTAACCTCCATTGCAGGTCTCGCATCAGAACCCCAAGACAGGGGCAGCGGTGGGGTTGGCACACACCAACCCGTTCAATCCCGGCCTGAACAGCCCCCGACCTGTCAACGTAAGGAGTATCCATGCAACTCAACCGCTTCGCCCAAGCCCTCCCGCTGGCGCTGCTATACCTCTCCGCCGCACTGGCCGCCTGGGGCTGCTCAGCGTGCGCCAAGGCCCCAGCCCAAAGCCCGCCCGTCAACGCCACCAAGCCCCTGCCCGCCCAAACTTCACCCTCAAACCCCGAGGTCAAAGCCATGCCCGACGCCACACCAATCTCCCCCGCACGCCCCGCCACCCTCCCCGGTCAGGCCAAACTCACCTCCCCTGGTCAAGACCAGACCGACTGGTCCAACATCGACTGGTCCAAAAAACTCACCCCCGAGCAGTACTACGTCCTCCGCCAGAAGGGCACCGAACGCGCCTTCACCGGCAAGTACTGGCAGACCAAGCCCCCCGCCGAGCAGGCTAAGGACCAGACCATCTACCGCTGCGCAGGCTGCGGCCTCGAGCTCTTCCGCGCCGACAGCAAGTTCGACTCCGGCTGCGGGTGGCCCTCCTTTGACCGCATGATCCAAGACGGCGTCATCAAAGAAGTCGCCGACACCTCCCACGGCATGACACGCACCGAGGTCGTCTGCGCACGCTGCGACGGCCACCTCGGCCACCTCTTTGACGACGGACCCACAAACACAGGACTCCGCTACTGCATCAACAGCGCATCAATCAACCCCGATGCAAAGCCTCAAGCCATGCCCGCAGAGCCCACCCCCGGCAAGCCGTAGTCGGCCACTAGACAAGCCTTACACCGATCGCCGATGTTTTTCATACTGAACCCCTCCCCCGAGGGGAGGGGCAGGGGTGGGGTTGGCAACTTCAGACACGCGACATCCAGCGGCGATCCGCCTTACCGCTCCACATTCTCAAACACCGGCCTCGGCGGACGCTCAAACGGGCGATACGGCACGTACTGCAAGTCATAACTCGGCCGCGGGCTATACAGCGACCGGATCCACTCCACCGTCGCCTGATGCCGGTGGTCGTCAGGACCGCTGAACGACGGCTTCCACACATCACGCCCTTCCCGCAGCACCGGCGGGTGTTTCACCCTCGCAATATCCCGCGGCAACCCCATCTGCACCAGCAGGCTCCGCTCAGGATTCTCAAAGTTCAACAGCCCCTCACCCTCGGCGTTGCGGAACTTCTGCAAAATGTAAAAGTTCGTATACAGCGTCGGGTCCGCATTCGGCCGGAACGTCGCAAACACCAGCCGCCCCGCCTCGGTCCCCCCGTGGCACTGGTTCGTCGCGCACGAGTTGAGGATGATCGACCGGTTCACGTCATCGCGGAAACGCCGCAGCGGCGCCGGGTGATCGACAACATTCACACGCTCGTAAAAATCGCGAGCCTTCAGCCGGTAGATCAGGTCCATCGTCCGCAGCGGCGACTGCCGAAGGATCGCCTCCCTCCCCTCCCGCGTCGAAGGCACCAGCGGGCTGGAGGCATAGGTGTCCAGCAACTGCTGCACAACCGTGCGCGGGATGATGATGTTCGGCTCAGCCGACAGGTCCAGCTCGTACACCTTCACCAGGTTGATCTGCTTGGCCGACAGCACCGGAAAGTCCGCCACCGGGATCGACTCAGGGATCGGCGTCGCCGCAACTTCGGGCGCCGGCCCGGGCAACAGGCTGGGCTCTGCCGTCACCTCGGGCGCCTCGGGGCTTACCTGCTCATCGCCCCCGGGCTTGCTCTTCGTCGGCGGCCGCAGCAACTGGTTCTTCAGTTGCAGGTCCTCCAGCAGTTTCTTCGCCGCCCCCGAACGCGGGTTGCGCGACACGAGTACCTCCGCCTCCATCAACGCAACGTCCATGTACTGCCGATCGACCAGCCACGTAATCAACTCCCCCCGCCGCTCAACCTCATCGACCGGCGTCGCGTCGCGCATCTGCTTGTACCGCTCCAGCACCGGCGCAAGCTCCCGCACCTGCTCAACAGCGCTCGTCTTGAACGTCGCCGGAATCCCGGCGATCTTCAGCACAATCTCCCCCTCGCCCCGCGATGCGAGCATCCCCGTAAACACCCGACCGTCCTTGAGCGTTACCACAACCTCCACCCCCTCGACCGCTGCACCGCCTGGCGCGACCGAGTTCCCCGGGGCCTTGAGCTCCTCTCCAGGCTGCGGCTGCCCCCGTGCGGTGCCCGCATTGGCCGATAGCACCACCATCCCCCCAAGCACAACCAACAGCACGCCCATACCCAGGCTACCAGTCCTAGGCAGTCTCCTTGCAGCGTCAAGTGTCGGCGTCATTCTGCGGTGCATGCCTGTATTCTCAGCCAGCCGGAAATCCCGGCCAAGGGGGGGCGTCTTGCCGCCGATTCCATCCGTCGAGCAGCTGGGGCAGTTGCACGTATTGTAGATTGCCACCACTGCTTTATGCGGCTTTTTTCTGCCCTGACCCGTCGATCTTACGGACGCGGGCATAGTCGGCAAGGTTCAACTGCTCCCCGTGCAGGCTGGTCATCTCAGGCTCAGCCGAAGCTGATAGTCCGATCCGCACGGGTCCCAGGCAGGTCTTGTAAAAGTCGATGGTATAGTTCCCCGCTAAGATTAAAACCTTAGGGTATATTCTGCCGTGCACTGTCAGGTCCACCGCCGAGCGTGTCTGGAGCATGCTCTTGAGCGTCTCCAATCGGCTGTGCAGGGACTTAATCCCGACGGTCAACTCACGCTCAAAGTGCTCCAGTTCGCACAGACGCTCGATCTCCGCCGCGCTGATCTTGCCCGCAAACTTCCGCAGGGGTTGGATTTGCTGCTCGAGTTTGTCCCGTTGCGGGATCAACTGCGGCAGCATCTCCTCCCCCGCACCGATCACCTTCTCAATCTCCGGTATCGACCCGAGTACCAACTCCGTGGCAACCCCGATCTGCGACCCCAACTCGAAGACCTCCACCGACCCGCCGAAAATGATCTTTCCACCCGTGATGCTCGCCGCCCTGCCCAAAAAGTTCCGCCCCACCACCGCCCGAGTGTTCACCAGCTCCTTATCCACCGTCAGGTCTCTGCCTATTGAGACCGTTGTGTTGTTGAGGTAGCGTGCGCTCAAGTCGCGTCCCACGTCCAGCGTTCCTGTCTCCTTGCCGGCCATCCCACCCTCCAGCCGCGCATCCCGCCCCGCACTCAGGGCCGCCCCCTCCACCTGCCCATTGACAAGCACATCCCCAGCCGCCGCAACCTTGAAGTGGTCCCGCACCGCTTTGGCAACCACCACCGAACCCGGAAAGTTTATGTTCCCCGTCGAAAAATCAATATTCCCCGGCAACTTCAGCATCCGCAGCATCCGCAGCTTCGGGTCCTGCCAGTCTACAACCCCAGGCCGCGCCGCAAACACACGCCCATCGGGCTGGATGATGATCGTGTCGTCCGCCACCACCTGCACCTGCTTACCCAAACGCGCCGCGATCACCCCACCCATCACGTCCTGCCCATCCTCGGGAGTGCTCGGCTGATGAATCTTCGCTATCTCCCCGTTGCTCGGCACCAGCGTGAACGTGAACTTGTGGTAGTGGTCCACACCCCCGCTCCCCTGCGCCGGCGAGGGGTGGTCTCCATAGTCAACCTGCGCACGACCTGCCACCAGCGGGTCAAACCCAGGCAGAAACTCGATATACCCAGGCTCCCCGTGCACCGGGGCCGTCGCCGAGGCAATCTTGATCCGCACCATCTCGGCACGCGGCTTCTTGAGCACCTCCACCGCGTTGGCGATGCTCTGATGCACCGACTGGTTTATCGCTAGCCCCACACCCTGCGCCAACGCCAACACGAACCCCTCATCAACCACCCCCGCAGGCACCTCCGCATCAACGTGCAGCTCCGCTGCAAGCTTGTCCGGTGTAACCGTGAGTTTGACGTGCTCGGCTAGTGTTTCAGGATTCACAAACGGTTAATCGGCTTGTTCCCGAATCCATCTGAGCCCGCCCCACCTGTTTGTGTGGACCGCTCTGTTTCAGGACCTCACCCACAGGCCCAAAAATAAATCCCCACCTGTGCCACTCAGCACCCCGGCGGGGATCAACCACTGTCACCGCCCCTCACGCCGCGGCCTTGTTCACCTTGCTCATCGTCTCGCCGATCCGCTGGCTCAGCAAATCCGGCGTGAACGGCTTGATCACATAGTTGTTCACCCCCGCCTTGATCGCCTCGATCACACGAGACTTCTCGCTCTCGGTCGTAACCATGATCAGCGGCGTCGTCTTGTTGCCCGCCCGGAACGCCTTGACAAACGCCAGGCCGTCCATGTTCGGCATGTTCCAGTCCACCAAGATCAAGTCCGGCTGGAACGCTCCAACCTTCGACAGCGCGTCCTGCCCGTCGCACGCCTCCTCGATCACGGTGTACCCCAACTGGGCCAGCACCGACTTCTGGATGTTCCGCATCGTCTTGCTGTCGTCGATCAGAAGAATCTTCATAGTATGGGCCTCAACTTAAAAGTCGTGATATGTTGCTCTTTGCTCGCCCCTCAGGCGGCTTTCTCATTGATTTCTTCCGGGCTTGCCACCACGGCCGTGCGCTCCAGGATCGCTACCTCGATCATCAAATCCCCGCAGTCCGTGCTGCACGGGATGCAAATCACCGGCACGCCACGCGGACGCGTTACCGTGTGCGACGGCCCGATGATCACCGACGGCGTCGAGATCAAAACCTTCTTCTTGCCCTGAAACAACCCCTTGGCACCCCCGGCCACCATGTTCGTCAACTCACCAACCGCGTCCGCAAAGTCCGGAGAATCCACCGACACCTCCGTCCCCGTCAGCAACTGCACTATCCGCTGCGCAGACGCCTGCGGGAACGACAGCACCACGTTGCCCGCAACATCCCCAGACATCCCGATGATGCCAGAAACGTCGTACGTCGCCGTTGGCGAAGACTGCTTGATCGTCGGCGTATTGATCGTCACCGGCATCTGCATCATCGTCGAAAAGACGTTCTGAACCGAGGTGATAAAGGGCGTTATGAAGGCTGCGTCCATACGTTTGTCCTTGAGTTTGACCACTAGACGACCGTCTTTACATCGAACCGATTCGGGGCCGGCTTTCGACCGATCACCCACTTGTGCACGTTTTTTCGCACGGCCAGGTGCCCATCACCCCGGCTCACGCCGCTCCAATGCCGCAAACAACTTGGCAATGTCCACAATCAGAGACACACCCCCATCATCCCGAACCGTCGCCCCAGAGACCGCACCCTTGCGGTCGATCGACCCATCCAACGGCTTGATCACCACCTCCTGCTGACCCACCGGCCGCGTCACCAACAGGCCCACCCGCTTGCCCGCAGACGACAGCACCACCGCGAACGGCCGCTCCGACGCATCACCCTTGCTCAACTTGAACACATCCGCCCCGTCCAGCAGCGGCAGCACCGTGTCCCGCAACCGCATCACCTTCTGACCACGGATCGTGCTCACCTGACCCTCCGAAGGCTTGACGATCTCCGTGATGGCCGACAACGGCACCGCGTACACCTCCGGCCCCACCGCCACCATCATCGCCGCCATGATCGCCACCGTCAGCGGGATCGTTATCCGCATCGTGCTCCCCTGCCCCGGCGTGCTGTCGATCTCGATGCTCCCCTTGAGCTTCTCGATGTTCGTACGCACCACGTCCATCCCCACACCACGCCCAGAGACATCGCTCAGCGCCTCGGCCGTGCTAAACCCCGGCGCAAAGATCAGCAGCGTCTTCTCACGGTCGGTCATCGTCCCCAACTGGCTCTCGGTTACAACACCCTTCTCTAGCGCTTTCCGCGCAATAAACCCCGGGTCGATCCCCTTGCCATCGTCGATGATCAATATCTGCACGTGCGAACCCTCGTGGCTCGCCGCCAGCCGAATGGTTCCCGTCCTCGGCTTGCCCCGGGCCACCCGCGCCTCGGGGCTTTCAATCCCGTGGTCGCAACTGTTCCGCATCAGGTGGATCAGCGGGTCGCCCAGCTCCTCGATGACCGACTTGTCCACCTCCGTCTCACCACCCTCGATCACCAGGTTGATGTCCTTGCCCAGCTTGCGCGCCAGGTCGCGGATCAGCCGCGGGTACTTGCCAAAGAGCTTCTCCAATGGCTGCATCCGCGTCTTCATCACGGCGTTCTGCAGGTCCGCCGTAACACGGTCCAGCGCGCCGTTGGCCTGCGCAACACTCTCGCGGAACTCCTGCGGCGCCCAGTCGCTCGAAACCATCTGCCGGCCAAGCGCCGAGACGCGGTTTTTCTGCAGCACCAACTCGCCGACCAGGTTCAGCAGCGACTCCAGCCGACCAACCTCCACCCGGATGGTCTGCTCACCGCTCGCGGCAGACTTCTTCTCATGCTCGTGCTCGGCGACCTTCGCCTCGGGCTTGGACCCCTGCACAGACGCCGGCACGCCCGCCGCGGCTGCGGCCGCTGCCGACGTCGCAGCACCCGGCACAGCTGCCGTGATCACCGCCGGCGCAGCAGACGGTACCCGAACCATCGGCGCCAGGTCATGCCCCGCCTCCAGCAGTTCAATAAACGACCGGCAAAAACCATCCAGCGGGCGCGACACCAACTGCCCACCCGCCAGCCCCTTGCTCGTCTCACGCAGAAGGTCCACCGCCTGCTGCGCCCTCGCACCGACCGCCCCGGCCTCATCCTTGCTCAGGTCCCCACCCTTGCTCCCCACCTTCCGCAGCAGACCCGCCAACTCCAGCATCGGGTCAACGCCGAAGAAGTCCACGCTCCGCGTGAGCGCCTCGGCTAGGTCGCTGATCGTCGATGCCGCGCTGCTGCGATGCGCGTCATCGCACAGCCGGGCGATCTGCTCGGCGATCTGGTCCAGCGTCGCCTCCACGTCCGCAACCAGAAACTCAACCAGCTCACACTTCCCAGGCGGCAGACTAAACGGCGTGCTCGTCGCCTCGGCAAGCGCAAACGCCTCCCCCCCAGCACCCTGCCCCGCGCCAACCGAAACAACAACGCTCTTACCCACCACCGCCTCGGGCGCCGCCGGGGCCACCGCAGCCACCACCGCCGGCGCCGGGGCCACAACAGCCGGCGCCCCATGCCCATCGCCCAGCGCGATCAGTTGTTCACACAACCCCTTGTCCGGCTTGAGCAACTCCTGCCCCGCGCGGATGTTGTCAAACTGCTTCTTGATCGTGTCCACACCCTCCAGCAGCAGGTCCATCGCCGGGCGGTCGATCACAAACACCTTATTCCGTGCGGCGTTCAACGCCGTCTCCGCCGCGTGGGCGATCTGCACCAGGTTCGTCAGCCCCAGAAAACTCGCCGACCCCTTGATCGTGTGCAACGCCCGGAAGACGCGGTTGACCAACTCCCCCTCGCTCGGCGTCGACTCCAGCGTAACAAGGTCCTGGTCGAGCTGCTCAAGCAACTCCCCCGACTCCGTCAGAAAGTCCTGCATCAGTTCTGGATCAAAGCTCATGGCAGACAATGGTGCGCTCCGGCGTTCTTTGTTTTTCTAACCGCGTCTCTAAGGCTCTACCCGCGTGCCGGCTCCCCGGCTGATCTACGACAGCTTCAGCCCAGGCCTGCCCGTGCCAGACCCCAGCGTCCCGGGCTGCGCCCCGTACGCCTTGGCCCCACCCGCCTCGACCGCACCCTTCTGGTAGCAGAACCCCTGCGCGTGATCGACCTGAATAAACGGCGTGTTCATCCCGCGCAGCGTCTCGCTGTGCCCGATGAACAGCCAACCATCCCCGGGCAACTGCCCTGCAAACGAGTTGACAACCTGCTCCTTCATCGCCTCGTCAAAGTAGATCATCACGTTCCGGCAAAAAATCACGTCCCACACCCCGTACCGCTTTGCCGATATCCGGTCCTTGAGGTTGTGCAGGTCAAAGTTGACCATGCTCTTGATCACCGGGTCGATGTTCCAGTACGGCCCGTCCTGCTTGAAGTACCGCGACTTCGTCAACGGGTTCGTCGACCGCATCGAATAGTCGGTGTACCGACCACCCTGCGCCTCCGTGAGCACCCTCTCGCTGATGTCCGTGCCCAGAATCTCGATCTTCCAGTCCATCAACCGCAGCCCCAGCGCACGGTGCACGATCATCGCCAGCGTGTACGGCTCCTCACCCGACGAGCACGCCGCCGACCAGATCCGCAACCGCTTGACCCCACCACGCGCCTCTAGCAGTGTCGGCAACGTGTGCCGCTCGAAGACATCAAGCTGCGGCTCGTTGCGGAAAAAACTCGTCTCGTTGATCGTGATCTTGTTGAACATCTCCTGAAACTCGTCGTCCATGTACGGCCCCATAGACAGGAACTGCACGTACTGGTCGTAGTCCCCGAGCTCCAGCTCCTCAAGACGCCGCCCAAGCCGGGACTCGAGCACATACTTCTTCGAATCCGGGAAGTGGATCCCCGAACGGTCATAAATAATCTTCCGCAGCTTCTCGAACTGCGACTGGCTCAGCGTGATGGTCTTACTCTCTGGCATGGGGCCTCTTCCGTTTTCCGAACACACCGCGGGGGCTTACTCAACACACACTCGCGCACACCCCGGGCGGGGCACGCCCTCACGCCGCCTTCGCCGCCTCGATCTGCTCAACCGAGAACAACCTCCCAAGGTCCAGCAAGATCAGCAGCCTGTCCTCAAGCTTCCCCACCCCGGCAATAAAGTCCGCGTCCACCGAGCAGACCATGCTCGGCGCAGGCTCCACAATCTTCCCTGATATCCGCAGCACCTCGCTGACGCGGTCAACAATGAACCCGATCGTCCGCGAGTGCACCTCCACAACAACGATCCGCGACTGCTCGCTCTTGTCCGTCGCCGGCAGCCCGAACCGCTTCCGCAGGTCCACCACCGGGATGATCTTCCCACGCAGGTTGATCACACCCTCAACCTCCGGCGGGCTTTGCGGCACACGAGTCAACGCCATCATCCGGTTGATCTCCTGCACCGCCAATATGTCCACCGCAAACTCCTCGGACCCCAGCCCGAACGTAACCAACTGCAACTGATCCGCCGCGCTAAAGGTCTGCCCCGCGGCGATCTTCCCCCCAACCACCTCTGCATGCTGCTGTGAAGTTGACATCAGTGTGCCTCCATATGCGAACAAACCAACGCACCTTTGATCGACCCGAATCAGACCCAACTTCACGCCATCAACCCCAACACCCCGGAACCCCCCCCTTCGGGTACCACCACCCTCCGCGTCGTGCACCCACCAACCTCACCCCACCTCACGCCCCACCCACCCCCGGCCGATAACCTCAT
>VYKU01000099.1_pt1 | contig 29568 bp, 21 predicted proteins | sample 5114491 | NCBI WGS metagenome assembly VYKU01 (sample SAMN12291796, study PRJNA351875) | freshwater metagenome | isolation source: freshwater lake | place: USA: Michigan, Gull Lake | collected 2011-07-05 | reverse complement strand
TGCGATGGCTCCTTGGCGGGAAATCCAAGCATGGACGCCACTCTTTGAGTTGTCAATACCTAACAATGGCGCAACAGGCTCCCGAGGGGAGGGGCAGGGGTGGGGTTGGCCAGCGCTGTTGCCGACAAAAAGTCCAAAACACCCGGCTCGGAGATCCGGGATACCCAGAACTCCTCCCCCGAGGGGAGGGGCAGGGGTGGGGCTTGCCTTGGCAATAGCCCAAGCACAAAACCCCGCCTCTACTTGACCCTCTCCCAAGCATCCTGCACCCGCTTGGCGCTCGCCGGCGTCGCCGTCCCGAGTTCCTGCGAGAAACTCGATACCCGAAACTCCTCCAGCAACCAGCGATAAGCCTCGACCTCGGCAGGTATCTGCCCCTGCCCAAGCGCTTGCATAAACCACCCCGCCGCGTCGGTGGCAATCACCACCCGCGCGCGTTTGCCGATCGCGCCCGGAAGGGCCCCCTTTGGTTTGCCCGCTCCCTGCGACGGCACACCAGCACCTGACTTGCCGTGCGGCTCTTCACCCATCTGCTCGGCCCTCCGTTTGGCCTCGGCGTATGCCACGGCGATCCACCCCGTGAGCCTCTTCCACGCCGTCTGCACCTCCGGCAGTGTGCGCGCCTCGCGCGATGTGCCGTCCTCACGCAGTTTTTCCAGCCTCCTGAGCATCCCCTCGGCATACCGCGGGTAGTGCACAAGCCTCTCCAGCGGCACATGCCCAAAGACCCCCGCCGGCAGCAGATACGCCGCGTGCTCGCGCAGGTCTGCGATGCTCGACTCCCACTGCCTCGGCGTCCCCTTGCCGAGCCGCGCGGCAACGCCCTGCCGCGCGATCAACACCCGAGCAACCAACTCCCCAACCTCCCGCGCGTGCTGCCCCAGCCGACCCCACTGGGCCATCAGCCGGGTGTCAAAGTCCTCTTTGCTCCGTATACCCGGCTGATTGTGCAAAAACGTCCGCTCGGCGATCAGGTCCATCAGCGCGGCCTTGAGGTCCTTGGCATCCCCGATCGGGCCATAGTGCCGGTACATCTCATCGGCCCCCGCCAGCGCACGCAGCCTGTGCCCAAGCTCATCTTTGCACTGGAGCACAAACAGCCTTATCAACCCACGCCGTAGCAGGTGCCCGGCTTGCTCAGGGCTTTCCGCCAGCGTCAGCGACACCGAGTCTCCCGCGTCGGCAAGCGTCGGATACCCAACAACCGTCGAGCCAGCACGCAGCGTCTCAAACCGCTCGGGCAACTCGCCAAAGTCCCAGGCCGTCAGCCCGTCGCGCCCGAACTCCTGCCGAGCCATCCCAGCCAGCGCACGCCGGGCCTGGCCGGCAAACCTTTTCTTGAGGTCCTCAACATCGCGCCCCTCGCCGAGTTTCTTGGCTTCCCGCCCGGCATCAGCACCCGCGCCCTCATGCCCGTGCCGGTCGTCGATCACGCGGATGTTCATCCGCAGGTGCAGCGGGATCGCCCCCAGTTGCCACGCATCCCTCGGAACCTTGATCCCCCGCAGCACCTCCACCGCTTCACCCAGCGCATCGGTGAGCGACCCTTTGCCAAACGCCATCACCGCCGAGCACTCCTCGGCCAGGCGCGACAGCCCGCTCGCGCCGTCATCCCCCTTGGTCCCCACAAACTGCGTCCGGTACTGCTTGGGGAGCGTCTTGAGCAGCGCGAGCACCTTCTCGCGCAGCAGCCCGGGCACGAGCCACTCGAGCCTCTGGGCATCCAACTGCCCCAGCGCCTCCAGCGGGACGTTCAGCGTCAGCCCATCGTCTTCCTTGCCCGGGTCGAGCTTGTAATCCACCAGCGCCCGCCCCGAACCCACGGCGTATTCAACCGGAAAATCCACCTCGCTCGCCGAGGCGTCCGGGCGCAGCACGTCGCTGATCTGCATGCACAGCACGCTCTTATCCAGCGCAAACGCCTGGCGGTACCAGTGCTCAAACGTGCTCTTGTTCCAGACCTCCGCCGGCAGGCGCTTGTCAAAGAACTCATACCGCGCATCGATCTCCGCCCAGATGTCCGTCCGCCTCAGCTTCGCCTCCATCTCGTGCGCCTGCTCCAGCACCCTCGCGTTGTGCTCCGCAAACGGCGCATCGGTCTGGAACTGCCCGTCCACCAGCCCATCATGGATAAAAACCTCCCGCGCCTCACCCATATTGATCGGCCCATACGGCACGCGCCTCCTCGGCACCAGCACCAGCCCGTAGAGCGTTACACGCTCCCACACGCACACCTGACCCGTCTCACGAACAAAGTGCACATCCGTGTGGCTCCTCTTGACCACGTGCTCGGCGATCCGCTCAATCCACGCCGGGTCGATCTTCGCGCACGTCCGCGCGTACAACTTCGTCGTCTGCACAAGCTCCGCGCACATGATCCACTTCGCCGGCTTCTTAAAGAGCGCCGACCCCGGAAAAATGCTCGCCTTCAGCGCACGCGGCCCATAAAACTCACCCTGCGCGTTCGCCTCGTCCTTGCACAAAACACTCGACAGCAGCCCCGCCAGCAGCGCGCGGTGCACCGCGTCGTTCCCCCCAGCCAGCACCGGCGCCTTGCCCGTCTTGACCTCCACCTGCTTGCCCGGCAGGTGAAAACGTAGCTTCATCTCCTCGCAGATCCCACGCAACTGCCCGTGCGTCTCCTCCCACTCGCGCATCCGGTTGAACGACAAAAACTTATCCCGGCACCACCCACGCAGCTTGCTGTGGCTCAGGTCGTCCCGCGCTTTCTGATAGTCGTCCCAGATATTCAAAAACGTCAAAAAATCCGACGTGTCGTTCTTAAACGGCTGATGTGCCGAGTCCGCCGCCTGCTGCTTCTCCATCGGACGATCCCGCGGGTCCTGCACGCTCAGAGCCGCCGCGATCACCAGCACCTCCTCCAGCGACCCCTCCTGCTCCCCGGCCAGCAGCATCCGCGCCAGCCGCGGGTCCGTCGGCAACTTCGCCAGCCGCCTGCCCGTCTCCGTCAACTCACCTTCCTCGTCGATCGCGTTGAGCTCGTGCAGCGTGTCGTACCCGTCGCGGATCATCCTCCCGTCCGGCGCTTCAACAAAAGGGAACTCCTCGATCGGCCCCAGACGCAACGACTTCATCTGCAAAATAACCGCCGCCAGGTTCGTCCGCAAAATCTCCGGGTCCGTGAACACCGGCCGGGCCTGATAGTCCTGCTCGGTATACAGCCGGATGCACACACCCTCGCTCACGCGCCCGCACCGACCCGATCGCTGGTTCGCGCTCGCCTGGCTTATCGACTCGATCGGCAGCCGCTGCACCTTGGTCCTGTGGCTATACCGGCTGATCCGCGCCAGCCCGGTATCGATCACATACTTGATCCCCGGCACCGTCAGCGACGTCTCCGCCACGTTCGTGCTCAGCACGATCCGCGTCCCCTGGTGCGGCGCAAAGACACGCTGCTGCTCCTGCGGGCTTAGCCGTGCATAGAGCGGGATCAACTCGAACATCCCCGCCGGCAACTGCTTACGCAGATACTCGGCCGTCAGCCGAATCTCACGCTCGCCCGGCAGAAACACCAATATGTCCCCTCGCCCCATCCCCGGCCGGGTCAACTCGTCGATCGCATCAAGCACCGCCACCTCTTCATTAGCCTCAAAGTCGTCCTTCTCAAACTCGTTCATCTCGTGGTACCGGATGTCCACGGCGTACGTCCGCCCCGAAACCTCAACAACCGGACAAACCCCAGGTCCACCAAAGTGCCCGCTCAGCCGCTGCGGGTCGATCGTCGCGCTCGTGATAATCACCTTCAAGTCCGGCCGCCTGGGCAGCAACTGCCGCAGATACCCGAGCAGAAAGTCGATGTTCAGCGACCGCTCGTGCGCCTCGTCGATGATGATCGTGTCATACGCCAAGAGGTCGCGGTCGTTCTGCACCTCGGCCAGCAGCACGCCGTCGGTCATCAGTTTCACAAGCGTCCGGTCGCTGGTCTCATCGCCAAAACGCACCTTGTACCCCACCACCCCCTGCGGCCCCAGCGTTGTGCCAAGCTCATCGGCGATCCGCTGCGCCACGCTCCGCGCCGCGATCCGCCTCGGCTGCGTGTGCCCGATCATCCCGTGCACACCCCGCCCGATGCTCAAACAAATCTGCGGCAACTGCGTCGTCTTGCCCGAACCCGTCTCACCACAGATCACACAAACCTGGTGCTTACCAATAACCTCGGCAATCTCCCGCCGCCGGGCCAACACCGGCAGGTCCATCGCAAACGCAGGCACCGGCACCAGCCGCCCACGCGCCTCCGCCCGCGCAGCCGACCGCCGAACCTGCTCCTGCAACGCCGCAAGCCCGGCCTCATCCCTCGGGCCACCAGCCAACTGCATCAGCCGGGCGTGCAGCCGACGCCGATCGGCGATCATGGCGCGGGGTATCGCCTCCAGCACAGGCTGCAAAGCAGGCGGGAGCGAGCGGGTTGGCAAGCCGGCGTCATGCACAGGGTGGAGTTATAGATGTGCACCGACCACACCGGCACGGCAGATCAACCCCCGCCCTGCTCGGCAAGCAGGTCCGCCGCCCGGCTGCGGAGGCTCGGTAAGCCACTTGAAACGGCCTGATAAACCTCGGCGTGGCGCAGCATGTGGTAGCCGTGCGAGATGATGTTGCGCAGCGCAATGATGTCGCGGGCTTCGTAAAAGGTCAGCGAAAGGCCCGGCTCATCCCGCAGCAGTCGCCGCAGGCACTCGGCAATGATCTCGACCTGCCGCTCGATCACCGCACGCGCCTCGGGGTCTGCCGAATACCGCTCCGCCGTTCCCGTCCGCGACACAACCTTCGCCGCCAGGTCGGCCGCGCCCACCAGGTCCGAAAGCCATGCACGCTGGTCACGCAGCGACATAAAGCGGCTTCCGGCCACGCTCGATCGTGGCGTGAACGTAAGGGTTCAACGGGCTTCCATCAAGCACAAGATCCACGCGCCGCTCTAGCACCCCCTCCAGGTCGCGCTGCAGCGCAAAGAACCGCCGCATCCACGGCCCAAGGTCCGCGCCGCCAAAGTCCACCAGCAAGTCGATATCCGATCTCGACTCGCTAAAGTCATCGCGCAGCACCGATCCAAACGCCGTCAGCGAACGCACACCATGCCGCGCCGCCACGGCACGAACCTGCTCGATCTTGGTCGCTAAAACAGCGTGCATAATTAATCCTAGCACACGCGGCATCTGTTCGGTCGCGCCAGCACTGGCTGATGCCATGGTGCGTGCAACGCCGTGCCTCGTCAACCGACGCTCTGCGCACGAGCCTACCACTCCGGCCCACCCGAATACCGCCCATAAATATCCCCCATCGCCTGCACCATCTCCCCAAGCGTGCAGTTGGCCAGCGCACCATCGATCAGCGCGGGCATCACATTGCTCGCGTGCAGGCCGGCGGGCGTGCCCGTCCCCTGCCGCGAGTCCAGCCCCGGCAGCGTGTTGATCAGCGTGTACGCACGCCCCTGGCACGCCGCACGGATGTTCTCCAGGGCCCTGGCCACAACCCCCGCATCGCGCCGGGCCTTGAACTTCGCCAGCCGGTCGCACTGCTCGACCTCCACCCCGTGCCCGATCTGCAGAATATCAATCGGCCGCTTCTCATCGGCGTCGTTGTACGCATTCACCCCAACGATCACACGGTCCCCCGCCTCGCACTCCTCGCTAAAGCGATAACTCGCCTCGGCGATCTGCCTCCGGAAGTACCCCTTGTTGATCCCATTGACCACCCCACGCCCATACACACTCCGCGGCGCATACACACCCGCCTTCCGATCTGCGCTATCAGGCTTAGCCATTTGCCCATTTGCCATTTGGCCATTTGCCCCGCCCCCCATCGCATCGATATCCGCGATGTAGTCCAGCGCGCCCGCCTCCACCGTGTCCGTCAGGTGCTCGATGAACCACGACCCACCCAGCGGGTCGGCTACGCGCGTAACGCCCGTCTCGTGCGCCAAAATCTGCTGCGTCCGCAGCGCGACCGTCACCGCCTGCTCCGTCGGCAGCCCAAGCGTCTCGTCCATGCTGTCGGTGTGCAGGCTCTGGCACCCCCCCAGAACCCCGGCCATCGCCTGATACGCCACACGCACGATGTTGTTGAGCGGCTGCTGCTCCGTCAGCGAGCACCCGGCCGTCTGCACGTGCGTCTTCATATACAGCGACCGCTCGCTCTTGGCCCCATACCGCTCCTTCATCATCCGCGCCCAGATCCGCCTGGCCGCACGCAGCTTGCAGATTTCCTCAAAGAACTCGTTGTGGCTGTTAAAGAAAAAACTCAGCCGGGGTGCAAACTCATCGATCGGCATCCCCCGCTCCAGGCACGCCTCGACATACTCCATCCCATCGCGGAGCGTAAATGCCAGCTCCTGCACCGCCGTGCTGCCAGCCTCGCGTATGTGATACCCGCTGATGCTCACGCTGTTCCACTTGGGCAGGTGCTTGCTCTGAAACTCGATGGTGTCGACCACCAGCTTCACGCTCGGCTCGGGTGGATAAATAAACTCGTTCTGCGCGTGGAACTCTTTGAGGATGTCGTTCTGCAGCGTCCCCCCCAGGTCCTTCCAACTGATCCCGCGCTGCAGCGCATGGGCCATGTACAAAGCCCAGATCACCGCCGCCGGCCCGTTGATCGTCTGGCTCACCGTTACCTTGTCGATCGGGATGTCCTTGTACAGGCGGTGCATGTCCTCGATCGTGCAGATCGCCACCCCGCACTTGCCCACCTCACCTGCGCTGAGCGCATCGTCGCTGTCGCGCCCCATCAGCGTCGGCAGGTCAAAGGCCGTGCTCAGCCCGGTGTTCGCCGCGGTCCCCTTGGCCTGGCTCAGCAGATACTTAAACCGGTTGTTCGTGTCGTCGGCACTCCCAAAGCCGGCAAACTGCCGCATCGTCCACAGCCGCGTGCGGTACCCCTGCGGAAACAGCCCACGCGTGTACGGGTACGCGCCGGGCGATGGGATATCCCGCTCAACATGCCGCAGCGCCTCAGCCGGGTTCGCCGGCGTGTAACTCGGGTCGACAATCACCCCGCTGATAGTCACGGCCTGCGGGTCAACCTTCCCTCCGCGCGCCTGCGAGGGCGCCACGTCATGCCCCTGCCGGGGTGTGTGGTGCGAGGGGCCATTGTTCGCGCCGGGCTGGTGATGAGGGATCGTCGACATCGTACACTCCGCCAAAGAAGGGCCACAATCAAGACCATCGGCAGGCCGCACACCAGCCAGCCACCGCAATGAATAAGGATAGCGACCCCGCCCCACTCCACCACGCCCCTGCCCTCGCCCACACCTCGGGCTCAACTTACTCCGTCTGAACCCTCCTCCACCCGCGTAGGTTTGCCCGTGCCAACCGGATCACTCATTGAACTCATCATCCTCGGCGCCATCTGGGGCGGCTCGTTCCTCTTTACCCGAATCGCCGGGCCAGAGTTTGGCTTCCCCACGCTCGTGGCCGTGCGCGTCCTGATCTCCGTGCTCATCCTCCTCCCCTTCGTCCTCCCACCCTCCCGCCGCGCAGCCCTGCGAGGCCGCTGGACGCACGTTATCGCTCTCGGCCTCATGAACACCTCCATCCCCTTCATGCTCCTGGCCTACACCACCATCACCATCGGCGCCGGCTTCGCATCCATCCTCAACGCCACCGCCACACTCTTCGCCGCCGTCATCGCTCGGCTCTGGCTCGGCGACAAACTCACACCACCCAAACTCATCGGCCTCGCCCTCGGCATCGCCGGCGTGACGCTCCTGGTCTATGACAAACTACACCTCAAGCCCCAAGGCCTCACCCTCCCCGTCCTCACAGGCCTCGCCGGCGCCGCCCTCTACGGCCTCTCGGCCAACTTCACCAAAAAATACACCGCAGGCATACCCCCCCTCACCCTCGCCGGCGGCAGCCAGATCGGTGCCGCACTCATGATGCTCCCCATCGCACTCTTCTTCCTCCCCAAAGCCATGCCCACCCCGAGCGCATGGGCCGCCGCCGCCGTCCTCGGCGTCCTCTGCACTGGCATCGCCTATGTCCTCTTCTTCCGCCTCTTCGCACGCGTCGGACCCACCAAGGCCATCACCGTCGCCTTCCTCATCCCCATGTTCGGCGTCCTCTGGGGGTGGCTCTTCCTAAACGAACCCGTAACCACCCTCATGCTTGCCGGTGCCGTCCTGGTCATCGCCGGCCTCGCCCTGACCACCGGCATCATCAAACTACCAACCCCCGCCGTACCCCTCGCCTAATCAACCCGATCTGTTCGGAATATGTTCTGCATCCAAAGTGCAAGCATCCCTGAATCCACAACCAAACACCCATCGAAACCCCTCTCATCGGTGCGCCATCACACCGCGCACACGCCACGGCAGACCGGCCACACCGGTCTGATCCAAACCAAGGACCGGCTCAGTTATGCACGCCACGTTGGACGGGGGAACATCACAAACACTCATCGAACCTCCACAGGCCGATGCTCTCACATCCAACGCAGAGCACTCACAAACTGCCCAACCCCGCACCCTCATCCCCGGCGTAACCGTCCTCATCCCCGCCTACAACGAAGAGGCCTCCATCGCCGACACCGTCCGCAGCGTCCAGGCACAAACCACCCAAGCCGTCGAGATCATCGTCGTCGATGACTGCTCCAAAGACCGCACCGGCCAGATCGCCCGCTCCCTCGGCGCCACCGTCCTCCGCCCCCCGATGAACCAAGGGAGCAAGGCCACGGCACTCAACTTCGGCATGCAGGCCGTCCGCACCGAGATGGTCCTGACCATCGACGCCGACACCACACTCGAATCCACCGCCATCGAGCACCTCCTGCCCGCCATGGCCGACCCCACCACCGGCGCCGCCAGCGGCTTCGTCGTCCCCCGCCATGTCCGCACCATCTGGGAACGTGGCCGCTATGTCGAATACCTCTACGCCTTCGCCTTCTACAAGCCCATACAGGACTATTACCGCAAGCCGATGATCGCCTCAGGCTGCTTCGCCATCTACCGCACCCAAGACGTCCTCGACCTTGGCGGGTGGAGCCACCGCACCGTCGGCGAAGACATGGACCTGACCTGGACCCTCTACGAGCACGGCAAGACCGTCCGCTACGCCGCAAACGCCGTCTGCTACCCCATCGAGCCGCACAACTTTGACTTCCTCCGCAAGCAGCTCACCCGCTGGAGCCACGGCTTCGTCCAGTGCATGCGCGTGCACTGGGGCAGCCTCTGGAGCGTCCCCTACCTCCGCATGATCGTCGCCACCGCCCTCTGGGACGCCACCATCGCCGCCATCGCCTTCTTTGTCGCGATCCCCCTGCTGGCGATCTTCGTCCACCCGCTGTTCATCCTGCTCTACCTGGCCGACCTGCCTGGCATCCTCATCCCCGTTGCGATGGAGGCCAGCCGGCGCAAGGAAACCGCCAAGGCCCTCGCCTGCATCCCCGCCTTCTACGTCCTCCGCTTCGTCAACTTCTACTTTGTCCTCAAGGCGTTCTGGAACGAGTTCGTCGTCGGCAAAAAACTCCGCACCTTCGAGAAGGGGCACTAGGTCATCGCAAACTGTTTCAGATGCAAACCGACCCCCTCGCGCACAACCGTCCCTCTCCCCTCCCTCCCCCTAGTTTTTCCAAGGCTCCACCAATGATCGCAGGTCTTCCCATCACAGGCATCGGCGGCATGTTCTACCTCCTGCTCGCCTTCTGCATGCCCTTCATCGAGTTCTGGCGCCTCCTCCGCGGCCGCAGCAGCAGGCAGGCCTGGGCCGTCATTGGCCGCCAGATGCTCGTCCAGACCGGCGTCCTCACCGCCATCGGCGCGCAGGCAGCACTCATCCACTGGCTCTCCCCGAGCGCGGCACAACGCAGCCAAGAGTTCCTGGGCATGAACAACGTCGAAAACTTCAGCCAGAGCCAGACCGCGGGCCTCATCGCCGGCACCGCCATCTTTGCCCTCGCAACGCTCATCTGCGTCAGCCTGCTCGTCTACTCGTTGCGCCTGTACTTCCAGATCAAACGCTCCATGCGCCCCGCCACGCTCTAATACCCCCCTCACGCCGCGTGGCCGTACCGCAGCGACCGCTGCTGCGCCTGCACCCCTTGCACATACTCATCAAAGACGTTCATGATGAACTCCTGATGCTCGGCGTGGAACGAAAAATCAAACGCAAACCCCCCGTGTACGTGCTGTGAAGCGTCCATGTGCGTGTGCACACGACGCGCCGTCAGCGCCACCGGCAACGGCACAAACGGCCTCAGGCTCACACGCATCCATACAAAGCTCTGCCGCTCTAGCAGCGGCGTCTGATCGTGCGTGAACAAAAGCCCCAACCCACCACCCGACACATTCAGCAACTTGCCCCCAAACCCAGGACCAACCTCCGGCAGCAGAATCGACCCCTCCGGCCCCGGCGCAAGGCCCATCCGCACCTTCTCGAACGCATCGGTGATCTGCTGCCGGTTGGCCACTTCCGCCGCCACTGCGCTCGTCGGGTCCACCAGCGGCCAGCACTCGATCGTCGGCAGCGAAAACTCCGCCGTGCTCACGCGGAACGACTCACGCCGAGAGCAACGCTCGACCTTCTCGGGCAACGCCAGCACCAGCCCCGGCAGCGTCCGCCCGCTCGGCGACCGCCCCGCACGCTGGCCAATCACCCGCGTGGTAAACATCCAACGGTTCTGCCCGATGCACATCCCCGCCACAAGTTCCGTCCCCGACGCCAGCGGGAAGCTCGTCTCGACAAACGCCGGCTGCTCGATCACTAGCTCCTTCTCCCCACACTCAAGCAACCTCACTCGCCAGATCACGTCGCTGCCGGGCACCTGCAGGTGGTCAACCTTCACTGCCACCTCGATCCCCCCGCCACGCTCGGCGATCTGCGCCAGGGATTGCTTCCAGTTTTCTGTGCGTGAGCGGTTGGCAGCCATCAGTTATATCCCCTGTCAATAGGCGTGCAGCGTGCCGGCACACCGGCATCCTCATTACAACGCAGGCACCCGTTTGATCGACCCCCCCAGCCTCCAACTCCAGCCCGCCCACACCCCATCATCCCCCCGCACACGCCTGGGAGGCCTACCCCCTTCTCGGACCACCCACCCACGCAACCCCACCACACAAAACAGCCAAGGCCCGGCTTCCACCGGGCCTTGGACTCCATTCGCAAGGCCTCTCTCAGTCAAACCCTCTCAACTGCACTCTCTCATCGTTCGTTCTTCCCCTCACGGCGTCTGCTGTGCGTTCACACCAGCCGTCGCCCTCACCCACGGCGCCGCCCCGGCCGAGTCCATCGCGATCAGCGTCTGCGCATTGCGGTTGCCCGGATCAATCCGCTGCGCATTGAGCAGCGAGGCCCGCGCCTCGGCCTGCTGGCCCATCTCACCCTGAATCAGCCCCCGCATCACCCACAGGTCCGGATCCTGCCCCTGGATGCTGATCGCCGTGTTGATCGCCGAGAGCGCATCAGCAGGCCGCTTTAGTTGCCGCATCAGCATCGACTTGAGCGCATAGCCCTCCGGCCGGTCGGGCGCCAGCGCCAGCACGCGGGCCACCGCCGTACGCAGCCGGCCCGTGTCGTTCATCCGCGCCGCCAGGTTCCCCATCATGATCCAACCCTGCACATCGCTCTTGTGTTCCGGCTTGTCCAGCAGCAACCCCAGCGCGGTCCGCGCCTCACCCAGCCGGTCCAACGCAGCCAGGCACCGGATGTGCAGCATCTGCAAGTCCACCCGCCCGGCGTTCGCCTTCTCCCGCAGCATCTCGTTGAGGTTCGTCTCGGCCTGCCCATACTGGTCCAGCGCAACGAGCGTCCGCGTCAGGTCCTCCAAAATCACCTGGTCCTCCGGCGCAAGCAGCCTCGCCTGGTTGAACCACTCCAGCGCCGCCGCGTCGTCCCCCCGCATCGCGCTCAGCTGCCCGAGCGTGTGCCGAAGCGCCGCCGTTGTCGGGAACCGGCCCATCGACTCACGCAGCAACGCCTCCGCCTTCTCGCCCTGCCCCAGCTGCACGTACATCTCGCTGGCGGCCACCACATACTGCGCATCGCCAGGCTCCAGCTGCATCGCCCGCGTATACCGCTCCAGAGCCTCGGCAAACCGGCTCGTCCGCTCGTCAATGATCCCCAAAAAGTAGTGTGCCTGCACGCTCGCCGGGTCAAGCTCCAGCGCCGTCATCAGGCACTCACGCGCCTCGTCGTAACTGGCCATCTCCAGATAAACCCGCCCACGCAGCGTGTGGCTCTTGGAAACCGCAGGGTTGATCGAGATCGACCGCTCGATCGTCCGCAACGCCTTCTCCAAATCCCCGGCCATGAACTGACGCTCGGCCGTCTGATACTCCACGCCAGACTTCACCTGCGCCAAACGCTCCTGCGACTTGAGCGATCCCTTGAACGTGTGGTTGCCCTGACCGGCGCAACCCGCCAGCATCGATACCACAGAGAGCCCGAGAACCATCGTCGTGCGTGTGAAGAACATGTCTGCAAACTCCTGTTGTTTTTCTTCTCTTGAACTGCTCAACGCACCGCGCCCGGCCCACGCCAGCCACGCCGTGCCCCCCTCTTACGGACCCTTGGCCGGCAATACGTCAGGCTCGGTCTCCTTGACAGGCTCAAGCGGTATCTCTACGTGGTCCCACGGGTGCTTGTACCCCGGCGGCGGCGCCGGCGGCGTGATCTTCTTCATCCGCTCACGCACGCTCGTGCCCACAACACCATCGAACATCGACAAACTCGGCCACGACTCCTTCGAGCTCGTGATCCGGTCCCGCAGCCGCAACGCTCCCTCCTGGTTCGGGTTCAGCGACAGCGAACGGTTGATCTTCCACAACGCCTCGTCAAACTTCCCGTTCCGCGCGTCGTTCTCCGCCTCGATGTTCAGCTGGCTCGTCATCCGCGTCCGCGAGAACGGCAGCAAACTCTGCCGCGTCCCCGCTCGCAGACGCTCCGCGACCCCGTTGGCCTGCTCACCCTGCACCAGCAGCGTCTTGTCCGAAACAATCGACGGCGTAACCAGGAAAATGATCTCGTCCCGCTTCACCTCGTTGTTGTGCCCCTGGAACGCCGCGCCGATGAGCGGGATGTCCCCCAAAAACGGCACCTGGCTCCGGCCCACCACCGTCGCCTCGGTGAACAGGCCACCGATCACCACCGTCATCCCGTCGGGCACCATGATGTTCGTAACAACCTCTTGCGTAACCTCGTCGGGCACTGTAACAGAACCCGTCGCCGCGCTCAACTCACGCAGGTCCGCCGATGACAACTGCGGCTTGATCTCCATGCGGATGTCGCCCGTCTGGCTTACAAACGGCCGCACGTACAGCTGCACACCCGTGTTCAGATACTCCACCGTCTGCGTCGTGCTCGTCTGCGTCGTCGTCGCGCTCAAATACGCCACACGCCGCCCAACCAGCAGCCGGCTGGGCTGGCGGTTGAGCGTCAAAATCTTCGGGTTTGCCAGCACCGTCGTGTCCGTCACCTCGTCCAACGCACGCACAAACACACCGATGCTCGAGTTGATAAGACCAAACTTGAACGTGCTCCGACCGTTCGTCCCGCCCGGCGTGCTCCCCACGCCCACCCCCCGGTTGTCCGGCGGCGTGATACCCGTCGCCGGGTTCGCACCACCGCTGACGATCGCATCAGCCACCGCACGCGGCCCGGCCGTGATGGCCGAGAAGTCCGTGAACTTCAGGTCGTTGAGGATCGCGATATCCACGCCGAACGCGTTGTTCTCTGTCAACTTCGTCTGTAAAACCGTGCTCTCGATGAGCACCTGCTGCGGCTTGGTGTCCAGTTCCTTCAGCAACGCATCGATCGCCGCGATGTTCTCCTCATAGTCCGTCACCACCAGCGCGGCGCCGAGGGCGAAACTGTCCTTGCCCACCGGCACTTCGGCGCCGATGGCAAAGTCGTCGGTCTTGGCCGTCGTCTTGATCTCACCCTCCTTGCTGAGCATCCCCTTGACAAACTCCGCCGCGTCGGGGGCGTTGAGGTAGTTCAGCGTGATCTTCTTGGCCACACGCTTGCGCAGCGTCGCCTCGATCTTCTCGAGTTCCTCGATGGTGTAGATGTAGATGAAGTTCCCACGCTCAACATACGCAAACCCGTTGGGGTGCAGGATCGCGTCCAGGGCCTCGTAGAACGTCGCCGAGTAGAGGTCTGCCGAGATCTTCGCGCTGACGTTCTTGGTTACGATGATGTTCCGCTTGGCCTCAAAGCCCAGCAGTTGCAGCACGTTGGCCAGGTCCTCGTTCTTGACGTGCAGCTCGACGGTGCTGTGCTCGTCCATCTTCACCTTCGGCCCGTCGGCGTCCAGGCTGTCGGCCGGGCCCGCCGGCGCCGCAACCGGCTTGGCGCTGTCCGCGCTCGCCAGCGCCATCCCGTTCGCCTGGCCCAGCGCCGGCGTCGCAATGGCCAGCAATGCAGCCAAAGACGCCAACGCTGCGGCAATGATCATCTTGGGCGTGCGGTGCGAGGGCATTTCAGTCTCCGGATATTCGTCGGCAAGCATCAGGCCTGGCGCGGCAGCTCAATGCAATCACAACTCTTGCGCCTACCTGTGCAACTCCCTGTGTCGAGCCGACACGAAGGCGACTTTGGCCACCAACCGTTTATCGCACCACCCACTACAACCACCGCGCAGTCTCCGCGCCCCGGCACCCAAGCCGCACACCCATGCACCGATAACATTCCCCCGCACCCTCCGCGTTTAGCGCTTGGCTCCCCGCTCAGGCTCAACCGCCGGCGTTGGCCCGGCGATCGCCACCCGTGGCGGCCGCGCCACCAGCAGCAACCTCGCCCAGATCAATATCCCCAGCGCGCACACCACCAACCCAAATATGCCCAGCCGAGCTCGTGTCTTGCGCATCGTTCAGTTCCCCTCTGCAAAGGCTCTGGCCTTAGTCGCCCGAAATCCGCCGAACGGTGATCCGACCCGTGTATGGCTCAACAATGATGTCGTGCACCGAACCCTGCCCCTCGACGCGGATACGACCACCCGAGCCGGGCGTATTCCCCGACGCGCTCGCCACCGGCGTGCCCATGTCGTCGTAGATCAGCGTGCTGCTGGTCCCGTTGAAAGCGACGCTGGTGATCCGCGCGTTCCCAAAGTCGTTGTTGCCCAGGTTGACGACGTACTGCTTGCCCCTGGCCGAGCCGTCGTAGAGCGTGTTGGCTTCGTCGATTTCCCCGTTGACGACCTGCACCAAGCGGTAACTGTTCGCGGCCTGGTCAAAGACCACCGCCCGCGCTTGCTGAAAGGCGATCGCGTCCGACTGCGCAAAGCTCAGGTCCGAAACAATCGTTCGGATCGCACCCTGCACCCGCAGCCCACCGGTCGTCCCCATCGCCGGCACCACCAACGCCGCGGCGATCCCCAGCAGCGCGATCACCACCATCACCTCCACAAGCGTGAGGCCCCGTCTGTGTGCGCGGGCGTGGGTTGTTGATGGGCGTGCCATGGGCGGGGGTGCTGCGTCGGTCGCACACACCCCCGAAACCCGTCGGCCCACTCTCGCGGGCCGACCGGTGAAGATTCAGCACAGCGGGCCGGTGCCCGCGGTGGCGTTCAGACTCGTTTCATTACGGGCCGGTCCAGTTCTTGGCCGTCTCGTCCCAATACGACGCGAAGAGCGTCTTGCTCGAGTTGTTCCACACCCACCCGTTGGTCGTCGCGCCCGCTGTGTGGTCGGTGCCCGAGACGATCACGTCGCTGTTGGTGCGGGGGTTGACAGGGGCCGAGCGGAGGAAGTCCGGCGTAACCAGCGGCGTCCAGGCCAGCGCCGTGTTGCTGAACGGATAGGCACCGTTGTTGCGGACGCGGTACAACTCGACGGTGTTGCGGATCGTCTGCAACTGCGTCTGCACGTTACCGGCCTGAGCGTCCTCGCTTGCCTTGGTGAACTGCGGGATCACGATCGCGGCCAAGATGCCGAGGATCACGACCACAATAAGGATCTCGATCAGGGTGAAGGCCTTGCGAACTTGATTACGCATGAACATGCTCCTTTGCCTTGCGGCGTGCTGCCCGATGGGGTCGATACCACAATCGGGTGTGATTCACTACGCGGCACGAACACCGCACGACAATCCATCAATCGGATTGCGCACACGCAGATGCAACCTCACGCCAACGTTCGCCCACGTGAGTTTGCCAACTATGCCGGGCGGGCCGGTGGCGCGGGTGGTTATCACCGCCTGCAAACACCGGGGTACCCAACAAACACCTCGGCGATCTCCACGCTTTTGCGGCGACCCCTACTGCGACGTTTACAGCCCCGCTGGGGCGTCCGAGTTTTCAAGGCCCCATAGGTCCACCCGACCCTGCCGGAGCGATCCTGAGCCAAATCCGGTTCTGGTCGCACTTTTGTGGAGTTCGCACGCCCTCGGCGGCGCGTCAGGCCAGCGGCGTCTGCGTGTCGGCCTGTTCATCAAACGCCCCGAGTTTGCGGAAGCGTGCGTAGCGGTCGTCGACGAGGCGCTGCCCGTCGAGGCGCTTGAGATCGGCGACCTGCGCGATGATCCACTGTTCGAGCGCCCGTGCCGTCGCGTTGGGGTCGCGGTGTGCGCCGCCGAGTGGCTCGGCAATGACGGCATCGACGATCCCCAGGCGGAGGTTGTCGGCGGCGGTGAGTTTCAGTGCCGTGGCGGCGGCGGTGTTGGTCTGCTCGTTGGCGGCCTTCCAGAGGATCGCCGCGCAACCTTCGGGGGAGATCACCGAGTACCAGGCGTTGCTTAGCATCGCCACGCGGTTGGCCACGGCGATCCCCAGCGCGCCGCCCGACCCACCTTCGCCGATGACCACCGAGATGATCGGCACACGCAGCCCGGTCATCTCGCGCAGGTTCACCGCGATGGCTTCGGCCTGCCCGCGCTGCTCGGCCCCGATGCCCGGGTACGCGCCAGGCGTATCAACAAGCGTAACGATCGGGACGTTGAACTTGTCGGCCAGCTGCATCTTGAGCAGGGCCTTGCGATACCCCTCGGGGTGGGCGCACCCGAAGTGGCAGGCGATTTTTTCGGTGGTGTTGCGACCTTTTTGGTGCCCGACGATGAGGACCTTGTGCGGGCCGATGCGTGCGAAGCCGGTGACCATGGCCGGGTCGTCGCCGAAGCGTCGGTCGCCGGCAAGCTCGACAAAGTCCTTGCAGATCATCTCGATGTAGTCGCGGCTCTGCGGGCGTTTGGGGTGGCGCGCGACGCGGACGGTCTCCCACGCTGTGAGGTTGCTATATACGGCCTTGAGCGTCTGCTGGTGTGCCGAGCGCAGGTCGTCGATCCGGCGGACGATCGCAGCCTGGGCCTCCGGCGGCGTCGCGGCAAGCTCAGCATCCAGAGCCTCGATCTGCTTCTCGAGTTCCGTAACGGGTTTTTCGAACTCCAGGACGTAGTACTGGGACATGGTGGCTCTGGGAGGAAATGGTCAAATTGCCAAATGGTCAAATGGTTAAATGGTCAAGTTTTGAGTGCGGGGGCGGGTGAGGGTGTGGATGTTGTAGAGGAGGGAAGTCTAGTGGGGCTCGCCGGTGGGCACAACTGGCGTGGGTCGCTTCTAGATGGTGGCGGGCCGATAATGACCCGATGCAGACGCCCGCGCCAACACCCGCACCTAGCCCCGGCCCGACGCATGCCGACCACGCCCGGCTGGTGATACTTGGGTGCGGGAACATGGGCTCGGCGATTGCACGCGGCGTCCTCGATGCGGGTGTGCTGGCGCCGAGCAGGTTGGTGCTTGTGGATGCACAGAGAGATAAACTCGAACCCTTTGCGGCGCGTGGGGTGGCGGTGGCAAGCGGGCTTGGGGAGGTACGTGTCGGCAATGCTGATGTGCTGCTGCTGGCCATCAAGCCGCAGGGGTTGGCCTCGGCCGCAGGGGGGATCAGGGAGTGTGTGGCCAGTGGTGCGGGGATGATCTCGATCATGGCGGGGATCACGCTGGCTCGGCTGGAGCGTGAGTTAGACACGCCGAGGGTTGTTCGGGCGATGCCAAACCTACCGGCGGGGATCGGCCAGGGTGCGACGGCGGTGGCGTGGGGATCGGGTGCGGACGCGGGGCTGCGCGGGTTTGCGATGGAGGTCTTTGGGGCGGTCGGGCCGGTCGTGGTGCCGATTGCGGAGGCGCTCATGGACGCGTTCACGGCGATCGCCGGGAGCGGGCCTGCGTATGTGTATTACCTCGGTGAGGCGCTGGTCAAGAGCGCGGCGGAGCAGGGGTTTAGCGACGCCGAGGCCCGGCTGATTGTCCGGCAGGTGCTCATCGGCTCAGCGGGTTTGCTGGCCGGGGACGGGCGCGAGTTTGGGGTGCTGCGTCAGGCCGTTACGAGCGCGGGGGGCGTTACGCAGTCGGCGTGCGATGAACTGGACGCAGCCGGGGTGATGCGTGCGTGGTCGCGCGCGGTCGAGGCGGGAACGCGGCGGGGTGGTGAGCTATCCGGGGCGTGAGTGGATGGGGTGGGGGGAGTGGTGGGCGGGGTGTTGGCGCATACCCTGCGGTCTATGCCGATGATCCCGTCGAGTCAGGTGCGCAGGATGTTCATGGAGTTTTTCATTGCGCGTGGGCACACGTTTGTGCCCAGTTCGCCGAGTGTGCCGCTGGATGACCCGACGCTGCTGTTTACCAACGCGGGGATGAACCAGTTCAAGCCGTTGTTCTTGGGCCAGGCCGACCCGGCGACGGCGATGGGCCGGCTCAAGCGTGCGGTCAACACGCAAAAGTGCATCCGTGCAGGTGGCAAGCACAACGACCTAGAGGATGTGGGCAAGGACACCTATCACCACACGTTCTTTGAGATGCTCGGCAACTGGAGTTTCGGCGACTATTTCAAGCAAGAGGCGATCGACTGGTCGTGGGAACTGCTCACGAAGGTCTATGGGATCAACCCCGATGCGCTCTACGCGACGTACTTCGGCGGCAACCCGGCGGCTGGGATGGCGGCGGACGATGAGACGCGCGAGTTGTGGCTTCGGCATCTGCCCGCCGGTCGCGTGCTGCCGGGGAGCATGAAGGATAACTTCTGGATGATGGGGGACACGGGCCCGTGCGGGCCGTGCACGGAGATTCATGTGGATCGCCTGACGGCTGGGGGAGAGGGCAAGCGCGATGCGGCGGGGCTGGTGAACTCCGGGGACCCGATGGTGCTGGAGGTGTGGAACAACGTCTTCATCCAGTTCAACGCCGAGTATGGGGCCCAGGGGCTTGCGGCCCTAGAGCAGTGGGACAAGACGCCCGAGGCGGAGCGTGCGCGGCTGCCTTACGGGTCGCGGGCGCAGGTCGAGGCCAAGTTTCGCACGCTGGCGCCGCTGCCGGCTAAGCATGTGGACACGGGGATGGGCTTTGAGCGGCTCGTGAGCGTGCTGCACAACGTGCGGAGCAACTACGACACCGACGTGTTTGCGCCGTTGTTTGTCGCTATCGAGCGGATCACGGGCGCGACGGCGTACAGCGGGAGGCTGGGTGAGGCGGACATTGGGAACAAGGACACGGCGTACCGCGTAATCGCGGACCACATTCGCACGCTGACGTTTGCGATCACCGACGGGGCGACGCCGAGCAACGAGGGGCGTGGGTATGTGCTGCGGCGGATTCTTCGGCGTGCGGTGCGGTATGGGCGGCAGACGCTGGGGGCCAAGACGGGGTTCTTCTCGCAGTTGGTGCCGGTGCTCGTCGAGCAGATGCACGAGGCGTTCCCGGAGCTTGGGAAGAACCCTGGGCGGGTGCAGGAGATCGTGCGTGAGGAGGAGGAGAGTTTCAGCCGAACGCTGGACCGGGGGATCGTGCTCTTTGATGAGGTGTGCGCGCGGACGCTGGCCGGTGCGCGTCTGGCCCCGCACCACCAGGCGCGGAACCAGGTTGTCAGCGTGAGCAAGGGTGCGAGCGGCTGGGTGGTGAGCATCGGCGAGCGTGATGGTGGGATGCAGGTGGACAGTTTGGCGGTGTCGGAGGTCACGCCGAGGTGGACCGATGCGCACTTTGGGCCATCGAGGGTGGTCTCGGGCGCGGACGCGTTTAAGTTGTACGACACGTTTGGGTTCCCGGTGGATTTGACGAACCTGATGGCCGAGGAGCGCGGGTTGACGGTGGATTCGTCGGGGTTTGAGGTGTTGGTGGAGGAGGCGCGTCAGCGTGCGCGTGCGGGGGGGCGGTTTAGTGCCGAGCAGGGCGGGCTGGGACTCAGCGGTGAGACGATCGCCAAGTTAAAGCACATGGGCGTAAAGGCGACGGATGATTCGGGGAAGTTTGCCGGGCGTGAGGTGGCGGGGAGGATTCAGGCGATCTGGAACGGGAGCAGCTTTGATCAGACGGCCGGGAGCGCGGCGGCGATGCACCAGGTGGCTGTGATCCTCGACCACACGAACCACTACGCCGAGATGGGCGGGCAGGTGGGGGACCACGGGGTCATCAAGGTAACGCGGGGAGTTGGGCGCGAGCACAGTGGCGACTTTGTGGTGCAGGATACCAAAGCCTTTGGGGGGTATGTCATCCACATCGGGCGGGTGCACAAGGGCGAGCTGCACGTGGGCGATGAGGTGATCGCGGCGGTGGACCACCACAGGCGTGCGGCGGTGTCGAGCAACCACACGGCAACGCACCTGATGAACCTGGCGCTGCGCGAGGTGCTCGGGGCGGGTGTGGAGCAGAAGGGGTCGCTGGTGGCGCACGACCGGCTGCGGTTTGACTTCAGCCACGGCAGGCCGGTGGGGGTGGAGGAACTGGCTCGGATCGAGTCGCTGACGAGCGCGGCGGTGAAGGCCGATGTGCCGGTGTATGCCGAGTTGATGCCGCTGGAGCAGGCGAAAAAGATCGCGGGGGTCCGTGCGGTCTTTGGTGAGGCCTACCCGGACCCGGTGCGTGTGGTGAGCGTCGGGCGTGCGGGGCGCGAGCTGCACGACGCGGCTGGGGCGACGGGCACGAGCGCGGAGTTCTGCGGCGGAGTGCACGTTGCACGCACCGGTGAGATATCGAGTTTTACGATCGTTTCTGAGGAGGGTGTGGCCAAGGGTGTTCGCCGCGTTACGGCGTTGACGGGCGTGCCCGCAATGGCGGCGCTGGCGGCGGCGGCAGAGATCGACGCGAAGGTTCGTTCGGCGGGGGGGCTGCGCGATGAGGCGCTGGCCGCGGAGGTCAAGGCGATCGGCGCGGAGATGGAGACGCTGACGCTGCCTGTGGTGGCCAAACAGCGGATCAGCGCGGCGCTTGCGCAGGTGCAGGAAAAGGTCCGCCAGGCGAGCAAGGCGGCCTCGGCGGGGAGGGCGGCGGAGGTGGCGTCGGCGGCGAAGAGCCTGGCCGAGAGCAGCGAGTGGGAGATGATGCCGTTTATCGTCTCGACCATCGAGGCCGGGAGCGACAGGGAGGCTCTCTCGGCGGCGATCGAGGCTGCGCGGCAAGCGCGCCCGAGGCACGCGGTGCTGCTCATCAGCCCCGACCAGGGGGAGGGGAAGTTGACGATCATCGCCAGTGTGCCCGATGCGTTGCAGAAGCGGGGGCTCAAGGCCGGGGACTGGGTGCGCGATGCGGCGGCGGCGTGCGGCGGGCGTGGGGGCGGACGGCCTGATTCGGCGCAGGGTGGTGGGACGGACCTGAGCAAGGTCAAGGACGCGCTCAACGCGGCGCGTGCGCACGCGGCGGCAAAGGTTCCTTCTTAGTTCAATCGGTTCGTTTACAGCCGGAGCGCAGCATGCCTGTCATCAATACTGATCCGAACAAGGGCGCCGGAGGGGTGATGGGAACGACGGGGCGGGCGTATGGGATCGCCATTGAGTTTGTGGTGTATATCGGCGTGTGCGCGGGGCTGGGGTGGTTGGTTGATCGGTACATCATCGGCGGTGGGCAGACGGGGGTGATCGTCGGTGGTGCGTTCGGGTTGGTGGGGGCGACGATCCGGATTGTGCGGGCGATGGGGAGGCTTGCCAACACGCCCAGCAAGCCGCCGGTGCCGCAGGGGGATCGGGTTGATCGGCCTCGCTAGCCTTGGATATGGCAACGCAAGTGGACAAGGTGCTGTCGTGGTTGGCCCAGAACGAGGGCGCGGGGGTCGATCGGCTGCTGGAGTGGCTTCGGATCGCCAGCATCAGCACCGACGCGAAGTATGCCGGCGATTGCAAGCGTGCGGCAGAGTGGGCCGCGGGGCACATGCGCCAGAGTGGGCTGGAGGTAGAGGTCTTGCCGACGGGGCCGGCTGAGAAGCCAGGGCACCCGGTTGTGCTCGGGCACGCGCCTGGGAGCGCGGCGTATCGCGGGCCGCACGTGCTGTTTTATGGGCATTACGACGTGCAGCCTGTGGACCCGGTGGAGTTGTGGGATAGCCCGCCGTTTGAGCCGGTGATCCGCGAGGCGGCGGCGGGGGGCGTGCCGGGGCGGCGTGTGGTCGGGCGCGGGGCGGTGGATGACAAGGGTCAGGTGATGACGTTCTTGGAGGCGTTGCGCGGGTATAAGGAGGTGACCGGCGCAGTGGCGGGGGGCGTGAAGATGACGGTGCTGCTGGAAGGTGAGGAGGAGTCGGGGTCGGTGCACTTAGACGAATTTATTCGTGCGAATAAGGAGCGGCTGCAAGTGTGCGACGTGTGCCTCATCAGCGACACGGGGATGCTCGGGCGTGGCAAGCCGGCGATCACGTACGGCGTGCGCGGGCTGGCGTACTCGCAGGTCACGCTGCACGGGCCGGACCAGGACCTGCACTCGGGGTTGTGGGGCGGGCGTGTGTATAACCCGATACTTGCGTTGACGCACATTTTGGCGCAGATGCATGATGGGGAGAACCGGGTAACGATCCCGGGGTTTTATGACGGGGTGCCGGGGGTTGATGCGCGCGAGCGGCGGGCGTGGGAAGGGTTGAACATGTCAGCGGCCGAGTCGCTGGCGGGGATCGGGCTGCCGGCGGGGGCAGACTGGGGTGAGAAGGGGTACAGCGCGGTCGAGCGCGAGTGGGCGCGGCCGACGGCGGAGATCAACGGCATCTGGGGTGGGTATACCGGCGCGGGGGCCAAGACGGTGATCCCGAGCCACGCCAGCGCGAAGGTGAGCTTTCGTCTGGTGGGGGACCAGCAGCCAGGGAGGGTGGCGGGGCTGTTCTTTGAGTGGCTCAAGGCCCGCACGCCGGCGGGGTTCCGGTGGGAACTGACGGACCTGCACGGCGGGTACCCGGCGACGCTGCCGATTGATTCGGTGCACATGCAGGCGGCGGGGCGGGCGCTCAAGCGGGCGTCTGGGGTGGACGCGGCGATGATCAAGAGCGGCGGGTCGATCCCCGTGGCCGGGACGCTTAAGCGGGAACTGGGCATGAGCACGATCTTTATGGGCTTCGGGCTCGACGACGACCGGGTGCACAGCCCGAACGAGAAGTTCGAGATCGACTGCTTCAGGCTCGGGTGCCGATCGCACGCGCTGTTTATTGATGAGCTGCTTTCGCTGCGCTAGGCGCCCTAGAAGGGACCGTGGCGTGGCACGGGTGCCTGGGCGTGCGTGTGCCGGGGGGAGTTGCGTGGCGTCTGGTGATGAAAGCCACTTCAGGGATTTGAACCCTGGACCTATGCTTTACGAAAGCATCGCTCTACCGCTGAGCTAAAGTGGCGTTCTGCCGGCGGGGGCCGACGGCAGGGGAAGAAGTATCGGCATGGTGCGGGGAGATATCCACTCGGCGGGGATTCCCGGTGGAGGCGTGGCGGGGTGTGGGGCAGGTTGTTGGTGATGCGGGGGTGTGGTGGGGGTTGCGTGCGAGTGCGGCATGGGGTGGTGAAAACGCGCGCCGGGTCTGGACAATGCCTGACGCCTCGCTACGATGGGATAGTCGCCTCCGTAGCTCAGTTGGTAGAGCAGCTGACTCTTAATCAGCGGGTCAAAGGTTCGAGTCCTTTCGGGGGCATTGTTTCGAGTTCCACAGCATCACACGCGGAACCAACCCCCACCAACTCGCGTGAGTGTTGGGGCTTTGTGTCTTGGCTTGGATGCCTTGGGCTTGCTTTGGCGCGTGTGTGTTGCCGGATTTGCTGCCGCCTCTGCGGCAGCCGCCACGCCCGCCGAGAGGTTGAAGTTCGCATCGCGGGTCTACAGGTGGTGTTGGGCCGCGATCAGAGGGGAATGACCCAGCCACCCGGCGATCAGGGGTGGTTGGGCATCCCCAGTTTCTCCGCGATGGCTGGACACTCGCCCAAGACGTAGCCCGCGTCAGTGGGGGGGCGTATCTGTCTACCAGTAGCGATAGCCCGCCGCCCGGTGTATACAAAGCCGGGCGGACAGATCGGGGGGTAGGTCCTCCAGGCGATAGATGGTGGCAGATATACTGGTCGCATGTTCAGATTCTTTTAAACCCAAGCGCGAATGCTTGCTCTTGAGAATCGAGCGAAACATGATTGGCATCGAGGAAGCCGCTAAGGCTGGGGCATGGGAGGCTGCCGCCTTGTTCGCCGCTCGCCAAGACCCTTTGCTTGCGGCATATTCCCAATGTGAGGGCGCAACGGAAGCGATGCTCATGGAGTTTCTTTATTCCAGGGGACTTGTTCGCACGATACGCGATCCTGAGTATATGGATTGGATCTGCGACGAGTTGTTTAAGCGTGGCCTCCAGCCGATGTAGGGTTGACGATGCGGACAGAACCAGGGAGACTCCAGGCGTTTACGGGGTTTCGTTGCCGTCGCCGGTGTCTCCACGCGGCGACACCAGCCGTCCCCGTTGCGTTGTACGCCCCGTATTGGAGCCGTTGGTAGCGGGATGAAGTGGGCATACATCGGCAGTAATGGTCTGGCGGCAAGCGCGATCGCCGACGGTCTGGATGCGTCCGGTGGTGTTGTCAAGGCCTTTGATTCAGCCGGGCGCAGGTATGACTATTCGTACGGTGGTTCAGATCAGCGTGTGAAGCTTGATTACGAGGCTGCTCGGGGCAGATAAAGACCACCCTAACCCCTTGCCGGCTGAAGGGTTTGCGATCACCGCGATGGAGGGTGGAAAGGTCAAGGCCACGGCAGACTTTATCGGCACGAGCAGCTCCATCCCGACGGGTGGTGATTGGAGCAGGGCGTGGGCATCGGGTTGGGATGCTTCCCTCGTCTCGGCTACCGAGTTGGTCGGTGGTGGTGGTGGGGATGAGCCGTATGACAACAATGGGTTCGACCGCACCTTTGGGATGAGCAAGTGCAAGGACTTCTTCGTCTTCAACGGCACTGGCAAAAATCTGAACGGGAACGCGAACTTGGCGAGCGCGGCGGGGAGTTCGAACCCCACGGCGATCAATGCGGGTGGTGGCGGTGGTGGTAGATCTGGGCCGAGGCTCAGCGGTTTTGAGTCGATTGACACCAATACCGAGAGCCAGCCGGGTGGTTCGCCGGGTGGTCCCCCGGGTGGTCCCCCGGGTGGCGGTGAGGATTGCGGCCCATCGGAGTCGGAGCTGCTGGAACAGGCTATTCCGGTTGGTGGGATGATCGTCCCCGAGGGTGGGTGCCCTCCATCGGACAATGTGCGCATTCGGATGTTCCAGCCGACTGGGGATGGGCTTCAGCCGTTCGGGCAGCTTCCGCGTAATCTATCAGCCAGTGCTGCACCCCTGGACCCTGAGCATCGGGGTGTGCCCGGCGGGTTGCCGGGGAACGTGGTTCCCGAGGTGTCGCTGGCGGGGGTTGATGCTGGTGAGGGGTTCGGGGCACCGTTGCGCTCGGATGTAGTGGGGGCGGTGCGCGATTTGTTGGCGGGTGAGCCGGCTCTGGCGTACTTGGTCGAGGCGTTGGCACCGCAGTACCCAAGCCCGGAGTTGCAGCGGCAGATCGATGAACTGAACAAGCCGGGCGTTACGGGGGAGATTCGCCACGACGCTGTGAGCACGCAGAACAACAACGTGCTCATGTCGATCAAGCACGGCAAGGAGGACCGGAGCTACTTCCCGCGGTACGACAAGTCGGGGAACCTGATAGATGACGGTCGCGGGAAGATTTTTATCTATGACGCCAGCAACCAGCTTGTGGCCGTGTATGGGTACATGAACTACGACCCCGAGACCGACCGCACGATCGACCTCTTCCGCAACGGGGATGTCTGGCCGATTGCCTACTTCCAGTACGACGGGCTGGGCCGGCGGATTTCAGCCGCGTACGACGCCAACCTGGACGGCCGGATCGACCGCCTGGATTGGCGTGAGCGGTATGGGTACGACCACATGTGGCGCATGACGGCGATCTGGCGTGAGGCGCCAGCGGAGAGCGCGACGGATCAGCGGCCGAAGCCGGTGTTGTACCAGCAGTACATCTACCAGAACAGCGGACGTGGCGGGCTGGGTGGGGACGCCGCGCGCGGGTTGCTTGATGGTGTGGCGATGCGTCGTCGGGACACCGATGGGGATGGGGTGCTCGATGAGAATTTATATTATATTCAAAACATGCGTGGCGATGTAACGACGGTGCTGCGTGCGCCGATCAAGGGTGTGGACCCGACGTACACGGGCAGCGGCGAGGGTGAGCGGCCGATCGTGGTCGAGCGGTATCGGTACAGCGTGTGGGGGATACCGACGGTGTACGCCGCGGCGGATATCAATATGGATGGGTTGGTGGACGGCACCGACTACCTCGCGATGAGGTCAGCGGTGCTCAAGTTCAGGCAGAAACCGTCGCAGCTGGTGCCGCGTGGGGATATCAACCAGGATGGGCGTGTTGACGTTGTGGACATGAAGATTTACTTCATGCCGGCGTGGCAGGAGTTGATGAGCACCGGCGGGAATGGGCGCGGGCAGTTAAGTTATAGTGCCGGCGGCGTGCCGGAAGAGTGGCAGTGGTATCCTGGCAACGATGCCTACCAACAGACGCACCTGGATAACCGGCTTGGTTTTGCGGGTTATGTCTGGGACCCGTGGCTGAAGGTCTATCACGTTCGGCACCGGGTGTATGACCCTTTCGATACGCGGTGGCTGCAGGCGGACCCGATCGGGTATGCCGGGGGTGATACGGACTTAAGATCTTATCCCAAAACCGCGTAACCGATGGTGGGTGTGGCGAGAACAGAGTCGCATGGCGATGCGATTGACGGATGAACAGTTGGACCGGTTGCGCCAGCGTGTGCCCACGCGCCGGTGAGCGCCAAGGGTGGGCGACCGGCGATGTGCAGATGCGATGCGTTGCGCGGCAGCATCTAGATTATGGATTACGGGGCCAAGTGCAAGGAGTTGTGGCGTCGATTCGGCTCCAAGAGCGCCGTTCACCGATGGCTCACCAGTTGGGTCAGAGCCGGTGTGTTTGAGGCGATCATGCGCTACGCGGGACGGCTGGTTGGCTCCAGAACTACTGCCGACTGTGCATCCGCTGTGAAAGTCCAGCATGCTCTTTCAAGGCTTCCTTCACCTCAACTGCTCGATGATGCTCATCTGGCAGGTTCTGGGATAGGCTCTATAGACTCTGAGCAAGCCAAACCCGAGGGGTGAATTCGTGGTTATCAATCGAATTCTCATTGAGGATTTGGAATCCTGGTGCTTTGGCGACGTCGATGCGATGGTCGCCGCGTATCCCGGCGTGGCACCCACACTTGCACAGAAGGCGAAATACCGAGACTCCGATGCGATCAAGGGAGGAACATGGGAGGCCCTCGAACGCGTGCTCCAATGCGCGGGCCACCATTGCGGGGGACTTGCAAAGATACAAGCGGCGCGCGATAGAGCAGAGCACATGGACCCAAACCGAAATCGGTCCAAGAGCTTTCAGGTGTTTCGTGACGCGATTGTCGCGAGCCTTTATTGATCGGTTGGCTAGCGATCTGCCCAAGTCGCGCCCCTGCCAACACTGCTAACCGCCGCGAGCGGGGTGGGATATCCTACGATCAGCCCTTATGTGGACTTCCGACGCACACCTCTGGCACCGAGTCGACCGACTCTGGAACGGGCGGGGGTGGGGGTGGTGCTCTCGGTGGTGGTTCCGATGTACAAGGAAGCCGCCCGGGTTGGAGAGACGTTAGACGATCTGGTCGCCACTCTGGCGGCTGGTGCGTATCTGTCGGAGATCATTCTTGTCGACGACGGCTCGCCCGATGCGACGGCGGCTGTGGTGCAGCCATGGCTTTCGGAAATCCCTCAGGGTGCGGCGGGCAACCTCGGGCGGGTTGTGCTCGTCCGGCACGCGGTCAATCGTGGCAAGGGGGCGGCGGTACGGACAGGGCTCGCCGCGGCGGCCGGTCAGTGGGTGCTCATGATGGACGCGGACAACGCCGCCCGTGTGCGCGAGGTCGCCCGGCTGTGGCCCTTGACGCCGCACAGGCCCGCGATGGTCTGCGGCTCGCGGAACGCCAGCGACGCGAGGGTAACCTCGCGGGCATCCCGGCGGTTCTTTGGCCGCATCTTCCGGCTTGCCCTGGGGGTGCTCAGGCTCAACTTGCTGCACGACACGCAGTGCGGGTTCAAGCTCTACCGGGCCGATGTGGCGCGGGCGGTTGTCAGACTGGGCCGCGAGGACGGGTTCGCGTTCGACCTCGAGCACCTGCTCATCGCGTCGCGCATGGGCCCGATCGCGGAGGTCGGCATCGCGTGGGAGCACAAGGGCGGGGGCACGGTCAACCCCGTGCTCGACGGCCTGCGCATGCTGCGCGATGCGGCCCGTATCCGTTGGCGATTCCTGACCGAACGCGGGCTTGACCACGGCGAGCCCGCGACCGCTCCGAGCCAGGGGTTGAGCGGGGCCGTTATCGTGGTCAAGCCTCAGGCGGCCTCAGCGCCCATCCAGTCGTAACAATCAACCGGCGTGGATGTGTACGCCGAGCGCACGGGCGGGCGGGCAAATCTGATGGCCACCGGCGGCTGGGTGCCGGGTGCATCTTGTCAATCCCCGTGCCGTTGGCGGAGTTTGGCCGAGAGGCGCAGCAGCAGGGCGACGCGTTCGAACTCGTCGAGCCAGCAGGTGGTTACCGCGGCGACTTCGTCGGTTGGGACCGGCGCGCCGGGAAGTGGGCAGTTGGCGCCGAGGGCCGTGGCGGCCTGGCGGCGGAGGCGGGCGAGGGTTTTGTCGCCCAGGAGGCTGACGAAGTCGAAGTCTTCGTTCATGAAGATCGCGACGGGGACGCGGCGGCCGCCGCAGATTTGGAAGTGGTCGGCGATGTCGAGGTTGGTATCACGCTCGATGAAGCGCAGGTCGATGCCAGGGGCGTGGGGGTCTGAGGGGTTTGCGGGGTGTGTGGCTGCGATGGCCGCGAGGATTGGGCACTGCTGGACGCAGTCGCCGCACCAGGTGCCCGAAATGACCAGGACGTTGATGCGGCGGGCGAAGGACTTGGCCAACGCGACCTGCGCCGGCGTGAGATGCACGCGGGCGGCGAAGGAATCCCAAACCGCTCGCTCGTTCGGCTTGGCTAAGGCAACGTAGTCGGCGTAGTGCACGGCGGTGTTGAAGCGGGATTGGAGGGTTTTTGGTTCGAGCATGTGGGGTGGGGTGCGGGGGGTTTGGAGCGCGGTGAGAGTGTCTGACGGAGAAGTTAGATGCACGGGCTGGAAGCCCGTGCCACCGGTGTGCGTCGTGCCATCGGTGTGCGCCCGTATCACCGGTTCTGCGCTTGTGCAATCGGAATCAAAAACCATCGCTCAAGAAACGATCGAGCCTGGCTCGATGTCGGCATCGGGGCGGAGGAGGATGACTCGGCGTGGGGTGGCGGGGGTGGTGGTTGCGGGGTCG
>VYKU01000098.1_pt1 | contig 29649 bp, 30 predicted proteins | sample 5114491 | NCBI WGS metagenome assembly VYKU01 (sample SAMN12291796, study PRJNA351875) | freshwater metagenome | isolation source: freshwater lake | place: USA: Michigan, Gull Lake | collected 2011-07-05 | reverse complement strand
GTTGCCGTTGCCGCGGCCGCCCCGATTGCCGTCGCTGCCCCCGCCCCCGTTACCGCTGCGGCGCTTGCGCCAGCGCCTGCTGTCCCTGCGGCCGCCGCCGTGCCGCCGCCGCCGCCGCCGAGCCCGCGCATCGCAAAGCTGTTCATGCCGGAGCCGGCACCGGCCCCGACCCGCACGGCTGTGCGCCGCTAAGCAAGCATGCCGAAGATCGACGAAACCCAGCCGTTTTTGGCGTGCAACATCGCCATCCTGACCGTGTCGGATACGCGCGATGCGGCAAGCGACCGCTCGGGCAACGCGCTGGCCGAGATGATCGCGCGCGACGGCCACAAGGTTGCGGCCCGCGCCATCGTGCGCGACGACAAAGACCAGATCCAAGCCCAGCTGCGCGCCTGGATCGCCGATCCCGCGATCGATGTTGCGATCTCGACCGGCGGCACGGGTGTTACGGGCCGCGACGTCACACCCGAAGCCTTCGAGCCGCTGTTCGACAAGAAGATCGACGGCTTCGGCGAATTGTTCCGCATGATCAGCTTCCAGAAAGTGGGTACGTCGGCGCTGCAAAGCCGCGCCGTCGGCGGGGTTGCGGGCGGCACCTATCTGTTCGCGCTGCCGGGCTCGCCGTCTGCCTGCCGCGACGGCTGGGACGAGATCCTGAAATGGCAGCTCGACGTGCGCCATCGCCCGTGCAACTTGGTCGAGCTGATGCCGCGCCTGCTCGAGCATCTGCCCAAGAAGCCCAAAGCGACGGTTTAGTTTGGCGGCGGTTTAGTTCGGCTGCGGTTTAGTTCGGCTGCAGGGGCGTTCCGTCGTCCCAGGAAAACGGCCCGTCGAACGGCGCATGGGTCGCGAGATGGCTTGTCATGCCCTCGCCCTCGACAAAACGGAACAGGCGGAAGCCCGGCTGTTCGTGCGTGAAGCCGAACGGCGCTTGCCCGTCGAGCGACAGGCCGACTTGGTGGGCCGTCGCCGGCGCAGATGCGGCGATCGTCGACGCAAAGCGCTTCTCGATCGCCCGATGGAGATGGCCCACCGCAACGCGCTCGATATTGGGATGGCGCCGCAAGATCGCTTCGAGCCGTTCGGGTTCGGCCAAACGCTGCACGTCCGAGCCGCGAATGCCGCATACGAACGGCGGGTGGTGCAAGAACACCAGCGTCGGCGCTGCGGGTGCGCGCGCGAGTTCGGCCGCCAGCCAATCCAAGCGCTGCGCGCACAGCAGGCCGCCGGGTTTGCCTTCGTCGAGCGAATCGAGGGCCACGAGACGGACCGGAAAATCGTCGACCGCATACTGCACGAACGGGAACGTCCCGACGCGCTGCGCCATCGCCGGAAAACACGCGAGGAAATCGGCCCGCCGATCGTGGTTGCCGGGGATGGCAAAGAGCGGTGCGCGCAGCGGTGCGAGGATTTCGGCAAGATGCGCGTATTGGGCGGGCCGGCCCTCGTCCACGCAATCCCCGGTGAGGAGCACGGCGTCGATCGCGGGGCGAAACCCGTTCAGCGTCGCGACCGCGCGCGCAAGCCACGCCGCCGTGTCGATCCGGTTTTTGAACAGCCGGCCTTTTTCGACGATATGCGTATCGGTGATCTGGGCAATCAGCATGGGCGACCCGGTGCGACGAAACGATCGACAGAGAAACGCAAGGCAGCCCCCGGAACGGCATCGGCGGCTGTCGGAAAATCGGCGACGACCTCGCGGCCCGCACAGGATAGGACAACGCGGCTTCGGTCGCCCAGATAAAACATCGCGACGACCGTCCCCTCGAACGGACCTGCCGGGTCGGCGCGCACCGCCTCGGGCCGGAAACACTGGTCGCCGATGCGGTTGAGCGTGCCGACAAAACCCGCAACGAACTCGGTTTCCGGCCGCTCGTAGACGTCGCGCGGCGTGCCGATCTGCGCGACCTTGCCCTTGTGCATCACCACGACGCGGTCGCCCAGCGCCATGGCCTCGGCTTGGTCGTGGGTAACGTAGATCGCCGTGATGCCGACCGCGCGCAGCAGCGCGTCGATCTCGGCGCGCAGACGGTCGCGCAGCTTCGCGTCGAGCGCCGTCAAAGGTTCGTCGAGCAGCAGAATGCGCGGCGACGGGGCGATCGCGCGGGCCAACGCCACGCGTTGGCGCTGGCCGCCCGACAGCTGGTCGATGCGCCGTCCGGCAAGCTCGCGCAAGCCCGTCATGGCCAGCATCTCGTCCACGCGCGCCGCGATCTTGCGCGCCGGTTCGCCGCGCACTTTGAGGCCGTAGGCGACGTTCTGCGCCACGTCCATGTTCGGAAACAACGCGTAGCTCTGGAACACCATGCCGACATTGCGCTTTTCGATCGGCAAGGCAGTCACGTCCTCGTCGTCGAAAAACACGCGCCCGCCCGGATCGGGAAAATCGAGCCCGGCGATCAGACGCAAGGCGGTTGTCTTGCCGCATCCCGACGGCCCCAGGACGGCGAGCGTCTCGCCGGGCGCCACGTCGAGATCGAGGCGCTCGAGGGCGCGCGTGCCGTCGGCGAACGTCTTGACGCAGCCTTCGAGCCGGATGGCGACGGTCATTTGGGCTCCTCGACGATCGGTTTGGATTTGCGGGGCGCGGCGAGCGCCTGCAGCGCCACCAGCAGCGGCACCACCAGCGCCAGGAAGATCAGCGTATAGGCGCTGCCGACCTCGATGCGCAGACTCGCATAGGCGTCGGCTAGCCCCACAGGCAGCGTGCGCGTGAACGGCGTGTGCAGCAGCAGCGTCATGTTGAACTCGCCCAGCGACAGCGTGACGACCATCAGAGCGCCGGCCAGGATGCCGGGGGCGGCATTCGGCAGCACGACGCCGAAAAAGCGCCGGAAGAACCCTGCGCCCAACGCGCGCGCCGCTTCCTCGAGCGTGTTGAGATCGATCGCCGACATCGTCGCCAACGTCGCGCGCACCATGAAAGGCAGCGTGAACAGCGTATGCCCGACCAGGATGAACAGCCACGAGGAGCGGAAACCCGGAACCGCACCGTAGCTAACGATGAGCCCCAAGGCCGTCGCGATGCCGGGCACGGCCACCGGCATCATCAGCATCTCTTCGAGCGTGCGCGCGACGGGGCCGCCGCGCTTGGCCAGCACGTAGGCGAGCGGCACGCCGAGAACGAGCGTGCAGGCAAGGCAGGCAAACGCGATCTGCAGCGACAAGAAGACCGTGCCCGAATAGTTCGACCAGACCTGGACGACCCAGCGCCAGGTGAGGCCGCTCGACGGGCCGACAAAATGGTTCTGCGTGACGCCCGCCAAAATCGACATGCCGACCGGCAGAATCAAAAACGCGCACACCAGCGCCGCAAACGCGAGCTGGACCCAGAATGCGATGCCGCGCCGCGCCGTCATCCTGCCGCCGCCACGGAACTGCCCGCCGCCTGGCGGGCGAGCGCCAGAACGAGCCACGTCGCAGCGCCCAACACGAACGAGAGTGCCGCCGCACCGGCCAGATTCGCCTGCAGCGTGAACTCGGTGTAGATGACCATCGGCAGAACGTTGATGCGCGTGGCGAGCGTGAAGGCCGTTCCGAAAGCGCCCATGGCGGTCGCAAAACAGATCGCGCCTGCCGACAGAAGGGCGGGTTTGAGCCCCGGCATCAGCACGTCGCGCACGATCTGCCAGGGCTTGGCCCCGAGCGCGCGCGCGGCTTCCTCGAGCTTGGGGTCGAGTTTTTCGGCGGCGGCCATGATCGTAAGGATCGTGCGCGGGATCGAAAAATAGACGTAGCCCATGAAGAGCCCGGCCATCGAATAGGCGAACACGATCCGCGTGCCGAACAAGGCGTCGGTCGCGTCGGGGATGAGGCCCTGGCGCCCGGCCAGCAGGATCACCATGAAGCCGATCACCACGCCGGGAAAGGCAAGCGGCAAGGTCAGCAGCGAAACCAGGATCGCCCGCCCGGCAAAGCGGTTGCGCGACAAAAACACGCCGGCAAAACCCGACACGACCAGCGTGACGCAGGTCACGGACGCGGAAAGTGCGGCGGTCGAAACGAGCGCATTGAGGTGTCTGGGGTCGGACAGGATGCGCGCATAGGCACCCCACCCGTCCGGTCCCTCGGCGCCGATCGCAAACAGGCGCGCCAAAGGCAGCAGAAAAAACGCCGCGAAGACGACCATCGCGGGCGCTGCCAATGCGACCAGCAGCAGCGTATCGAGTCTTCGCGCCATGCGAACACCGGGCGGGGCACGCTGCGAAAAGCCGCAGCGTGCCCACGACCGTCAGCCGACTTCGCGCTGGTAGCGCTCGGCGATCGCGCGCGCGGCATCGGCCAGCGCGTTGACGTCGAGCGGTTGGGCGCGGGCGTAGTCTGCATCGGGCAAGAAGCGCGATTTGGCCTCGGCCGACATCGCCTCGGCGAATACCGGGCGCAGATATGCGTTTGCCCAATGGCGCTGGCCTTCGACCGAGAGCAGGAAATCGAGCACGCGCTTGCCGTGTTCGGGGTTCGGGCCGTTGCGCACCAGACCCACGACGTAAGGCAGAATACGCGTCCCTTCCTGCGGGATCACGAAACGCACCGGCGCATTGTCGGTGTACTGGGCGCGGTAGGCGTTGAAGTCGTAGTCGAAGAGGATCGGGATTTCGCCCGACAGCACGCGCGCATAGGCGGTCTGCTTGGGCACGATCGGCTGGTTGCTCTGCAGGCGCTTGAAAAACGCGATCGCAGGATCGAGATTCTGGTAGGTGCCGCCAAGCGCCAGATTGACCGCGATGACGCCGACTTGGCCGACGGCGGCCGAGGTCGGGTCGAGATAGCCCACCATGCCGCGATAGCGCGGCTCGAGCAGGTCCTGCCAGCGCGTCGGCACGGGCGCGCCGCGCAAGGCCTGGGTATTGACCAGCAGGCCCAAGGTTCCGGAGTGGATGGTGAACCAGTTGCCGTCCGGGTCTTTGAGCGCGTCGGGGATGCGCTCGAAGCCTGCCGCCTTGTGCGGCGCCAGCACGCCCGCTGCCTTGGCTTGCGGACCGACCTGGCCGCCGAGATAGACGAAGTCGGCGACCGGTGCGGCGCGTTCGGCGATCAGGGCCGCCAGCGACTGGCCCGAGTTCTTGTTGTCGGGCGGGACCGTCACGGTCAGACGCTGCTGGATCATGCGCAGCATGCCGCCCCAGTCGGCCCATTCGGGCGGGCAATTGTAGCAGACGGCGCGCGCCTGCTGCGCCGCCGCCAAGCCGGGCATCCCGGCGACTGCGGCGATCGCCGCGGATCCTGCGACAAACTGACGACGTTTCATGGCGTGTCTCCTTCTGTTGGGGCGGGTCCAAGCGACTCGCCCTGGCGGAAATGGAACGCAAGCGTGGCCGTGCGCGGGCCCTCGATGCGCTTTTCGATGCGGTCTTCGAGAAAGGCGAAAGCGGTTTCGCCCATCTCGCCGTTCGGCTGGACGATCGTGGCCAAAGACGGCGACATCCACTCGCCGATGCCGATCCCGTCGAACCCGACCACCGACACGTCGCGCGGCACCGCCAAACCGAAATCGCGCAATTCGCGGATCGCTTTGAAGGCCAGCATGTCGGTGGCGCAAAAAAGCCCTGTCGGACGGGTCGGCGCCCGGAACAGCGCGGCGAAGGCCGGGCCCAGCTGCGCTTCGGAAAAGCCGGCCGAAACGACGACCGGCGGCGCGAGGCCCGCCGCGGAAGCAGCGGCAAGAAAACCTTCGCGCCGACGGATCTGGCGATCGGAAGCCGCGAAGTCGCCAGCCAGCATGGCAAGCCGACGGTGCCCGGCCTCGATCAGCGCCTTGGCGGCACTGCGCGCCGCAGCCGCATTGTCGATGCCCACGGCCGTGCCGTCGGCCCGGGCGATTTCGTTGTAGAGCAGCGCGTAGGGCATGCCGGCCTCGGCCAAGCGCGACAACGCGTCGGCCGCGGCCGCGGCCGCATCGGCCACCGTCAAGATCAAGCCATCGACGCGCTGCGCAATCAGGCTTTCGACGATTTCGGCTTCGCGGTCCGGCTCGTAGCCGCACGACGCAACAATGACGCCGTAGCCCGCCGCCTTTGCCGCCCTTTCGACGCCCGCAAGCGCGTCGGCAAACACGGGATTGCGCAGCGACGGAACCATGACGCCGATGACGCGGCTGCGCGCCGTTTTGAGCGCGCGGCCCGCAGGGTTCGGCCGAAACCCAAGCTCTTTGGCCGCCGCACGGACCCGTTCCAACGTTTCGGCATTGGTGACGCCCGTCGCATTCAAGCTGCGCGAAACGGTCGCGATCGAAACGCCGGCCCGGGCGGCCACATCGTGGATGGTGGTTTGACTTCGAGCCTGCATGCGCTCGAGAGTGCAGAACGACGATGTTGGTTCGATTTCGCTTTTGTAAACGTTTTCTTAAAGTGCGGAAACGTTTCCAACGGACATTCTCGGGCTATGCGCGGCCCAAGCGCTTTTGCCAGGCGCGCCAATCTTCAGCCGTATCGATGTCGGCGATCATGCGCAATTCTGCCACACGCGCGCGCGGCGCATTTGCGCGCGTATCGGCCAGCGCATATTCGCTCGACCAGCGCACGCGATCGAACAGGTGCGCTGCAAAACGCGCGCTGCGCACGCCCACAAGCCAATAGCCGCCATCCGCCGCCGGGCCGAAGACGATGTCGGCGGCCCCGAGGGCCGAAAACGCCGCCGCGATGTCGCCGCGCGCAAGCTCGGGTATGTCGCCGCCGACGATCACGGTGGGGCCGGTGCGGCCGCCAAGGCTGCGCGCCATGCGCTGGCCGAGATCGCCGCGCCCTTGGCCTTCGCGTGCCGCGCCGGGCGGCCACACGCGCGACACGCGGGCCGCTGCATCCGGGGCGACGCACAGCACCGTCTGCCACGGCCCGCCGCGTGTTTTGGCGAGCGTGGCAGCCAGCGTGCGGCGATAGAAGGCTAAGGCCGCCGCGTGGCCAAGCCCCTTGGCGAGCCGCGTTTTGACGCGGCCGATCTGCGCGAATTTGGCGAACACGAGCAGCGTGCGTTTCATCGGTAGAGCCGTGCGATCGCGTGCGGCGACACGCCCGCAAAATAGAGAGCGAGACAGAAAAGATTGCGCAGCGGGCGCCACAGCCAGCCGTCGCGTTCGTAGCGCTGCGCCGAGGTCGTGGCCGTGGCGGCAAGTTCGGCCAGCCGCTTTTTGCCGATGCGGCGCACGAGATCGACGTCTTCCATGAGCGGGATCGGCCGATAGCCGCCGAGCTTTGTGTAGAATTTGCGCGCAATCAGCAGCCCCTGGTCGCCATAGGGCAAGCCGAAAACGCGCGCGCGCCAATTGGCAAGAGCGGCGACGCGGCGCCCGCGCGGATCGTCGGTCGCGAAGGCAAGCTTGAAATAGCCGGCCTTTTCGGCGTTCGCGGGGTCGGCCGCAAAGGCCGCAACGGCCGCGCGCCAATCGGCCGAGAGCGTGGTGTCGGCGTGCAAAAACAAGAGCCAATCGCCGCCCGCGGCATTGGCCCCGGCGCCAAGCTGGACCCCACGCCCGCGCGGGGCTGCCAGCACGCGCAGGCCGGGGCTTGGCTGCGGCGGCGCTTTCGAACCGCCGTCGACGACGAGGATTTCGCAATCGGCATCGAAGAGCGCCAGCGTCGCGCCAAGTTCGGGGCCCGCATCCAGCACGGGCAGGACGACCGACAGTTTCACGCGAACGACAGGATATGCGCGTCGATCCTATGGCGGATCGTGAATTCGCTTGGTGCTATGCGCGCGAGCAAAGCCGCATGTTCGGCATCGAACGCTGCAACTTCTGCCGGCGAAAGCGTCGCGCCCACGCCGCGGCAGGCGCGCATGCGGCCGCACCACGTCTCGGCCGTGTAGGGAATGTCGGCGTCGAACCGGAACATCGCCTGCAAAACCAACCCACGCTCGGCCGCCCATGCCGGAATCGGCGGCACCGCACCGCTCCAATCGTTGCCGCGCCACGCCGGATTGTGCTGCAGCACCAGTGCCTCGCTGGCGCGCACGATCGCATCTTCGCGCGGCAGCATCGAAAAATGGCTGGTGCACAAGACCCCGCCCGGACGCAGCACGCGGCGCAACTCGCCGAGCGTGCGGTCGGCGTCGAAATAGAGCCAGCATTGGTTGGCGGTGGCGGCATCGAACGACGCGTCGGCCGCCGGAATCGCCTCGGCCGACGCGACGGCAAATTGCGTGCGGTCGTCCACTGAGGCCGCGCGCGCGGCGGCAATTTGGCCCGCTGCGATATCGATGCCCAAAACCGACGCGCCGCGCCCCGCCAGCGCGCGGGCGACCACGCCCGTCCCGGTGCCCAAATCGACGATGCGCTGACCCGGCCGCCCGATGCCGAGGGCGGCCAATCGCGCATAAAGTTCGGCGGGCGGACCGGGGCGGTAGCGGGAATAATCGTCGCTGGTTTTGCTCCAATCGATGCTGCGGCCCGGGTCGATTTTGGCGATTCCATGCATTTTTGAAGTTTGCCGCAGCAATTCCCGTTCGCCAAGTTGCATGTCTTTGGTCTAAAAATCGTCGCATGACGCTGCCCACGCTTTCGGCCTTGGCCGCCGCCTTGATCCAGATCCCGCGCTTTGCCGACATGCCGGCAAACGCCCTGACCGAAATGCCGCGCAAAGGCCTTGCGCATATGCATTACCGCATGCCCGGCGGGCGCACGCTGGTGCGGGTACCGCTCGCGGCGTTCGGCGGGCTCGATGCGGCCGCCAGCCTCGCGCGCCAGGAAGCGTGTTTTGCGCGGGCCCAATTGTCGGACGCGACCCCGCGCGTGCTCGCGACCATCGCCCCGCGCGAAGGCGTGCCGTTCGGCGCTTTGGTCGTCGACGACATTCCGGGCACCGCCCCGAATCTGCCGACCGAATTGCCCGCACTCGCGACCGCCCTTGCGGCCTTGCACAAATTGCGGCTGCCCGATGCGGCCGCGCGTGCCCCCATTCCGTGGGCCGCCGATCCGCTCGGCGAGGCCGTTTCGGGCATTGCCGAGAACATAAAAATTGCACCGCGCGCGAGCCTCGATCCGAAGGTCGAAGTCGCGTTGGGCCACGAGCTTGCCTGGGCGCGCGAATTTTCGACGACCAACGCCAAGCGCTTTGCCCAACTCACGCGCGCTTTGTGCCTGGGCGACGCACATCCCGGCAATTTCGTCGTGGCACCCGGCGGGCGCGCCTATGCGGTCGATCTCGAGCGCTGCGCCTATACGCTGCCCGGCTTCGATCTTGCGCACGCCTGTTCGCTGCCGGCCACAAGCTGGGACCCGGACTGTGCGGCCACGCTCAATGCGAGCCAGATCGACGCGTTCATGCGCGTGTGGGCATCGCGCGTCGGCGATCCCATCGCGCGCGAAACGGTGGGCCTGTTCCGCCCGTTCCGGCGCTTGATCTGGCTGCGCACGACGGCCGTGTTCGTGCGCTTCAAGGCCGAAGGGACGCACAAAGCGCTCGAGGCACGTGCAGCCGAACACGCGCAAAAGGCCATCGACGCAGCACTGGACATCGCCACGATCATTGCCCAGCGCAAAGCATGGTCTTGAACGGCAGACACGCCGAATAGTTCTTGAAATGTTCCGTAGGTTTCGCTAGCGTCCACACCCATGGACGATGCGATTCCCGATGTGGCGCGCAAGGGGCGCGGGGCGGTTTCGAATGCGGCGGGGCGCTTCGAGCGGCAGTCGCATATGCGCATCGACGACGGGTGGCATCGCGAGGCGGAAGACGATTCGCCGCCTTTACGCACGCAGGTGACAAACGACGCGAGCCGCACCGTTATCGCGCGCAACGAGTCCCCGGACATTCCGTTTGCGCAATCGATCAACCCCTATCGCGGCTGCGAGCATGGCTGCGTCTATTGCTATGCGCGGCCCACGCACGCCTATCTCGGCCTCTCGCCAGGGCTCGATTTCGAAACCAAACTTTTTGCCAAGCACGATGCGCCCGAACTGCTGGCCGCCGAATTGAGAAAACCCGGCTACAAGCCGATGGCGATAGCACTCGGCACCAACACCGATCCCTACCAACCGATCGAACGCGAGCTCAAAATCACGCGCCGCATTCTCGAAACTTTGGCGGCGTTTTCGCATCCGTTTTCGATCGTGACAAAATCCGATCTCGTGGCGCGCGATATCGACATTATCGGCCCGATGGCCGCGCGCAATCTCGCGCACGTGTTCGTGTCGGTCACCACGCTCGACCGCGATTTGGCGCGGAACCTCGAGCCGCGCGCACCCACGCCGGCCAAACGCTTGGCCGCCATCCGCGCACTCGCCGAGGCAGGCTGCAAAGTCGGCGTGATGGCCGCCCCCATGATCCCGGCGCTCAACGATGCCGAGCTTGAGGCGATCCTTGAAGCGTCGCGCGATGCCGGCGCCACGAGTGCGGGCTACACGCTGCTGCGCCTGCCCTTGGAGCTGAAGGAAATTTTCGACGAATGGCTCGAAGCGCACGCCCCGCTGAAGAAGAAGCACGTGCTGTCGCTGGTGCGCGACACGCGCGGCGGGGCGCTCAATTCGGCCGAATTCGGCACGCGTTTCGTAGGCTCAGGGCCCTATGCGGCGTTGCTGAACCAACGCTTCAAAAAAGCGCGCGCGCGTCTCGGCCTCGACCGCAACGACTGGTCGACCGACCTCACGCAGTTCAAACCGCCGCCGCAGAAGGGCGACCAGCTCGCGTTTTTCTAGAGGCCCCCAGAACTAACGCCCCTTGAAGCGGTACGGGTGGGCAGGGTACACGCCGATGATCTTCACGAAATCCGAGAAGAAGCCGAGTTCTTCGAGCGCATGCGCGAAATTGGTTTCGCTCGGATGGCCTTCGACGTCGGCGTAGAATTGCGTGGCCGTGAACACGCCGCCCAGCATGTAGCTCTCGAGCTTGGTCATGTTGACGCCGTTGGTGGCGAAGCCGCCCATCGCCTTGTAGAGCGCTGCCGGGCGATTTTTGACGCGGAACACGAACGTGGTTACGGCCGGGCCCTTTTTGGGATCGGCCTCTTGCGGCTTTTTGGACAGCACCACGAAGCGCGTGGTGTTGTGCGCGACGTCTTCGAGATCCTTCTTCAGCGATTTGAGGCCGTAGATTTCGCCCGCCAGCGACGAGGCGATGGCGGCCCGCGTGGGGTCGTTCGCCTTGGCGATTTCGGCGGCCGAACCGGCGGTGTCGGCCCCCACCACGCGCTTCAGCCCCAGCTTCTTGGTCGTCTCGCGGCACTGGTCGAGCGCTTGGATATGGCTCTGGACCGTGCGCAGCGTGGCGAGCGTTGCCCCGCGCGGTGCGAGCAGATGGTGGTTCACGCGCTGGAAATGTTCGCCCACGATATGCAGGCCCGCACTCGGGATCAGATGGTGGATTTCGGCCACGCGCCCCGCCAGCGAATTTTCGATCGGGATCATGCCGAGTTCCGCCCTGCCGCTGCGCACGGCTTCGAACGCTTCTTCGAAGCTCGGGCACGGCAGCGGCTCGAAATCCGGGCGGGCCGCTTTGCAGGCCAGATGCGAATAAGCACCCGGCACGCCTTGAAAGGCTACGCGGTGTGGTTTTTTGGATTTCGGCATAGCGACCATTTCAGCGCACGAGAACGAGGGCGCGGAGTATCCGGGGCCGGGCATGTCTGCGTCAACAGCGCACCTGCGGCAGACTGTCGCAGGCGGATAAGGCCTTCGGCTGCGGGGCCGCATTTGTTTGGGTTGCGCAGGCCCGAACGGGCCTCTAAATTGCGGCACCTTCGCCAATCGCAATTCAGCACGAGTCGGGGCCGCGACCATGAATGCTTACGAACTCAACAAGATTTTCGGTGCCGTCGTCGGTTCGGTACTTGTCGTGACGGTTCTTGGGTTCATCGCCAACATGCTGGTGCATCCGCACCAACTCGAAAAATCCGTGCTCGACATCAAGCTGCCCGAGACCGCCGTCGCGGCGGCACCTGCCGAACCGGCCGTCGCACTCCCGCCGATCGGTCCGCTGCTGGCTTCGGCCGACATCGAGGCGGGCAAGGCCGCCACGCGCAACTGCACCTCGTGCCATACCTTCGAAAAGGGCGGCCGCAACGGCGTGGGCCCCAATCTGTGGGACGTCGTCGCCAAGAAGAAGGCGCATATCGACGGCTTCAACTATTCGCAGGCTTTGGCCGCCGCTGCCGGCCGCCCGGGCGAAGATGGCCAGTGGGGCTACGAGCAGCTCAACGGCTTCATTGCCAATCCGCGCGGCTACCTTAACGGCACGCGCATGGCGTTTGCAGGCATTCGTCGCGCCGAAGACCGCGCAAATCTGATTGCCTATATGCGCACGCTGTCGGACAGCCCGGCAGCGTTGCCGTAACGAAAAGCCCGACAATGGCAGGCAATACCTACAATGTCGCCGTGGTGCCCGTCGGCGGCATCGAGATCGTCGTCGTGCATGTCGATGCCGCCTCGTGCTCGACGCCGGAAATGCAGACGCGCTCGATGAAGTTTTTCCAGGCCCGCATGCTCGGCAAGCATGTGGTGCTGATGCATGTCGATCTGATGCGCAAGCCCGTCTATCTGGGTGCGGCCAATCTCGTGGCCTCGCTTCGCGGCAAAGGCTTGAACGATCTCCATTGGCAGAAAGTGGCGATGGCCTGAAGCGGCATGCCGCTTGCGTAGCAGCCTCGAAGCCGGAATTTTCCGCACGCAAACGAGGCCGCGCAAATGTCGAAACTGCCCAAACGCCACTGGCACGAAATGACGTGGCCGGATTTCGCGGCCCTCGACGCGGAACGCGCCATCGCGGTGCTGCCCGTGGGGGCCATCGAGCAGCACGGGCCGCATCTGCCGGTCTATGTCGATGCCTGCATCAATGCGGGCGTGATCGCCAAAGCCATCGAGACGATGCCGGCCGACCTGCCGGTCACGTTCCTGCCGCCGATGCCGGTCGGCAAATCGAACGAACACATCTCCTATCCGGGCACGCTCACGCTGTCGGCCGAAACCTTGATCCGGCTGTGGACCGAGATCGGCGAATCCGTGGCGCGCGCAGGCATTCGCAAATTCGTGATCTTCAACAGCCATGGCGGCCAGCCGCAGGTCTCGGACATCGTGTGCCGCGATTTGCGCGTTCGCCATAAAATGTTTGCGGTCGCCATCAACTACTACGCGCTCGGCAAACCGCCCGAACTGTTCCCGGATGCCGAGCTCAAACACGGCATCCATGGCGGCTCGGGCGAAACCTCGATGATGCTGCATCTGCGCGGCGATCTCGTGAAGACGGAAGAATGCCGCAATTTCGAGCCTTTGTCGGTGCGCATGGAAAAGGATTACGAGATCCTCGCCCCTGAGGGCCGCATCGGCTTCGGCTGGGAAACCCAGGATCTGCATCCGATGGGGGCGTGCGGCAATGCCGCCGACGCGGACGCCGCACGCGGCAAGATCCTGGTCGAGCATTTTGCGGCCCGCTTCGTCAAAGCCCTGCAGGAGATCGACCGCTATCCTTTGTCCAACATCGTGTCGCGCTGAACGCTGCCGCAATCGCTGGCGCATTGCCTCAATTTGAGGCAGCTTGCTAGGATGCGTGTCGGACCACCGACCCCGCCTTTGCAGGACGGCAATGGTACGGGTTTTGCTGCTTTAGCGGACCGGAAAAGACTGCCCAAAACCCGTGTTTTACCCCCCTCCCCGAACAGGAGCATCGCAATGAGCGAAACAAAAATTTCGCGCCGCCACTCGCTTGGTTTGTTTGGCGCCGCTGCGGCCTTCGGCACCTTGGCGTCCCCCGCCTTGCGCGCCCAGACGCTCGACAAATTCTCGTACCAGACCAACTGGCGCGCCCAGGCCGAACATGGCGGCTTCTACCAGGCAGTCGCGACCGGCATTTACCGCAAATACGGCATCGACGCCGAAATCCGCATGGGCGGCCCGCAGCAGGATCCCAACACGCTGCTGATCGGCGGCCGGGTCGATGCGATCATGTCGAACTCGTTTGCAGGCTTCAACTACGCGTCCGAGAACCTGCCCTTCGTGGTGGTCGCGGCCGTGATGCAGAAAGACCCGCAGGTGCTGATCTCGCACCCGGGCATGGGCAACGACACGCTGCCGGCCCTCAAGGGCAAGCCGATCCTGATCGGGGCGGGCGGGCGCACCTCGTACTGGCCGTGGCTCAAGTCGAAATTCGGCTTCACCGACGAGCAGGCGCGCCCCTACACCTTCAACATGGCGCCGTTCCTGGCCGACAAGACGCTCTCGCAGCAGGGCTTCCTGTCGAGCGAGCCGTTCGCGATCGAGCAGGCGGGCGTGAAGCCGGTCGTGCATCTGATGGCCAATTACGGCTTCGACAACTACCAGACCACGATCAACACCTCGTGGAAGCTCGTGAACGAAAAGCCCGATCTCATGCAGCGCTTCGTGAGCGCTTCGATCGAGGGCTGGGTTTCGTACCTGACCGGCGATCCGGCACCCGCCAACGCGCTCATCAAGCGCGACAACCCCGACATGGACGACACCAAGATCGCCTACGCGATCAAAGCCATGAAGGACAACGGCATCGTGCAGTCGGGCGACGCGGCCACGCTGGGCGTGGGTGCGATGACCGACGCGCGCTGGAAGAGCTTCTACGACGCGATGGTCACGGCCGGTGCGGTGAAGGCCGGGCTCGACCTCTCGAAGGCCTACACGCTGCGCTTCGTCAACAAGCGCGTCGGGATGGGCTGAACTTGATCGCTGCCGACAACGCGGCCGCAATCGCGCGACCGGCCGGGCCTTCCGCCCGGCCGGTCGTTGCCGTTCGCGGCGTGGCCAAGCTGTTTTCCAACGGCACCTTGGCGCTGCAGAACGTCAATCTCGATATCGGGCGGCGCCAATTCATGTCGCTGCTGGGCCCGTCGGGCTGCGGCAAATCGACCTTGCTGCGCATGATCGCAGGCCTCGGCTCGGCGTCGGCCGGCACCATCGACTGGCCCGAAGCCGACCACGACGCGCAGGGTGCAGCAATGCCGCGCCTCTCCTTCGTGTTCCAGGAACCCACGCTGATGCCGTGGGCTTCGGCCATCAAAAACGTGATGCTGCCTTTGAAGCTCGCGGGCGTTCCCAAAGAGGAGCGCCGCGCGCGCGCATCCGAAGCGCTCGCCATGGTGGGCTTGGGTGCGTTCGAAAACGCGTACCCGCGCGAACTTTCGGGCGGCATGAAAATGCGCGTATCGATCGCGCGCGGCATGGTGACCAAGCCCGACGTGCTGCTGATGGACGAGCCGTTTGCGGCGTTGGACGAAATCACGCGCTTCAAGCTCAACAACGACCTGCTCGAATTGTGGCACGCGTCGAACTTCACGGTCGTGTTCGTGACGCACTCGGTGTTCGAGAGCGTCTATCTCTCGCAGCGCATCGTGGTGATGGCCGCACGCCCCGGGCGCATCATCGCCGATCTCGACACGACCGCCCCCTATCCGCGCGCGCCCGACTATCGCACCTCGCCGCTCTACAACGACCATTGCCGCAACGCCTCGCACGCCCTCGAAGTCGCGATGGGCCACGCGCTGGGAGCGCATTGAAAATGGCCGAAGCCGCCCGCCCCGCCATCACGCCCGCCATAACGATCGGCGACGACGCCCCGCCCGTCATCCTGCAGCACAAGCGCGTGCTCGGCGTGTCGGTCGCGACATGGCCCAAGATTCTGATGCCGCTGATGGTCGGCATATTGGCCCTTGCGGGCTGGGAGCTTGCCGTGCGCCTGCAGGGCATCCCCGTCTACATCCTGCCGGGCCCGATCCTGATTGCCAAAACCATGGTGGCGGATTGGAGCACGCTCTCGGGCTCGCTCTGGATCACGCTCTCGATCAGCTTGGCCGCCTTGAGTGCGGCCGTGGTGCTCGGCGTGAGCCTGTCGGTTTTGTTCGCGCAGTCCAAATGGGTCGAGCTTTCGTTCTTCCCCTATGCGGTCATTCTGCAGGTGACGCCCATCGTCGCGATCGCACCCTTGATCATCATCTGGGTCAACGACGTGAAGCTGTCGCTGCTGATCTGCGCTTGGATCGTCGCGTTTTTCCCGATCCTGTCGAACACCACGCTCGGCCTCAATTCGGCCGACCACAATCTGCTCAATCTGTTCCAGCTCTACAAAGCCACGCGTTTCCAGACGCTGATGAATCTGCGTCTGCCCTCGGCCCTGCCCTACTTTTTGGGCGGGCTCAAGATTTCGGGCGGCCTTGCATTGATCGGCGCTGTCGTCGCCGAGTTCGTGGCCGGGACCGGCGGCAGCCAATCGGGCCTTGCCTATCGCATTCTCGAATCGGGCTACCAGCTGCGCATTCCGCGCATGTTTGCGGCCCTGTTCATGATTTCGATTTCGGGCATCGTGATTTTCATGTGCCTGTCGCTGCTGTCGCATTTGGCGCTGCGGCGCTGGCACGAGAGTGCGCTCAAGCGGGAAAACTGACATGCGAACCGGGTTCTTCGTGCCGCCGACGGCCGCACGCTATGCGCTGCGCCATGTGCGCGTTCCTGCGGCCTTGGTTTCGGGCGTTGCGGCACCGCAGACCGCCGACGGCCATCTCGATCTCGACATCGCGATCGCCGACGGGCGCATCGCAGGCTTGGCCGCCGCAGGCAGCATGGATGCGGGCACCGGCCCCGATCTGCGCCAAGCAAGCGTGTGGCCGACCTTCGCCGATATCCACACGCATCTCGACAAGGGCCATATCTGGCCGCGCTCGCCCAATCCGGACGGCTCGTTTGCCGGCGCTTTTGCAGCCGTGGGCAACGATCGCAAGAAAAACTGGCAGGCCGCCGATATCGAACCGCGCTTCGAATTCGCGTTGCGCTGCGCCTACGCGCACGGCGTGTCGGCGATCCGCACGCATCTCGACAGTTTCTCGCCGCAGGCCGAAATTTCGTGGCCGGTGTTCGCCAAGCTGCGCGACCGCTGGGCCGGGCGCATCACGCTGCAGGCGTCCTCGATCGTAGCGATGGACCCGATCGCGACCGACGACGGGCCGCGCCTTGCCGATCTCGTGGCCAAGACCGGCGGCCAGCTCGGCGTGGTCACGCGCCTCACCGGCCAAGATCATGTCGGCGTGCCCGCCAATTTCGACGACTACATGCAGCGCGTGTTCGAGCTTGCCGAAGAACGCGGCCTCGATCTCGATCTGCATGTCGACGAGACGGGCGATCCGGAAGCGCGCACCTTGATCCGTATTGCGCGCATGGCGGCCAAGCGCGGTTTCAAGCGCCCGATCCTGGTCGGGCATTGCTGCTCGCTGTCGGTCCAGCCCGACGAGGCGGTCGAAGAAACGCTGAAACTCTGCGCCGAAGCGCGCATCGACATGGTGAGCCTGCCGATGTGCAACATGTATCTGCAAGGCCGCACGCCTGCGCGCACGCCGCGTTGGCGCGGCGTGACCGTGCTGCACGAAGCGCGTGCGGCGGGCTTGCGCGTGGCCGTTGCCGGCGACAATGTGCGCGATCCTTTCTACGCCTACGGCGACCACGACATGCTCGAGACCTTCGTGCAGTCGGTGCGCATTGCCCAGCTCGACCATCCGCTGGGCGACTGGGTCAAGGCCGTGACGACCACGCCCGCCGACATTATGAAGCTGCCCGAGACGGGCCGCATTGCGGCAGGCCTGCCCGCCGACCTCGTGGTGCTGCAGGCGCGCAGCTTCTCCGAATTGCTGTCGCGCCAGCAGCACGACCGTGTGGTGATCCGCAACGGGCGCGCCATCGACACGAGCCTGCCGGACTATCGCGAACTCGACGCGATCGTCGGAGCCTGAGCATGGATGCGGGCGGCCACGGCTACGATCTTGGAGGATTTCGCAAAGCGGTCGCGGGCATCGCGCTGATCGACGATCCGCAGCTCGTGCGCCAACGCAGCCGCGACTTTTTCTGGTACAGCCCGATCCTGAAGGCCGAGCTCAATCGCAAATCGGCCGATCTCGTGGCCGTGCCGAAGGACCAGGACGAAGCTTTGCGCATCTTGGGCGCTTGCGCGCAGTTCCGCATTCCGCTCGTGGCCCGCGGCGGCGCCACCGGCAATTACGGCCAACTTGTGCCGCTCAAAGGCGGCATCGTGCTCGACACCGAAAAACTCGACCGCACGCTGTTCGTGAAGCCCGGCGTGGGCCGCTTCGAAGCGGGTGCCAATCTCGTGGCGATCGACGCCGAGACGCGGAAGATCGGCTGGGAACTGCGCATGCATCCCTCGACCAAGCGCCAATCGGCCCTCGGCGGCTTCGTCGCCGGCGGGGCGGCCGGCGTGGGCTCGGCGATGCTGGGCCAATTGCGCGACTGGGGCAGCATCCCGGCCGTGCGCGTGGCCACCTGCGAGAACGTGCCGCGCGTGTTCGATTTCCGCGGCCGCGACGTCGCCGCTGCCACACACGCCTACGGCACCACGGGCGTGCTGCTCGAAGTCGAGATCGCATTGGCGCCCGTCTATCCGTGGCGCGATGCGATCGTCGCGTTCGACGATTTCATGGATGCTGCACGTTTCGGCCAAGCGCTGGGCGAGGCCGACGGCATCGTCAAAAAAGAGATCGCGGTCATCGCGGGCGCCATCGCCGTCTATTTCAAGGCGCTCAAGGCCCATTGCCCCGAAGGCAAACATTTTGCGTTCTGCATGATCGCCGACAGCGAGCGTGCCGCGTTCGAGACGCTCGCGGCCGAGCATCGCGGCACGGTCACGCTGTGGAAAGACACGCCCGACGAGACGGCCGGCAACGACGTGCCGCTCTACGAATATTGCTGGAACCACACGACCTTGCAGGTGCTCAAACTCGACAAGGGGGTCACGTATCTGCAGACCGTGTTCCCGATCGGGCGCAATCTCGAAACGGTCGAGACGATGCACAAGCGCTACGGCGACGAGGTGATGCTGCATCTCGAATTCCAGCGCCGCTTCGGCCGCGTCAACAATTCGGCCCTGCAGGTGGTCCGCTGGACCACGCAAGAGCGCCTCTACGACATCATCCGCGACCACGAGGCGGCAGGCTGCATCGTGCCCAATCCGCACACCTACATTCTCGAAGACAAAGGCCCGAAAGTGATCGCGGGCGACGCACAGCTTGCGTTCAAGAAGCAATCCGATCCCTACGGCCTGCTCAATCCCGGCAAAATGACGCGTTGGACACAATGAAAAACGAGTGGAAAGACCCGCCCGCCCCGGTTTCGCACAAGGCCGACTGGGCCGCCTTCAAAGAAGCGATAGCGCCGGTCGAGACCATCGACGAGCCTGCCCTCGTCAAACAGAAATCGCGCGATTTCTACTGGTACTCGCCGGTGTTGAAGCGCCAGCTCGGCAAGCATTTCGGCGATCTCGTCGCGATCCCGAAGAGCGAAGAAGAAGTCGTCAAGGTCGCGTCCGAATGCGCCAAGCGCCGCATTCCGCTGACCGTGCGCGGGGCCGGGACCGGCAATTACGGCCAAGCGATGCCGCTGGCGGGCGGCGTGGTGCTCGACATGACGGCGATGGACAAGATCGTGTCGCTCGACAAGGGCACGCTAAAGGTCCAGCCCGGCATGAAGCTCATCGATCTCGAGGCCGAGACCGTGCCGCAAGGCTGGGAGCTGCGGTTCCATCCTTCGACGCGCCGCACGGCCACGATCGGCGGCTTCATCGCCGGCGGCTCGGGCGGCATTGGCTCGATCAATTTCGGCGTGCTGCGCGACCGCGGCAACGTGAAAGCCTTGCGCGTGGTGACGGTCGAAGAAACCCCGCGCATCGTGACGCTCGTGGGCGACGACGCGCAGAAGGTCGTGCACGCCTACGGCACCAACGGCATCGTGACCGAGCTTGAAATCGCGATGGCGCGCGCCTGGCCGTGGACCGATTGCGTCGCGAGTTTTCCGGACTTCATGGCGAGCGTGCGCTTTGCGCAAAGCCTGTGCGAAGCCGACGCGATCGTGAAAAAAGAAGTGGCGCCCATCGCCTGGGGGGCCGCCAAATATTTCAAGCCGCTCTTGGGCCATCTCAAAGAGGGCGAGCATATCGCGATCTGCATGATCGCCGATCCGAGCCTCGAGGCCTTCAAGGATCTGCTGGCCGAGCATGGCGGCAGCCTCGTCTACAGCCGCGAACTTGCCGACGAGGCGGGCGAGATCCCGCCGCTCTACGAATTCACGTGGAACCACACCACGCTGCAGGCCCTCAAGGTCGACAAGACCATTACCTATCTGCAGACCTTGTTCCCGCCGCCGCAGCACGTGGCGCTGGTCGAGAAGCTCTACAAGGAATTCGGCGACGAAGTGCCGATGCATCTCGAATTCGTGCGGCTGGGCGGCCAGGTCGCGTGTTTCGGCCTGCAGCTCGTGCGCTACACCACGCAAGAGCGCCTGGCCGAAATCATCGCGGCCCACGAGGCGGCGGGTGCCCCCATCTTCGATCCGCACACCTATCTGCTCGAAGACGGCGGCATGCGCGTGGTCGACGAGGCGCAGTACGAATTCAAGCGCGCGGCCGATCCGCACGGGCTGTTGAACAAGTTCAAAATGCGCGCGTGGGACGAGCGCACGCCGACGACAGGCAAGTGGGCCGAGGTCAATCTGTGAGCGATCTCGCCGGTTTTCGCGACCGGCTCGGCGACGTGCCGGTCCGCGACGATGCGGCAAGTCTGCGCCTCAAAAGCCGCGACTTTTTCTGGTTCTCGCCGATCCTGCGTGAAGAACTCGGCGCCCTCGAAGCCGATCTCGTGGTGATGCCGCGAAACGAGGCCGACGTGCTCGCGATCCTGCAAGCGGCAGCCGCAACCGACATGCCGCTCACGCCGCGCGGCGGCGGGACCGGCAATTACGGGCAGGCGATGCCGCTGGCGGGCGGGGCGATCGTCGATCTCTCGGCGCTCGAGGGCATTCGCGCCGTCACGCCCGGCCGCGTGCGCGCCGGTGCCGGCACAAAGATCATGGCGCTCGATTTCGAGCTGCGGCTGCAGCACGGCGCCGAGTTGCGCCTGCATCCTTCGACCGCGCGCACGGCAACGCTCGGCGGCTACATCGCCGGCGGCTCGGGCGGCATCGGTTCGATCCAATGGGGCATGCTGCGCGATCGCGGCAACGTGCTCGGCTTGCGCGTCGCCACATTGGGCCCAAGCCCGCAGATCGTCGATCTCGAAGGCGACGAGGTGCAGCAGGCCACCCATGCCTACGGCACCAACGGGCTTATCCTTTCGGTCGATATGCCCACGCAGAACGCCATCGATTGGCGCGAGGGCGTTGTCGCGTTTTCCGACTTCGAAAGCGCCTTGCGCTTCGGGCTCGCCCTTGCCGCATCCGACGGCATTGCCAAGAAGCTCGCGAGCGTGGTGCATCCCGCCCTTGCCGCGAATTTCGGCCCCATTCGCGACGCATGCCCGGCCGGGCGCTGGATCGTGCTGACGATGGTTGCCGAGTCCGCGCACATGGCGTGGCAAGATCTTGTGCGCGAATGCGGCGGCGAGATCGCGCTCGACAGGCTTGCGAGCGAAGCGCCCGGCGAGCCGCCGCTCTACGAATTTTCGTGGGGCCACACGACGCTCCACACGATCCGCAAGGATCGCAGCGTGACGTATCTTCAGAGCATGCTGCCGCCCGGCGATACGGTGGCGCGTGCGCTCGCCCTTGAGGCCGCGACGGGGGCCGAGACGATGCACCATTACGAATGCGTGCGCTTCAACGGGGCGGTTACGGCCCAGGGCATTCCGGTCTTCAAATGGCAGGACCGTGCCCAACTCGACCGGCTCGTGCGCGCGCACGAAGAACTGGGTATTCGCATCGCCAATCCGCATACGTGGCTGCTGCAGAATGGCGGCATGAAGCGCATCGACGAAGCGCAGATCGAATTCCGCCGCCGCCACGATCCCAAGGGCCTCATGAATCCCGGCAAGATGGCCGGCTGGCCGACGGGCCCCGCACTCAAAACATTGGGCGGCGGTGCGGACGCGCTCGAAACGACGGGCTGGACCTAAAACTTCTCGAACGTCCGGCGGACTTTTTCGAGGAAGACCGTGCGCTGCGCCTGCGTGCGGCTGTCCATGCGTCCGAGCCCGCGCCACAGGAAGCGGCAGCCGGGTTTGCACATGGCGCGCACGCCGCGCGAAAGGAACATGCGGCCCGGATGGCCCATGTACCAGGAGAACCACCAAGGTGCGCCCATCGTGGTCACGACCGCGACGGTCTCGATATTGCCCATCAGCGGGCGGATCACGCCGCCATTGATGTCGAACGCGACACCGGGCGCCCACACGCGGTCGAACCAGCCTTTGAGCATCGCGGGCAGCCCGTACCACCAGGTCGGATAGACAAAGACCAGCGCTTGCGCTTGGCGCAGGCGTTCGATTTCGCTTTCGATGCCGACGCAGTTTTTGGCGACGTCGTGGTAGTCGAGGCGCTCCTGCGCCGTCAGCACGGGCTGGAAATTTTCGGCGTAAAGATCGGCGAGCGCCACCTTGTGGCCGGCCTTGCCGAGGGCTGCGACGACCGTGTCTTTGAGCGCATGCACGAACGAGTCGGTGCGCGGATGGCAATAGACGACCAGGACATTCATCGGAACGACTTCATCTCGGTTGCGACGCGCGCCAGGAACTTGGCGCGGCTCGCGGGCGTGGAGCGGTTCATGTCGTAGTGGGCCAACCACTTGGTGCGCGCCCGCCCGCCCGAAAGCAGCTTGAAATAGCGCAGGATGTGGCGCTTGGGAAGATTGCTGATCACGAACGTCGCGATCCACCAAGGCCGCCCGTACGTGGAAATGCCGGCAATGCTCTTGATATTGCGCAAGGCGGGCACGGCGATGCCCTCGTCGGTCAATTCGAACGACACGCCGGGCAGCAGCACGCGGTCGAACCAGCCTTTGAGCATGGCCGGCAGGCCGTAGCACCAGGTCGGGAACACGAACACAAGCCCCTCGGCCCATTGCAGCAGATCGACATAACGCTGCACCTTCAGTCGATTGACGCTTTGGTCGTGGTAGCTGAGCCGGTCTTCGCGCGTCAGAACGGGGTCGAAACCTTCGGCATAGAGATCGACGTCTTCGACCTCGTGCCCGCCCGCGCGCAAGGCCGCAACGGCGGTGCGATGGATCTCGGCATTGAAGCTGGTTTCGACGGGATGGCAGTAGACGACGAGGATTTTCATTCGGGCACGACAGGCAAAAGAAGGGACGAGGCGGCGGCTGCGCCGCTGGCGATGGAAAGACACAGGATGCGTTGGGCATCGACCGAGTCCGTACCGGGCGTGTTTCCCGTCCCGGGATTGACCGCGAAAGCCGGAAACGCACCCGCCGACAGCGACAAGCGCAAACGATGGCCGGGTTTCAGTACCGCACAGGTAGCGCGCATTTCAACACGCACCGGCGATTGTGCATTCTCGACGCGCACAATGCCTTGCGTGAGGTTCCAGACTTTGCCGTCGGGAGCGACGTCGGACAACACGGCGAACAGATCGAAGCACGGTGCGTCGGCCGTTACATGGATCTCGGCGGCGACGTCGCCCGCCAGATGCAAAGCCCGTTCAAGCACCGGGCCGGTATAGGTGGCGATGTCCGTGCGCGCATCGATGGCCGACCGGTCGCACGCCCCCGAGACCGGCCCTGTGTGGCCGCCATGGCTGGGGGTGGGGCGCCACGGATCGAAGACGATCTGGTCGATGCGTGTCGAAGAAGTTGGCGAAGGCGCCAACGTGCCCGCCGCAATGTCCGTCGCGGCAAGCCCATCGCTCGCCAAAAAATAGCGAGCCGGCGTGGGCTCGGGCCACGCCGAAAAGCCGCGCCAGCGGTCGCCGCCCATCTCGAACAACTCGACGGCCGGTTCGTCCGGCAATGGGGAACCTTTGAGCCAATGGTCGAACCAGGCGAGTTGAATGCGGTCCATGCCGCGCGCGGCCGAGGCCCCGAAATCGCGCTCGCCGACCTTGCGGCCCCAGGGCAGATGCGTCCACGGGCCGATCTTCAAGCGTTGCGGTGCGCCGCTCTTGGCCATGTGTTTCCAAAGGCCGAGCGTGCCGGTCAGCAGCGAATCGAACCAGCCGCCGATATGCAGCATCGGCAGATCGCATTTCTCCAATTGTGCCGACGCCGACATTGCCGCCCAGTAGGGTCCGGGCTTCGGATTCGCGAGCCAGTTCGCGTAATGGCCGTATTTTTCGAGCAGGGCCAGGATCGGCGGACGTTCCGGCACGGCAGCATTGAGCGGCAAACCGCGCGAGGCGGCGATGAAGGCGGCATATGCTTCATGGTCGCCCGCACGGCGCGCATTGTCGGCGGCCATTTGCACGCCCCACAGCAGCGACTGATGCAGGCGAAACGCCCCGCCCTCGTAGGCCATGTCGGCATAGACATCGAAGGCCGGCATGGCGGGCGACAGGCACGCAAGACCGCGACGACCGGATGCCGCCGCAAGCAATTGCGTGCTGGCCTGGTAAGAGAAACCGTACATGCCGACCTTGCCGGTCGTGTCGGGCAGGGTCGCGATCCAATCGAGCGTGGCTTGGCCGTCGGCCGCCTCGTCTTGCCACAGGCGAAATTCGCCGCCCGAGGTGCCGCGGCCGCGCACATCCTGGATCGCCACAATATAGCCATGTGCGGCGTACCAGGCCGGATGCGCCCACACCACAGTCGAAGCGATCGCCCGCCCGTAAGGCTGGCGCATCAGCAGCACCGGGAACGGGCCCGGCGCTTTCGGGCGCCACAGGTCGGCCTCAAGCCGCACCCCGTCCGGGGTCGTCATTGAAATCGTTTGCGGTTTGGCGACTTCGAATTCCATTTTCTGTCCTTGCCCGAGTGGCCGGAAGCTTGCAACGATCATGCAAGCCCATACCCTTCTCCCAAGGCCGTGCCATGCTCGTGACCCAACAGAAAGTCCTGCGCCGCTTCTGGTACCCGGTTTTGCCGCTCGATCGGCTTGGGCAGGACCCCGTGCCCTTCACGCTGCTGGGCGAGGCGATCGTTTTGTGGCGCGACGCGGACGGCAACCCGGCCGCCGCCATCGACCGCTGCTGCCATCGCACGGCCAAGCTCTCGAAAGGCTTCTGCCAGCAGGGCCGTCTCGTGTGCGGCTATCATGGCTGGGAGTTCGACGGCACGGGGGCGTGCGTGCGGATCCCGCAGCACAAAGACCCGACGCGCACGCCCAAATTCAAGATCGACAGCTACCGCGCCCAAGCGCGCTACGGCTATGTGTGGGTGGCGTTGGACGAACCGCTGTTCGACATCCCCGCGATCCCCGAAGCCGACGATCCTTCCTTCCGCCACATCCCCGAATTCTACGAGACGTGGAATGCGGGCGCTTTGCGCGTGCTCGAAAACTCGTTCGACAACGCGCATTTCACCTTCGTGCACAAATCGAGCTTCGGCGATCCCGATCCCTCGCCCTCGGAGATGACCTATACGGACTATCCGTGGGGCTTCGAGACGCACTCGCTGGTGCACGTCAAGAATCCGGATCTGCAGAAGAAGAATCTCGGCCTCGCCGACGAGATGACCGTGCGCGACAATACGCGCACTTGGTACATGCCGTTCTTCCGCAAGCTGCGCATCAAATACCCGAACGGCCTCGTGCACGCGATCCTGACGGGGGCGACGCCCATCGACGACCGCACGAGCCAACTCGTGCAGTTCGTCTACCGCAACGACACCGAAGCCGATACGCCCGCCGCCTCCGTCGTGGCCTTCGACCGGCAGGTGACCCAGGAAGACCGCGCCGTGCTCGAAGCGTGCGATTGGGACGTGCCGCTCCAGCGCATGTCGGGCGAAGAATTCCACATGCCGTCGGACAAGCCGGGCTTGCTGATGCGCGACAAGCTGGCGGCGCTGCTTGCAGAGGCCGGCGAAACGGAAATCCGCCGCAGCGCTTAGCCGTCGAGATCCAGCTTCGCCTGGTCGAGGCTGCGCAGCGCGTTGGCGCGCATCACGCTGCGCACGTCGCGCACATAGTCCATGCGCCGCTCGGAATAGCGATGCAGATGCTGGGCGAGGAGGTGGCCGTCGAGCGGCTTGCCCTCGGTCCGCAAGGATGCCCGCGCACGGCGGAACTCGGCATAGGCGCGGTGCGTGTTGAGATTGGACGCGTAGGCCTCGACCGAGGTCGGCAGATCGGCGAAATGCCGCACGCGGCCTTCGTCGTCGACGCCAAAGCGCATATGGCCGAACACCGAGTGTCCGTCCTTGGCACCCCGGCTTGTCCCCCAGCCGCTTTCGAGGGCGGCTTGCGCCAACGCAAGCGAGACCGGCACCACGTCGACGCGCCGCAGCAATTCGCGCAGATTGACTGCGCCCGTGTCGTAGCGCTCGGCAAGCTCTTCGAGGAAGGCCGTGTCTTTTGCGTCCGGCGGGCCGACCTTTTCGGCGATGGCCAAGAGCTTTTCGCGCTCGGCGGCGATGCGCTCGTTTTCGAGCAGCAGCAGCGGCAGCAGCGATTTGATGAACACCGATTTGCGCAGATCGATCGAATCGAGCTCGGCCAAGTCGCCGGGCAGCTGCTCGACCACCAGCCGCGGCACGGGCTCGCCGCCGCGTTTGAGACCGCCGAGCTCGTAGCCGCGTTCGACGAACAAGGCATAAAGATCGCCCGCCGCCATGCGCGCCAGACGCGGCATGTCGGGCACCGCCGTTTCTTCCGTTTGCGCGAACTGTTCGACCAGCGCATGCGTGAGGCTGGGTGCGCGTGCGCTCGGCGGGACAAGCGCCAAGGCGAGCGCGATCGGCCCCAGAATAGCGGCGACGAGGACGGTACCGCCGGTGCGAAAGCCGCCCGACGGCGCCGCACGGAGTGCGGAGTCGTATGCCATATCGATGGAAAAACCTTTCGAAAGTGCCGCAGCAGCGCCTATCAGGCGACCGCGCGAACCTCGACGATTTCGGGGATGTAGTGGCGCAGCATGTTCTCGATGCCCATCTTGAGCGTCGCCGTCGAAGACGGGCAGCCCGAGCACGAACCCTGCATGGTGAGGTACACCACGCCGTCTTCATACTTGTGGAAAAGAATGTCGCCGCCGTCTTGCGCCACGGCCGGGCGCACGCGCGTGTCGAGCAGTTCGATGATCTGCTGCACAAGCTCGCCGTCTTCGCCCGTCGCCGCACCGTGCGCTGTTTCCCCGCCCGCCGCGAGCGTGGCGGCACCGGACGTGAAATGCTCCATGATCGCCCCCAGCAAAGCGGGCTTCATCAGGTGCCAGTCTTTGTCGTCGATCTTGGTCACGGTCACGAAATCCGAGCCCAGGAACACGCCCGTGACCCCTTCGACGCCGAAGAGCTTGGCGGCGAGCGGCGAGCGGGCGGCCGCATCTTCGGCGGTCGCGAAATCGGCGGAGCCCGTGGCCAGCACTTCGCGGCCGGGCAGGAATTTCAGCGTCGCCGGATTCGGCGTGGTTTCGGTCTGGATGAACATTCGGTTTACTCCCGTCACGCGCGGCGCTAAGAGCAGCACAATGACTTGAAGGGGGGCAGCTGGGTTATGCTGTCACTTGGCGCCGAACGCAGACCCTGTCAAGCCTTGCACTGCAACATATTGAAACAGAAAGAGTTAAATTGAGCCAATCGCCGTCGAATCCGCTCAACGCGCGCCCCGCCGGCGTGCTCGGCCATCGCCGCTATGTGCGCCCGGTTGCCGCACGCCCCAAGCACGCGACGCGCGATTCGGTGCTGCTGTGGCTGCGCGGACCCGCCCACGCGGTCGGCAGTCCGCTCAAACTCATCGACGGTCTGTGCTGGCGGCTTGCCGCCGCCGGGGTGCCGATCGACAGGTCCGTCGTTTCGGTGTCGCTCTTGCATCCGCAGTTCGCGGGCTACGGCATTCGCTGGCGGCGCGACAGCGGCGAGGCGGAAGAATCGCTGATCGAGCATAGCGTGCGCGACAGCGACGCCTACCGCAACAGCCCGTTCCCGGCCGTGGTCGAGCGCGGCGAGACGGTGCGCCTCAAGATCGGGCCCCAGCCTGATCCAAAAGGGCAGAACAGCGATCCCTATCCGGTGATCGCCGAGCTGCGCGTGCAAGGCTTCACCGACTATCTGACGCAGCCTTTGTCGCTATACGGTTTTCTGCCGAGCACGTCCGAACGGCCATTCCAGGCCGTCAATTGGGCGACCAAACGCCCGGGCGGCTTCGACGACGCGGACGTGGCCTACCTCGCCCATGTGCTGGCCGAACTGGCCGCCCCGCTCACGCTCGTGACCGAACGGCGCATCGCGCGCGATCTTTTGTCGATCTATCTCGGCCGCTCGACCGGCCCGCGCGTGCTGGCGGGCGAGATCAAGCGCGGTGCGGGCGAGCCTTTGCGCGCCGCGATCCTGGCAACCGACATGCGCGGCTTCACGCGCCTCAGCGACCGGCTGCCGGCCGAACGCATGGTCGAGATCGTCAATGCGTGGTTCGAGCGCCAGGTGGGGGCGGTGCACGCACACGGCGGCGAGGTGATCAAATTCATCGGCGACGGCATGCTGGCGATTTTCCCGATCGCCGACGTCGAGCTTGCGCGCATGGCCGCACGCGACGCGCTCGGTGCGGCGCGCGACGCGATCAAGGCGGCGAATGCCATGAACGCCGATCCCGCTTTTGCCGATGCGCTGCCGTTGCGCGCGGTTGCGGCCCTGCACACGGGCGAGATTTTCCTCGGCAATATCGGCGCCCCCGACCGGCTCGATTTCACGGCGATCGGCCCGTCGGTCAACGTGGTCTCGCGCCTCGAGCAGCTGGTCAAATCGCTGGACCGCGAATTGATCGTGTCGGCGGCCTTTGCGGCGATCAGCTCGGAGAAACTCGCCTCGCTCGGCAGCCATCAATTGAAGGGTGTCGCCGACCCGGTCGAGGTCTTCACCTGCCCGACGATGGCGCCCGCCTGACGCGACATGCACGCGACATAAGCGCGACACGTACGCGACATAGGCGCGACATAGACGCGCTATTTTTCAGATCAAGCCATTGAAGTAGCTCGATTCTATCCGCAGTTTCGCCGAAATTTCGGCGCCACGCGGGCAAGCATCTTTATTCACTTTTCAAACAGCGCCCGCCCCAAGAGGAGGCGTTGACGAAACTGTACAATGTTCACTTTAAATACTCAATCAGAAAATTAGCTTAGTTATCTCTAGCCTACATCGCGTCGAGGCGGGATCCGAGCAACACACCGCATTCGCGCGTTTGGCCAGACAGTTTGGCGGCCCGGTTTACGCTTGACAACTAACGGCGATTTGCGACTATTTCCGCGTGTCCAAACGCAGGCACCCAAACAAAGAGATCGATGCGGCAATCGCATACGCGGCCGCCAAGAACTGGACGGTGCTCGAAGCGACGGGGCACGCGTGGGGCATCATGCGCTGTCCGCTCAACGACAGAACCTGCCGCGACGGGGTTTTCTGCCAAACGTCGATCTGGAGCACGCCTAGATCGCCCGAGAGCCACGCGCGCAACATCCGCAAAGCGGTCGACAACTGCAAGGGCCGAAAATGAAGAACTTCGAATTCACGCTCCATTTCAAACTGCCCCCGGAGCGCCCGAACCCGAAAGCATGGCTCGATGCGCTGTTCGAAGCAGGGTGCGACGACGCGACGGTCGGCGTCGGGCGTTTGGGCCAAATCGCACTCGACTTCGCGCGCGACGCGACCACGGCGCGCAAGGCCGTTGCGTCGGCCATCGCCGACGTCAAACGCGCGATCCCGAAGGGTGCCTTCATCGCGGCGGATCCCGATCTCATCGGCCTTGCCGACATTGCGGCCCTCGTGGGCATGACGCGGCAGAATCTGCAGAAATACGCGACCAATGCCATCAAGGCGCCGGCAGTCGCGTTTCCGCCGCCGGTCGTGCTCG
>VYKU01000097.1_pt1 | contig 29772 bp, 26 predicted proteins | sample 5114491 | NCBI WGS metagenome assembly VYKU01 (sample SAMN12291796, study PRJNA351875) | freshwater metagenome | isolation source: freshwater lake | place: USA: Michigan, Gull Lake | collected 2011-07-05 | reverse complement strand
CCCCCGGCCTCAACCCCCCTTGATCCCCGCGATCACGCCCTTGATCTTCCCGCGCACCTCGCGCACGTCCTTGAACATGATGTTCTGCACCGCGATCGCGCTGGCGAGCCGGTCGGCCTCCTCCGCCGAGGCCAGGTCCTTGTCCTGCGCCCCCTTGGCCAAGAGGCAGACGCACAACTCGTACCGCAACTCCAGCCCCCCCGCGTCGTTGGGGTCGGCGTGGTTCTCCACGGCCTGGCGCAGCGTGCCGACGGCCTCGTCCATCCAACCGATCTGCTTGAAGCACCGCGCCAGCGACGCCAGCGACTGCGCCTTGTACCGCCCGTCCCCCTTGCTCTGCTGCAACTGCGCGATCGCCTCCTCAAACCGACCGGCCAGGATGTACCGCTGCCCCAGGTCAAACTTCTTGGCCAGGTCCGTCGGGTACGCCTGCACCGCACCTTGCAACTGCTCGATCTCCAACTCGAGTTGCTTGGCCTCCTGATCGAGGAACGCCGAGCGCACCGACGCGTCGTCGGGGGCCGCGACGAGCTTCTCCTTGAGTTTCTTGAGGCGCAACTGCCCCAACTTCACCCGCACCTCCCCGGCGACGTGCTTGAACCTGTACTCCTGCGTCTGCTCATACGCCCGCTCAGCCACGGCGATCGCCTGGTTCCAGTCCTCCACGCTCTTGCGCTCAAACAACGCCTGGATGTAGGCCAAAATCGTCGGCTTATCCGTCGGGCTGGCCTCATACTCACCCTTGGTGCGCTCGACGTTGCGGTCAAGGGTGCTAACGCTCTTGGTCAGACGCTCGTTCTCGTCGAGCTGCTTTTGCCGGTCCTGGTCGCGGATGTTCTTGCGGAAGCCCCCCTGCTGGTTGTTATCCTCGTACCCACCCTTGCTCATCGTCGCCATCGCTGCCAGGTCGCGCAGGTCGTTGGAGAGCTTGAAATCACCCGGGTCCAGGTTGAGCGCGCCCTGCCCGGCGTTGTTGGCATAGTCGTACTGCTCGTTGGCGATGAAGACCTGCATCAGCCGAATGAACTGGTCCTTACGCGGCTTGGCCTCGTGCTCCATGACAACCGCCAGCGCCCGCGGGGCCACCCACACGCTCACGTCCCGCAGCGACAGCTCCGCCACCCCCACAGCCGCACGCACTGCCAGCTCACCATCACCCTGGCGGAACGACCAGTTCATGATCGCCGAGAGTGCCTTGAGCACCGGCCCGGGGCCATCGACGACCCCCTTGAGGTCCTTGGGCGTCTGCGTCAGCCCACTGGCGCGCACGCACTCGAAATAGGCCTGCAACGCGGGGAGGTTGTTCGGGTCCAGCCGAAGCCCGCTCAGCCACAGGTGCAGGGCGTATGCGAACGAGCCGGTCTCTTGCTTGACGCGGGCCTGGACAAAGAAGATCTCGGCCTTGGCCGGGTCAAAGCCGCTCGGGGCGCTCTGTGCGGGCTTGCCGGCCGGGTCTTTGCCCCCACCACCTGCGCTGTCGCCAGTTTTCTTGCCAAAGAACGGGAAGGCCAAGCCAATCTCCTTGCATCAAGCACAACGGCACGCGCTGGCACCCACCGCCGGGGGCCGGGACGCGCAGGCCGATCGTAGCGACACCACACCCCGGCAACCGCACGCGCTCACGGCCTCTTGCCCCCCCAGACCCTGCTGAGCACCAGGGACAACTCCCGCTCGGGAGACTCCGTAAACAACCGCTCCATCTCCGCAAGCCCGTCGGCCAGCCATGCCGCCTCGTCAAACTGGTATCCCAAGTAGGCCATCTGCAGCGCACCCTCGCGCGACACCGGCGAGCCTGGGTTCGAGGCCCACTGCTCGCGGATGGTCTCAACGATCTGCCCGGCACGGGACACGGGCATCACCAACGCCGCGTCAAACCGCACAGGGATCATCTCCGGGTGGTCTGTCAGCAGCCGGCGCAGTTCCAGGCCAGAGGACAAGAACATCCCCGCCCCCAGCTGCGCATGCACGCGGCCGGCACGGGCGAACAGGTTCTCCCGCTGCCGCAGCAGCGCCTGGTCAAACGCCTGCTCAGCCGAGACAAACCTGCCCGCCGCGAGGAGCTCCTGCCCGAGCTTGATGAACCCATCGGCCGCCTGCTCGCGCGTCGCACCCGCGGGGACGAGCTGCTGCACGCGCACGCGCATCTGCTCGAGCGCCTGCACGCCACCAAAGTCAGGCAACTCTTCCAGTTTGGGCACGCGTGGCTGCTGCCCGCCGGGTGCACCATCCCCCGCACCCGTTGCCCCACTGCCCGGGCCATTGGGAGTAGCAACCTTCGCCGGCGTCGTCATGCCTGGGGGCTGCCCGATCCCCACGGTGCCCGTCGGCATCGACTCGCCACGCAAGCGTGCCCGCAGCCGTTCTAGCGAGGCGTCGATCTCCTGGTCCGTCAACGGCTGCACCTTTGTCGGGTCCGGCTGCGCGCCGGGCCTGGGGGTCGTGGTGGCCGATGGAGATAGCCCGGGCGTCGCACGTGCTGAGTCGCGGAAGATCTGCAACAGGCCCTGCTGGCTCAGGCCACCATTGCCCACACTAGCTGGGCCGCCTACTTCTGCCGTCGGCTGGGTGGTCGGCGTGCCAGGACGACCCGGCGCACCGGGCGTCCCAGGCCCACTGGGCAGCGGCATGGCACCCGGGCTTGCGGGGCTGGCAGGGTTGAACGCATCCCGCAGCCCCGGGCGGATAGGCCGGCCGTCGGGGCCAATGCGGCCGCGGTCATCCTGAGGGTTCTTTGCCAAGTCCAGCCGATCACTCCCGGCACGTTTATCAATCGACTCGGTTACTAGACCGCGCAGCGCACTGGCACGCACCGTCGAGGCACGCCCGTCCCGATCAATCGAGTACCCGATCAACTGATTCGACCGCCCATCCGCCCGGCTCTCGACCGCCCTGGGCGTGCGTGCCCGCACCGCCAGGTCCACCGGGTTCCTGGGCAGCACCGACCCAGGTGCCACCGTCATGCCGGCACCCAGATATGAACTGAACGCCGCCGTGCTCGCCGGGCGCACCGATGAGGAGGGCGCCTGCTGAGCGGCGAGCACCGAGATGCGCCAGTCCGCCGCGTCGCGGTTGAACCTATCGATCTGGCTGGTTCGGCTGGGAGTTTCGGTGTTGAGTTGATACCCCAGCGGTACACGCAGCGACCGCCCACCCGTCGCCTCGCCGGAGACGATTGCGTTGTTGTACCGGATCATCGCCTGGATATTGGAAGTCTGCGTGTTGATTCGCCCGAGCGTCGTCGAAAGCCCGGCGTCGAGCGCCCGACCCCCACCCAGGGGGTCGCGTGCCGGGTCCGTTGATGGTCGGTTGACCTGCCCGAGGCAGACGCCCGAGCATGTTGACCCCGCCAGCAATGCCAGCCAGAGACGCACACCCGACAACGGACCAACGAAAAATGTCGATTTCATGGCCTATCCCTCGCTATCAAGCACACGGGCGTACAGCACGCCCCTCCACAACTACTACGCCCCCGGCTGCCCGCGGGGTGCATCATTCATCAGGGTATCACCCGATCGCCCGACCTGCAGCACGCTTGCCGAACCTACTAGGGCCCAATGGCCCTAGCCTCGCCCCCACCCGGCCCCGGCGGATTGGGTCGGTTATCATGGACCCATCAGCCGGCCCGCTCCGTATCGACCGGCAGACACTCCCCGTCCAGCAAAGCAGGTTCCCCTATGGCCAAGATGTTCTACAGCGAAGAAGAAGCCGCCGCCAAACTCGGGATCACCACCGATGAACTCGAAAACCGCGCCAAGCGGGGCGAGCTCGAACGCCTCATGAACCTCAACAAGCCCGTCTACAAGGTCGTCCAGATCGACATGCTCGCCGGCGGCGGCGACGACGGGGGCATCCCCCTGGCCGACTCGGGCTCTGACGACGCCATCTCCCTGGCCGACTCCTCCACAGGCCAACGCGGCACCGGCGAATCGACCAAAGAACGCTCGGGCATCTCCATCTTCGAGGCCGACGAACTCGAAGACACCACCGACGGCAGCGCACAAACCCAGATCACCGGCTCCATCGGGGGCGTTAAGGTCGGCGACTCCTCAGGCTCAGGCTCGGGCCTGCTCGACCTCACACGCGACAGCAAGGACGACACCGGCATCGGCGCTGGCATCCTCGGCGACACCTACGACCAGGACAGCCAGGACATCGCAGGCACACCCGTTGACGGCTCCCCGGCCATCCGCAACAGCGCTGGCAACGGCGCGCCCGCGATGTTCGAGGACGCGGGCGTCGCCTCCGACGTCGCCGAACCCGCCGGTGCGCAGGCAGGGGGCATGATGATGGTCCCCGTCGAGTCGATCGACAAACTCTCCGGCCTCGTCGGCGGCCTCGCCCTGGGCATGAGCCTCGTGAGCCTCTTCTCCCTGGCCGTCGTCGCTATGGCCGTCGGGGGCCTCACCGGTGGGCTGCTGGGCATCGTCGCGGGCAACTTCTTGGCCGTCGTCGGCGTCCTGGTCGTCCTCGTCGTCATCGCCGCCGTCGCGGGCATGTTCCTCGGCCGGAGCAAGTAAATTTCAGAGCCCCTCCCCCAGAATGTTCTGGCGGGCAGGGGCAGTGGTATGGGATTCCCGGTGGTGCAGGCTTCCAGCCTGCACGGCAAATACATTTCACCACAGAGGCACCGAGAAATACAAATGCATTAGGTTTGTTTTTCTCAACCACCCCTGCATCTCACTTCTCTGTGCCTCTGTGGTGAAACGCATGTACACAGGTAAAACCTCAAGTACAAAACTCACGGCAACCCCTGCAACCAAGCCTCCACAGGCTCGGTGTATCGACTCCCACTCCCATCCAACCTCACGGCGTTGAACCGCTTGTGCCCCGCGTGCACACGCCCGACGCGCTGCCGCGCGTGCTCGTCCAGCCGCCAGTCCAGCACGCTGGCCGTGCGCGTCGCGGGCGTGTCCGGGATGCGGGCGCTGTCCAGCAGCAGCACCATCGCCGAGGGGTTGGCAACCAGGTCCATCCGTACGCTCACGGGCTGCTCGTCGTAGTCGTCCGGGTCTGCCGAGAACGGGTTTTTGTTATGCCCCGTCGCGTTGATGGCATAACTCCGCTGCACATCGGGCAACTCCACCCGCGTGCCCGGGCAGACCAGCGATGAGTTCAACCGCGAAACATAGATATCGCTGGCCCCACCCGTCCGCCCCTGGCTCTCCATGACAACAAAGCACCAGTTGGGCACTGAGCCATACGGCTGCCCGAGCGCCGGCGAACGCCCCTTGTTGTCGTTGGCGTACCCCAGGCAGATGGCGTAGTTCTGCCGCAGGTTCGCCGCGCACGCCACATCCCGCCCCGCCGCCCGCGCCCCGGCCAGCGCGGGGACGATCAACGCCACCAGCACCCCCACCACGGCGATGACAACCAGCAGCTCGACAAGCGTAAACGCCCATACCCCTCGGGCGTACGCCCGCCCTCGACCAACACCGCGCTGCACAGCCGCGCTGCCCATCATCAACCAATCTACCCTCACCGAGCCTATGCCCGCACCCAGACCACGCCCAGCATTGTTGACCCTTGCCGTGGCTCTGGTCATCCCCGCGTGCGAACGGGCACCCGCCCCTGCCCCACTGCCCACACGCTGGGCCGCACCGCTGAAACTTGCGCCCCTGACCTTCTTCCAAGGGCACTGCGCAACCTGCCACGGCGCCTACGGCAAGGACTACGACCCCGACTCCCCAACCAACACCGACGCCCCCAAACTCCAGCAGATGCTCCGGGAAATGGCCGCCGCCCACGCGGCTGAGACCCCGCTGGACGACTACGACCTGGCGGTCCAGAAATCCTTCCACCTCGCCGCCGTCGCAAGGCGCCCCTTCCTGGCCATTACCAACCACACCTGGCCCGAACCAGTTCAGATCACCGGCGAGGCCACCCCGGGCTCGCAAGTCGAACTCATCAGCGGCCCCGCGCGGGCGAGCATCCCCCTGCACGGGCACACATTTACCATCGACGTCAAAGCCCTGGCGCAGGTCCGCGCACAGGTAACCGACGAACAGTGGCTGCAAACAGAGATCGTTGCCACCAAGGGGAGCGTGCAGGCACGCATCACGCTCGCAAGCGAAAACTTCTCGGCATCACCCGATGCACCCGGCCACTAAAGATACAATCACCCCCTCAGCGCTGCTCGACAAGCACCGGCGCGCCCACGCGCTGGCCCCACGTCGCCGGCGCGTTGAGCCACCAGAGCACGCTCTCGCCGTCGGTAGCCAAGTCCCCCGGCATCGGCACGAGCAGTTCAACAAACTCCGCGCTCATCGATTCGCCCGTGAGCATGTGCAGCACCTTCTCTAGCGCTTCGGGCGTCCCCTGCACGCTGGCCGAATACGCCGTCGGGGCGATCACCAGCGGAAGTTGGGCCGGCGCACCCGGTGCAACGTTGGGTGAACCCTTGCTCTCCTCGGCTACAAGCACCGGCTTGACCCGCACGCCCCGCGCGTGCGCCTCGGCCTGAGCCAAGCCGCCCGACGCGACGCTCATCGCTACCTCGCTCATCTTGCTCAAAGCGCACCATTCCATATGCCTGTTCGCCTGGTTCTCTAGGCGTGCAACCGCCTGCTCGATGTTCGTCGCCCGCACGCGGATCAGCAGCCGGCCCTGGTGGGCCAACTCCAGCGCCCTAGCCGGCGCGATCACAGGCCGGGCGGGAGGAACATCTCCTTGCAGACCTGAAGAACGAGGGGTCGATCCACCCGCCAGCATTGTTCCTTGCGCACCCCCTGGCAACTCATCAGGCCCCAACTCAAGCATCTTCGGGTCCACCGGGTTGAGCACCGGGGTGTTGTTCTTGAGGGCAAGCAGCCTCTGCTGGCGTGCCGACCGATCCCCCTGCCAGATCAGAAACCCACTGCCTGCAACAACGGCCAGCACCGCCGCGACCGCCGTCAGCCTGAACCAAGCACGCTGGGCAATCGGCCTGCTGGGGCGCACGATGCGGACGATCTGCCCCGCCGCCGCGTCCGCCTCACCACGCGCCAGCCCGACTAGTGCCTCACGCTCGAGATGGGCCTCGACGCGCTCAAGCAAATCCGCCGGGGGCTTGACCCCGACCAGCCCCGCCAACTCCGCACGGTCAGCACGCATCTGCGCGACCAACCCACCCAGCCGGGCGTCCCGCGCAATCGCCCCGCGCACAACCCCAGCACGTTCGGCCGGCATGGGCAACCCCTCGATCAGGGCCAGCAGATCACCCTCGCTCACGCCAAGGGGCAAACCCGGGTTGGATAGATCATCACTAGGCACAGGCCGCTCACTCATACAAACCGATCAGACATCCCGATCTCCACCCGACCGGCACAGCCGCTCGTACGCCGAACGAAGCGCTGAGCGTGCCCTAAAGAGTCGGCTCTTGACCGTCCCGACGGGCACGCCGAGCACCTCGGCGATCTGCCCATAATCCATGTCGCGCACATCACGCAGGATCAACAACGCACGCTGCTCACCATCCAACTCCGCCAGTGCCTGCCCCATCTTGCCTCGGGCCTCCTCACGTTGGACGCCCGACCCCTCCCCAGGTTCCCGGCTCTGAAGCAACTCCGCAAACGTTCCCCCACCCCCAGACCGATCAGAACCCAAACCGCCACCAATGCCCCCGGCAGGAGCATCCAGCGAGGCATGCCGGCGGTGCTGCTGCCCACGCTGCCAACTCAAGCAGACGTTCATCGTTACCCGCACCATCCACGTGCTGAGCTTCGCCTGCCCGTTGAAACTCCCCAAGCCCTGGATGATCTTGACCATCGCGTCCTGCGTCAAATCCCCGGCTATCTCCCGCGCCCTCGGTCCCGTGCCCACCATTCTATAACATACACCATACAAACGGTCTTGATGCCGGGTGAGCAGGCGTTGCCACGCCCCGGGCTGCCCGGCCCTGATCTCGGCGACGAGTTGCAGGTCGTGCGCGTCGGCCGAGGGAGCCTCCGTCGGGCTGGGCCCCTGGGCGTCATCGCTCAGGCGTGGACCATCCTCGGGTTTGGCGGGGGGGCTGACCATCGGCTGGCGCATCCTATCGACCACCCCTGGCCCGGGGGAGGCACGGGCCAGCAGGTCTGGCCTGCCCTGGCCGATATGTAGCCTGCGCTACATTGTTCGTAGCGCAGGCTACAATTAGACGAATACCATAAGGCGATGCCCATGCACACACACACCCTCCGGCTCGTTCTCGCGATTGCTGTGATGCTCCTGCTGGCGCTCGCCATGCCCGGCTGCCAGCGGCGTGCGCCCGCACCGGCGGTGCAGTCGCACGGGCCGCTGGTCGTAGTCGCGACCACGGCACAGATTGCCGATCTTGCCCGCGCCGCCGCGGGGCCTCAGCTTGGCAAGGCCCTGACCGTCGAGTCGATCATGGGCCAAGGTGTAGACCCGCACACCTACAAACTCACACGCTCAGACGCGGCCAGGCTCGACGCCGCGGACGTTGTCCTGGCCAGCGGGCTGCACCTGGAGGGCAAACTGATCGACACGCTGACACAACTCAAGGCCTCGGGCAAGCGTGTGGTGCTGGTGGCCGAAGAACTGCCAGAAAGTGAACTGATCGCCGCGGGCACCACCGGGCAGTCGGCCAAGGCGCACGACCCGCACTTCTGGATGGACACGCACCTGTTCGCCCTCGCCTCGGGCATCGTTGCCGAGACGCTTTCGCAGGCCCTGCCCGAGCACGCACAGACCTTTGCCGAGGGCTCGGCAGAGTACCGCAAGCAGCTAGCCAAACTCGACTACTACGCCCGGCTGATCCTCTCGCAGGTGCCGCCGCAGCAGCGCATCTTGGTAACGAGCCACGACGCCTTCGCCTACCTGGGCCGGCGATTCGGGCTGGAGGTGCACGCCATCCAGGGGATCAGCACCGAGAGCGAGGCGAGCGTGCGCGACATCGAAGCGCTCGCCAAACTCATCGCCGAGCGCGAGGTCAACGCCGTGTTTGTCGAGAGCAGCGTCCCGCGCCGGACGATCGATGCACTGATCGCCGCCACCGGCGCGCGCGGGCACACCGTGGGCATAGGCGGCGAACTGTTCAGCGACGCCATGGGCAGGCCGGGGACGTACGAGGGCACATACATCGGCATGCTCGACCACAACCTGACGACCATCGCCCGCGCGCTGGGCGCATCACCCCCCCCACCACCACGCGGCATGCAGGGCCTGCTCGCCGAGCCTGCAAAGTAAACCTTCCCCGCACACACCCATGAACCAGCACAGCACCAACACCGACCCACCCCTGCTCGTGCGCGACATGACCGTCGCCTACGACAAGCGCCCCGTCCTCTGGGACATCGACTACGCCTCGCCGCCGATCACGCTGGGGCACGGCTCGCTCACCGCCATCGTCGGCCCCAACGGCGCTGGCAAAAGCACGTTCATCAAGGCCTGCCTCGGCCTGCTGCCTGTGGCCACCGGCAACGTCCGCTTCTTCGGCCAGCCGCTGGCCAAGGCCCGCGCGCTCGTCGGCTACGTCCCCCAGCGCGAGAGTGTCGATTGGGACTTCCCCGTCAGCGTGCTCGACGTTGTCGCCATGGGGCGCTACCGCACGCTCGGCTGGCTCAGCCCCGTTACCCGCGCCGCCAAGGCCCAGGCGCTCGATGCGCTCGCACACGTCGGCATCGACAACCTCGCCCACCGCCAGATCGGCCAACTCTCCGGCGGGCAGCAGCAGCGCGTCTTCATCGCCCGCGCGCTCGCTCAGCAGGCTCGCCTCTACTTCATGGACGAACCCTTCGCCGGCGTCGACGCCGCCACCGAGCAGGCGATCATCGCCGTGCTCCGCTCACTGCGCGATCAGGGCGTAACCGTCCTGGTCGTGCACCACGATCTGCAGACCGTCCCCACCTACTTCGACCACGCGCTCCTGCTCAACACCCGACTGATCGCCGCGGGCACCATCGCAGACGCCTTCACCCCCACCAACCTCCAGCGGACCTACGGCGGTCGCCTGACGCTCCTCGAACAAGCCTCCACCGCCCTCGCCCAAAACATCGGCCCGGCCGGGGTGCGAGGGCAAGCATGAGCCAACTGACCGACATCCTGCTCCTGCGCGCAGGCTACGCCAGCACACTCGTGCTCGTGGGCAGCACGCTGCTGGGGATCGCCGCGGGCGTCGTCGGCGTGCTGGCACTGCTGCGCCAACGCTCGCTGCTGGCCGACGCGCTGGCGCACGCGACGCTCCCCGGCCTGGCCGCCGCCTTCATCACCGCCGCGGCGCTCGGCATCGACGGGCACGCTTTGCCCGTCCTGCTCGGCGGGGCGACGCTCGCGGGGCTGCTGGCCCTCGGTGCCGTCAATCTCCTGCAGGCCTCCCCGCGCATCACGCCCGACGCCGCACTGGCTGGCGTCCTGGCCAGTTTCTTCGGCGCTGGCGTTGTGCTCATGACGGTTGTCCAGAACCTCGACACCGGCGGGCAGGCGGGCCTCGAACGCTTCATCTACGGCCAGGCCGCCGCGATGCAGTCGCACGACGTCTACATCGCCGCCCTCTGCTCGATCGTCGCCTGCGCGCTCTGCCTGCTGCTGCTCAAGGAACTCCGCTTGGTTACCTTCGACCCCTCCTTCGGCCGAGCGATCGGCCGGCCGATCAGCACCCTCGATGCGCTCGTGCTGGTGCTGGTGCTGGCCGTTACCGTTGCTGGGCTGCAGATGGTCGGGCTGATCATGGTCGTCGCGCTGCAGATCGTCCCCGCAGCCGCCGCACGGTTCTGGACCAACCGCCTGGGCACCATGCTGGTCATCTCAGGCTCGATCGGTGGCCTCAGCTGCGCCGTCGGTGCGGCGATCTCTGCCAGCATCCCCAAAGCCCCCACCGGCGCGGTCATTGTCCTTGTCGCGGGCGTGGCCTTCACCATCAGCATGCTCGCCGCGCCCAGACGTGGCCTGCTGGCAACCGCCCTTCGCCGCGCGGGCGCATCGCTGCGCATCAGCCGAGCGCACGCCCTCCGATCGGCACTCGAACGCAGCGAGGAAACCGGCACCCCGCTGCACTCGGCTGAACTGCTCGCATCCCCGCACACCGGCGGGCTACAACGATTCTCGCTGACCTGTGCCGGGCTGCTGCGCCGCGGGGCGCTGACAGATGCCGGCATCGCCCAAGCCCGTGCCGCCACGCGTGCGCACCGCCTGTGGGAGCAGTACCTCGTCGCCCGCGCGCTGCACGACCCGTCTCACGCCGACCTCATCGCCGACCTCGTCGAGCACGCCGCGACGGAGGCCGACGTGCAGGACCTCGAACGCGAGCTCGCCCTGCCGCACGCGGGCACGCTGCCGCAGAGCACCCACCCGCTGCACGCGCAGCAGACCGGGGGCAGCACATGACGTGCACACTCGCCGACGCCGTCGGCAGCATCTTCTGGCGCTTGGACTTCGCCCCCCTGCTTGCCGCGGTGCTTGCCGGTGCGCTCTGCGGGCTGCTCTCGGGCGTGTTGGTTCTGCGTCGCTCGGCGATGCTCGGCGACGCGATCAGCCACGCCGTGCTGCCGGGGCTGGTCATCGCCTTCCTGCTCACGGGCACGCGGTCGGTGGGGCCGATGCTCATCGGCGCGGCGCTCGCGGGCGTGCTGGCCGTCGGGATGATCGAGGCCCTCCGCCGGCTCGCCCGCGTCGAGGCCGGCGCGGCAACGGGTGTCGTCTTCTCCGTCTTCTTCGCCCTCGGCGTCGTCCTCATCAACGCCTACGCCGACGCCATCGACCTCGACCCCGGGTGCGTGCTTTACGGCTCGCTCGAAGGCCTGCGCTGGCCGGGGCTGAACAGCCCGAGCGACCTGCTGAACATCCAGACGCTCACGAACACGCCCCGCCCCATCGCCACGCTCGCCGCGACGCTCGCCGTTACGCTCGTGCTCTTGGCTGGCGGGTTCAAGCTCCTGCGCCTGTGGTGCTTTGACGCAGGCCTGATGGCCTCCCTCGGCCTTCGCCCGGGCCTCGTCGGGTGCATCGTCATCGCCCTCGTCGCCGCCGCGACAGTCGCCAGTTTCGAGGCCGTCGGGTCGATCCTGGTCGTCGCGCTCCTGGCCTGCCCCGGTGCCGCGGCCCGGCACCTGACCGACCGGTTCGGCACGCACCTGCTGCTGAGCACACTGCTGGCCGTGCTCGCCGCGGTCGCGGGATACACGCTGGCCGTCTGGGGCCCTGGACTCTTCGGGCACCCGCACGCCGTCAGCGCACCGGGGATGATTGCCGTGTGCAGCGGGGTGATCCTGCTTGTGTGCGTGCTGGGGCGGATGGTGAAGACCAAACGCGCCGCTCACCACTCATAGCCGGCGTCCTCGGCAATCCGGTAAATTGCTATGAGAGGAAGAGTGGAATGAAAGACTGAATCGGCAGTTTCCATATCGCCGGCCGCGAGCGCCGCTCGCAAAATGCGGCGGAACTCACCGATGATTGGAATCTCACGAGTAGCTTCATCGATTGTCGCCATCATCTCATCGGCCTGCGGCGAAGCCGGAAGCGATTTGCATGTCGACCGAAACTCCTCCAGGTTCAACTCCAAGAAAAACTGCCGCAACTCCAGGCTCGGCAGCGGACGCGCTAGCCCGGCAATCCGCTCGGCAAGCCACGCCTTGTCCTTCCCACCTTCGACAACCGCAAGTATCAACGCCGCACCGTCCTCGTCGGCGAGTTCGAGTGCATAGCCGTTCTCACGCAGGAAGAGCAGCACGCACCCGAACGCCGTGCGCTTGTTCCCGTCGACGAAGGGGTGGTTCTTGGCGATGTGAAACCCGTACGCGGCCGCCATCTCAAACGGGAATGCATGGACAAACCCGTCAGCAAGCCCCTGCTCAGCCGCGCCCACGGCTGATGCAAGCAGCGACCCATCATGCACGCCATCCATCCCCCCATACGCGGCCAGAGACCGACGATGTACAAAGAGCACCTCGTCGATCGTCAAAAATCGAGGGCGGCCCGCCAGCCGGATCGGTTTCATTCAGCAAGCTTCTTAAGCGTCTTGGGATACTTGCGGAACAACCACCGCACAGACGCGGCAAAGCCGGGGCTGACCTTCCCCTCCTGCACCTCGGCTTCCATGCGCTGAAGATCGTCAGCCGGAATCCCCGTCTCGGCCGAGATGCGGTTGCGGTCATCGCAAGCGATCTGCTCGGGTGTCAACGCACGATGGGCCGGGGTCTGCGACATGATGCCCTCAGTATCGTCTACGAATCCCACCCACGCCAGGTTCCAACAACCAAACAAATTGCTATCAACACCCAATAACCGATTCTTTACCCACCAACCCCCACTCCCACACCCGGCATCACACCCGCCAGCGCACGCTCGAGCCCCTGCACTGTCCCCGCACCCGCCTCGGTCATCGGCAGACGCAGCACACCGGTGTCCCACCCTAGCAGCCGCATCGCCGCCTTGAGAGGGATCGGGTTCGTCTCGGCGAACAACGCCTTGACCAACGGCATGAGCTCGCGGTGGATCGCCAGCGCATCGCCCCATCGATTTGCCCCCACAAGCCGGCACATCTCGCTGACGCGCTCGGGCAGGAGGTTGCTCACCACGCTCACCACGCCCACACCCCCAACGCTCGCAAACGGCAGCGTCGTCGCGTCATCGCCCGACAGCAGCGCCAGCCCCGGCGCACGCACGCAGATTTCCCCGGCTGAATCCGTGCTCCCCGTCGCCTCCTTGATCGCGCGGATATTCGGGTGCTTGGCCAGACGCGCCACCGTCTCGGGCGTCAACGCCACGCCCGTCCGCCCCGGGATGTTGTAAAGCATCACCGGCAACGCGGCCGCGTCCGCCTGCATCATAAAATGCCGGTACAACCCCTCCTGCGTCGGCTTGCTGTAGTACGGGTTGACCGACAACGCCGCGTCCACCCCCGCCCCGGCAGCAAACTCCTGCAACTCGCACGCGTGCTGCGTGCTGTTGCTCCCCGTACCAGCCACCGCGAGGATCCCCGCCTCGTGCGCCATCGCCGTCCCCTTGCGCACCAACTCGCGATACTCATCCTCACGCAGCGTCGGGCTTTCACCCGTCGTGCCCGCAAAGACCACGCCCGTAACGCCCCCCGCAGCCTGCCGCTTGACCTGCTCGGCCAGGCGTACAAAGTCGATCTCTGACCCGTCGGCAACAAAGGGCGTAACCACCGCCGTGAAGCAGCCGCGGAACTGAACTGGAAGTTGCTGTGCCATAGTGTTGATCTTATCGTCCTGACAACCCACGCGGATGTAATCAAGCTCAGAACCCCTGCGTCGAGGGCAGGGGCATCGGTGGGGTTCGCGCTGTCCTAACCCGATCCAATAACCGGCGTGCAGGGGTGGGGTTACCCGCACAGCACCTCAATCGCAGGCACTCAATAGCACCCGCGCCGACCTCGGTAGCCGCCCCTCCAGCCGCTGAATCTCCCGGTGCAGCACGCACCGGTAGTGCTTCAGCCGGGCCGCGGGGTCATCGAGCAGCCCGCCGAACGTCCGCGTCAGGTCCTTGTAGATCAACTTCACCGGCACCTCGACAACCCGCAAACGTGCGGCGGCGACCTGGGGCCAAAACTGCATCGGGAACGCATACCCACACTCGGTCAATGCCAACTTCTCCAGCGCGGAGACGCGGTGGCTCTTAAACCCGCAGAACGTGTCCGTCAACGCCGGCTCAAAGCCCAGCCGCTCGTTGATCTCCGCCGTCATCGCCACGTTGATCGCACGCCGATCCGCCGGGGGCGTCGTCTGTGCGTCCATCGTCGCGATATACCGCGAGCCTGAGAGGATGTCCGCCCCACCCACGGCCTGCGCCGCAAAGAACCCCGGCAGCCGGGCCGGCTCGTGCTGCTCGTCGCAGTCCATCGTTACAACCCAGTCATACCCCCGCCCAGCCGCGTACGCGAACGCATCGATCAGCGACCGCCCATACCCCTGGTTGCCCGCGTGCCGGATCACATGCACCGGCAGCCCCGCCAGCAACGCGGGCGTCCGGTCCGTTGACCCGTCGTCGATGACCAGTACGTCGTCGGCATACTCAAGCACGCTGCTAACAACACGCGCCACGTAGCGCTCTTCGTTGTAAACCGGGATGGCAACCAGCGTCCGCATAGGCCAGCACCTGGTGGACGGCAACACAACACGGTCGCACCACCGGGCCATCCCTGGCCAACGAACCGTTCCGACTTTACGCCGGGAATGTGCCGACGGTTCGATGATGGTCGATGGGGGTGCACGTTGCTGGCGGGGCAAGGTAATGGGGAATAGGCAATGGGCAATAGGCGCAAAGGTGTGGTCGTCAACGCATGGCCTACTGCGCCGATTGCCTATTGCCCATTCCCTATTGCCCGTCACCGATTGCCCATTCCCTATTGCCCAGTCCCCCTCCCCCCCTACTTCCTCACAAACACACTCTCCCGCCCAAACCGCACCTTCTTGAGCCCCGCCATCTTGTCCTCCGTGGACCGATAGCCGAAGGTCGCCACCACTGTCGCGTGGTAGCCGATCTCCGTCAGCCCCAGCAGTTTGTTGTACGCTGCGGGATCGAACCCTTCCATCGGGCACGCGTCGATGCCCAGGTGTGCGGCTGTATACAGCCCAAAACCCAGCGCGATGTACGCCTGGCTGCGCGTGTACGCCGCCATGCTCCCGCCCGGCAGCATCGCGGGGTTAGAGATGCTCCCGACCATCATGTCGCGGTACCCCTCCAGCTGCGGCGTTATCCCGCCGCCACGCACCTCCGCGATACGCTCGACAAACTTCACCACGTCCTGCTTGCTCACCTCGACCTTGCTCGCCAGCACCACCAAATGGCTCGCATCAACGATCTGCGACTGGTTCCAACTCACCTTCTGCAACTCCGCACGCAACGCCGGGTTGGCGACCGTAACAAACTTCCACGGCTGCAACCCGAAGCTGCTCGGCGCAAGCACCATCGCCTCCTCGATCGCCGACCAGTGCGCCGCATCAATCTTCCGGCTGGCGTCAAACTTCTTCACCGCGTACCGCCAGTGCAACTGCGCAAGAAGTTGCTCGGCGGAGGTCAGTTGGTCGGCAGTGCTCGTGGGCATGTAAATCTCCAGTGCAAGGGCCGGGGGCAGGGCCGGCGGTGGCCATATCGATAGTCGTCGAAGCGTAAAAGCATACGGCACCACAAGCCCCCCGGCAATCGGGCAGTGATGCTCTATCCCCCCAGGCCGCCCCCCACCCCGGGCACAAAAAACGCCGCCGCACGGGCAATCCCGCACGGCGGCGCGTGTTGACTTAATCAGAACCGTTCAGGCCGCGGTCCTCAACGGCGCCGACGGCGGGCCGCCCCGAGCGCACCAAGCCCGAGCAGGGCCGCTGCCCCAGGCGTGGGAATCGGTGCATACACCCACAACTGCGGGAAGTTGATGTCCCCGCCCCCGTTCTCGTTGACAACATAGATGTAACCACGATCGTCCATCGTGATCCCCTCGTGCTGCATGTCGGGCATCGAGATCTGGTCGCCCGCATCGCCGGTGATCAGCAGCTGGCTAATGACGTTCCCGGCACGGTCAACCTCCACGATCCGACCGTCCTCCTGGCTGATGATCAGCAGGTTGTTGGCCGTCGAGCCAGAGAAGAAGTTGGAGTTGGCCACCGCGTACACGTCGGCAAAGTCCGTCAGCCCCGCGAACGAGGGGTTGAAGAGGTTCGTCGGCGAGGCCGGTTTATAAAAGTTGCTGGTGGTGCCGGCGTTAAAGTCGACCACCGTCGAGAAGATGCCACGCGAGGCGATCTCCTTGATGAAGATAAAACCGCCGGTCGTCGGGTCGTAGCTCATCCCCTCATACCCCGCGTTGCCGGGGCTGGGCGAGGTGGTGGCGATCACCACGCTCTGTACGCCCGAGCGGCTCAGCGTGGTGCCCGCGGCATAGGTAAAGCGACTAACGATGCTCGAACGCTCCTCAACAAACGCAAACTGCCCGTTGCCCAAGTACGCGATCCCCTCGGGGTCGTAGAAGGCGGTCCCCTGCGGGCTGGTGCCCGTGGCCAGCGCCATCGAGTCGATCAGGTTGCCCGTGAGGCCCACCTGAGCGATCCCACGCCCGCCGTCGCCGATGATGAAGAGGGTGTTGGTGTCGCGGTTCCAGGTAACGCCCGAGGCCTCGCGGGCCTGCTCCAGGCCCGAGGGCAGGTTGTAACGCCCCACACGCTAATAGTTGGCCAGGTTCACCTGGGCAAGGGCGATCGGGCAAAGGGAAGCAGCAAGAGCAGCGGCGATAATGATATTGCGGGTCATATATTACTTTCTAAGTTAGTTATTATAAAATCAAACTCGGGGGACCGTCCCGGCCGGGCCTACAAAGGCCCGGCCGGGGCACCTTGATGAGAAAACAACTGCCGATTACACGCCCAAGGGGCTTCCCCCGTGGGCGCTGGTACCGGCTGGAATCAGCGGGCCGAGCGGCGGTTGCGGCGGACCATGCCCATCGCCCCCAGGGCCAGAAGCGCGGCAGCACCGGGCGTCGGGATCACGCCGGGCGAACCAACCTCCCTCGGCGTACCCGTCGAGCTGAACGCGCCGTTGGTGCCAACTACGCTCAGCTGCGAGATCACCGGCAGCGGGAGCGTGGTGCCCCCAATGCCCGCGGCGTTGTCAAAGGTAACGTTGGTCGTCGACGCGCCAAACGCCACGCCCGTAACCCGTGCCCCGGTGCTGTCGAAGATGTTCACCGCGTCGCCGCCGGTGCCCAGGCCAACGCCCGAACCCGTGTAACTGCCGATCAGCAAGCCCGCCGGGGCCGTACCGCCGAACCAGGCGTTGATGAACGCGGCAATCGTGGTAGCAGGGGCCGCCGACTCGATAAAGATCACCGACGCGCCCGCCGGGATGCTTGTGATCCCAGTCAACGCCACCGACGAGCCGAACGAGTTGGTGTTGTCGTCAAACCTCCACCCCGTGATGTTCACCGCCGAGGTGCCTGTGTTGGTGATCTCAAAGAAGTCTGCCGCGTACGGCGCGTTGCCGCTTCCGCTCGGGTGCACCTCAGAGACGATAATCCCACCCGCAGCCACGCCCGAGAGCGCGGCGGCGGAAAGCAGTGCGGCCAGTGAAAATGACGCCGTGTTCAGTCCAGACATGACAACTCCTCCGAATCATAAGAAATCCAGCAAACCAGGCACACGCCCGATTTTCTTCAGAAAAATTATATGTCAGATGGTAAAAACGATTTGTTTTGGATCGAACAAGGTTCTGTTCAGATTTGATGAAAACCACGCCGCGGAAGGCAAAAACTAACCATGGTTACTCGCGAGCGAGACCCCCCACCACCCAACTCGTCGCTCATCGCTCACCCCTGACCACTGCCCTACCTTCCGCAGCTCATCTCAAACGAGCGTTGGTTGCTCCCGTCGGGCCCGATGGCAAAGCGGGCCTGCTGCCCGCAGCGCGGGCACCGGGCCAAGTACATCGTTCCATCGGGGTTTTTGTACGCGCGGGAATAGGCGTTGGCGCACCGGAAGAACAGCCGAAGAAATGGGCGGGTACCGGGCATATTCCCACCCTGCCCCGTCGCACCCGCACCCGGCGACCCCGGCAGACTAGCCGGCCCCGGCGTGGTGCCCGGCAAGCCGGGGATTTCAACGATGTCTCGGCCTCGGTTCACGCTTCGGATATCGGTTCGGGCATCGGGCCTGGGCTTGCAAAAGATTTGCAATTCTGCTATAAAAGGGTTGTGCCGGGAGTTTGATGGTGCTAAACTAGTGCCCACTAGCCACCGCACGTTGCCAATGATTGCCGGTAGATTCCGATGACCTCCGCCGCTCTGACCATCCTGCCCGACCCACCCCCGCCCGGCACGCCCGTGGGCCTCATCGCCGGGGGGGGCCGCCTGCCCATGATCGTCGCGCAGGGCTTGCGCGACAGCGGGCACCCGATCCACTGCCTCGGCCTGGCCGACCAGTACGACGCCCTCCTGCCCCCAATGTGCGCCAGTTTTCAGCAGGTCGGTCTGCTGCGGGTGGGCAGTTGGGGCCGCAAGCTCCGCACCCTCGGCGTGCACCACGCCATCATGGTCGGGCGCGTCGACAAGGCCAAGTTGATGTTCGACCCGCTCAAACTGGTCAAACACCTGCCCGACCTGACGACACTCGTCGGGTGGTACAAAGAACTCCGCCACGACCGCCGATCGCACGTCCTCCTCGGATTCGTTGCACGCCAGCTCGAGCTCTCCGGCGTGCAACTGCTCGACAGCACCACCCCCATCGCCGACACCCTCGGCCACCCGGGCGTCATGACCAGCCGGCAGCCCACCCCGGAAGAGCGGGCCGATTACGAGTTTGCCTGGCCCCTGCTCGGGGAACTGCTCCGCCTGGACATCGGCCAGGCCCTGGCCGTGCGCGACCGCGACGTGATCGCCGTCGAGGGGATCGAGGGGACCGACCGGATGATCGAGCGCGCCGGCGGCCTGAGCCGGCGCAGCGGGTGGACGCTCTGCAAAGGTGCACGCTCGGGCCACGACCGCCGAAGCGACGTGCCGACCATCGGCATCCAGACCGTCGAGAACCTCGCCGCGGCGGGTGGCACCTGCCTGGCCCTAGCCGCGGGCAGCGTCATCATGCTCGACAAGGTGCAGACGCTCGAAGCCGCCGATCAGCTCGGCGTGGCAATCGTCGGCGTGCCGATGGCAAGGGCGTGAAGATGGGCAATCGGCAATAGGCAATGGGCAACAGGCGCACAGGCCTAGTCCTGCACCTTTGCCACTCTGCCACTCTGCCACTTCACCACACCACCACTCAACACCTCCGCGCCTATTGCCCATTGCCCATTGCCCTCTTCCTACACTTGCCCCATGTCCAAACCCCGGCATATCGGGATCGTTGCCGCCAGCCCAGAAGGCTCCAGCCTCTGCTACCGCGAGGTCAACCGCTGCGCCATCCGCCTCGTCGGCGACACCGGGCACCCGCGCATCACCCTGCACAACGAGCCGCTCGAAGACTACCTCAGCGCCGTCGAACGCGACGACTGGCACCACGTCGGCGAGCTGCTCGCACGCTCCGCCTCCGCCTTGCAGGCCTGTGGGGCCGAGTTCTGCATCATGCCCGACAACCTCCTCCAGCACGGCGTACACATGGCCGAGCCACGCTCACCGATCCCCTGGCTGAACATGGCCGAGCTCGTCGCCCAGCAGGTCGCCGCCGCGGGGCACAAAACCGTCGGGCTTATTGGCACACGCCAGGTCATGTTCGGCTCGACCTACCAAACCCTCCTGGGCATCCGCGGCGTCAAGGTCATCGCACCCGAGGCCGCCGACGCCGAGATGTTCAACGCCATCATCTTCGGCGAACTCGTCCACGGCGAGGTAACCGCCGCCAGCCAGACCAAGTGGGTCCAGGCAATCGGCCGCCTCCAGGCACGCGGCGCCGACGGCGTCATCCTCGGGTGCACCGAGGCCCCCCTGCTCATCGGTGCCGCTCAAAGCCCCCTGCCCGTCTACGACTCGACGGCCATCCTCGCCGAGGCCGCCGCCAGGCACGCCCTCCGCCTCTAACGCTCCTACACCCGCATCGACGGGAGTTTGCGCAAAAACGGCGAACCCCAAGGGTCTATATGGTCGATAACAACACCGCGCCACATTGGGCAAGGTGCTTCGGTTGCGCCTGTGCCTGATCGGGTCGATGGGTGGCTTTGGAGGCAAGTGTCTGGAGATGTCCGCCGCGCCGCAAAAACCTGCCCCTGCAGGGGCCCAAGCCCCCAAGGGTGCTGCTGCGCAGCCCGAGGCCCCGGCACAGCCCGCCGCTACGCCCGCCCCCGCGACGAGCCAACAAGCCCCGCGCCGGCCGCGCGTGGATTGGAAGAGCGTTTGGCCGATCCCCTTAGCGATCGGTTCCGTCGCGCTGCTCGGTGCGGGGATCGTGATCGGGATTAAGCGGATGCCGACGCACGACCCGGAGTTACCCCTTGCCCGCACGCGTGCGCAGGTGGGCAGCGAGGATTACGTCAGCGCGCTGGGGACGCTCAACGCCGAGCTACTCCCGCTGCTGAACACCGACCGCCTGAGCACCGAGCAGCAGCGTGAGTTTTACCAGTTGCGTGGGCGGAGCCTGATGTTCGGGCAGGAGAAACTGGGGGTTTCCGAGCCTGAGAACTACCGCGGGATCATCGAGGCGTTTGATGCTGGGCGTCGGCTTGGGCTTGTTCTTGAGCCGACGGACACCGCCGGGCTTGTCCAGGCGCACCTGGCGCTGGGGCAGACGGACAAGGCCGTGGCTCTGACCCGTTCGCTGGCCGGGCAGGATGAAGCCCGCAGGCTGCGGCTCTACCGGCAGATCGTCGAAGAGACGCTCAGAGGGGGCGAGCAGCGGGGTGCCCAGAAGGACCCCAACATGGGCATCGCCCTGGAACTGCTGGCCGAGTTGCTCGAGATGCCCGACCTGCCCCTGAAGGACCGGGCCTGGGTAGTAGCCCGGCAGGCAGAGTTGCGCCTGGCCGGGGGGTTTGCCGACGAGGCCGCCGTGCGCCTGCTGCGGGACGTCAACAAGTTCGACGCCCTGGACAAAGAATCCAAAGCCGAACTGCTCTTCCTGCTCGGCAAGAGTTATTCCCTCGCCGGGATGCCGGCCGAGGCGGTGCAGTACCTTCTCGCGGCCGAGCGCGACCTGCCGGGCTTTGACGAGCGCCGGGCCGAGTCGGGCGTCCTGCGTGCCCAGGCCCAGCAAGGTTGGGGCCAGAACGAGGACGCCCGTGAACTCTTCGAGGCCGTCGCCAAGGGGTTTGCCGAGTCCCCCTGGCAGGTCCCCGCGCTGCTGGGGCTGGCCGAGACGCACGGTGCGCTGGGGGATTCCAAGTCGAGCCTGGAGGCCTTCCGCGAGGTGATCGCCGCGGTCGGCAATCGCAAGAGTGAGGGGAAAGATACCGGCGGCATCACCTACGAACTCATCGGCGAGCGATTGCTTGATCGCAGCCAGGACAAACATTTGCAAGGCTCGCCCAATGAGGCGCTCGCCTACGCCCTAGCCGCGCAGGACGCGTACCGCGCTGCCGGGAGCGTGCCCGCGGCCGTGCACCTGGCCCTGGCTCTTGCCAACCGGGGCAGCGCCGAGAAGATCATCAAGGAAGCGGGCCTGACGGGGGCCGCCCGCCCCGACTGGAGCGCGATCTCACCGGTTACCGCGACCGAAGCCAAGGGCTTCCTCATCGACGCGGGTGAGAACTACCGCCAGCACTCGCGCTTGATCACCTCGGCTGACTATGACGCGATGATGGAGAGCCTCTGGAACGCGGGCGAATCGTTCGACCGCGCCGGCGACGCTGAGGGGGCGATCGAGTCGTTCAGCACCTTCCTGCAAGGCGCCCGGGCCGACTACCCCAAACGCAGCGAGGGGGTCTTCCGCCTCGGGCAGGTCTACGAGAGCCAAGGCACCTACAACATCGCGGCGGGCCTCTACGAGCAACTCATCGCCCAGCGCGACAACCCGCAGGGGTTTGCGGGCGTCTGGGCCGACAGGTCGATCGTTCCCCTGGCCCGTTGCCTCATCAACGACACCGGTGCCGGGCCAGAATCTCCGGCCAACCCAGAAGCCAAGCCAGAACCCAAGCCAGTAGCCAACCCAGAAGCCAAGCCACAAGCCAACCCAGAAGCCAAATTGAGCGAAGTGGCCCTCGGGGCTAAGGAGGGGGAGGCCAAGGTTGAGGCGGGAGTCGAGGCTAGCAAGCGTGGGGCGCGCAACCAGGAGCGCGCTATCGAACTGCTGACGACCGTCATCGACGGCGGCCGGCTGCTCGAGCCGGAGGCGGAGGAATACCTTCAGGCGCTGGCCGAGCTGGGCGAACTGCACTACCGGCGTGGTGAGTACGCGCAGGCGATCGCCCGCCTGCGCGACGCGGTTCGCCGGGACCCGGATTCCGCACGCGCCGCGACGCTGCGCTACAAGATGGCCGACGCCCACCGCCTCAGCGCCGTAACGCTCGGCGAGGAGGCCAACGACGAGCCGCTGGTCGACCGGCGTGCCCGTGCCGCCGAGCGGCTAGAGCACCTGCGCGAGGCCGAGCAGCTCTACCGAACCGTCGCGGCCGACCTGGGTCGCAAGCCCTCAGGACGCCTGAGCAAGATGGAGCAGTTGATCCGCCGGAACGCGGTCTTTTATGCTGCCGATTGCGTGTATATGGCCGGGAACTTTGCCGAGGCCGTCCGGCAATACCTGGCCGCCCGCGACCAATACCCGACGGACCCCGCGAGCATGATGGGCCTGGCGCAGACCGTCAGCTCGCTGGTGAAACTCCAACGCTGGGACGAGGCCCAGGCCGTTCACGAGCGGGCCAAGGCGCTGCTGGCCTCGATGCCCGACTCGGTCTGGAACGAACCCGACCGCCTGCTGCCGATGGAACGCCGGCACTGGGAGGCGTGGCTGGAAAGCCGCCTGCAACTGGAGCAGCACACCCGCGCCAAGAGCCAGCCCGATACCACGGCTGCGGTCCCAACGCCTTAACGTCCCCACCAAGCGGGTACCCCGGACCTCCGGGCCGGGCTTCGACCAACGGGTACCCCGGACCTCCGGGCCGGGCGTCTTGCCCTTCTGTTCTCGCCACGCCATACAGATTGCCGATGAAGCCCGTCGTGGCGAGCGATCAGATGAAAACCAACCCCACCCCTGCCCCTCCCCTCGGGGGAGGGGTTCTGAGGTTGCAGATGGGGCCACAACTCCGCTGCTTTGCGCAACCGGGCGGCCCTACTCACCGATTCAGGAGGTCGGCGATATGAACGATCAGAGCGGGACGCTGGACTTTTCGGGTGGGCCGTACGCCGAGCCGGCCAACTGGCTGCCCAGGTTGCACAAGCTCGTGGGCGAGCAGTTGCTGCTGGCCCAGCGTCTGCTCTCGCACGCCGACGACCTGGACGCCTCGGCTGCGGAGGCCGACGACGAGCGTCTGGAGGACGTGCTGGAGCAGCGCGAGGCCGTGATACGGGAGATGTTGGTCATAGGCGAGGATTTGCGCCCGCTGCTGGAGCGATTTACGCAGTTGGCCACGGGTCTGCGCACGACCGAGCAGCAGGTGGTGCAGGAGCGTGTGCTGGAACTGGACACGCTGCTGGAGCAGGTCGCCCAGCGGGACGGGGGCGTGCAGCGGACGCTGGAAGGCCGCCGGGGGCAGATCGCCCGTGCGCTGGCGGGTGTGCAGACGGCGCGTAGCGCGGCGTCGGCGTACGGGGGTTCGGGTTTATCGGCCGCCCCGCAGGCGCGCGATCTGGAAGTGTAAGTTTCACGGTGTGGTGGATCGGGGCCGGCAGGCCTTGGACAGAGGCACGAAGCGATGCAGACCGACGCCGTCGAGGCCCAACCCGGTGCCAGTGCAGATGCCGGGGTCGGGCAGGGGATGTCAGGCCCTGAACTCGTGCGCCTGATGGGTGCGTTCAACGACGTAACAACGCGCCTGACGCGCACGCACGAGGCGTTGCAGGCGGAGGTTACCAAACTGCGCGGCGAACTGCGCGAGGCGCACGGGCAGGTCGAGCGGAGCAAGCACCTGGCGCTGCTCGGCGAGATGGCCGCGGGGATCGCCCATGAAGTGCGCAACCCGCTGGGGTCGATCCTGCTTTATGCGCGGATGTTGCAGCAGGACCTGGGCGGGCAGCCCGAGCAGAGGTTGATTGCCGACAAGATCGCCGGGAGCGTGCAGAAACTCGAGCATGTGGTTGGGGACGTGCTGGCGTTCTCGCGTGAGGCGCCGTGCCGGCCTTTGGCGGTGGGGGCCGATGAGTTGGTGTCGGCGGCGTTGTCGGCGGCGCGCGGGGATGGGCCTGAGTGGATGGGTGTGCGTGTGGTGGTGGACGTGCCGGAGGATTTGACGCTGCTGGCTGAGCCTGAGCAGAGCCAGCGTGCGTTGGTCAACATTTTGCGCAACGCGGCGGAGATCATGCACGAGTGTGGCACGCGTGGACGCGAGCGGCTGATCGAGGTCGGGGCGTCGCGGGCCTCGCTGCTGGGGGCTGATGGGAAGCCGAGGGAGATGGTGGCGATCTGCGTCAAGGACTTTGGCCCCGGGCTGCCGGCTGAGAGTGCTGGGAGGTTGTTTACGCCGTTTTTTACGACCAAGCGGGCGGGTACGGGGCTTGGGCTGGCGATTGTGCACCGGATCATGGACTCGCACGGGGGGCGTGTGGTGGTGCGGAGTTGGCAGGAGGGGGATGTGGCCGGGGGTGCGGTTGCGGAGTTGCTGTGGCCTGCGGGTGGGTGAATGTGGGGGGCTTGACCTTGGGCGGTGGGTTGCGGACGATTGGTGTTCAGCCGGAGAGGTGGCCGAGCGGCTGAAGGCGGCGGTTTGCTAAACCGTTATACGTGGTATTTCCGCGTATCGGGGGTTCGAATCCCCCCCTCTCCGCTTTCTGTGTCCGCCGGCCCTGTGGGCTTGCGGGCGAGCGTGTTGGTGGCTTGGGCATGGCGGGGTGCCTGGGCGACAATCTGAAGGTACGGGGCGGTAACTCAATTGGTAGAGTGCCAGCTTTGCAAGCTGGAAGTTGAGAGTTCGAGTCTCTTCCGCTCCATTTTGGAAAGAGTTTTACTCCAGAGGCCCAGAGGGGGAATTACTCAGAGGACGGAGGGGCAGAGGGGTAGAGGAAGAGTGGCAGAGTGGCAGAGTGGCAGAGTGGCGAAGTTTTTTTTGTGGGTGGCTTTGGTGGTAGCGTGCATCACCCTGGCATTTGCTCGGCGTTGCTTCGCTGACCTCCGCTAACCTCTTTTGCACGGGGTTTGTGTGAGCCAACCCCACCCCTGCCCCTCCCCTCGGGGGAGGGGTTGAATACAAGAAATATCCGTGATTTGGATTAGCTCTTGCGAGGTTGGTGGTGGGTTGGCGCGAGGACCCAGAGGTAGTAGCCGAGTGTGGCTTGGGGGCGCGGTGTGCCTTCGGCGTTGTAGATGCCTTGGACGTACCAGCCGGCTTTGGCTATCAGTGTGCGCCACTGGGCGTGTGAGTAGGTGCGGAGGATATAGGTGCTGTCGACTTGTTTTTCTTGCCCGCTGGTATTGATGAGCATGGTGCTGATGACCTGCTCGGTGCGTGAGCGGCCGGGGTGGGGTGGGGGGAGGTACTGGACGACTTGTTCGACGCGGATGCTGCCGGTTGGGGTTTGGCGTTTGCCGGTCCAGACGTCCTCGCTGGGCTGGGCGAGGGCAGGCTGGGCGGTCTCGATGCCGACGATGTAGATGCCGTGGGGGTGGAGCGCTCGGCGTGTGCAGGAGAGGTGGGCGAGCATCTGCCGATCGGTCATCAGGTGGCGGATGGAGTTGATGGTGCAGAAGGCAACGTCGGCGGGGGCGTCGAGGCTGAAGCGGGTCATGTCGCCGACGAGGAACTGAAGGTGCTGGCGGGCGCGGGGGGGCAGGAGTGCTGCGCGGGCGCGGGCGTAGGCGATCATGTTGGCGGAGAGGTCCAGGCCGGTGGCTGTGTGCCCTTTGCGGGCGAGGTGGAGGAGGAAGCGTCCGGTGCCGGAGGCGGGTTCGAGGAAGTGGATGGGTTTGGTGGAGAGCGCGCGGGGGAGGTGTGCGCGAGCGAGTGAGAGGAGGGTGTCGGCTTCATCGGCGGTGCCGGGGGCGTGGAGGACGTCGTAGATGAGTGGGTCGGCGTAGAAGTCGTCGCGGTGTGTGGTATGCATTGGGGAGGTGTTGGAAAGAAATTTTACTCCAGAGGCCCAGAGAGCCCAGAGGGGGAATCACTCAGAGGACGGGGGAGCAGAGGGGGCAGATGCAGAGTGGCATAGTGGCATAGTGACATAGTGACAAAGTGACAAAGTGGCATAGTGGCATAGTTTGTTTGTGGGTGGATTTGGTGGCCGCAAGCAAGACCCCCTGCTTGACTCTGCGTTTCTCCGCCAGCTGCCACTGCCTTCGCGAATATCTTGAACTGGGGGGTATCGAAGATGCAAACCCCACCCCTGCCCCTCCCCTCGGGGGAGGGGTTCTGAGGCGTGCCTTTGGTTCTGCCGATTAGTTTTCGCCGTCGCTCATGGCGGATTTGAGGACGTGTTCTTGGACGTACATGGGGACGGCGGCGGCTACGCCGAGGGCGATGGCGTCGCTGGGGCGGCTGTCGACTTTGATGGCGCGGCCGTCGGCGGTTTTGATGGAGAGTTCGGCGTAGAAGGTGCCCTCGGAGAGGTCGGTGATGGCGATGCTTTCGAGCCTGCCGCCGAGGGCTCTGAGGAGGTTGAAGAGGAGGTCGTGCGTCTGCGGCCTGCGGACGGGTGTGCCCTTGAGGGCGCGCTCGATGGCGTAGGCCTCGGGCAGGCCGATGACGATGGGGAAACTGCGGCCACCCTCGACTTGCGAGAGTGCGGGGCCGCCGGGGGAGTCGGTGGTGGCGTTGGCGTCGGTTTCGGGGACCTCGGCGACCTCGCGGAGCTCGACGAGGGGGTAGTCGTTGAGTTCGCGGATGAGGATGCGGGAGAGTTCCATGCGCACGGCCATGACTTGATGCCTCCGCCACGGTCTGCCCGTGGCCTGTTGGCCCGGTGTTTGGGCCAAGAACCCGCCGGGGGACGGCCCGGGTGGATCAGGTGAGCGTAGAGGGGATAGGTGCGCGGGAGAAGGTGGCGTGTGGGGTTGCGAGCATGCTGGAAGCCTGCACCACCTGCGTGCAGGTTGGAGGCCTGGAGCACCTTTGCTCTCAGGCTGGAACGAGGGGGCGGCGGTTCATCTTGATCTGGCCGGCGACGATGGTGGTGATGGCCCGGCCGACGACTTTTCGGCCGAGGAAGGGGGTATTTTTGCTCTGGCCGACGAGGTCGGCGTCGGTGATGGTCCACTGTTCGTTGGGGTCGATGATGGTGACGTCGGCGGGGCCGCCGACGGTGAGTTGGCCGAGGCCGAGGTGGTCGAGGTTGCACAGGCGTGCGGGCTGGAGCGTGAGCATGTCGATGAGGCGTGGCCAGTTGACGACGCCGTCGGCGATGAGGGCCTGGATGTAGAGTGCGAGTGCGGTTTCGAGGCCGACGATGCCGAAGGTTGCGGCGTCGAAGGGGAGGAGTTTGCTCTCGTGTGTGTGTGGAGCGTGGTCGGTGGCCAGGACGGTGATGGTGCCGTCGGCGATGGCGTGTTTGATGGCATCGATGTCGGATTGTTCGCGTAGGGGGGGGTTCATTTTGTAGCGTGTGTCGTAGCCGCTGGTATCGATGTTGTCGCAGGTGAGCAGGAGGTGGTGTGGCGTGGCCTCGGCGGTGGCGGGGAGGGCAGCTTTGCGGGCGGCGCGGATGATGGGGATGCTGCCGCCGCTGGAGAGGTGCTGGACGTGGTATCGGCAGTTGATGGCGGCGTTGAGTCGGAGGTCGCGGTCGATGATGATTTCCTCGGCGGCGCGGGGCCAGCCGGCGAGGCCGAGTTTGGTACTCAGGGTGCCGGCGTGCATGACGCCGGCGTTGCTGAGCTGGTGGTCTTGACAGTGCTGCATGAAGGCCTTGCCGGTGGTGGCGACGGTGGCCAGTACGCGCTGCATCATGGCGGGGGAGGAGACGCAGTCGCCGTCGTCGGAGAAGGCGCAGGCGCCGGCGCGGTGCATGAGTTCGATCTCGGCGAGTTCCTCGCCCTTTCGGCCGCGTGTGGCTGCGCCGACGGGGTAGACGCGGCATGAGCCGGTCTGGCGTGCGCGGTCGAGGACCGAGCGCATCATCACGTCGTTGTCCAGGCATGGTGTGGTGTTGGGCATGCAGCAGAGGGTGGTGAAGCCCCCGGCGACGCCGGCGCGGGTGCCGGTGGCGATGGTCTCGGCGCGCTCGTTGCCCGGCTCGCGGAGGTGGACGTGCGGGTCGATGAGGCCGGGGGTGGCGTAGCAGCCCGTGGCGTCGATGACGTGGACGCCGGGGGTGCGGGGGAGTTTTTTGCCGATGGCGGCGATGGTGCCGTGGCGGATGGCGATGTCTGCGTGCTTGTTGAGTTTGGAGGCGGGGTCGATGACGTGGGCGCCGGTGATGAGGATGTCGGCGGGTTGCGTGGGTGTGGTGTGGAAGAGGCGGGCGGGGACGCCCGCCCCACCGGACAGGGTGGGGATGTCGGCGTCTGGCGTGGGTGTGGTGTGGGCGGCGGCTTTGGTGTGTGTGGTCATCGCCGGGAGGGTACCTGGGGTGGAGGGGGCGGGTTTGGAGGCTCAGCCGAGCTCGACGGACCAGTAGGCGTGGTCGAGGAACTGCTTCCAGCTGGCGTAGCGGTCCTGGCCCATGCGGACGGCGATGAGGGGGTTGCGTTTGGGCATGGTGGGCTTGCGGATCATGGCCATGCGTGCGCCCTCGGGTGTGCGGCCACCTTTGCGGGCGTTGCAGGCGATGCAGGCGCAGACGAGGTTTTGCCAAGAGTCGCCGCCGCCCATGGAGCGGGGGAGGACGTGGTCGATGGAGAGTTCGCTGGTGGGGAAGTGCTTGCCGCAATACTGGCACTGGTTGCGGTCGCGGGCGAAGAGGTTTCGGCGGTTGAGTTTGACCTGCGGTGCGGGGAGGCGGTCATAGCCGAGCAGGCGGATGACGCGGGGAACGGCAACGTGGAAGCGGACGGTGCGGACCCAGTCGTGCTGCTCGTGCTCGAAGCGTTGCTGATACTCGGCTAGGTCGGCCCAGCTGCGGAAGTCGTAGCCGACGTAGTGCCCGCTCTCGACCTGGATGACCTCGGCGAGGTCGGACCAGAGCATGGTAAAGGCCCGGCGTGCGCTGACGACGCGGAGAGCGAGGTAGAGTTTGTTCAGGACGAGGACCTTGGCGTCTAAGGCGGCGGGGCCGATGACGGAGGCTGTGGGGCCGTGGGCGAGGAGTGCGTCGGTGGAGTCATCGCAGGGGTCGTCCGGGTGGTGGAACCCTTGTGTGCGATCATCCGGGTTGGGTTGGTGTTGGTTTCCCATGCCCATGCCTTGCCGATCGGA
>VYKU01000096.1_pt1 | contig 29963 bp, 17 predicted proteins | sample 5114491 | NCBI WGS metagenome assembly VYKU01 (sample SAMN12291796, study PRJNA351875) | freshwater metagenome | isolation source: freshwater lake | place: USA: Michigan, Gull Lake | collected 2011-07-05 | reverse complement strand
TTCCCCCACCCGCCCGCTGACGTGTACACCCACCCGCCCGCTGACCCGACCCCTAACACGTGGGGAGCTCCGGCGTGCGATGGACCTGCGTGTCCGCACCGGGGCCGCCGCCGCCGAGGCCATCTGTGCCCGTGCCGAGTACCTTCCGCCGAGCGACCGCGAACTCGTCCGGGCGGTCTATCAGCGCGGGCAGTCCCTGGCCGCGCTGGGCACGGCCGTGGGTGTGCCCCAAAAACACCTCTCACGAAGGCTCCGCAAGATCGTTGCCCGGATCAATGCCCCGGCCTTTGCGCTCGTGGTGGTGCGGGGGGATTCCTGGGAGGGACGCCTCGCCGCCGTCGGCAGGGCGGTCTTCGTCGAGGGGTGCAACCTTCGGCAGGCGTCCAAGCACTTGAACCTGACGTACCACCAGGTCCGTGCCGCTCGCGATGTCATCGAGGGGATCGTCGCAACGCTCACAAGCAAGGAGGCAGCATGAAGGTTCCGTCAACACCCAAACCATCACCCGCGCGCAAACGCACACTCCAGGCCGCCAGTGCCTTCGGCCTCGATGCCGACGCACCACGCCGGGCGCACCAACGCCGGGCCGCACGCCTGGGCCCCGTCGCCGAAGCCGCCCTCTCGGCCGTGGCAGGCGGCGGGGTTGTCCTCATCACCGGGCCCTCCGGCGCTGGCAAGAGCACGCTGCTGGAACTCATCGCCGCCAAGCTCCCCTCACCTAGGCGGATCGACCCGCAGGCCCAGCTCCGAGACATCCGCGCGCCGATCTGCACCCTCTCAGGCCAGCCACTTGACCAGTGGCTGGCACACCTGGCACGCTTTGGCCTGGCCGAGGCGATGCTCTGGCTGCAACGCCCGGGCGAGCTCTCAGCCGGTCAACGATGGCGCCTTGCCTTTGCCCTGCGGTTTGTCGGCGTGCGACCGACGCTCATCTGCGACGAGGCGTGCGCGATGCTCGACCGCATGACGGCCGTGTGCATCTGCATGAACCTCCGGCGTGAAGCCACACGCTCGCCCGGCGCAAAGCTCATCCTGGCAACCAGCCACGACGACCTGCTCGTGGCCCTCAACCCCGACGTACACGTACGGCTAGACCTGGGCGGGCACGCCAGGGTCGAACGGCTGCGGCCGCCCGTTGGAACCACCTGCCAAGTAGCCAAGTGCCAGGCGGGCAGGTCCCGCGCTGCATGAGCCATCGTGGGGTGTGCATCTCGGTCGTGCCCGGCACGCTGGTGGACTATGCCCACCTGGCGTGCTGGCATTACGTCGGCAAATCCCCACGCGCGCCCGTGCTGGTGCTGACGGCACGCGCGCAGGGCCTGGCCACGCCCGCGGGGGTCCTGGTCGTCACCAGGCCCACACTCAACGGGGCGTGGCGCGCGTCGGCCTGGCCCGGGTGGCTCACAGGCCTGGGCAAACGCGACAGCGCCCAACGCATCAACGCCGAGCTGCGGTGCATCGCACGGGTCGTTGTTGACCCGCGCGTGCGCGGGTTGGGCGTAGCCGGGGCATTGATACGGCACTACCTGGCGGCCCCGTTGACCGCTAAGACCGAGGCCGTGGCACGCATGGGCGTCGTCGTGCCGATGTTTGTCAGCAGCGGGATGCGGCGTGTCGATGGGCTTGATCCAAGCCCGCAACTCTCGCGCCTGCGCTCGGACCTGGCCGCCGCGGGTGTGCGCACCTGGGAACTGGCCGACGCGCGCGTGCGCCGGCGTGTGGAGCGTGATGCGGGCTTGATGCGCCGCTGGCGCGTCTGGGCGCAGTCGGCCCCCGGCGCAAGGGGGGCGATTGCCACTGCGGGGCTTGTCGAGGGGACCTGGCCGGCGGTCGCGTGCGATGCGTCGGCGTTTGTGCATGAGAACAACCAACCGGGAGGGAAAGATGCCGAGGGTGTCGGGTAAAAAACAGGTCAAGGGGCAAGTCGAGTTGTCAACAGACGGGCTTGCCGGGGGGCTTGCCCAGGAGATAGTTGCTGTGGAGCCGGCACCGAAGCCGAGGGCGAGGCGCGCTCGCCGGGCCGGTCTGCCGGCGCGTTGGCCAGCGGCGTTGGTGCACCCGCCGAGGTCGGTTGAGGAGCTCGTCGTCGCCGTGCGCGAGGTCTTTGGCGTGCGCGTTCCCCGGCGTGCGGTTCGCAGCGGCAGCGATGCGCCCCTGGCCTACCTCGTCCACTCGTTCTTTGAGGGCCGGCTGGGTGTGGACGGGCAGGGCAAAGAGGTTGATCTCAAAGACGCGCCCCTGCCGCCTGATTGTGTGGTGTGGGCCGCACGCGGCGGCGGCAAGACGTTTTTGGGCGCGCTGGCGACCGCGCTGGACCTTATCTACAAGCCCGGCATCGAGGTGCGCATCCTCGGCGGGAGCCTCGAGCAGAGCAAGCGCATGCACGCGCACCTGGTAGACCTGCTCACCCGAGAGGGCGTCTCGGCGGTGCTCAAGAGCAAGCCAACGGCGCGGGGCGTTAAACTCAAGAACGGCTCGTGCGCCGAGGTGCTCGCACAGAGCGAGTCGAGCGTGCGTGGCACGCGCGTGCAGAAGCTGCGGTGTGATGAGGTGGACCTGTTTGACCGCCAGGTCTGGGACGCGGCACAACTAACAACGCGCTCGCTGAACTACCCGGGGCCGTGGGGGGAGAAAGTCGCCGGGGCGATCCACAGCAGCAGCACGATGCACGTGCCGATGGGCCTGATGTGGGAACTCGTCGAGCAGGCGAGGCCGCCGGTGGGGCGTGGCGGGAGCGATCAAGAGAGCAAGGCCGAGCGCGTCGCGTTCCGCTGGGGGGTTGTCGATGCCCTCGAAGCGTGCGCCCAGAGCGAGGACTGCACCTCGTGTGCGCTCTGGAACGACTGCGCCGGCGAGGCGAAGAAGCGCAGCGCCGACGAGGCCGGGCACGTTGGTATCGACGACGCCCGGCGGATGAAAGGCCGCGTGAGCCTGGTGGTGTGGGAAAGTGAGATGCTCTGCCTGCGCCCACGCGTTACCGGGAGCGTCTTCCCGGAGTTTGATTGGACCGCGCACGTGCTCGGGCAGGGGCGTGTTGAGGAGATTCTGAGCAACCAGCCCAGGGTGGTGCGCAAAGGTGATGGTCAAGAGGATCGCTGTGCACTGGCGTGGCCCATCGGCGGCCTTCGGCTGGTGGCGGGGATGGACTTTGGCCTGCGTGCGCCGACGGTGATCCTCTGGGGCGTAGTCGATTCACTGGGCGTTTTGACGATCATCGATGAGTATGTGCACACCGGGCGGACGATCGCCGAGCACGTCGGGCACATCAAGGCGTCGCCCCTCGGCCTGCCCGAGGCGGTCTGGTGCGACCCAGCCGGGCACGCGCGCAACGACCAGACGGGCGTGAGCGCCATCGGGGTGATGGTCGCCGCGGGTGTGAACGCCAAGGGTCGCGGCACAGGGATCGCCGAGGGCATCGAGGCGCTGCGCGCACGCCTGGCCCCGGCGGCGGGGGGGCCGACGCTGCGGATCAGCGCATCGTGTACGCACCTGCTCAAGAGCCTGCTGCGCTACCGCTATAACGAGCGCGACCCGAGCGACGAGGTGCCAATGAAAGACGGCAGCGACCACGCCGTCGACGCGCTGCGGTATCTGGTGATGGGCCTGGAGGGCGGCCGGGCCGGGGAGAGGCGGTACGCGTAGCGGCGTGCAGGCCGGGCGGATTTTTACTCAGAGGATGGAGTGTCGGAGAAACACAGGAGTGTTAGATTTTTCAATCCTGCCCAACCCTGTCTTTATTTTCTCTGTGCCTCGGCGCCTCTGTGGTGAACTGCATGGTGTCAGCGTTTGCGCACGGCCGTGGCGATGGCCGGGGGTATCAGGCCGAGGGCTGTGCCGAGGGTGTTGAAGAGCCAGTCGTCCAGGCCGAAGGTGCGGTGGAGGATGGGGATGAGTTGGAGGAGTTCGGTGGCAAGGCCAAAGAGCAAGCCGAAGATGAGGATGCGCGCGATAGTCGCCCAGGAGTAGTGGGGGCCAAAGAGGGTGCTGAGCCAGGCGAGGAAGGAGAAGAGAGAGAAGACGGTCAGGTGGACGGCAAGGTCCGAGCGTGGGATCGGGCCTTGTATCCGCGCGTTCGGCCACAGCAGCGCGATGAGTAGGAGGGTCAAATAGGCATAGAACATCCCCCGGCGGATGTGCGGCGGGATGGCCATCAGCGTGGCAAGCATCCGTGAGTGTATGTGTGCCTGCTCAGCGATCAGGCAGGATCTGCTGCGAGTCAGGGTCGGCAAACATCATCAGCTTCCCCTCGGCCGGGAGCAGCTGCAGGTCCTTGACCGAGGCCTCGGGCAGCTGCTCGTAAAGCTCGTCGGCAGTAAGCTCGAAAGCGAGGACCCTGCCGGCGCGGTCGGCGACGGTGTAGACCGGGCCTGTGCCCCCGGCATACACCCAGATGTAGTACGGCGAGCCGGTGAGCGTGCCCAGCAGCGGGCGGTTGGTCTTGATTTTAACGCGGATGCGCTCGGCCTCGGCGATGGTGCCGGCAGAGTCGACGCCCTGGCCGGGGGCGCGTTGGGTGCGTTTGGCGAGGGTTGCCCGTTCGGACTCTTCGCGGGCCTGGGCGAGGGACTTGTCCGGGTTCAGGATGGCCGAGGTGCCGAGGAAAATGGCAAAGGCCAGAACGGCATACAGTAAGTGGCGGATCGGCCCCGGGAGCGCGCGGAGTGGTCGTGATGCGGTGCTCATGGAAGTAGTATCGGATCGGGCGGGGCGTGGCTTTGGTCCGAAAAGAAAATGGTCAAATGGCCAAATGGTCAAATGCGCGTTGGTGGGGGTTTGGGGGGTGTTTGTGGGGTGGTATGCTCTGGTATGGGCACACCTTCGCGGTACGAGCAGTTTCAGGCCTTCCGCACACGCCTCAACGAGCGGATACTGGCCGACGTGCCCGGGCGTGTCGGCGGCACGCTGAACACCAAGCGGTTTTTTACACTCGACGGCGCGTGCTACAAGCCCGGCACCCTCGACGGCAAGACCAAGGAACTCCTGGGCCTCGTTGCCAGCATGGTCCTGCGGTGCGATGACTGCATCAGTTATCACATCGACGCGTGCGTGCATGCCGGGTGCAGCGATGAGGAACTGTGGGAGGCGTTCGACATCGCCCTGATCGTCGGCGGGTCCATCATCATCCCGCACCTGCGGCGAGGGGTGGAGTTTTTGGACCAGGCGAGGAGCGAAATAGCCAAATAGACAAATGGCCAAATGCGCATATGCAACACATTTGGCAATTTGACCATTTGTCCATTTGTCCATTTCCCCCACGGGCGCAAGCTGATACCCTCCCGTCATGCAGATGATGTTCACCATTGCGGCGGCCGAGCAAGGGGCCAGGACGGCTTCGACGGGGATCGCGGACCTGTTCGTCAAGAGCTTTGACATCTTCACGGTGCTGCTCATGCTCGCCTCGCTGGCGGCGGGGACGGTGATCGTGCGGTGCCTCATCGAGATTCGGTCGTCGCGCCTCATGCCCGAGGAGTCCGAACGGCAGATCCGCCGATTGCTGCGCGAGGGGAACCTTGATGGCCTAGAAAGCTACCTCCAGCGCGACGAGAGTTTCATTGGCCAGGTGCTCAGGGCCGGGATCATCGTGCCGGGGGCGGACCGCTCGGCGGTCCGCAACGCGTGCGAGCTAGCAGCCGGGGAGCAGTGCGCCAGATGGTTCCGCAAGATCGAGCCGTTGAGCGTGATCGGGAACCTTGGGCCGCTGCTCGGCCTGGCCGGCACGGTCTGGGGGATGGTCATCGCCTTCGGGGTGCTGAGCACCTCCGGCGGTCAGGCCAACCCCGCAGACCTCTCCGGCGGCATCGCCAAGGCCCTCTTCCACACCCTGCTGGGCCTGCTGGTGGCCATCCCGTCGCTGTTGGTCTTTGGCCTCTACCGCTCGGTGGTGGACAAACTCTGCACACGCGCGATGGGCATCTGTGGCGAGCTGGCTGAAGCCTTGTGCGATGTGAAGGGGGGCGTGGTGCACACGAGTAGTAACGGTGGTGGTGCGGTTCCCGCTAGCGCGTTCAACGGCGTTGGGCGTGGGGCGGGGCAGCCTGTGTGATGTCTGTGAGAGGGCCTTTGTGCGCAGATCAGCTCTTCAACGCGGGCAGGGGATGGGCGGGCAGGGTGTTGAGCCTGTCAACGTAACGCCTTTGATCGATGTGGTCATGTGCATGATTATCTTCTTCCTGATCGTCGGGAAGTTGGCAGCGGAGGATTCGGGGCGCGTCAAGTTGCCCCCCAGCGCGGTCGGGCGCGGGGAGAAGGACCCCGCAACGGTTGTGGTAACCGTCGGCCCAGACCCCGGCGGGCCGGTGCTGTGGGGCGGCGTGCCGGCGCGGGTCTCCGTCAGTGGTGAGCGTGCGGCTGACAGCAAGGACATCGAACGCCTGATCGTCGAGCACGGGCGGGCGGGCCTGGCGCTGGCAGGGGTCGATGGTGGTGATATGACGCGAGTGCCGGTGGTGATCCGCGCGGATCGGCGCTTGCCATTCTCGGCCGTGGAGCCTGCGCTGGCGGCGTGTGCGGCACTGGGGATCAGCAAGGTGCAGTACGGGACGGAGCGTGTGCCGTGAGCGGTGCCGGTGGCTTCAGGCCGTTGCGGAGGCGGAGCGCCCGCGAGGCAGCCGGGCAGCACCACGGCCCGAACATGACGCCGATGGTCGATGTGGTCATGGTGATCCTGGTCTTCTTCATGGTCTCGGCGGCGTTCCTCGGGCCGGAATGGCTGCTGCAGGGCGTGGTGCCAAGGCCAGCGGCCGCCGGTGAGCAGAGCACCCCCAGGCCGGGGCAGGGACCAAAGCCCGACGCGAGCGACCCGCTGGCGACGGGGATGGTCCGGTTTGTTGTTGAACTGCGCAAGTCCCCCGGCGAGGGCGTGCAAGCCACGGGTGCGGGCGTGCGCGACGGGACCGTCGACAGTGTGATGGACGCGCTGGGCGAGAAGATCACCGGCGCGGCGGATCAGGTCGAGGTGCTCATCCGCCCGGAGCCCGGCGTGCCGTGGGAGAGCGTCGTGCGGGTTACAGAACTGGCCCAGCGCCTCGGGATCACGCGCGTTGGACCCGAGGCGGCCAGGCGGTAGAGGGCGGTTGCACCCTCTTTGCACGCAGACAAACAACCCACACCGCACGGCAGTTGACGACCCCAAAATGCACCGAGGCACAGAGCAGTGAGACGCACGAAGGCCTCGGCGACGAACGCCTCGACCATCCGCTCATCTCACCACGCTGTGCCTCGGTGGTGGAACCTAGCAGTCGTGCAGATCAGAACCCTGCACCACGCATGATGCGATTACTTGTACTTGACGCTGCACCCATACGGGCGTGTGTCGGCCTCGCTGACGGCCTTGCCCTCTTTGATCTCGCCGAGGGCCTGGATGACGTAGTTCTTCTCACCCTTGGTCTTGGACGAGCTGTTGTTGTCGATGGCCCCGGCGTAGACGACCTTCCCATCCTTGACGATGAACATGTGTGGCGTGGTGCGTGCGCCGTACGCCTTGCCCGCCGTGCCCGCCTCGTCGAGCAGGATCGGGTTTTCGATCTTCCAGTCAGTCTTGGCCTTGGCGTTGACCTCTTTGCCCGCGCCTTGCTTGCCCGGCGCGCCGGAGTTGACGGCGATCCAGAGCACGCCGTTGGCCTTGGCCACGGCCTTGGTGTCGGCCATCACGGTTGTGCCTGCGTACTGCTTGACCACGAAAGGGCACTCGGGGTTGAACCACTCGATGACGACGGTCTTGCCCTTGCTGAAGTCGGCGAAGTTGAGTTCCTTGCCATCGGTGTCGTTGAGGACAAACGTGGGGGCGTCGTCGCCGACCTTGACGCCCTGGCTCTTTTGGGTTTTTCCGTCTTTGCTGCCGTCTTTGGCCCCGTCGGCGTAGGCGGCTGTCGTGGTGCCCAGGAAAGCGGCAGCACCCCCTACGACGGCGGCGCAGAGCGCCGCGACGGTAACGATTTTGACCACACCACTACCAACACACGCCTTGCTCAATAGACACATAGGAAACTCCTTGTAAATGAACCGATGAGAAGAACGCCGAACACATCGGGCTAATGCCCTGAATCCTTAGGCCCCTTGGCAGGTGAAGTGGGGGCGGTGCCTGGGGCGGGCAACGGGAACTCCACCTGATAGCCGATCCTCTTCTGGCCGCTGCCGAGGATCACCACGCCACGCACCGGGCCGGCAGTACCTGTACCGATCTTAAACCGCATCGACAACTTCCCATCAACGCCCTGGGCATCTGTCAGCGCGTCGAGCAACTCAGGGCCGCCGGCAAAGGGTGCGAATTCGATGGCATTGCGACCATCATCTCCCCCACGAAAAGCCACCTCGATCTCCAGCCGGCGCTCTGGACCGGCACCGGACCACCGGTGCGATACCACCCTGTCGCGCTCCGCCGACGAGGCCACCACGGGCAACCCGGACCAGATCTCCTTGATCTCCTTGGCCCGAGCATCCGGACCTGCTACCTGCGTCGCCGGGCTTGGCTTGACGTCTTCTTGCCCCTTGCCCGGCGCGACGACGCCGATCTTGGTCCGCAGCGACGCCTCCCCCGGCACGCACGACTCCTTGCAGACCAGATACTCGACATCGACGCCGATCTCGTGCAGCACAGGCTCACCCGGCGGCCCGGCGGCGACCGTCTTGTCCACCTCCACCGGCACCACCACGACGAACTTCCCCTCCAGCACATAGTCGAGCAGGTCCCCACCACCAACGTGCCGGGTCGGCGGCGGATAGATCGGCGTACCAACCTTCAACCCCGGCGGGAGTTTCCACGTCATGCTCACCGGCGCGCCCGTGGCGTTCTGGCCCGGCCAGTACGTGTGCCACCCGGGCAGCACCGAAAACTCCAGAACCACCCACCCACGCCCCCCCGCAACAATCGGCACCCCCGGCTGCAAGGGCATAAACGCAACCGTCGCCAGTTGCTGGTCACTCTCTTGCCCCCCTGGCTTCTGGCCCCCCGGCGCCACCGCCGGCTCAGGCTGATTGCTCCCCCTTTGCACCCCATCGGGCCTGGGCGCAACTACCGCCGAGGCTGTCGCCAGCATCAGCGCACCGATAACCCCGGGTGCAAGCATCCCACGACTACGAAGGGGCGCAAGGGTTTGTTCACCGCGGGCGGGGAAATTTGCCTCCCACCGTGCAATAACCCTTCCAGGACCTCGTTGACCACTATGAATCAGGGCAGACTGCACTGGGCCAAGGCCGGCCGGTGCGTGGAAAAATCAAATACAAGTGAGGCATTGTCCATGCGCACAACCAGCAAACACCCCCTCCTCTGTCCGGTCCCTTGTTCTCTGTACGCACTGGTCTGCCTGGCCGGGACGACGCTGGGCCAAGGCCCGCCACCCGTCGCCCTTCCTGCCGTGGTTGCCCCGCCTCAGAACCAGATCACCGAGGCCAAGCGGATCTTGGGCAAGGTGCTCTTCTGGGATGAGCAGCTTGGCACCTCCAACGCCATGTCCTGCGGCACATGCCACATGCCCAGCAAGGGTGGCGGCGACGCCCGCCGGGTCCGCACGCCCGGCCTGGACGCGATCCTCAACAACGCCGACGACAAGTTCGGCTCGCCGGGCATCGTCGCCAGCGACAACTTCAACGAGTTTCGCCGGAGCGCGACGTTCAACCTCGCCGCGCAGGTAACGCCCCGCTCGGCCCCGAGTATGGTCGATGCCGCGTTCGCGGGGTTGCTCTTCTGGGATGGCCGAGCGTCTGGCCCCTTCCGCGACCCGGCGACGAACGCCGTGGTCAGCCCCAACGGTGCGGCACTGGAAATCCAGGCCCTCGGGCCGATCCTCAGCGACAGGGAGATGGCCCACGACGCGCGAACGTGGGACCAGGTCGCCAGCAAACTCGCCTCGTCGGCACCGCTGGCCCTGGCCCGCAACATCCCGCCCGATGTCGCCGCGGTCCTTGCTGATGGGAGCAACTACCCGATCCTGTTTGCACGGGCGTTTGGCACCGGCGCGATCACCGGCACGCGGATCGCGCAGGCCTTGGCGACCTACCAGCGCACGCTCATCAGCAACCAGACGCCCTTTGACCTCTGGGCCGCGGGCAACGCGACGGCCCTGACGCCCAACCAGCGGCAGGGGTGGGCGATCTTCAACTCGCCGCAGGCATCGTGCGCTGTGTGCCACGCCGCGCCGACGTTTGCCGGGCCAAACACGAGTTTCCACAATATTGGTCTTCGCCCCGCCGCGGAGGACCTGGGCCGCCAGATCGTCACCGGCAACCCGGCCAACCGCGGGCAGATGAAGACGCCGACGCTGCGGAACACCGGCTTGCGCAGCAGCTGGATGCACACCGGGCAGTTCACCAACCTTAATGACGTGCTCGCGTTTTATGCCCACGCCCCCGGCTCGCCGGTGCAGATCCAGGACAACCTCTCGCCGCCGTTGCAGAACGTCGCCTTCAACCCGCAGCAGGCGGCACAGATGGTCGACTTCCTGACCAACGCGCTGACGGACCCGCGCGTCCGCAACGAAACGTTCCCGTTTGACCGCCCGCAACTCTGGAGCGAGCAGGCAGCGACGCGCCCGACGAGCGTCGGCGGATCGCTGGCCGTGCCTGGTGCGGGCGTGCCAACGATCTTCATCATCGACCCAGCCCTCATCGGCGGCCAGGCGATGCGCATCGGCCTGGCCGATGCGCCCACCGGGGCCGTCGCCGTGCTGCGTGTCAGCACGCTCCCACCCGTCAACGGCCTCATCGCGGCCGAGAAAATCGTCGGCCCGGCGATCAACGACGCCGACGGCGTCCTGACTAGGAAACTCGACTTCACCGCCGGCACCACGCCCAACGCACCCGTCTACGTCCAGTGGATCATCACGACCGCCCAGGGCACCGGACGCTCCGATGCCTTGCGCGTCGTGCCCATCTGCCCATCGGGCGGTTGCCCGAGCACGTGCCCGGCTGACACCGCCGGCCCGGGCCAGTCGGCCACCCCCGACGGGCAGTTGACCGCCGACGACATCATCGTCTTCCTCAACCGCTTCTTCGCTGCCGCCCCACGCGCCGATATCGCCGGGCCTGGGCAGACCTCGGTGCCGGATGCGGAGTTCACGGCTGACGACATCATCCTCTACCTCAACCGATTCTTCAGCGGGTGCTGAGGAAGTGGTGAGCGATGAAGATCCTCACCACGCGGAGCGTGGTGGTACCCAATACCTGCACTCGGGTACCACCACGCTCGGCGTGGTGCCGTGCGCAAACATACACTCCGCCGCCCAATCCCCACCGGCCCACCGGGCCCCCGGCCACGGGCGAGGACCACCCATGTCGACCCCACCAACGACCAACCTACCCGCCCCGCACGCGGCACCACCACTCCCCGCCGAGAAAAAGGGCAACCCCTTCAAGGAGACGCTCAACCTCCCGCAGACCACCTTCGCCATGAAGGCCGACCTGGTCATCAACGAGCCAGCCTCGCTGGCACGCTGGGAGGCCATGAACCTCTACCAAGAGCTCCGCAAGCAGGGCCAGGGCAAGCCCCGCTTCGTCTTCCACGACGGCCCACCCTACGCCAACGGCAGCATCCACCTCGGGCACCTGATGAACAAGTGCCTCAAGGACTTTGTCGTCCGCAGCAAGACCATGATGGGCTTTGACGCCCCCTACGTGCCAGGCTGGGACTGCCACGGCCTGCCCATCGAGCACAAGGTCATGACCGAGTTGTCCGAAAAAAAACAACTCCAGCCCCTCCTCGCCCTGCCCGAAGGGCAGCGCAAGATGTCCATCCGCAACTCCTGCCAGCAGTATGCCAGCAAGTTCGTGGACCTGCACAAGTCGCAGATGGCCCGCCTGCTCACGCTGGCCGACTACCAGCACCCCTACTTGACGATGGCCCCGGCCTTCGAGGGCGCAACGCTCGATGTGCTCGCCGACCTGCTCGAACAGGGGCTGGTCTACCGCGCCCTCAAGCCCGTGCACTGGAGCATCGCCAACGAGACCGCCCTGGCCGAGGCGGAACTGGAATACGAAGACCGGCAGGACACCAGCGTGTACGTCGATTTCGAGGCCCGCGACGCCGGGGCGGTGTATCGCGCCTTCGGCTTGGAGAGCGATGAGCCACGAGCGATGAGCGATGAGCAAGAGGGTGTAGAGGATGAGGGTGATAACGCCGAGGGCGGTCAGTCGGCCAAGCCCATTCCCGGCCAACTCCTCGACCAGCGCCCAACCTTCATGATCTGGACGACAACGCCCTGGACGCTCCCGGCCAATGTCGCCATCGCCGTCAACCCGAAACTGACATACGCCCTCGTCTGGATCGACGGCAATGCCACCGTCATCGCCTCGGCACTCGTCGAAAAGGTCTGCCAACTCGCCCGTGCCGAGGAGGTGGTTGTCCTGGCGCAGACGACCGGGGACAAACTCCTCGGGTTGTTTTACAACCACCCCTTCATCGACGCCAACAAGCACGGCCACAACGCCTTCCTCACCGTACCCGCCGACTACGTAACCACCGAAGACGGCACAGGCCTCGTCCACACCGCCCCAGGCCACGGCACCGAGGACCACCAGACCGGCCTGGCACACAACCTGCCCGTCTACTGCCCCGTCAAGGGCAACGGGCAGTACGACCAGACCACCCCCGATTGGCTGGCCGGCAAAAACATCTGGAAGGCCAACGCCGAGGTCGTCGAACACCTCCGCGCCAGCGGGCACCTCTTCTTTGACCACACCTTCACGCACAGCTACCCGCACGACTGGCGGAGCAAAACGCCCGTCATCTTCCGCTGCACCGAGCAGTGGTTCGTCGGCGTTGACCGCAAAATGAACACGCCGACGAAGACCGACGCGGGCACACTCCGCCGGGGCGCACTCGACGCCGTGGACCCGGCACGCCCAGGCTCGGTCAACTTCATCCCCGAGTGGGGGCGCAACCGCATGCGTGGCATGCTCGAATCGCGCCCCGACTGGTGCATCAGCCGGCAACGCGCCTGGGGATTGCCCATCCCCGCCTTCACCTACACCAACGCAGCCGGCGACGAAGCAACGTTCATGACCGCCGCTAGCACGCGCGCCGTCGCGGGCTATGTCCGCGCGCACGGCTCGGACGCCTGGTTCACACGCACACCCGCCGAGCTGCTCAACGACTACAAACCCGAACTAGACCACGACATCCCCACCGAGCTCAAGAACAACTACCACTCCCTCCTCGGCACGCTCAAAAAAGGACCCGACATCCTCGACGTCTGGTTCGAGAGTGGCAGCTCGTGGAACGCCTGCATGCGCCAGCGCAACCTCGGCTACCCCGCCGACCTCTACCTCGAAGGCTCCGACCAGCACCGCGGGTGGTTCCAACTCTCCCTGCTCACCGCCCTGGGCGCGACGGGTCAGCCCCCGTTCAAGGCCCTGCTCACCCACGGCTTCATGGTCGATAAAGACGGCAAAAAACTCAGCAAAAGCCGGGGCGACACCGTCGAGGGCCTCATGCACAAGCACGGCGCAGACGTCCTGCGATGGTGGGTCAGCAGCCTGGCGTATGACAACGACGTGAAGGTCGATGACGCCTTCTTCGCCACCGCCGGCGAGAGCTACCGCAAGGTCCGCAACACGCTGCGCTTCATGCTCAGCAACCTCTACGACTACACACCGGCCACGCACGCAGCACCACCCCCGGCGACGCTGGACGCGTGGGTGCTCGCCCAACTCGCCGAGTTGTCCAAGAGCGTCGTCGCCGCGTACGACCGGTACGACTTCCGTGCCGTGCATCTGGCGGTCTACGACTTTTGCAACAACACCCTCAGCGCCACCTACTGCGCGGCCATCAAAGACCGCCTCTACTGCGACGCACCATCCTCGCCACGCCGGCGTGCCAGCCAGGGCGTGCTCTATGAGATCACCGGCACGCTGGCGCGCCTGCTCGCGCCGATCCTCTGCCACACGGCCGACGAAACCTACCGCGCCTTGCTCAACGTGCCGGGGACCGACACCAAAACGTGCGTCCACCTGCTGCACTTCGCACACCCCAAGCACATCGACGCCGACCCGGCGTGGGAGCACCTCTTTGCCATCCGCCAGCAGGCCATGACGACCGTCGAGAACGCCAAAAAAACCCTCGGCGTCGACAACCCCCTGGACATGGCCCTGACCCTGCCCAACCCCGAAGGCACGCTCGACAGGTTCGACACCAACGAACTGGCCGACCTTTTTGGCGTCTCCCGCCTGCACACCGACAAGGCCGCAGGGCACGTCGCCGTCGCCGACCTGCGCGACCAGCCGATCTGCCAGCGCAGCCGAAAACGGGATGCGACGGTCAAACAGCGTTCCAACGGCACTACCCTCAGCGACCGCGATGCGCAAGCACTCGGCCTGTCATAAACCCGTTTCCCCAGGGGAGCCTTGGCTTATTCCTACCCCCTCCCCCGAGGGGAGGGGCAGGGGTGGGGTTCGCACACGCAACAATACTAATTAAAGAGGTTCGCGGAGGTCGCGAAGGCTGGCGGTGGGACGCGGAGTACATGCACGGTGTGGCTTGCAGCGCGTTCAACCCAGCAGGGGTTGCTTGTCGTAGTGTTTCAAACCCGAAGGGGTTGCGGGCTGCAGCCACGGGTAAAGGCGGGGCTTCCCCGCCCGAACCCGTGGAGATGTGCGCGATCTCATTCAACCGCCCCGGCAGGGTCGGGGGAGTCCGCCGCCCCTGCCGGGGCGGGGCGCAAGAGGCCACAGATTCCACAGCTTCCACGGGTTGCTTCCACGGGTTGCGCCCACGGGTTGCGCCCACGGGTTGCGCACGCCAGAGCGCGAGCTCCACCCGTGGCTACACCCCGCGGCCCCGCTGGGGCCGAAGTCATCCGCAACTCCAACCCCAAAAACCACTCTGAAAACCTCTGCCCCTCCGTCCTCTGAGTGATTCCCTCCGGGCCCTCAGGGACCTCTGGAGTAAAACGCCCCCGCCGAGACCATCACGGCGTCGCCTTGCTCAAAATCCCGATCGCCGTCGCCGCCATTGAGATCACGGCCTTTATCAGGCTCTCACCGGCGATTAATCCCGAAGCAATCGCAATCGCGTACAACGCGCAGCTCTTCGGCGACGCCTTCTCCCACACCCACCCGATCACCGCCCCGATCAGGAAACTAAACGCGTTGCCGAACGGGATAATCCACGACAGCCCAAGGCCCATCGCGCTGGGGAGGTAACCCTTGACCTTGCTCGGCACCAGACGCTCGGCGATGACCAGGCCAACTCCTATCAGCGCGCCGATGACGATCGCCCAGCGGGCACTCTCGGGGAGCTTGTCCAGGCCGGACGTCAGCAGCCGGGCTACGGCCTCCCACTGGCGCGTGGCCGGGAGGGCGTATGTCTCCAGCACGGCCTTGTTGGGAATCATCAAGAACCACGCCGGGACGATCGCCAGCGTCCCGAAGAACACGCCTGCAAACTGGGCAAGGAACTGTTTACGCGGGTTGGCCCCCAGCAGGTACCCACTCTTGAGGTCTGTGAGCAGGTCCGCTGCGGACGAGGCTGAGTTTGCCGCCACGCCGGCGCTGGCAAGGTTCGGCGCGATCATCCCCGGCTTGATCACCGCGAACATCAACTGCATCACCTTGCCCATCGCCCCGATCGGGGTCGTGTCCGTCTCACCCGTCGCCCGGCACGCGACGAGGCTGAGCACAAAGCTCATCGCGATAGCGATCAGCCCGGCCCACCAGGCTATCTGGAAGGCGTAGTACTGCACGATGATCAGCAGGATCGAGATAGGCACCAGGCCGATGACCATCCACTTCATTGGCACCTCGACCCGGGTGAGCGCATCGCTTGAGGAGCTCTTCTCGCCAAAGCCGCTGAAGGCGCGGACGATGGTCTTCCAGTTCAGGGCCAACGCCGATAGCGAAGCAGCGACCATGAGTGCCGTGCCGCCCCAGAGCGACCAGCGGGTGATGGCCAGAACATTCCCGCCGCCGACGATCTCAAAGTTGGAAACGGTCCCTTTCTCAAAGAAGGAGGCACTCCACTGGGGCGCACCCGCATCGTTGAAGAACCACCCGTTCGGCGTGCCGCCGATCCCTGCGGCGATGTCCCTTTGCACGAGCATGGGGGCGACGAAAAAGTACAGCAGCACCGACCCGGCAAACATGCTCAGGCAGACCCGCATGCGCGTAATGACACCCGCGGCGATCAGCAGCAGGCTGAACTCGCTGGCGTGCCCGCTGGCGGCCTTGCCCGCCCACAGGTTCCGCTCGCACCACTGGTTCCAGGGCAGCACGATCTCGCTCGGCAGGTCGACCCGGAAGAGGTTCGTGCGCATGAAGTTGAAGAACCTGGTGAGAAAGTCGACAGTCCCCAGCCCCGAGTTGAGCACCCCTAGCACAAGGCCGACACCGATACCCGCCAGCAGCGCGTAGGCCTTCCGCAGGGCTTCCTTGCTCTCGCTGTACAGGCTCCGCAACGTCTCGGCCGCGGCCACGCCCGACGGGAAACGCAGCCCCTCGTGGTTGATCATCTGCCGCTTCATTGGCACGGCCAGGAAGACGCCCAGGCACGCCGTGCCAAAGGTGAACGACGCAACGATCCACCACGGGCTTACGGACATGCTCGACACGTCCGCGGCGGTCTTGCCCGCGGGCACCGGCTCGAGCAGCAGCAGCGAGCCGAACATCGTGGCGATGGTCGCGCCGGTGCTGCTGCCCGCAGCCGCGGCGGTGCTCTGCATGCAGTTGTTCTCCAGGATCGACATCTTCGACAGCCCGCCCCCCGTCAGCGCACGCAGGGCGTTCCAGATCACAAAGCTCATCACGCAGCTGGTGATCGCCACGCCGAAGCCCCAACCGATCGTCAGCGTCGTGTAGAGGTTCGACGCGGACATGAGCATCCCGAGCACGCCACCCATGACCACGGCACGCAGCGTCAGCTGCTTCATGCTGTCGCCCTGGTAGACGTGCTTGAACCAGTAGGCGTCCTTCTGCTGGTTCGAGGCGGTCATCGGCAGCGGGGGCAGCCCCGGCGTGCTGAACTGGGCCGAGAAGTCAGACGAGGGGTCGATCCGCTGCGCTGTGCCTTGCTCGGTCCCGCTCATGCGATGGTCTTTCATGGAAGGAGAGTCGGCAGGCGTGCCCAGTGGTGTGCCCAGTGGCGCGCCCGTGGGGGAACCATATCCGCGTGAGCTGGATTATTTTGAGCCTCGCCGGGCGCCCCGGCTTGGGCGGGGGGTCTATCTTCTTTTCATGCGACGTGGTCAAGTAGTCAGGTACAGCGGGCCGGGGTTTACTAAGGCCCAACTTATGGAGTCGGGTGGTATCTCGGCGGGGATATTTGACGCCATCCGCAAGGCCTCACGCGTCAAGGGACCTGGGCATGGCGGGCTGGACTGGTTGTTTCCCACGCCGGATGTCCGAAGGCTCATCGTCCAATGCCGAAAGGGGACGCACACCGAGCGTGGCGGCGAGCAGATCGCCCAGGCGTGGGAGGCACTGCTGGCCGGGCGGACATGACAGTTGTGGCGTGTTTGCAGGCCAAACAAACCCCTGCGCAATATCCGCCTTGTTGCGCCGATGCCCACGGCGGTGCCTAGGAGGCTCTCTGCCGGGCGCTTGCCGGGGAGGGTCCAATGGTCCACCCGACCCCGCCGAGCGGCTCTGGAGCGATGCTGGTGCATCTCCACTTTTGATCACAACGGCGCGGTGTTGCGCGTTCGGGTAGAGGGTGGATTTACAGATGGGGTTTGCATCGGTTGAATCTTGGCGGTACCATCGACAAGTTCGCGGCAGGCCGTCGGCCTACCTCTGGGGTCGTCTGTGGGCGTGTGTGCTTTGGGAATACCCCGCCAAGTGTTCGTGCGTTGTGGGCGTGTGTGGGTGGGGCTGATACGGAAGGGACAGCATGGGACCGATGCCGATTGTTCTGAGAACCTCATCGCTGACGTGCGTGGCGTTGTTGCTGCTGGCCGGCAGTGGCCAAGCCTTGGCGCAAGGGCCTGGCGCAGGCGTGGCGCGCGTGCCGGAGGTCCCGCCGTCGATGACCAACCCACCCGCGCCGCCTCGGCCGGCGGAGGAGCGTGCGCCCGAGGCGAGCAGGACGGGGGAGTTGCAAGGGCCCCGGCGGTTGTTGCCGATTACGAGCTTTGAGGTGCGGTATGCGGAGGCGAGCCGGCAGATACCGAGGCTGCCCGGCGTGCCGGAGTTGCTGGCCGGGGCGGTTGTGAAGCTCGGCAGGCTGCCCGATGGGACGTTTGTGGCGCGTAAAGATGGGGGCGAACCGATCGACTTGCGGGTCGGTGAGTTCGCCTCCCCGACGCCAATCATGTTTGACGGCGGCCCCGAGGCGGACCTCAACGACGGCGGGGCGATCGCGGCGGTAACGACGGCCATCACGGCGGAGCTGCGAAGGCGCGGGGTCGTCGGGGTATTCGTTACCCCGATCGTCGCGGGTGTCGATGCAGCGGGCAGGACCATCGACGGCGAGGTGGACGAGTCGCTGGCCGACGTGCGAAAGCCGGCCGGGCGCACGTCGTTCCGGCTGGAGATCTTTGTCGCGCCCGTCGGCGAGGTGCGGACGCTGGCCATCGGCGACCGCGTGCCGGTGGAGGAACGGCTGAACAACCCGGTGCACGCGATGATTCGCAAGCGGTCGCCGGTGCAGGTGGGGGACACGATCGACCGGAACCTGGTTGACGATTACACGCTGCGGCTCGGCCGGCATCCGAACCGGCGCGTGGACGTGGGGGTCTCGCCCAACTCTGACAAGGGGGACTTGTCGCTGGATTATCTGGTCAGCGAGGCCAAGCCCTGGCAGGTGATTTTGCAGTTGTCTAATACCGGCTCGTACCAGACGAGCCAGTTGCGTCAGCGGATCGGGTTCCAGAACACGCAGCTGACGGGCAATGACGACGTGCTGAGGCTGGACTATCTGACGTCGAACTTTGACTCTGCCAACGCGTTGTTGGGCAGTTACGAGATGCCCTTCCTGGCCGAGCGGCTGCGGCTGCGCGGGTATGGCAGTTACAGCGAGTACTCCGCCAGCGAGGTTGGCTCGTCGCAGGACTTCAACGGGGAGAGTTGGCTCGTCGGCGCGGAGCTGAACTGGAACTTCTACCAGCAGCGGGAGTGGTTCATCGATGCGGTCTTCGGCGCTCGGTACGAGAACATCCGCACGCAGAACAACACGCTGTCAGAGACAGGGCAGTCGGGGTTCTTTATCCCGAGCGTCGGGGTGGTGCTCTCGCGGAACAACGAGAAGTGGAGCACCAACGCGGGGGTCTCGCTGGAGTTCAACGTCGAAGGGTGGGGGGGAGACGGGGACGAGCCAGGAGCTGCTGCCGTTGGGTCGGTTTGCGGCGGACCAGGACTTTCAGATCGTGCGTGGGAATGTTGAGCAGAGTTTCTTTTTAGAGCCGCTCTTGGCGCCGGATTCGTTTGCGGGCAAGGGTTTGGGGCCTGGGCAGGTTTGGCAGCCTGGGATGACGCTGGCGCATGAGATTTATGTTGGTGGGAAGTTTTTCACATCGGTCGACCAGCGGCTGGTGTCGAACTTCCAGGACGTGCAGGGTGGGTTGTTCACGGTGCGTGGGTACCCGGAGAACTTCGTGGCCGGGGACAAGACGGTGTCGCTGACGGGTGAATACCGGCTGCACATCGACCGGCTGCTGGGTGTTGACCCGAACAACTACGGGACGTTTTTGGGCCAGCCCTTCCGTGGCAAGGCGCAGGAGCCGTTTGGGCCGACGGACTGGGGGTTGATCGTGCGTGCGTTCTGCGACTCGGCGGTGGTGTATCAGTCGGACAAGTTGCCGTTTGAGAAGAACAGCACGCTGATGAGCGTGGGCGTGGGCACGGAGGTGCAGCTGTGGCGGAACTTCAACGGAAGGGTCGATTGGGGCTTCCCGGTGCGGGATGAGACGTCCAACGGGAGGACCGTCGAGGCGTGGGATGGGCGGGTGTCGTTTATTGTTACGGTGATTTTCTGAAGGTTGGTCGGTGAAGCCTCGGCGATTTGATGCCGGGGTTTGTGGAAGTGATAGATCGTGGCGGATGCACGGCGGCCACGGGGCCTGGGCTTGAGTTTGCGAAGGATTTCCATGAAAACGATTGCTGCAACGTTTGCTGCTGGTTTGTCGGGTGGTTCTTTGGCTGCCGGCAGGGGCAGGCCGGGGGCGTTGCTGCTGGCATTGCTGGCCGGGACGGTGTGCAGCAGCGCGCTGGGCCAGCAGGCAGCGACGGGGCCGGTGGACCCGCGTGTGGTGGCCGGGTCGGCGGCGTTTGCCCGGCATGGGAACGACTTTACGATCACGACCAGCCGGGTTGCGATCATCAACTATTCGAGTTTCAATGTCGGCGTGCATGACACGGTGCGGTTTGTGCAGCCCGACGCGCAGAGCCGGGTGCTCAACCGGATCACCAACATGATGCCCACGACTATCCAGGGGCGCGTGTCGGCCAACGGGCAGGTGTATTGGATCAACCCGGCGGGTGTAACCTTCACGCCGACGGCGACGATCAATGTTGGGCAGTTTTTCGCGGCGGCGGGGGCGTTGTCGGACAAGGACTTCCTGGCCGGGGTGAACAACTTTACGGGCCTGAAGGGGAAGGTTGAGAACTATGGGAGCATCACGGCCGGGTCTGTGAACCTGGTCGGAGCGGCAGTGGCGAACTATGGGACGATCCACGGCCTGGAGAACGCGGTGGTGCTCGCCGCGGGCGATGAGGTGCTGGTGCAGCAGCGTGCGGGGGGAGGCGAGGGGAACTTGTTGGTGCGCGTGGCAGGCGGGGCGGGGGTTGGTGGTGTGGTGAATAAAGGTGAGGTGGTGGCGCGTAAGCGTGTGGCGTTTGCGTCCGGCGACATTGCGTCGCTGGCCATTGACAGCCGGGGGTTGGTGCGTGCGCCGGTGGTTACGATGGATGCGCCGCGTGGGAACGTGCTTGTGGGCGGGCGTATTGATGCGAGCAACGCGCGCGGGGCAGGCGGGACGGTGCAGATCACGGGGGATCGGATTGCTCTTGACGGGGCGCAGATCGATGCCAGCGGAAGCCACGGGGGGGGTCGGATCAACATCGGTGGCAACGAGCGCGGGGAGCCCGGGCCGCTGGGGAGCAGCCAGAGCGTGTACGTCTCGGGTGGGTCTTCGCTGCGTGCCGACGCGACGGTGTCGGGCGATGGCGGGCGGGTGATCGTTTGGAGTGAGGTGGCGACGAACTTCCAAGGCTCGGCCAGCGCGAGTGGTGCGGGGGCGAGCGGGTCGGGTGGGTTGATCGAGACGAGTTCGCGTGGGTCGCTGAGCGTGGCCAGTGAGGGGATCACGGCGGCGGCGAGCGGGACGGGGCAGGCTGGGCTTTGGTTGCTGGACCCGTCGGACATAACGATCCAGGCGGGCGGGGCGACGGCCGGGCCGCCGGTGGATTTGTTTAATCCGGTTGGGGCTTCGGGCGTTGTTACGACGACGGACATTCTCAATGCGTTGGCGACGACGAACGTAGAGATCTCGACGGCGGCGGGGACGGGTGGAACAGGGAGGATCACGGTGGCGGGGAGCACGAACCTGGTTTATGCCGGGGCCGCGGCACGGACGCTGACGCTGACGGCCAATTCGTCGATCACGATGAACGCCGGGGCGGTGCTCTCGAGCAGCAACGGCGCGCTGAGCGTGGTGCTCAATGCCGGGGGGGTGGTGGATGTCAACGGTGCGGTTACGACCAACGGCGGGGCGTTCACGGTCGCTAGCACGGCGACGGGGTTTTTCCTTGGCACGACCGGGAGTGTGAACACCTCGCTTGCGGGTGGTGATGGAGGGGTGATCTCGATCCGCCCGACGGGCGCGGTGGTTGTGAGTGGGCCGATCAGCACGAACGGGAATATTTCTGGTGCCGGGCTTGCGACGGCCGAGTCGGCCTTGCCGATTGTGCAGATTTCGGGGACGGAATTGACGGTTAACAGCACCGGGAGCATTGTGGGCGCGACGGGTGCGCGTGGTGGTTCGATCTCGGCGGTGATCGGCGGTGGCAACATCACGCTGGCCGGGCCGGTTACGACGACGACGGTGGGGCCGCAGGGTTCGTTCGTGCGGCTGTCAGCCGGGGGCGTGGTGAGCCAGAGTGGCGCGGGCGTGATCACCGGCGGTGCGCTGGCGGTGCGTGCCGGTGGGCAGATCACTCTTGATCTTGCGAACCAGTTGCGGGCCAACACGGATGCGACGGCGACGTTTGGCGCGGCGTCGATGACGAGCACGCTGGGTGGGATCACCTTCCGCAACGGCTTTGGGATCAACATCACCCCGATCGGGGCGTTGGCGTTTGTGGGGGATGCGGGCACGGGCGTTGCGCAGACGGCGGGGCTGACGGCAACGTCGGCGGGGTCGAACATTGTCCTTACCTCGACGGGCGGGGGGATTCAGTTGGTGGGTGCGGCGGTTGCCGCACCTGTTACGACGGGGACGGGGACGGTAACACTCAATGCGCTGGGCACCTCTGGCATCGCCTTTGAGCAGAACGCCAACGCGCCGATCACGACGACGAACCTCACGCTGGGGTATGTCCCCGGCGGCAGCGGCGCTGCGCTGCTGGACCGTGCAAACAACAATATCGGCCGGCTGGATGCGAACCTGACGGGCGGGGGCACCAACGCGTTTATCCGCTTGCGGAACGACGCGAGCCTGGTGGTGGGCGACGTGGTGCTGCCGTCGCCTGCGCACAGCGCTGGCAGCGATGTGGCGGGTAACTTTTTGTCGCTGCGGTCGAACGGGAGCGTAACGCAGGGGGCGGGTACGAGCATCGTCGGGCGTGGTTTGGCGCTGCTTGGGTCGGGCGACTATGTGCTGGCGAACACTGGCAACAACGTGAGTGTGCTGGCCACGAGCGGGCCGGGGAATGTCAGTTACCGCGACGCGGCGGGGGGGCTTGAGATCGGGTCGATCGACGCGACGACGCCGTTGAGCTTTGGCACGCGGGGGAACGTTGTGGGAGTGAGCGTGGGGGCTGCGCCCGACGGGACGGTGGGCAACGGGGGCCGCTTTGACCTGCGTGTGGACGGCGGGGTGATCTCGCAGACCAGCGCGGGGAGGGTTTTGGTCGACACCTTGAGTGTAACGAGCGTTGGGGCGGTGAACCTGCTGGCGAGCGCGACGAACAACGCCGACGCGGTGGAGGGGTTGGTAACGGGGACGAACTCGCGGTTCCGCTTCCGGGACGTTGACGGCGTGGCGGTTGGTGCGGCCGGGGGGCTGACGGGTATCACGACCAACGACAGCGATGTGGACCTGATCACTGGGGGCACGCTGGTGATCGGCGAGGCGATCAACGCCGACGGCACGCCGGGGGGTGCGCTGGGTGGTGTGTCGCTGACGAGCGAGAACGGTGCGACGCAGACGGCGGGCATCACCGCCAGCCGGCTGCTGCTGACGGGTAGTGGGAACTTTGCGCTCGATGGTGTGAACAACAGCGTGGTGATCTTGAACGCATCGGTGCTGTCGGGCGCGTCGGGGACGTCGATCCGTTTGCGGAGCGACACGGCGTTGACGACGGTGGAGGCGGTCGGCAACGCCGTGGGTGAGGGCCGGCCGGGGCTGCTGGCGCTCACGAGCAACAACAGCGTTGTGCAGGCCGTGGGGACGACGACGGACGTGCAGAACATCGTGCTGCGTGGGAACGGTAGTTACACGCTGCGCGCCGGGCCGGTCTTTACGACGGTGCCGACGGGGACAACGACGCTGGCGGCGAACCTGGGTGGTGCGACGAGTTTCATCAACATCACCAATATCGGCGCGTTGGTGGTGGGGACGGTCGATGGGACCGGCGGGATCACGCTGCCGACGGCGGGTGTGAATATTGTGCGGTTTGCCAACGCGACGGGGACGCAGGTAACGCCCTCGACGGTTACGCAGGGTGCGGGGGCCGGTGAGAGGATCACGGCGGGCGGGTTGATCGTGGCCGGGAGCGGGAGCGTTACGCTGGGCAACGCGCTCAACAACGTCGGCGTGCTGGCCGGTGCGATGGACACGGGCACGTCGGTTTATTTGGCCAACACCGGGGCGTTGTCCATCGGCGTGGTGGCCAACGACACGGGGCTGCCTGTGGTGCAGCGGGTTTCGGCGACGGGCTTTACGGGCACGACGCTGACGGTTGTGAACGTTGGGAGTCTGGGCTTTAACCAGCCGACGAACCTTGGGGCGACGGGTGGGACGCTGCGGTTCACGGCGGGGGCTGTTACGCAGGGGGCCGGTGGTGCGATCACGGCCAACGCGCTGGGCGGGGTCTCGACGGCGGGCATCGTGCTCGATGGGGCCAACGACGTGAACACTGTTGCGCTGACGACGCTGCCGGGGACGGGGGACATTACGTTCAACGGCAACAGCGGGTACACAGTCGGCACGGTCTCGGGCGTGGCCGGGTGGAACGGCGGGGTGAACCTTGTCGGCGTGCGTGCAACGCGCGGTGCCGGGGCGACGCCCGGGGATGGGGCGGTCGTTACGCTCTCTGGCAACGGGCTGATCGGGCAGTCGGCGGATGTTGCGGGCGTGGCAACGGGGAATGTGGAGGGGGATGTTGTGCGCCTCACCGGCAGCGGGTCGGCAAACCTTGGCACGTCGCTGTTCAACGACGCCGACGCGCTGGAGGGTGCGTTGACGACGGCGGGTTCGGCGCTGGTGTATGCCGACAGGAACAACCTGCGCATCGGGCACACCGGTGGGCTGGCGGGTGTGTCGACGAACAACGGGAACATCACGATCCGCACGGGTGTGTTTGATACGCCCAGGACCAACCCGCCGGTGGTGGTCGGGGCGTTGACGGTGGGCGAGGAAGTCTCGGCGGGGACGGGGCTGGTGGTCATCGACAGCACCGGCGGGGCGACGCAGACGGGCACGGGGCGGATCCTTGCCGGTGGGTTGAGCCTGCTGGGACAGGGTGCGTTCATCCTCGACACGCTGAACAACGATGTGGACACGCTGGCGGGGCTGGTTACGGGCGCGACCTCTGGCCTGGCGTTCCAGGACGACGACGGGTTTGATATCGGCACGGTGGGGACAACGCTGGGCGTGAACGTTGGCACCGCGGCGGGCAACGCGCTGGTGCTGCGGTCGTCGGGCCTGGTTACGCAGAGCCAGGGGCTTGTAACCGGCGGGCTTGGGCTGCGGGGTGTGGGGCCGACGTATGTGCTCACCAACTCGGGCAACAGCTTTGCGGTGCTGGCCGCGAGCACGAGCGGGGCGGGTGGGATCACCGCGCGGACGGGCGTGGCGGCGCAGATCGGGACGGTTACTTCGCCGGATGCGAGCACGATCAGCGGGGTGAACACGGGGGCGACGACGGGCGTGGTGGCCTTGCAGAGCACGGCGGCGTTCACGCAGGCGGCCGGTGCGTCGGGTGTGATCACGACGGACCAGCTGGTGCTCATGGGTGCCGGGCCATTTACGCTGACGAACACGGGCAACGACATCAACCGCTTGGCGGCCGGGCCGTCGAACAGTGCGGACACGCCCGCGGGGGATCGGCTGACGAGCGGGCCGACGTTGATCTCGTTCGTCAACGCCAACGGGTTTGCGGTTGACACGATCGACCCTGCGGGTGCGAACATCGGTGTGGTGTCGGGGCTGAACACTGCGGGGGGCATTGGCCTGTCCGCCTCCAACGGGGACCCGATCACACTTCGGCAGAACGTCGTGAGCACCGGCGGCGGTGCGGTGGTCTTCTCCAACGCGGTGCTGCTCGATGCGCCGGCACCCGCGCGGACCGTTACGGTCAACGGCGGCAACGGGATCGTGCGGTTCTATGGGCCGATCGATGGGGCGGTTGGGACGACGAACCAGCAGCGCCTGGTGGTGCGCTCGGCCGCGGTGCCGAGTGTTGATTTGCCGCCGATTGGGCTGTCGGGGAACATTGGCAGCACGCGTGCGTTGCTGTCGGCGGACATTGGCGGGAACCTCGGGTCGGTCCCGGCGTCGTCGACGGTGGTCTTTGCGAGCAACTGGTTGCAGGCCACGGGGCCGAACCAGCACCGCATCTCGGTTACGCCCGGCAGCGGCCCGTTTGTGGTTACGGCACAGGAGAGCGTGCGGTTTGGGGACCAGCAGAAGGTGCTGAGTTTCGGGAACATGACGATCAACAGCACGGGCGCCAACGGGACCGCCAACGGCGGGGACACGGGCGCAAACCGGGGCGTGGCGCGGTTTGGTGATGTGTCGGCGGTGGGGGACTTGACGGTCAACGCCGACCGCATCGAGTTTGTGCTGCGCCCGATCGCGGGTGCGGGTTCGCCGTCGCGGCCGTTCGGGCCGAACTTTGTTGGGAGCGTGCGTGAGCAGTTTGCCGAGAACGGCGTCGGGCCGGACGGTGGCTTCCACCCGGCCAGCGACACCAACGGGGCGGACGTTGTGGTCAACACGCTGAACATGTCGGTGGAGCCGACGTTGTACCTCTTCGGGCTGGCGGTCTCGCGTGGTGCGGCCAGCGTGGCCGGTGTTGTAACCAACTCGCTCTTTAGTGTCTCCAACCCGGGGGGCACGAGCGTGCCCGGGTATGGCGGGGCGTTTGACCTGCGGATTCGGCCCAACCCGGTTACGCTGGCGGCAAACTTTTTGCCGTCGAGCGGCCCGCTGCCGGCGAGCATGCCGGGGTTGGATTTGATCGCAACGGGCACGCAGGGTGCAGTTGAGATACGCAACCCGATTTTGGTGCCCAACTTGCCGGAGGTTGATGCGGGTGTTCGGTTGGACCAAGCCAACCGCGAGTTCCTGTCGCGGTTGCAGGTGCGTCTGCTGACTGATGATGATCCTGCCGCAGCGTTGGACCGGCTGGTGGGCATCTCGTTCTATAACAACGCGACGGGTCGCACGGCCGAGCCATCGCGCGATGGGCCAGCGTTTGTCCAGCGGCTGCGCGAGGACCACGGCGTGAGCGTCGGGCGTATGAACAACACGGCGACGACGCAGGTTCGGCTGGCGTACGAGAACCTGTTTGGCCTGCAGCCTGATGGGACATCCTCGTCGGCTCGGCTGCGGGATCAGTTTGCCCGGTCGTACGCGGCTTGGGCGCAGGCCGTGCAGGGTGAGGCGGGCACGCCGAGGGAGTGGGGGGCGTTTATCAAGGATGAAGGTGGGGATGCGTACCAGAGCCTGCTGCGGGTGCGTGAGTTCTTTGCGAGCATCGAGACGCTCGGATTGTCTAGAGGTGAGAACGCGATCCCGCGGGATGTTCTCATCGAGGAGGTGCGCCCCGGCGCGGTGCCGCCGGCGGAGTTCCGCGCGTTGATTTTGGGCACGGCCAGCGCGGTGCCGGCGTCGTTGCAGTCGGGGGCTGGGGCTGGGGCGGGGTCTGGTGCGGGTGTTGGGGCCGGGGCGGGTGCTGCTGTGCCTGCGGCTGATCGTCAGCAGGCGTTGGCGATCGAGCAGCGTTTCAACGAGTTGTTCCTGCTTCAGGTGCCGGTGGTAGATGGCAAGGGCGTGCCGGTTGCTGGGGGCGCGACGCAGGCGCGGTTCAACGCGATGAAGGGGAGCTTTGGGAGCGCGTTGGGCGGATATGCGGCGGCGCGGGGTGGTGCCGGGGACGCGGCGTCGTTCGATGCTTATCTGCGTGCCAGCGACCCGGTCGCGGCGGGGTACCTGGCGGAGGTGCGTGGGTTCCTGGCCGACCTGAAGCGTTTGGGGATGACACCCGCGGCGTTGCAGGAATCGCAGGGCAAGACGCTGGAGATGGTGCGGCCGAACAACATCTCGCCGGAGGCGTTTGCGCAGTTGGTTATGGGCGTGGGGTTCTGATTCGGATCGTCGCTGTAAGTTGGGCGTGCGAAGTGGATAACCGCGCCCCTGCCCCTCTGTGCCAGAACGTTCTGGGAGTGGCCTTCATACAAAGTTCTTCCAGTATTTCTCGGTGCGTCTCTGCCTTGGTGGTGGAATCTGTTTGCTGTGCAGGTTGGAAGCCTGTACTAACGGGAACCCCACCCCTGCCCCTCCCCTCGGGGGAGGGGTTCAAGAAAAGGAACTAGTGTGATCTGTGTGAGGGCCGGTGCCTTTAGCTCTTTGCCGGCGGGTTGGCCTTGAGCCACTGGCGCAGGGCGCGGACTTCGTCGAGGGTCAGGTGGTGGGGGTTGCGCTCGGCAAAGCCAGCCGGGCCTGCGGCGTCTATGAGGGCGGGGAGTTTGTCCTGTTTGATCTTCAGTTCGTGCGCGGCCTCGGCGGGTGTGTAGGTTCGCACGGCGGCCTTGGGCTTTTCGGGGGTGCTCTCTTTGAGGGTGATGGTGCGGTTGAGCAGGAGCGCGCCGGGGCGTGAGTCGGGGTCGATGGTGAAGTAGCCCAGACGCTCGAACTGGAACGCCTGGCCGATGGGGGCGTCGGCGAGGATCGGGTCGAGTTTGCAGCCGGTGCAGACCTTGATGGAATCGGGCGTGAGGTCATCGGCCCAGTTGCCGGTGCGTTCGCCCGGGGCCTCGGCGTTGAAGAGTCGGTCGAAGAGGCGGACGTGGCCGGTGATGGTGTGGTGGGCGCTGATCCAGTGGAGTGTGCCCTTGACCTTTTTGTTTGTGAGCGCGTCGGCGCCCGGGGGGGCGTTGCCGCCACGTGTGGCGGGGTCGTAGGTGCAGCGGACGAGCTTGACCTTCCCGTCGGGGCCTGTCTCGAAGCCTGTGCAGGTGATGAAGTAGGCCCAGCGGAGGCGGACCTGTGCGCCGGGGGCGAGGCGGTGGAACCCTTTGCTCGGCTCGGGCATGAAGTCTTCGCGTTCGACGAAGAGCTCGCCGGTGAACGGGAGTGTGCGCTTGCCGCTGGAGGGGTCCTCGGGGTTGATGACAAACTCGACATCTTCGACGCGCCCGGCGGGCCAGTTGTCGATGACAACGCGGAGCGGGTCAAGGACGCACATGGCGCGCGGGGCGGACTTGTTGAGCACAGTGCGTGTGGCGTTCTCGAAGCGTGCGATGTCGATGACGCTGTCGAACTTGGTTACGCCGACGTCTTCGCAGAGCAGGTGGATGGCCTCCGGCGGGACGCCGCGCCTGCGGATGCCGCAGAGGGTGGGCATGCGTGGGTCGTCCCACCCGGCGACGGCGCCGGTCTGGACCATCTTCAGGAGGTTGCGTTTACTCAGGACGGTGTAGGTGAGTTGGAGTTTGGCGAACTCGACCTGCCGGCTATGCCAGATCGTTGTGCCCCAGGGGCCTGAGCCGTCGGGTGTTCGGCCTTCGTTGATGGCGTCGATGAACCAGTCGTAGAGCGGGCGGTGGTTCTCGAACTCGAGGGTGCAGATGGAGTGTGTGATTTGTTCGAGGCTGTCCTCGATGCCGTGGGCCCAGTCGTACATGGGGTAGATGCACCATTTGTCGGCGGTGCTGTGGTGGTGTGCGTGCAGAACGCGGTACATGACCGGGTCGCGGAGGTTGAAGTTGGGGCTGGCCAGGTCGATGCGTGCGCGGAGGGTGAGGCTCCCGTCGGGGTGCTTGCCGGCCTTCATCTCGCGGAAGAGGCGCATGCTCTCTTCGGGCGGGCGGTCGCGGTAGGGGCTGGTGGCGGGCACGGCGGGGGTGCCCCGGCGTGCGGCGACCTCCTCGGCGGTGAGCTGGCAGGCGTAGGCCTTGCCCTTCTTGATGAGCTCCTTGGCGAACTCTTCCATCTGCTCGAAGTAGGAGCTGGCCAGGAAGAGGCCCCCGGCGTGGGGGCCGTGCGCGAAGCCACCGCCGAGGGGTTCTGTCAGCCAGGAGACGTCGGCCTTGATGCCGTCGACGTAGCGCTGCTCTTCTTTGCTCGGGTTGGTGTCATCGAAGCGGAGGTTGAAGCGGCCGTGGTATTTTTTGGCCAGGGAGTAGTTGAGGCAGATGGACTTGGCGTGCCCGATGTGCAGGTAGCCGTTGGGCTCGGGTGGGAAGCGCGTGTGGACGCCGCGTGGGGTGCCCAGGCCGGTTGTGCCGGTGAGGCCCCATCGTGCGTGTGCGATGTCCTGCTCGATGATCTGCTCGATGAAGTTGAGGGGGCGTGCGGCTGGACCGGGGGTGTCGCTTGCGGGGTGTTCGTGCGGAGGCTCGGCCATGGGTTGGGATGGTAGATAGAAGGCGGGGGGCT
>VYKU01000095.1_pt1 | contig 30601 bp, 24 predicted proteins | sample 5114491 | NCBI WGS metagenome assembly VYKU01 (sample SAMN12291796, study PRJNA351875) | freshwater metagenome | isolation source: freshwater lake | place: USA: Michigan, Gull Lake | collected 2011-07-05 | reverse complement strand
TGGCTTTGTACGACGGGGCGGGGAACCTGATTGCGACGGACGATACGGACGGGAGTTGGCCGTCGGGTTTGGCGGCGGGGCTGTCGTTTGGTTCGACGGGGTGGCGGCTTAACTATGATCCGGATAGCCCGCTTGAGGGGCAGGATGGGAACCTTGGGGTTGGGGAGTATTGGCTGGCGTTGCTGGCAGGCTCGGCATCGGAAGCGACGGCGGGTGCGTCTGGGTGGAGCGCGTCGACGACGGGGGCGTATCAACTCGGCTTTTTTTCGGCGGGGACATATTTCATCGAACTGAGTTTTTCGATCGGGAACACCACGCCGCTGCCACCGCCGAGCAACGATGATTGTGCCAACGCGTTGACGATCGGGGAGAACCCCTCCAGCGGTGAGCCGGTGTGGACGGGGAAGAATGCCGGGGCGACCAACGACGGCTTGTTCCCTTGCGAACCGACGTTGCCGGAGCGGTACATGCCCAGGACGATCTGGTTCAACTACATCCCGACGCAGACGGGGTTTGCGGAGGTGATCGCGCAGAATGCGAATGTGATCGAGCGGGGGGAGGCCGTGAGCGCGGCCAACCCGATACTGACGCGATATCAACCGGGGGGGTGTGGGACCAACCCGTTGCAGTGTGCCGGGGCTTTTGAGCTGACCGGCGTTGGTTTATATACGCGGATGTTTATCCCGACGGTGGCGGGCGAGCCTGTGCTGCTAGCGTTGGCGAGCAGGAATGGTCAGGTCCATACGATGAAGCTGGACGTGAACCTGCTGTCGCCGTGCGAGCTGACGATCCCTGCTGGGGCGATAGCCGAGAGTGAGGGGGCGTGTGAGGACGACTCCAACGGCGGGTGCAGCTCTTTCCCGCCGGCGTACGACACGATCGCGTTGGGGCAGAGCGTGCAGGGGAAGTTGTTCAACGGCACCCAGCTGCGCGACACGGACTGGTTTGAGTTTACGGTGCCGGCGCTGACTGAAGTAACGGTGAGCTTTGCGGCACAGTACCCTTCGAGGGTTAACCTGTACAGGCAGCTGGATGAGCAGGATGATTGTTCCAACCAGAGTGTGTTCAGTATCCGGAACCCGAGGTTCGCGGATGTGTGCGGGACCAAGACCGGCACGGTTGTGCTTGAGGCGGGGACGTACCGGGCGGTGATTGCCAACTTCTACTTCGATGGGATCGGTTGCGGTGCTGGGTACGAGCAGTATTGGCTGAGCCTATCCGGGCAGGCGGTGCAGCCACCGCCACCAGTGGTGGTTGCGTGCGGTCGGTCTGACATTGCCGGGCCTGGGCAGTCCCTCGGCTTCGACGGGGAGCTCACGGCCGACGACATCATTGTTTATCTGAATGCGTTCTTTGCCGGCGACCCCATCGCGGACGTTGCCGGGCCTGGGCAGTCCCCCAATCCCGACAGGCAGTTTACTGCCGACGACATCATCGTGTTCTTGAACCGTTTCTTTGCGGGGTGCTAGGTGAGGTGGGGGTTAGGTGCTAGGTGTTAGGTGTTAGGTGTTAGGTGTTAGGTATTAGAGAAAAGAGCTTGGATAGGCGGGCTGGAAGCCCGCTCCACCGCTGGAAGCCCGCGATACTGGGTTTGGAATAGTTGCTTAGTGCTTGAAGCGTCGTGTGCCTGTGAGCAGGCAGGTTACGTTGTGCTTGTTGCAGAGGGCGAGTGTTTCGTCGTCACGTTTGCTGCCGCCTGGGTGGACGATGACCTTGACGCCGGCGTCGATGAGGAGTGCGGGCCCGTCGGGGAAGGGGAAGAAGGCGTCGGAGGTGGCGATGGCGTTGCCCGTGGCCAAGAGGTCGGGGGAGAACTGTCGTGCTTTTTCGATGGCGAGCCGGCAGGCGGATACGCGGTCGACTTGGCCGAGGCCTGCGCCGAGGAGGCGGGTGCAGAGGGCGTTGGTGCTGTTGGTGCCCTCGATGCAGCCGAGGGCGACGGCGTTGCTGGCCATGGAGGCGACGGCGCATTCGAGGATCGCCGCGGCGTGGAGGGTGTCAGCGTTTGGTGCGGGTCCCGCGGCGTGCTTCCAGGTGGATGGTTGTGGTGGGAGCACGTCGCGCTCTTGCAGGAGGAGGCCGCCGGGGATGGTGCGGAGGGCCAGGCGGTCGGCGGTGGTGCTTGTGATGGCGGGGACGGCGAGTATGCGGATGTTGGCGCTCTTGGCCTTGAGGATGGCCAGGGCCTCGTCGGTGTAGGCGGGTGCGATGATGACTTCGAGGAACGTGCCGGGGGTGGCGAGGCGCTCGGCGGCGGTTGCGTCGATGGTGGTGGTGCAGGCGAGGATGCCGCCGAAGGAGGCGGTCGGGTCGCCGGCGATGGCGCGGTCGATGGCGAGGGCGGCGGAGGGCGCGACGGCGATGCCGCAGGGGTTGGCGTGCTTGATGATCGCGGCGGCGCAGCGGTGCTCTTGCAGGAGGCCGGCGTGTTGGAGGCGTTGGACGCAGTCGAGTGCACCGGCGGCGTCGGCGAGGTTGTTGTAACTGAGTTCCTTGCCGTGCAGTTGTGTGGTGCTGGCGGCGCCCGGGATGACCGTTGCACCGGCATATGCGGGGGTGCGGTAAACGGCGGCGGCCTGGTGGGGGTTCTCGCCGTAGCGGAGCCTTTGTGCCAGTTCGTAGGTGCGGGTGAGGGTTTGGGGGAAGTTATTGTCTGTTGTTTGGCGTGTAGCGTGCGTGGCTGGGGGGGTGTTTGCGGGTATGAATAGATACTCGGCGATTGCGGCGTCGTAGCGTGCGGTGGTGGCGAAGGCCTCTTGGGCGAGTTTGGCGCGCAGGGCGGGCGTGGTGCAACCGCCGGTGGTTTGCAGTTCGGCGATGAGTGTCGCGTACTGCTCGGGAGCGGTGACGACGGCGACATACGCGTGGTTCTTGGCGCCCGAGCGGAGCATGCTCGGGCCGCCGATGTCGATCTGCTCGATGGCTTCGTCGCGTGTGGTGCCTGGCTTGGCGATGGTCTGCGCGAAGGGGTAGAGGTTGATGCAGACAAGGTCGATCGGCTCGATGTTGTGCGCACGCAGCGCGGCGGCGTGGGCGGGGTTGTCGCGCACGGCGAGCAGGCCCGCGTGCACGGCGGGGTGGAGGGTTTTGACGCGCCCGTCCATCATCTCGGGCAGGCCGGTGATGCTCTCGATGGAGGTGTTGGGGATGCCCGCGGCATCGAGGGCGCGGGCGGTGCCGCCGGTGCTGATGAGCATGACGCCCAGGGCGTGCAAGGCGCGTGCGAGGTCGACGACGCCGGCTTTGTCGCTGACGCTGAAGAGTGCACGGCGGATGCGGACAAGCCCTGGAGTAACGGGGGAGGATTGGCCGAGCATGGGGCGATCTGGGGAGGGGTTGTCTGTGGGCGGCGTTGTTTGGGGTTTAGCGTGCGATGAACTTGCTGATCTCGCCACGGTTGCTGACGGCGAAGATGTCGCCGTTGACTTTGGCGGAGGCTTTGAGTTGCGCGACGTTGCTGAGGGTTACGGTCGCGTCGGCGTAGCCGTCTTTGAGCTGGACGTTGGCGGCCTGGCCCGTGGCGGGGTCGAAGGTGAGGACGCGTCCATCGCGGATGCCGACGGCGTCGCCGGTGATCTCGGGGGTGAGCCAGAGGCGTTTTCCGGTGGCGGCATCGACGCCCAGGAGGCCGCGGCCGGGGGCCTGGATGATGATGATGGAGGGGGGAGTGCCAGTGGCACCTGGTGCGAAGAAGGCGGGGCGTGTGAGTTTGACATCGGTGGCCAGGCGCCAGCGTTGTTTGGCGGTTTGGGTGTCGATGGCGTAGAGGGACTGGTCGAGGGAGGGGATGTAGTACGCGCCGTCGCCGGCGTCGCCTGTGCTGCCCGGGCCGGCGAACATGCGTGTGCTGCCGCGGAGGGAGCCGATGCCCGGGTCGATGATGGTGACGTTGCCATCGTCGGTGGGGAAGGCGACGGAGTCGGCTGAGCCGAGGATGGGGTCGATGGTGCTCGGGCCGGTCATGGTGAAGGCCCACCCGGCCTGGCCATTGCGGAGGAGGTGCCCGAAGGCGACGCGAGAGACGGTGCCCATGACGAGCACGTCGGCGAGTTTGGCCGGTCCACTGGCGGCGATGCGGGCGAAGTTTTGGCGGTTGAGCAGTGTGCCGTTCTCGGCGTCGTAACTGGTGGCGGCAGCGGCGGTGATGGCGAGCAGGCGTGGGCCTTGGCGCAGGACGCCGAGGTAGGTGTCGGTGGGGTCGCCGAGGGAGGCGGCCCAGCGGAGTTCGCCCGAGGAGGTGCGCAGGACGGTCAGTGAGCCGAGGGTGTCTTGAACGGCGACGATATCGCCGAGGGGGTAGACGGCTTTGAGTTTGCCGCCGTGGATTCGGTCGAAGGATGCGAAGCCGGACCATGCGAGGCGGTAGCCGAGGGTGTCGTAGACCTCGCGGTCGATGGCCTCGGAGCCGAGCAGGGGGGCGGCGGCCTGGGCGGCGAGGGCCTTTTCGGCCTTGGAGGGGCCGCAGCCCGGGAGGGTCAGCGAGAGGATCGAGAGGCCGGCGGCCAGTGCGAGCAGGGTGCGGGCAGTCGCGCGGGTATACATGCAAAGCTCCAAGAACCGTTGGGATCGGACCGTTGCTCGCGGGGGTGGCCGGCGAGGGGTGGGAGTTTAGCAGAGCGGAGTGGGGTGGGTTTGTGCGGGTTCACAAGAGGTTCGCCGGGGTATGGAAGAGGTTCGCGGAGGGGGCGGAGGAGAGCGGAGGGACGCGGAGAAGAGAGGGGGAGTGCAGATAGAAAAAACCCCGCGCAGGTGCGCGGGGTTGGGTGGATTTCTGTCTTTGTATTGCTATTGCCTATTGCCCATTGCCCATTGCCCACTGCCTTTCAGTGCTGCATCAGCAGCTCTTCCAGCGTCGGTGCTTTTCCTTCGACGCTGGCGGCGAGTGCGGCCTCGGCGGCTTCTTTGAGCTTTTTGTTGCCCAGGAAGTTGGCCTCGAGCTCGACGCGGATTTTTTCCATCGCCTTGTTCTGAATCTGGCGGACGCGCTCTTTGGTCACGCCGATGATCTGGCCGACTTGTTCGAGGGTCATTGGCTTGTCGAGCTCGCCGGTCTCGAGGCCGAAGCGGTGCTCGATGACGGTGCGCTCGACGTCCGTCAGGTCGGCGCGGTTGTCGATGACGATGCGCTTGACCTCGTCGGCGGCGTCCTTCTCGAAGGTGGCCCGCTTGGTCTCTAGGAAGTTGCTCTTTTCGAGCTTGGGGTCAAAGTCCGTCGGGAAGCGCTGGCGGTACTTGCTGAGCTTCATCCCCTGCCGGCTGAAGGCCTTGAGGATCGCCCGGCAGGCGTAGGTGCTGAACTTGTACCCGCGCCCGGCGTCGAACTTGTCAACGGCGCGGAGCAGGGCCATGTTCCCCTCGCTGACGAGGTCGGCAAAGTCCACCTCGCTCATGCGCGTGCGCTTGGCCATTGCCAGCACAAGGGCCAGGTTGGTGTTGGCGATCTGCTCGCGGATGAGGTCCCCCTTGCGGTACCAGTGCAGCACGTCGTCGGCCTGCTCGGGTGTGGGCAGGCGCGAGGGGGTGGACCAGACCTCCTGCTGGATTTTCCAGATGCGGTAACGCGAGTAGTTGAACTGGTGGAAGAGGACCTTTTCCTGCGCGCCGGTGAGGATGACTTGCTGCGCGGTTTTGACCGTGCGCGTGCGGCCGGAGAGGTCGTCCATCACCGGGTGGTACCAGGTGGTGTCGGGCTTGGGGATGTCGGGGGCGTCCTGATAGATTTTGCGGTCGGCGTCGTCCTCGTAAAACGCCGGGCTGTCGATGAAGTCCTGCTCGCCGGCCATGACGACGGCGAGGAGTTCCTCGTCGGCCTTGGAGAGCTTACGGCGGACCTTCTTGAGGGTCGTCGCTTCGGGCGCGGCAGGCTCGACCTTCTTGGGGTTCTTGCCCACGCCCTTGCGCTTGCCCGCTCCCTTGCCGATCGGCGCGGGGGCGGGCGTGGTACAGCTGGCGTCGGTCATGTCCACGCGGTTGCGGCGGCGCTCTTGCTCAAGCGGGCTGGGGGTTGAAGAAGTCATTGTCGGACGCACCATCATCATGCTCGAAACCATTGGGAATCCTCCACGCGGGCCCAGCGGCCGGCGAAAGGCGAGATCAATCACTCGCAGATACAAACACATGGACTAACACATTGACACACACAAAATCAATTGCTCACGACGCTCTAGACTGCTCGAAAGACTCGAAACGGAATCGGGCGGGGGTGGATTCGTTGCCCGATAAAGACTCTGCTCTGCCCCGCACGGGGCGAGGTTTCTCATTTGACTCTGCTACCAAGACGCCCAAACTCCGCTGCAAACCTTCACAAATACACCTGCCAATACGCTCGTTTCTGCCCCGTTGTGCGGGCACAGGCCCCGGCAAACCTCCTCGATCTTGCGCCCGACTGCCCCCAACTGTCCAAGGGGCCATAGGGAGTGTCGCAGAAACAAACCAAAGGTTCAAGGCCGGGGCACTTTGCACAGCCACTCCACAGTGCGCCCACAATACCCTCGGCAGCCGATGCCGATCTTTTACCTAACAAAACGAAGCCTAAAAGGTAGCTAGACACATTTTTAACGAATACCTAGCACGAACGCAACTCTGAATACCTATCACATTACGAACAGGATCATAATTTCGCAGATGTTTTACTTAGCCGACATTGATTCTTGGCCTGTTCCCGCTCTGGGGAGTAAGGCTGACATACGCAATCTACAGGATAAAGATGCGTTTGGCCACTTCTTCGGGCAATGTGCGTGCAGATTTGGGGCAATGCCTCCCTGTTTAGGGTGTGCTATCGGCGGAGTGTGCGCGGTCGGCTTTTTCTGCGCCGCGGGCGTGCGGGGTGTTGTGGGGGGGTTTTGTTGACATATGGTTCCCGGACCTCACACACAGGAGCGACCATGCCTTTTACTTTGCCGACTTTGCCATATGCCTTTGGCGCGCTGGAGCCGACGATCGACGCGCAGACGATGGAGATCCACAGCCAAAAGCACCACGGCGCGTACGTGGCCAACGCGAACAAGGCGCTGGAGGGGACGAGGTGGGCGGACCAATCTCCCGAGGCGGTGATCAAGGCGCTGGGGGAGATTCCCGACGACAAGAGGACGGCGGTACGGAACAACGCCGGTGGGCATGTGAACCACTCGTTGTTCTGGACGGTGATGGCACCAGGTGATGGTGGGGGGGGCGTTGAGCCGAGCGGGGCGTTGAGCGATGCGATTAAGGATTCGTTCTCGACGGTGCAGCAGTTTAAGGAGCAGTTCACAGCCGCGGCGATGGGGAGGTTCGGGTCTGGGTGGGCGTGGTTGATCTATCACCCGGGGGAGAAGAAGTTGATCATCGCGAGCACGGCGAACCAGGACAACCCGCTGATGGGCAAGGCCGTGGCCGGGTGCGAGGGTGTGCCGATACTCGGGCTGGACGTGTGGGAGCACGCGTACTACCTCAAGTATCAGAACCGTCGTGCGGAGTATGTCGCGGCGTGGTGGGGCGTGGTGAACTGGGGGGTGGTTGGGCAGTTGTACGCCAAGGCGCGGTGAGGGGGCGGCGGAGATATGAAGTGGCAGAGTGGCAGAGTGACATAGTGACAAAGTTACAAAGTGATAGATGCACCGGATGAGATGGCTTTGCCACTCTGCCACTTCGTCACTCTGCCACTTCGTCACTATGTCACTATGTCACTCTGCCACTTTGTATCAGCGCCACTTCATCACCCCGCCCCAGCGTCCTCTTGCTGCCAGAGCAGCCGTGGCAACGGGGCGCCTTTGAGTGCGAAGTGGAGCATGGCTAGTGCGCTGAGTGTGCTGCGTGTGCGGACGTCGTGGCGTGTGCCTGGGAAGTGAAAGTGGCGGGTTTGGAGGTAGGCGTTGGGCCCGGCGAGGGCGATCCAGACGGTGCCGAGGGGTTTGGTTGCTGTTGCGCCGTCGGGGCCGGCGATGCCTGTGATGGCGATGGACCAGTCGGCGGAGATCACCCGGCGTGCGCCCAGGGCCATGGCGGATGCGACAGGCTCGCTGACGGCGCCGTTGTTTGCGAGCGTTTCTGCGCTGACGCCCAGCAGTGTGGTCTTGACGGCGTTGGTGTAGCAGACGACGCCCCCGGCGAGCGCGGCGGAGGAGCCTGGGGTGCGCGTCAAGACTTCCGCGACCATCCCGCCGGTGCAGCTCTCGGCGAGGGCGAGCATCTCGCCACGCTGGGTGAGTTGGTTGAGGACGACGCTGGCGAGGGCTTGGTCGCTGTGTGTTTGGCCGGCTGTTGCGGTGGCGCAGATGTTGGTGCCCAGGCGTGTGCAGATGTCGGCCTGGTCGCGGTCGAGCAAGGCTTGGCCCTCGGCGGCGTCGGAGCCCTCGTAGCGCATGCGGATGGTGATGATGCCCCCGCTGGCCGTCATGCCGATGAGGGGTGTGCGTGCGCGTGCGGTGAGGTCTTTGAGGCGTTCGGCGCAGGTGGCTTCGGGGATGCCCAGTGCGTAGAGGAGTCGTGTGAGGACCTTGCGATCGGGGTGGAGTGTGGGGATGACGCTGGCGAGCCACATGGGTTGGAGTTCGCCGGGGGGGCCTGGGAGGCTGAAGGTGTCGCAGTTGCGGATGCGAAGGCAGAGGCCCGGCGCGGTGCCGTGGGCGTTGGGCAGGGGGGTTGCGCGTGTGGGGCGTAGTGCTTGGCGAAGTTGTTGGTCGTTGACGTTGCGCCCGCGGTTGCGGAGTTTGGTTGAGAGGATGTTGACCTGCTCTTGGTCGACGATGAGGTGGTCTGAGGATGCCTGCGCGAGGGCCTCTCGTGTGAGGTCGCCGGCGGTGGGGCCGAGGCCGCCTGTGGTGATGAGCAGGTCGTGCGTGCTGGCCAGGCGTGCGATGGCGGCGGTGAGGTCATTGAGGTCATCGCCGACGACGGCGACCTGGACGACGCGGATGCCCAGGGTGGTGAGTTGCTCGGCGATCCAGCGGGCGTTGGTGTCCAGGAGTTGGCCCAGGACGAGTTCATCGCCGGTGGAGAGGATGGCGGCGGTGGTGTGCATGGGGAGGGGTTGGGGGTTAGGTATTAGGTGTTAGCAGAGTGGGTTAGGGGGCGTGTTGTTTGGCGAGGGTGGTGAAGGCTTGGCCGCGGTGTTCGTAGTTGGGGTATTGGTCCCAGCTTGCGCAGGCGGGTGAGAGCAGGAGGATGTCGCCGGGGGCCATGCGGCTGATGGCGGCGGGGACGGCGCCGGCGAGGTGCTCGGTGGGGAAGGTGTTGCTGGCGTTGGGCGAGATGAAGCCTGCGCGGTCGCGGCCGATGGGGTAGAGGCCGGCGAGGGTTGGTGCGAGGGCGGCAATGGCGGAGGTGTCTTGCCCCTTGGCGTCCCCGCCGACGATGAGGTGGATGTGGGAGGTGGAGCCTTTGGCCTCATCTGCGAGGGCGGCGAGGGCCTGCTGGCACGCCGCGACTGTGGTGCACTTGCTGTCGTTGTAGAAGCGCAGGCCCGATTTGCTCGTGTGCGTAAGGGCGAGGCGGTGCTCGAGGCCGGGGAAGGTTTGTAGGGCGGCGAGGATGTGTTCGTCGGGCAGTGGTTTGCCCACGGCGCGGGCGGCGAGGGCGACGGCATTGAGGGCGACGGCGGCGTTGAGGCGGTTGTGCGTGCCGGGGATAGCGAGCGTGGCGTTGAGCGGCTCGCGTACGTGCTGGGCGTGTGCGGGTGTGAGGTTGGCCCAGTTGCCGAGGGTTGGGCCGAGGACCACGGCGTCGGTGGGGCGCTGGTGGCGGAGGATGCGTTGTTTGCTCTGGGCGTAGTGATCGAGGTTGCCGTGCCAGTCGGCGTGGTTGGGTGAGAGGTTGGTGCAGACGGCGATGGTGGGGGACCAGGTGAGCAGGCGGTCGAGCCAGTAGAGCATGGCCGAGGAGAGCTCGAGGACGACGACGTGGTTGGTGGGCAGTGGGAGTTTTTCCAGCAGCGACCCGCCGAGGTTGCCGCCGAGGAGGGCGTTGATGTTGCAGGCGTTGAGTGCGTGGTGGATCATCGCGGAGGTGGTGGACTTTCCGGCCGAGCCTGTGATGCCGACGGTGATGGTCTGGCGCGGGATGCGCTCGATGAGCAGGGCGATTTCTGTGGTGATGGCAACGCCCGCTCGCTCGGCGGCGAGGAGATAGGGGTTCTGCCACGGCTGGGGAACGGCGGGGTTGGCGACGACGAGGTCGGCGGCTGTGAAATCGGTCTCGATATGCCCGCCGAGGGAGAGGCGGACGTGCCCGGCGTTGATCAGCGGGCGGAGCTCGGCGATGGCGTCGGCAAAGTCGTGCTCGGGCTTGCGGTCGGTGATGGTGACGACGGCCCCTTGGCCCGCAAGGAATCGTGCGGCACCGAGGCCGCCGCCGAAGCGGCCCAGGCCCATGACGGTAACGCGCCGGCCTTGCAAGAGCGGGGTGGTCATGCGCGAGGGTAGTGCCGGTGGTGGGGGGCGTGCGCGTCGGGCTAGCCAAGGAGTTTTACAAGGGTGAAGAGCAGTGCGCTGACGAGGGCGTTGTGGATGGCGTGGGCGGTGATGCAGGAGATGAGCGAGCCTCGGAACCAGCGGAGCATGGCCAGGCCCATCGCCAGGCCGATGATCGAGCCGAGCATGATGATTGGGTAGCCGTGCATGAAGGCGAAGACGATGGAGGAGATGATCGCGGCGAGGATGATGTTGGTGCGTGTGTAGAGCTGGCGGAGGAGGCCGCCACGGAAGACGACTTCTTCAACGATCGGCGCCCAGATGACAGCGAGCGTGGCCAGGAGGATCAGGAGGGTGGGGCCTTGCTCGAAGTAATCGAGCAGTGGGTTGGCGGGTGCGTTGGGGGGCGTGCCGCCGAGGGCTTTTTGGATGATTTGCCAAGCGAACATGAGCAGGACAGAGACGATCGCCCCGGCGATGAGCAGAGGGAAGCAGGCGAGGTAGCCGAGGAAGCCGGCGGCGATTTCCTTGATAAAGCCGTTGCCTCTGTGCAGGCCGAGGGCCTTGCGGGCGTCGGGTTGTTGCAGGCCGCGGATGGTGGGCCAGAAGAGGACGATGGGGAGGATGACCCATTGCAGGATCATGACGGTTATGGTGAGGCGGTGCTCGGCGGCATCGGCGGCGGGGCCGGTGAGGTTGCCCACGAAGAGCTCCCCCATCGCCAGCGAGAGGAGTTTGAGGGCAAGGAAGCAGGCCATGAAGAGGGCGACGGTCTCGATGCCGACGGAGCCGCCTGGTGCGGGTCGGGGCAAGCGTGGGGTGGAGCGGCCGGAGGAGTAGGCGAGAAGCCAGTAGAGAAGGACGGCGCACCCGGCGAGGAATGCGCCCAAGATTCCCAGGCCAATGAAGATGAGAAAGACAATCAGCCCGGAGGCGTTGGCGAAGATGGCCGCGCGTGCGGGGTCGGTCTGAGGCAGGTCGGAGGTGAGGGCGAGATCGCCGGCCCATCCGAGTCGGCGTTGCAGTTGGGCGCGGGCCTCGGGGGCGAGGGCGCTTGGGGTTGAGGTGTAGATGGTGTGCAGCAAGTCAAGGTCAGCCGTGACGGTGCTGGCACCGTCGCGGTTGCGGAGCTGGTCGATAAGTTCGAGTGCGGCGTCCTTACCCCGCAACTCGGCGATGATCGGGACGAGGACAACGCCCTGCTCGACGGACGCGGCGGAGGGGTCGAGGTTGGTGGCAAGGTCGCCGCGCTGGTGGGGTGGGACGAGGGAAGATATTTTGACGATGATCTTGCCGGTCAGGAGGGTCGGATCAAAGGAATCGACCAGGGGTGCATCGGGGGCGGGGGGGGCCTGCTTGGCGGCTGTCTTGGACGAGACGCCGACCTGCTGTATGAAGACGATGGCGATGCCGAGGATGATGGTCAGGAGCCAGGCGGTGCGTTCGGCACGAGGTGAGCCTGGGTCGGGTGCGCGTGGGGTTGGTGGTGGGGGAAGGTCAGTGGCGTTTGCAGGCATGGCCAATCATCGGCACGCCGGGGGGGTGGGGTGGAGGGATTGGGGGAGGGCGTATCAGGAATCCTCGGGGAAACAGACCACCTCGGGCTTGCCGATGGCGGCCTCGATTTTTTTGGTCGTCTCGGCGATGGTTTCCCCTGCCTGGTCGTTGAAGACGGCGTCGGTCAGGCTCCACGGGCTGACCAGCACGCGCTCGGCCTTGTCGGTCAGGACGTAGATTTCGTCGGGCTCGTACTTGACCTTGAGCACGCCCCATTTCATCCCGGCGCGGTGGAGCAGCCCCGCGCCCAGCGCGGTCCCCGCAGCATCGACGACGTCCCCCGGCTGGGGCTTGGTCAGGATGTCGCTGTCGTTCTTGCACGCCTTGAGAAATACGTCAACGGCGGCGACATTCCTGGTCGTGTCGTTGTCGACTTTCAGGCGCTTGGTGTGCTTGAGCCAGTTGGCCCAGTGCGCGTCCATCTCTTTGTAGAACGATTCGGGCATCGGCTTGACGGTGTAGGCCGTCGCGTCCTGCTGCCGGCGACGCTCACGCTCGCTCATGCGGTAGGCCGAGCGTGCGCCACGCCGACCAACCCGGCACCCGGTAAGGGAGGCGAGGGCCACGCCGGCGAGGGACGCTGCACCGAGGAGGACAAGGCCCCGGCGGGTGATGAGGGTTGGGGGGTTGAAAACGGCGGGTGATTTGGTTTGCATGTATCCACTCCACGAGAAACGCCGGGGGTACCAGGGCCGGGTGGTAGAAGATAACACAAACCAAGGCGTCGTGCAAGTCGGCAGTGGGGATTCGATCGGAATAAGTCCAATCTTCGCGGCTCAAACGCCACCCCGGGGAATCTTCACCAACAAAACAACCCCCAGAACATAGGGGTTGTGGGCACCGGGTCGGCTCTCCGAGCCGAGCATCAGGGCGTGGTTTATGCGCTAAAGCTGCTGCCACACCCGCAGGTGCTGGTGGCGTTGGGGTTGTTGAAGACGAAGCCTCGTCCCATGATCTCATCTTTGAAGTCGATGGTTACGCCGGAGAGGTAGAGGAGGCTTTTGGGGTCGATGATGACCTTGATGCCGTGGATGACGAAGACCTCGTCGGTCTCTTTCTGGGTCTCCGTCAGGTCGAGCAGGTAGCTAAAGCCCGAGCACCCGCCCCCCTTGACGCCGACGCGGAGGCAGATTTTCTCGGCGTCGAGCTCCTGCTGGGCGACGATGCTGCGTACCTCGCGTGCTGCGGACTCGCTGAGCTTCACCGGCGACTCGGTCGGGATGGTGGTGGCGGGGGCGATTGGGGGGGTGGCGTTGGTCATGGGAGGTTCCTTGCAGTCTCGATCTATATGAGTACACGTTCGTGGCGGTGGTGGGGTGCGTGCTGACACGCCGGCGGTGTGGGTGCAAACGGCTGGTTCTATCTTCTGGTCCTAATAATATGGATCATTACTGATTGTCAAGCGTCCGAAGTGACCAACCCCACCCCTACCCCACCCCTGCCCCTCCCCGCCAGAACGTTCTGGGGGAGGGGTTCGGCAAAAGAAACAACGGCGATCCGTAGAAGACGCGGGTTCTTACGCCCCGGCCTTGCCCCCGGCGTGGTCCCCGGCGTGGTCATGGTCCTCGACGGGAAGCCCGTTCTTCTTCCGATAGTCTGCAAGCGCGGCCTTGACGGCGTCCTCGGCCAGCACTGAGCAGTGGATCTTCACGGGCGGGAGGCTGAGTTCCTCGACGATCTGGGTGTTGCGCAGGTCCTGGGCCTGGTCCAGGCTCATGCCCTTGAGCCACTCGGTGGCGAGGCTCGACGAAGCGATCGCGCTGCCGCAGCCGAAGGTCTTGAACTTGGCATCCTCGATCTTGCCGGTGGCTTGGTCAACCTTGATGCACAGTTGCATGACATCGCCACACTCGGGCGCGCCGACGAGGCCGACGCCGATTTTTTTGTCGGCCTTCATGGCCTCTTGTGTGCCGAAGTTTCCGACGTTGCGTGGGCGCTCGTAGTGGTCGATGATTTTGGGGCCGTAGGCCATGGTGTTATCCTTTTCCGTTGGTTGGGTTGAGAACAATTGTTACAGTCGAGTTGAGTTTGTCGTAGATCGCGTCCTCGACTGCTTCGAGCAGGCGGTGCAGTTCGTAGCTCTTGCGGGCTGCGGGGGATGCCTCGCAGTGTGCGGGCAAGAGCCAGCCGCCGTAGCTCGGCTCGATGCTGTCGGTGTGGACGCGGAGGCCGAGGTCGTCGATGCGTGCCTTCATCTGAGCAACCGTGTCGTTGACGGCCTTGAGGACCTCGCTCTTGTCGTGCGGTATTGTCATTTCGAGCGTGCCCCCTTGGAAACGGCCAGGTTGACGAACGCCGTGGCCGCCTTCTGGGCCGCCCGCACAGAGGATGCTTCCAGCACGGTATCGGGGCCATAGTCGGCAACAACACGGGCGTCCATCGCGCTCTTGAACTTCTTGCGGTACGACACGGCCTCTGCCTCGGTGAACCCCAGGTGGTTCTGCGCGGCCGACTGGATGACGTTGGTCAGCGGGCCGTGGTCCCAGTTGCCCCTGGCGGGCACGCTGGCCGCGTCGGGCGTCGTCAGGAGCGTCGCGTGCGCCGCCTGGTACGCGGCGTAATAGAAACGGCTCGTGGCCGGGCGGAACTGATCGCGCAGCAACAGCATCTCGCCAGCCCTGGCATTGTCCTCTGCAACGATCAACCATTCCGAGGCCCTTGGCATGCCGTTCCCTATCAGTGGTGGGCCCACTGCACCTTGCTCAGATCAATCCCCTCTTTGTGCATGTCATAGAGGGGGCTCATCGCGCGGAGTTTCTTGACCCCCTGCACCACCGCCGCGGTCGTGTGCTCGACCTGCTCGTCGGTCGTCCACTTGCCCAGGCTCAGCCGAAGGGAGGAGTGGGCCAGTTCGTCGCCGACGCCGATGGACTTGAGCACGTAGCTCGGCTCCAGGCTTGCGCTCGTGCACGCGCTGCCGCTGGAGCAGGCGATGTCCTTGACCGCCATCATCAGCCCCTCGCCCTCGACGAAGCCGAAGCTGATATTGGTTATATGCGGCAGCCGCTTGTCCTTGTGCCCGTTGACGACGCACGAGTCCAGCTGCGCCAGCACCCCGGCCTCGATCTTGGCCTTGAGCTTGGCCAGGCGGATGGCATCGTGCTCCATCTCGGCCATCGCGATCTCGCACGCCTTGCCCATGCCGACAATGCCGGAGATGTTCAGCGTGCCCGAGCGGAAGCCGCGTTCTTGCCCGCCACCTTCTTGCAAGGCCTGCAGGCGCACGCGTGGGCGGTGCCTGCGGACGTAGAGGGCACCAACGCCTTTGGGCCCGTACATCTTGTGCGCCGACCAGGTGAGCAGGTCGATGTTGTCGGCCTCGACGTTGGTGGGCATTTTGCCGGCCCACTGGGTGGCGTCGGTGTGGAAGATGATGCCACGCTCTTTGCAGAGCGCGCCGATCTCGCGCACCTCGTTGATCGTGCCGAGCTCGTTGTTGGCCCACATGATTGTTACCAGGATGGTGTCGTCGCGCAGGGCGTTCTTGACCATCTCGGCGGTTACGACGCCGTCGGCGGGCGGCTCGATGAAGGTTACGTCGAAGCCCTCTTTCTGCAATCGTTTGCACGGGTCGAGCACGGCCTTGTGCTCGATGAGGCAGCTGACGATGTGCCCGCGCTTTGCAGCGCCGGCCGGGGCCTTCTGGTACATATACGCCGAGCCTTTGATCGCCAGGTTGTTTCCTTCTGTGGCGCCGCTGGTGAACATGATCTCCTTCTCCGTCGCGCCGATGAGCCTCGCGGCCATCTCGCGCCCGTAGTCAGCGCCCTCCTCGGCGGCCCAGCCGAAGCTGTGGTTGCGCGAGCCGCTGTTGCCAAACTTCTCGGTGAAGTACGGCAGCATCGCCTCAACCACCCTCGGGTCGCAAGGGGTCGTCGCGGCGTGGTCCATATAAATAGGCAGTTGCAGGGGCATGGGAAGGCTTTCGTAAACTTATAAACAGAACCGACAGGTTGAACTCGGGCACCGGCAACACGCCGTGCCACAGCCCGGGGCGCTGCGATGTACGCCCAGATTATAGGTGCAAAGCCAGGCCAGCAGGGCCAGTTGCGCATGAGTCGCAATTGAGGATATTGAGGTCGGGATGTCTGGCGCGAGGACCGAGATGGGCGCCTGTATGGTATTTGTATGGTTGTTTGATGGTGTGGTTGTGTTTTTTACCTTGGTCTTTGGGGCGAGGGGTGCTGGTGGGCGTTGGTAGTCGCTAACATGGTTGCCGGCGTGGCCGGCCTAGTGGGGTCAAACCGGTGGGTGTGGGATTGGAGCCGAGTGCATGGCGAGGTTGCCCGCGAACGAACGCAAGGCCCAGTTGCTTGATACCGCCGCGCGCGTCTTTGCCAAGCGTGGGTATGCCGGGGCGACGACCGCTGAACTCGCCGAGGCGGCAGGTGTCTCCGAGCCGATCATCTACCGGCACTTCAAGAGCAAGAAGGACCTTTTCATCGCCCTCGTCGACCTGACGGGCCAGGACACGCTGAGCCTGTGGGAGCACGAGCTCGCCTCGGCCCCGACGCCGAGCGCCCGGCTGGAGAGGCTGATCAAGACCAACCCGATGCTCGCCGAGAGCGGCCGGCTGCGTTACAGCGTGATCATCGCGGCGATGGCGGAGGTCGAGGAGCCGGAGGTGCGCCAGGCCTTGCAGCGACACCTGGAGACACTGCACGCGTTCATCGCGCGCGAGGTCAGGCGGGCGCAGGAGGCTGGGGTTGTCAGCAAGCGATTCAGCCCCGAGCTCTCGGCGTGGATGCTCATCGAGATCGCGATCGGCTTTGGCGCGCTGGCGGGGCTTGGCATGAGCAAGCACGGGCACGACTCGACGGGGACTGCGGTCGATGAGGTGATCACCGCCGTGATGCTGCGGGGAGGGATCGGCCAGGGACCGACGGCAAAGCACGAGCAATAGCGGTGCGGCCGGTCTACTTGCCGATGCAGAAACTGGCGAAGATTTTCCCCAGAAGGTCATCGGGTGTAACCTGCCCGGTCAGTTCGCCGATGGCCGACAGCGCGCTGCGGAGCTCGAGGGCCAACAACGCCTGCTCGCCGGTGCGCCCGGCGATCGCCGCGTGCAGGTGCGCTCGGCAGGCGTCGATCGCGACGCGGTGTCTGGGCAAAAGCGAGGCCTGCCCCTTCCAGCCGCGCCCGGCCCAGAGCGCACGCACCACGGCCGCCCGCAGCGCGCCCAGGCCCTGGCCCGTTGGTGCGCAGACGCGCACCACGCCCCGTGGTGCGCTTGAGTGGGCCCGGTCGGACTTGGTCCAAACGCGAACAACCTGGCCGGTTGCGGGCAACTCGTCAAGGAACGCGAACGCGCCGGCCTCATCGCAGGCGAGGATGACGTCGGCCTGGGCGATCAGGCTTCGCGCTTGCGCTTGTGCCGAGGTATGCACCGGCCCGTCGCGCTCGGCCAGCTTGGCGTCCAGGCCGGCGATGTCCGCCAGCAGCGCGCGCGTCGGCGCTTGGCCCGGCGTGGTGATCGACCACGCCTGGGTGATCGCGTCGCGGGTCGTGCCGGGCACGTCGCTGACGAGCACGCGCCGGCGGCCGAGCAGGGCGTTCATCAGCGTGCTCTTGCCAGCATTCGGTGGCCCGGCCAGCACGATCAGAGGAAGGTCGCCGCTGGTGGCACCAGCACGCGTGCCGCCGCAGTCGGTGTGCATCTGGTCGAGAAGACTTTGCAGACGCGCGTGGACCTGTGCCGGGGTGATGGCGACGACGTCCTCCTGATCGGCAAAGTCGATCCCCGCCTCGACCAGTGCCAGCACCCCGGCGATCTGCTCGGCCCAGCGCGCATAGGGCGTGGCGCGGTCCTGGGTGATCGTGCGGGCGATTGCCAGCTCGGCGCTAGTAGCCGCGGCGATGGTCGCGGCGATCTGCTCGGCCGAGCGCGCGTCGAGTTTGCCCGCCTGATAGGCACGAGCAGAGAACTCACCCGGCTCGGCGTGGCGCGTGCCGGGCAAGGCCAGCAGCGTGCCGACGACGCGGGCGACGATCGCAGGGCCGCCTGGGATGAGCAGCTCGAGTGTGTCCTGCCCGGTGTAACTCCTCGGCCCACGCGCGGCGATAAAACGCACGGGCATCGTCGCGCCGCCCAGCGCGAGCTTCGCGTGCCCGCACGATGCACCAACGGGTCGGGGTTCAAGGAGCGAACCGGCATCACCCAACGCACCGGGCCCGCTGATGCGGATGATCGCCACGGCTAAGGCACCGCGACCCGTCCCGCGCCCGCTGGCGCACGCGACGATCGTGTCGTGCGTGTGAGTCTGGTCTATTTCGGTCTGGACGGTCGGCATGGTGCGCACTTTGCATCAACGCCCCGGCGGTGCGCCCGCGCCTGTCAGGACTGCGCCCGCGCCTTGGGCGTGCTCTGCGCCGGCGATCGCCTGGCGGAGCTGCTCACGCTGCTCGGCAGAGGCCTGGGTTCCCTGCACGATGTCGATGAAGATATCCTCGAGGCTCACCTTGCGGACCTCGGCGCGCCGGCACGGGATGCGACCGGCGACCACGCCGAGCACGGCCGAGGCGTCGGTGCCGGGGTGCAGCGCGACCTCCAGCGCACGCTCGATGCGCTGCACGGACTGCACGCCGGGTGTGTTGGCGATGAGCGTCTGGGCTTGCTGCCACGCCTGCTGGTCGTGCGGCTCGATGACCAGCGTGCGCGGGTCAAACTCCTCTTGCATCTCTGCGGGGGTCATGTCCAGGCGTTTGACGCCCTGGTGGATCATCACCACGCGGTCGCAGAGGGCCTCGGCCTGGTACATCTGGTGCGTGCTGAAGATGATCGTCCGCCCCGCGCGGTGCTGCTGGTCGATCAGGTCGCGCAGCAGGCGTGCGTTGACGGGGTCCAGCCCGCTGAAAGGCTCGTCGAGGATCAAGAGGTCCGGCTCGTGGATGATCGCGCTGATGAACTGCACCTTCTGCTGCATCCCCTTGGAAAGCTCCATGCACTTTTTGCTATAGGCCTCGCCCAGGCCGATGCGCCCGACCCACTCCTTGGCCCGCCTCTCGGCCGTGGGCGCATCGACGCCCTTCAGACGGGCCATATAGATGATGAAGTCGCCGACGCGCATCTTGCGATAGACGCCACGCTCCTCAGGCAGATAGCCGATGCGGTCCTTGCTCAGCACGGCGGACTTCTTGCCGAGCACTTCCAGCCGCCCGTGGTCGGGGAAGAGGATCGACATGACCATGCGGATGGTCGTGGTCTTGCCCGCGCCGTTGGGGCCGATGAGGCCGACGAGTTGACCTCGCCCGACGGTGAGCGTCAGGTTATCGACGGCGACTTTGGTGCCGAAGGTCTTGCGCAGGCCTTCGAGGACGATCGCATCGCTCACTGCTGGCACTCCGGGGGTTTACTGCTTGCGGAAGACGTACCCACCCTTGACGGCACCCCAGACCTGCTCACCCTTGTCGTTGAACCCTTGGTCCCAGGTGATCAGCGCGTCGGGGGTGATGGTGGTGTGGCTGGTGGCGTAGCTCGCGCCGCGGAGCGCGCTGGGGCAGGCGCCTTGGCGTGTGCTGCCGGTGTAGTTGCCGTCGGCGTTGAGGGTCAGTGTGATCTCGCACCCGTCGCGCGGACTGAGTTTCTCGGGCGTCAGCCCGGCTAGTTTGCCGGTGTTATTCCACGCCCCGGCAAAGGTAAGCGCGTCGCCCGGGAGCTCATAGACCTGGCTAACGAGCGTGCCGTCGTCGTTGGCCGAGAGTTTGTAGATGCGCTGGCGATAGGGCTTCTGCTGCACCTCGGCCATGGCCTGCTCGACGTACAGCCACGCCCCGTCGGTGCGTTCGGGCCAGATGCGCGTCATGTGCAGGCGGATGTCGAAATACTCCGGGTCCTCGACGCTCTGCTGCTGGCTGCTGTACGACCCAGCGAGGCGCTCGGCCAGGGCCTCGACGCGCTGGCGCTTGGTTTGTGCCTCCTGCGCGACTGGACGCTTGCCGAATGTGGGAGGCAAGTAGGAGGCCTCGGGCACCGGGATGCTCTGCAAGGTCGCGACGGCGGGGGGGGGTTGCACGGCAGTGTCGGTCTGCAGCGGCTGCTCGCGCACCGGCGCGGGCGCGACGCACCCGGCTAGGGCCAGGCACAAGAGCGCCGCTGCGCCGCCGAGTTGCATCTGCCGAACGATCCCGCTCAAGGCCGCGATCATGACAGGTTCCTTTGCCAAAGCCCCGAAACACTCGGGGGTGAGAGGATAGGTCGCCGGGATTAGGCCTGGGCCAGGCAGCGGTCAACGCGGGCGAGGGTGCGTTCGCGGCCAAGGATCGCGCAGCAGTGCCCAAGGCCCGGGCTGACGGTTGAGCCGGTCAGGGCGATCCGCAGGCCTGTCGCGGCAGAGCCGAGTGAGACCCCCTTGGCCTGGGCCAGCGAGGCGATGGCCGAGTCTATGTTGGCTGGCTCCCAGTCGGGCACGTCGGCCAGGGCGTGGCGCATGGCCACGAGCACGTCGCGGCCTGTGAGGCCAGTGGGGGGGTCTTGTTTGTTGACCGGGGCGGCCTGGCCGGCCAGCCCGCGCTGCACCGCCGAGGGATCGAGCACCACCGCATCGTCGGCCAGCAGGATGAACGCCACGGATTTGTGCGCGTCGGCCAGGGTCTTGGCCCTTGGCTTGACGGCCTGGGCGAGCCAGAGCAGTTGCTGTTGCGAGTAAGGCCCGGCCAGCCCGCTGTGCACCTGCGGGGCGTAGGTCGAGAGCCAACCCAGCCAGCGGGTGATGAACTCTTGATCGCCAAGCTTGGCGATGGCGTCGGCGTTGAAGGCCAAGAGTTTGACGCGGTCGAACCGCGCGTTGGTCTTGCCGATGCGCTCGATAGAAAAGTGCTTGGCCAGAAAATCCAGGTCGAACTTGTCGACGTCCGTCCCGTCGGGGTTCTTCAGGCCGGGCGACCAGCCCAGCAGGGCCAGGTAGTTGGTCAGCACCTCGGGCAGGTAGCCGCTGGCGCGGTAGTCCCACACCTCGATCTCCGGCAGGGCGATGGCATAGGCCGATGCGATCGCCGAGGCCGTCTCGACTGCGTCGCTCTCGCCGGCGATGAAGGCGCTGACGACCCCCTCGCTCAGGGCGGCGCGCTGGGCGACCGTGGCGGGGGTCGCCGACGCGTCCTTGGCCATCAACTCCTTGAGGTGCTTGCGTGCGGCCTTGGCCTTGTCGCGCTTGCTCATCTTGCTCCCGTCGGCGTTGAAGATCAACGGCATGTGCGCGTAGACGGGCGTGCGGAAAGCGTCCCCCGCCGGGGAGAGCGCATCGCGGTCATCGCGCAGGCGCGTCAGCGCCCGCTGCAACGCCACGTGCTTGGGCGTGTTGATAAGGTGCTCCTGGGCACGCATGACGTGCGTAACGCCCATGAGCTCATCATCGACGACCACGGCTAGGTGGTACGTCGGGAAACCGTCGGCCTTGCGTATCACAAAGTCATCGACCTCCCCGCCGGCGGTCCGCACGTCCCCGAGCACCTCGTCGGCGACGACGATGGCCTCCTCGGGCATGACGAAGCGGACGACGTGCCGTTCACCGGCCTGGGCACGCTCCCAGCGCGCCTTGTTGAACTGCCCAGGGGTTATGTCGTCGGGGCGTTGATACTTATAGGTTTGCTTGAGCGCGACGACGGCCTTGCGCCTGGCCTCAAGCTCCTCGTTGCTCTCGAATGCCGGGTATGCCCGGCCCAATCGCACCAGGTGCTCGATATAAGCATTATAAATCGGCACCCGCTGCGCCTGAAAAAACGGCCCAACCGCCCGCGAAGACCCACCAATCACAACCCCCAGCGCCGATTGCCCATCGCCCATTGCCGATTGCTGAACTTCCAGCACGGGCCCATCATCCCACGTGATCCCCAGCCAGGCGAGGTCCTCGAGTATCCCCCGTGCGGATTCTTCGCTCGAGCGGGCCTGGTCGGTGTCCTCGATGCGGACCATGAACCGCCCCCCCTCCCGGCGGGCAAAGGCCCAGCAAAACAGCGCCGACCGCGCACCCCCGACGTGCAGGTGCCCCGTCGGCGAGGGGGCAAAGCGTGTTACGGTGTTGGCGTTGGTCGGCGTGCCGGGCATGGCAGCAGGGTAGAGCATCAAGGGTGGGACGGGCTTCTTAGTTGGGGCGGGCTTTCTAGGTGGGGCAGGCGTCTTGGGTGGGGCGGGCTTCTTGGGTGGGGCGGGCGTCCCCGCCCGCCTCCGTGCCGACAAGCAGCAAAGCCCCCCATCAACCCATCAACCCATCAACCCATCAACCCTTGAGCGCACCCCACGCCGAGGCATCCAGTGTTTCTTTGCGCCGGAACAGCAGCACCACCAGCGCCAGCGCCAGCGCCGCCTCCGCCGCGGCCACCGTCAGCACAAAGACCAAAAACGCCTCACCAGTGTGGTTGAGGTGGAACCGCCCAAAGGCGATCAGCGCCACCCCCGCGCCCTGGAACATCAGTTCGGTGCACAGGAACATCACAATCAGGTTCCGCCGGGTGAGGAACCCGATCAGACCGAGCACAAAGAGAGCCGACGCGACGACGAGGTAGTGATAGAGCGTGATCCCCGCCATCGGCATCGGCAGCGGGCCTTGCGCGAGCGTCCAGGTTGAAGCCAGCGAGAGCGCGTCCATCAGTTGTTCCCCCCCGTCGCCGGCTGCACAAACGGCGCCTCGCGCCCCAGATCGCTCTGCTCTCTGGCGCGTTGCATCGCCTCGACCTTAGCCGCCTCGTCGAGTTCCACCTTCTTGCGCGCCAGCACGACCGCGCCGACCATCGCCATCAGCAGGATCACCCCGGCGATCTCGATTGCGCCCGGGTTGGCCTCCATAAGCTCAAAGGCGACGCGCTGCGTGTTGTCCAGCCGTAATGCCTCGGGCCACTGGGCCTTGTCGAGCGTCCGCGCCGTCTTGCCGTCGGTACCGATGATCTGCAAACTCCCCCCGTCGATTGTCGCGTCCAGGGCCAGCTCGCTCTTGCCGTCTGCACGCTCCCGGCGAGCGACTCGCTCGCCCTGGGTCAGGAGGCCCGCCTCGCGCAAAGCCCGCTCGACCTTCTCGGGCATCACGGCCAGGTTCTTGTCCGTCGCCGCCAGCGCCGGGTTCATCCCCAACTTCATGCTCCCCCCGGCCAGGAGGGTCGTCAGCACCGCCAGCAGCACAAACCCGGCGAAGGTCGCCGCCACTGGCTCCCGGCTGCTCCGGTCGTAGGCGCTCATCGCCTCGACGGCCTCCTCGCTCGGCCCGTCCGTTGCCAGCATGATGACGAACAGGTACGTAATCAGGATCGCCCCGCCATAGACGATCACCAACGCAAAGGCCATGAACTCGGCCTGCAAAAGCACGTACAACCCGCACGAAGAGACGATCGTCAGAATAAACCAGAGCGCGGCATAGATCGGCCGCTGGTGCGTGATGACACGCAACGCCGAGAGCAACGCCATGAAACTGAAGATATAAAACCCCCAGCTCGGCAGGTTCCCCGCACCCTGCCTGACGGCAACAACCCCCAGCCCGATCAGCAACCCACCAAACGCACCTGCCGCGATGATCGCCCCGATGATGAACGGCGCAACCCGCTCGCGCGGCGAGGCCAACGCCACCCCGATCGCCCCGAGCACGCACAGGCCATACAGCAAAAACGGATGAAGAATCGTCTGCAAAGCACCTTGCTCCACTGCCAACACCACCTGCCACCCAGGCACAAACCAGAGCGGCCTATGGGCACAGGATAGAGACGGCCAGCCCCGGCTTCAACCGGCACCCCCGCCACACCCTCGGGCTTACGCAAAGAGCAGCGTCAGCATCACAAAGATCGTGGCGACCAGGGCCACAATCCCGGCGTGCCGAGGGTCGCGCCGGATCAGCAGATAAACCAACAAAAAGACTGTCGCCAGCCGCGACAGCGCACCGCACCCCAGCCAACCGAACGCCTGCATCAGCGGCACGCTGTTGACCGCAACGATCGTCGCACCCCACGCCAGCCCCACGGCCGCCGCCTTTGCCAGGGTCAACCCGGGCTCACCCTCCCATCCGATCAAGGGCGATAGGAGGACAAACGCCCCCACCAGCCACGCGCTGCAGATACCCATAGCAAGAACGATCCCCACCGCGTCGAGGTGCTGCCACCACCACAACACCACCGCCAAGGTGATCCCGAACAGCGGGCACAGCACCAGCGTCAGCAGCGTTTTAATCAGCAGCCAGCGCGCAAGACGCTGGCGATACGCCAGCCGAGCCGGCGTTGTCCGCGCCCGGCTGCCACACTCTGGGCACGCCTGGCCCGGGATCGTCGTTACATCCCACCCACACTCCCCACAAAGTTCGATCACCCCCGACCGCTGCGGGTTGACGTTCATCGCGCCGCTGACGCGCAGTTTCGCACCGATCCCGCGCGTTACCGGTGTGTTGGTGCCCAGCGTGTTCGAACCCCCATGCCCGGTCGCCCGGCGGTGCCAGTTGCCACACTCCGGGCACGGCAACCCCGGCGTTTTCGATACGTCGTACCCACACTTGGCACACACCACATCCGGGCGGTCGTCGGGCTTCTTGACCTTCTCTGACTTAGCGGCCTTGGCTCTCTTGGGCTCCGGCGCCTTGCCCGGCCCCAGCAAATCCCGTCGCACAGCGTGGGCCACCTTGAACTGCTCAGGGGCGATCCGCGACCCCGACCCGCACTCCGGGCAAGGCCGGTCGGGCGTCGCCGAGACGTCGTAGCCGCAATCGCCGCAGACCTCCGTGGTTGCCGAGGTCGCCGCCGAGCGTTGCAGGGCGTGCGCTCCGTCGCGCCGCGTGCCGCAGTTCACGCAGAGCACGTCGTTGGGGCCTAAGAGTTTCTGGCACCTGCCGCACTGCGACGCCCCCGGCCCGCCCACTCTGTCGCTCGGCCCACCCATGCAGCGATTGTAACTCACGCCCCGATCAAATGTTCAACCACCCAAGCCCCGTACGCTTGCCCGCCATGCCCACCCCGCTTGCTGATCTTTCGTTCGCGCTCGCCCGCATCGCCCAGTTCAAGGGCAAGCCGCTGGTCATCAAGCTCGGCGGGAGCGTGCAGGACGACCCCGCGCAGACCGCCGGGATCATCGACGATATCGCCACGCTCACCCACGCGGGCCTGTGCCCGATCATCGTCCACGGCGGGGGCAAGGCGATTAACACCGCGATGGCCCAAGGGGGCCTCACCCCACGCTTCGTCGCCGGTCAACGCTACACCGATGCGCCGGCACTGGCAATCGCCGAGCGGGTCCTCGCCGGCGAGATCAATACGCAGATCGTCGCTCTTCTAGCCGAGCGCAGGGTGCGGGCGCAGGGGCTGACGAGCCTGGGCTGCTGCGTCCTGCACGCCCAGCGCACCGGCGCCACCGATGCGCAGGGCCAAACCGCCGACCTCGGCCTCGTCGGGCAGCTCCAGCGCGTGCAGACGGGGGTCATCTCGGCGATGTGCACCACCGGGCAGGTGCCGGTGATCGCACCGATCGCGCTGGATATCGACTCGGGCAACGGGGCGGGCAAACTCAACGTCAACGCCGACCTCGCCGCGGGCTTCATTGCCAAGGTCATGTGCCCGTGCGCGTTTATTCTTATATCTGACACGCCGGGCATCCGCACCAACGCCGCCGACCCGGCCAGTTGCGCCAGCGAACTAACCGCCGCGCAGGTCCACGCACTCACCCAGTCCAAGATCATCGACGGCGGGATGCTCCCCAAGGTCCAGGCCTGCCAGATGGCCCTGGGCGCGGGCGTCGAGCACGTCGGGATCATCGACGGCCGAGACCCACACGCCCTCCTCGCCGGCGTGCTCGCAGAGGCCTTCCCCGGCACCCGACTGCTCCCGTGATGGTGCCGTGGCGGCGCCCGCGGTCTATCCTCAACGCGTGCCCCACTTTGCACCCATCGACGACGTGCTCGCCGACCTCCGCGCCGGCAAAATGGTCATCCTCACCGACGACGAGAACCGCGAGAATGAGGGGGACATCATCCTCCCGGCACAGTTCGCCACGCCCGAGGCGATCACCTTCATGCTCTCGGTCGCACGCGGCTATATGTGCCTCTCGCTGACAGAGGCCGACTGCGACCGCCTGGACCTGCACCCACAAACACCCGTCAACACCACCCCACGCGGCACCGCCTTTACCGTCTCCATCGACCTGCACCCCAAGCACGGCGGCACCACCGGCGTATCCGCCCGCGAACGCGCCCGCTGCATCCAGATGGCCATCGATCCACGCTACAACGCCGACGACTTCGCACGACCAGGCCACATCAACCCACTCCGCTCGCGCGACGGCGGGGTCCTCGTTCGTACCGGGCAGACCGAAGGCTCCATCGACCTCTGCCGCCTCGCGGGGCTGACACCCGCCGCGGTCATCATTGAGGTCATGCGCGACGACGGCGAGATGGCCCGCGTGCCCGACCTGGTCAAACTCGCCCAGCAGCACGGGATGAAGATCTGCTCGGTTGCCGACATCATCGCGCACCGCCTCGCCCGCGAGAGCCTTGTGCAACGCATCGAGCCGCTCGCCGGCACGCCGATCCAGACGCGCTTTGGCACCTTCAACCTCATCTCCTTTGCAAGTCTTGTTGACCCGCTGCCGCATGTTGCGCTGACGGCCGGCAACGTCGGCGCACTGGACGCGCGCGGGCAGGTCGTCCAGAGCGATGAGCCGACACTCGTCCGCATGCACCGCCGAAACCTGCTCGGGGATGTCTTCGAGGCCCTCCCGAGCACGCCGGGCGGGCAACCAACCTCCGGCGAGCAACTCCACGCCAGCATGAAGGCGATCCAAGCCCGCGGGCGCGGGGCGATCGTCTACCTCCGCCCCGAGGGCCACGGCTCCCCCGACTCGCCGCTGGAAGCAAAGTTGCAAACCATCCGTCGAGCGGCGCACGACCGCTCGGCCGACACCCCCGACCTCGCCCACCCACTCGGCTACGCGGCGACGATCCCCACCCACATGCGCGAGTTCGGCATCGGTGGCCAAATCCTCCGCCACCTCGGGCTCAGCAAGTTGCAACTGCTCACCAACCAAACCCACGACCTGCCGGGGTTGGAGGCCTTCGGCCTGCACATCGACAGCCGTGTGCCGATCGATGTCGGGTAGAACCGGCCGGGGTAGGAGAAACGGTGAATCAGAACCCCTCCCCCGAGGGGAGGGGCAGGGGTGGGGTTCGCCACTTCAAACGCGCGACATTCAGATTGTGATCTGAATCGCTACACGCCCCCGGCCCCAACGGGGCCAAGGGATGTAGCCACGGGTGAAGCTGCGCTTCGCGGGCGCAACCCGTGGACCCCCGCACCCCCCGCGCCCCGCCCCGGCAGGGGCGACGGACTCCCCCGCCACTGCCGGGGCGGGTGCGCAGTCCGATCACACCTTCCACGGGTTGCGCTGCGCTCCACCCGTGGCCACAACCCGCAACCCCTTCGGGGTTGAAGGCGCTGAGACAGTCCCGCGTGTGTTGAATGTTCTATACACCACCCATCTGAGGAAAAACAACGGCCGCTTGCCCACACCTTACCCCATCAACACAAACCGCCCCGCGCTCGCGGGGCGGTTTGCTTCATGGTTGTGTTCCCGGCCGTGGCCCCGTCGCCCAGCACGCATCACGTGCTGTGCGACGCCGTCGGCGGTGGGTTCGGCTGCGTTGAGCCGGGCTTCTCTGCCGTCCCGGCCTGCGTCAGAGCCAGTGCCGCGGCCTCGGCCGCCTTGGCCGCTTCCTTGACGTCCGCCATCGCCTCGCCTGTTACGTCAAAGGAGAGGTACTCCAGTTCCTTCCCCTCCGCGTCGGCCTTACGCGTAACAGCCACCGTCTGCCCGGCACGCATCGAGCCGCCGAGCAGCATCTCGCTGAGCGGGTCTTCGAGGAACTGCCCAACCGCACGCCGCAACGGCCTGGCGCCGAAGTCGGGGTTGTAGCCGCGGTCGATGAGGAAGTCCTTGGCCTTCTGGTCCAGCACCAGTTTGACGCCCTGCAGCGCGACGCGCTGGATCACCTTGGCGCTCTCGAGGTCCACGATATTGACAAGGTTCTCCTTGCTCAGCGGGCGGAAGACGACCACGTCATCGAGGCGGTTGATGAACTCGGGGCGGAAGAAGCGTTCGACCTCCTTCATCAGCACGGCCTTGATGTTCTCAAAGTTCGTGCTGTCGCCTCGGCTCTGGAAGCCGAAGCCCCCGCCACCTTTGATCAGGTCCGCGCCGATGTTGCTGGTCATGATCAGGATGCAGTTGCGGAAGTCGACGTTCCGACCAAACGAGTCGGTCAGCCGGCCTTCTTCCATGATCTGCAAGAGCATGTTGAAGACATCGGGGTGTGCCTTCTCGACCTCGTCGAGCAGGATCACGCTGTAGGGCCGCCGGCGGACGCGCTCGGTCAGCTGCCCACCCTCTTCGTAGCCCACATAGCCGGGAGGCGCGCCGACAAGCCGGCTGACGTTGTGCTTCTCCATGTACTCGCTCATGTCCAGCGTGATCAGGGCCTCCTCATCGCCAAACATGAACTCGGCCAGAGCCTTGGCCACCAGCGTCTTGCCCACGCCGCTGGGCCCGCAGAAGATGAACGAACCAGCCGGACGCTTGGGGTCCTTGAGTCCAGCCCGGCTGCGCCGGATCGCCTTGCTGATCGCCTTGATCGCATCGTCCTGGCTGACGACCTTCTTGTGCAGTTCGTTCTCCAGCTCCAGCAGCCGCTGGGCCTCTTCCTTCTTGAGCCGCTTGAGGGGCACGCCGGTCATCTTGCTAATGACCTCGCTGATGACCTCCTCATCAACCACGCCCGCCTGGGCGCTCGCCTTCTCGCGCCACTCACGCTGCGCCTGCTCCTTGCTCTTGCGGAGCTGCTCGGCCTTGTCGCGCAGCTCGGCGGCCTTCTCATAGTCAGCCGCACGGACCGCGTCGTCCTTCTGCACCGTCAGGCGTTCGATCTCGCCCTCGATCTCTGCCAGGTTCGGCGGCTTGGTCATGCTCTTGAGGCGCACACGCGCGCCCGCCTCGTCGATCGCGTCGATCGACTTATCCGGCTGCACACGCCCGGTGATGTACCGCCCCGACAGGTCCACCGCCGCCGCCAGCGCGTCGTCGGTGATCTTCACCTTGTGGTGCTCCTCATACTTCCCACGCAAACCCTTGAGAATCTCAACGGTCTGCTCGGCATTGGGCGGATCGACCGGGATCGGCTGGAACCGCCGCGCAAGCGCGTTGTCCTTCTCGATGTACTTGCGGTACTCATCAAACGTTGTCGCGCCGATGCACTGAATCTCACCACGCGCAAGCGCCGGCTTGAGCACGTTGCTCGCATCGATCGCGCCCTCGGCACCGCCGGCGCCCACCAACGTGTGCAGCTCGTCGATGAACAAAATCACGTTCTTGGCCCGGCGGACCTCGTTCATCACCGCCTTGATCCGCTCCTCAAACTGCCCGCGGTACTTGGTCCCGGCAACCATCATCGCCAGGTCCAGCACCACCAGGCGACGCTCGTGCAAAATATCCGGCACGTCGCCGCTGATGATCTGCTGAGCCAACCCCTCGACGATCGCCGTCTTGCCCACGCCCGCTTCGCCCAGCAGCACAGGGTTGTTCTTCGTCCGCCGGCAGAGGATCTGCACCAGCCGCTCGATCTCGTTGGCACGACCGATCACCGGGTCGAGCGAACCCTCCTTAGCCAGCTCGGTCAGGTCGCGCCCGAAACTGTCCAGCGCGGGCGTCTTGCTCTTACCGCCACGTGCGGCAGGCCCGGCCTCGCCCGGCGCGCCCGAGCTGGGCTCCTTGGCACCACCCGCCGCGCCCTGCGGCGTGCCGCCTGCGCCACCCTCGTCGTCGCTTTGTGTACCCGCGCCGAGCAGGTTCAAGACCTCCTCACGCACCTGCTCGAGCTTCAACCCCAGGTTCATCAGCACCTGCGCCGCGACGCCGTCGTGCTCACGCAGCAAGCCGAGCAACAAGTGCTCGGTCCCCACATAGTTGTGGTTGAGGTTCCGTGCCTCCTCGATCGCATACTCGATCACCTTCTTCGCCCTCGGCGTCTGAGGCAACCTCCCCATCGTAACCATCTCAGGCCCCGCCTTGACGAGCTTCTCGACCTCCAGACGCACCTTCCGCAGGTCCACGTCCAGGTTCTTCAGCACGTTCGCCCCGACCCCCGAACCCTCCTTGACCAGCCCGAGCAAAATGTGCTCGGTGCCGATGTATTCGTGGTTGAAACGCTGGGCCTCCTGGTTGGCCAGGGCCATCACCTTGCGGGCACGATCGGTAAAGCGCTCAAACATGGTCAACTCCTTCGTTCCGTCTGGTCATCGGTCCAAGTCTCAGTACGTCCCAGAATCCCCGGCGGATGACCCGGCTTCAATCATTCTAACGCACCCGCCGACAGCGTTATCGACAGCGAGAGGCATGCCCGTTGCCCCAACCACCCCACCACCCCCAAAAACCACCAGATTCCCCCGCCACCACCCCAAACCCCCATTTCTGACCCGCCACCCCGGCATCGCCCACGCCCATCCCGTCAACGTCAACACCTAGGGGGCACCTTTGGCAGCCCTCCCACACGCCACGACGGCCAGATCGGCAGGCGGATTCTTGCGCACCCCGGCTACTTCCCCTGCCCGATCTTGCTCTCACTTCCCGCCACCAGCCGGCGGACGTTCCCCCGGTGCTTGAAGATCACCAGCACCCCGAGCACGCCCGTAACGACCACCGCAGGCAGCACCGCCGA
>VYKU01000094.1_pt1 | contig 30613 bp, 28 predicted proteins | sample 5114491 | NCBI WGS metagenome assembly VYKU01 (sample SAMN12291796, study PRJNA351875) | freshwater metagenome | isolation source: freshwater lake | place: USA: Michigan, Gull Lake | collected 2011-07-05 | reverse complement strand
CACCCCAAGCGCCGCGCGAACCGCGGGCCCCCTCGCAATCGGCCCAGACGAGTGCGGCCGCCTTGCGCGCCCTTGCCAACCAGCCTTCGGCCAAGCGCATGCCGATGATGGCGCTGTCGGCCAGCACCTGCCGCTGGCCGATCGGCGATCCGGGCGACACCGAATTCCATTTCTGCGGCGAGCGCTCGCTCGACGGCAAGCCCTACTGCTCGGCGCATGCCTCGATCGCCTACGTCAAAATGAAGCCGCGGACCGAAGCCGCCTGAGCGGGCGGCCTTCGCCTGAACAAGGCCCATGGCTGACACGGCATTGCTGATCGGCAAAGGCGAGGACGCGGCCTTGCTGCGCCTCGCCATGGCCAATCGCCATGGCCTCATTGCCGGGGCGACCGGAACCGGCAAGACCGTAACGCTGCGCGTGATGGCCGAGCTTCTGTCGGCGGCCGGCGTGCCGGTCTTCATGGCCGACATCAAGGGCGATCTCTCGGGCATTGCTTGTGCAGGCGCGGCGAACGAAAAATTCGCCGCACGCGCGGCCGAACTCGGCGCCGAAGATTTCGAGTTCGCTGCGAGCCCCGTGCTGTTCTGGGACGTGTTCGGCGAGGCGGGCCATCCCTTGCGCGCCACCATCTCCGAGATGGGGCCGCTGATGCTGGCCCGCCTGCTCGATCTCAACGAGATCCAGACGGGCGTGCTCAACATCGTGTTCAAGGCCGCCGACGACGAAGGGCTCCTGCTGATCGATCTCAAAGATCTGCGCGCCATGCTGGCGCACGTGTCGCAGAACGCGGCCGACTACGCCGCCAAATACGGCAACGTGTCGCCGGCCTCGGTGGGTGCCATCCAACGCGGGCTGCTCGCCCTCGAAACGCAAGGCGGCGACACGTTTTTCGGCGAGCCTGCGGTCGCGATCGGCGATCTCTTGAGCGTCGATGCCAAAGGCCGCGGGCGCATCTCGATCCTGGCGGCCGACCGGCTCATGCAGCGCCCGCTGCTCTACGCCACGTTCCTGCTGTGGCTGCTGTCCGAGCTCTACGAAAACCTGCCCGAAGCCGGCGATCTTGCGAAACCCAAGCTCGCCTTCTTTTTCGACGAGGCGCATCTGCTGTTCGCCGATGCGCCCAAAGCACTCGTCGAGCGCATCGAGCTTGTGGTGCGGCTTATCCGCTCCAAAGGGGTCGGCGTCTATTTCTGCACGCAGAATGCGCTCGACCTGCCGGACAATGTGCTGGGCCAGCTCGGCAACCGCGTGCAACACGGGCTTCGCGCCTTCAGCCCGCGCGACCAGAAGACCCTGCGCGCAACGGCCGAAACCTTCCGCGCACGCCCCGGCCTCGACACGGCCAAGGCGCTGCAAGAGCTCAGCGTCGGCGAAGCGATCGTCTCGCTGCTCGACGAAAAAGGTTCGCCCGTGCCGGCCATGCGCGCGCGCATCTGCCCGCCGCGCTCGCGGCTTGCCCCGTTGTCGGCCGACGAGCGGCGTGCCCACAACGACCGCAGTGCCCTGTTCGGCAAATACGAAGACGCAACCGACCGCGTCTCGGCCTACGAGCAGATCGCCCAAGCCAAAGAAGCCCAAGCCAAGCCCGCAGGCGGGATCGGCGGCGGCATCGGCGATGCGCTCGGCAGCATCCTCGGCGGCGGCACGCGTTCTGGATCGGGGTCGAGCCGCGGGCGGCCGCAAAAATCGGTTGGCGAACAGGTCGCAGGCGCTATTGTGCGCTCGGTTGCAAGCTCGGTCGGCCGGCAGATCGGGACCGCAATCGTGCGCGGCGTGTTGGGTTCGATCCTGAAACGATGAAACGCTTTCTTCCGATGTTTGCGGTGGCAGCCTTGCTTGCCGTCGGCGCGCCTGCGTTCACGCAAACGCCGCCGCAAGGTGCGGTCGTGCGCGTCGGGCCCGACAGCATGCCGACCTGCGCCGACGCAGGCGTCGCATGCGCGGTGGCGCGCTTCTATGCCTGTGCTGCCACGCAGGATGCCGCCTTTTGCGCGCAGCTTGGCTTTGCCGAAATTCCGAAACTCGTCGAAGCGCCGCAGCCGGTCGAGTTCGCGATCGAACGCACGAGCACCATCGAGACCAAAGACGTCACCGACGACCTCAAGCATCTGCCGTGGTTCCGCCCGGGCTTTCTGCTCATCGAAGCCCAAGCGCGCCGCTGCCCGGCGAGCGGCAGCTGCGAGGGCGAGGAGTGGGACGATTGGCAGATCTATATTCGCCGCGACGAGACGACGGCCCAGATCGTCTATTGGCGCGGCGACAGCGAGCCCGATCAACCGCCGGAAATTCCGGACAGTTTCCGCGCCCCCGCCCCCGTCTCGGCCGAATGACAGCAGCCGAATAAAAGCGGCATTTTGCAGAGGCTTGGCGTAAGTTTGCCGGATAGGCCGGGCCGCTTCTGTTGCCCGGCGGCCACAGTTCCGAGGTTCCATCGTGACCGACCCGAATAAGAGCGCCAAGGGCGCGTTGTGCTTGTGTCGAACGGCTGCTTTCGGCGGCCTGGCAAGCGGAGCGCTTTCGTGAACGACGAAACGCTCAAGCAACTGCGCGCCGAAATGGTCGAATTGCTGCCCCGGCTGCGGCGCTTTGCGCGCGGCCTTGCCGGAGCGCCCGACCAAGCCGACGATCTGGTGCAGTCCGCGTGCGAACGCGCGCTCGCCCGGATCGACCAGTACCAGCCGGGTACGCGGCTCGACAGCTGGATGTTCCGCATCGTCCAGACGATCTATCTGGACGACCGGCGGGCGGTCAAGGTGCGCACCGGCGAAGGCCGGATCGACGCAAGCTTGGTCGAAGACGAACTTGCTTTCGACGGCGGGCGCGGGCTCGAAGCGCACATGACCTACGAAGCGGTGCGCGCCGCGATCGCCCAACTGCCCGAGGAGCAACGCGTGGTGCTGACATTCGTGTGCATCGAAGGCCAGAGCTACAAGGAAGCCGCAGCCTCGCTGGGGATTCCGATCGGAACGGTGATGAGCCGCCTCGCCCGCGCGCGCACGGCCCTTGCCAAGCGCATGGGCGAAAGCGGTGCGTCGCTGGCAGCCCCCGCCGAATAGAAGAGAAAGACGAGAGCCGCCATGAACCAAACCCGTTTCGACGACGAAAGTCTGATGCGCTATGCCGACGGCACAGCCGCGTCCGACGAAGTGTCGGCGATCGAAGCGGCCCTGTCGGGCGACGCTTCCTTGGTGCGGCGCGTGGCCATGTTCCGCGAAACCGCCGCCTTGGCGCATGCCGCGATGAACGAAGTGCTGCTCGAGCCAGTCCCGCAGCGCCTGATCGACACGGTGCTGCGCGCACCGGCAGCACAACAGGCCGCGATCGACGACGAAACATTGATGGCCTATGCCGACGGAGCACTCGATGCGGCCGCCGCCGCGCGCGTGGCAGCGCGTGCCGCAGTCGACCGCGACACGGCCGCGCGCATCGCGATGTTCCGGCAGACCGGTGCGATGGCGCGCGCGGCCTTCGCCCCCGTGATCGACGAACCGGTCCCGGCGCGCCTCGTGGCTGCGATCCAGAATGCGCAAGCGCCCGCCAACGTCGTCGCCTTTGCGCCCAAGCCCGCCTTGCGCTCGAAAGGCCGCACCTGGGCGGGGGCTGCGATCGCCGCTTCGCTGCTGTTGTTCGTCGGCCTCGGCGCGGGCGGCGTGTTCACGGGGCGGCTCGACCCGGTGCTGGGCGGCATCCAGTTCGCGTCGAGCGACCGCTGGCTCGAAAACGTCGCGGGTTTCTATGCGGTCGCCGAAGCCACGCAAGCCAGCGAAGGCCGCCTGCTTGTGGATTTCACCGCCGCCGACGTGCCCGAGCTCGGCAAATGGTTCGGCGCCAAGCTCAACCGCAATCTCGCCATTCCCGATCTGGCAGCACACGGCTTTGCGCTGCAGGGCGGGCGCATGGTCATCGTCGGCGGCAGGCCTGCGGCCCAGCTCATCTACACCAACAGTGCCAACGAAATGGTCGGCCTCGTGATCGCCTTCTCGCAGTTCAGCGAACGCGGGGCGCGCAACGAAGCGCGCCAGGGCGTCAATCTCGTGCATTGGCATCGCGGCGGCTACGGCTACGCGTTTGCCGGCCGCATCGCGCCCGATCGCCTCAAAGCGCTCGCCGACCAAGCCTGGAACGATCTCGAAGCGATTTGACGGCAACGACGGGTCGACTTGAAGCGCCTGCGGATTTCGCTAATACTGGCGAGAACAACAACCGCAAACAGAGAGTCCCCCCTCATGAAACGTCGCCATCTTTTGGCCGGTGTCGCCGCCGCTTCGAGTGCCGGTCTTGCCGCCCCCGCTTTGTCCCAGAACCGCATCGAATGGCGCATGGTCACGTTGTGGCCGCGCAATTTGCCCGGCCCCGGCGTTGCGGCGCAAAAAGTCGCCGACCGCATCGGCCTCGTTTCGGGCGGCCGCATTTCGGTGCGCTTGTTTTCGGCGGGCGAAGTCGTGCCGGCCCCGGGTGCCTTCGACGCGGTCGCAGCGGGCACGGCCGATCTCTATCACGGCGTGCCGTCCTTCTGGATTTCGAAGTCGCCGGGCATCGGCTTCTTCGGCTCGTTTCCGTTCGGCATGACCGCCTTCGAACAGCAAGGCTGGATGATGCATGGCGGCGGCCAGGCGCTGTACGACGAAATCTACGGCCGCTTCGGCGTGAAGCCCTTCATCTGCGGCAATTCGGGTCCGCAATGGCTGGGCTGGTTCCGGCGCGAACTGCGCTCGATCGACGATTTCCGCGGCTTGCGCTTCCGCACGGCGGGCCTGGGCGGCGAAATGTTCCGGCGCGCCGGCGCTTCTGTCGTCTCGCTGCCGGCGGGCGAAATCTTCGCGGCCTTGCAGTCGGGGGCGATCGATGCGGCCGAATTCATCGGGCCGTTCTCGGACGGGCCGTTGGGTCTGCATCAGGTCGCCAAAAACTACTACTATCCGGGCGTCCAGGAACCGTCGTCGGCCGAGGAAATCGGCATCAACATGGCCAAGTGGAACGCGTTGCCGGCCGACCTCAAGCAGGCCGTGCAGTTTGCCTGCCAATCGGTCGCCGAGGAGATCACGACCGAATACGACGTGCGCCATCCGGTGGCGCTCGCGGGCTTGATCGCCAACAACCAGGTCGTGCCGCGCGAAGCGCCGCGCGATCTGCTGATCGCCTTCGGCAATTCGGCGGGCGAAATGATGGCCGAGTTCCGCGCCCACACCGACCCGCTGGTCAAGCGCATCGCGGACAGCTACGCCGAATTCCGCGTGCGCTCGCAGAACTACATGCTCCAGTCCTACGCGGGCAATTTCAACGCCCGCGCCCTGCCGATCCGCTGGGGCTGATGCGAGACGGCGGCCGCGGCGGCGCGCAAGCGTCGGACGCGGCCGCCGATCCGCCGCGATGAAAACGCTGCTCAAAATCGCCGATCTGATCGACGAAGCCAACGACAGGCTCGGCCGTTTCGTGATGTGGGCGGCCGGCCTGCTGGTGCTCGTGCAGTTTTCGGTGGTCGTGCTGCGTTATGCCTACGGATCCAGTTTCATTTGGATGCAGGAAGGCGTCGTCTATCTGCATGCCGCTTTGTTCATGCTCGCGATCGGCTATGCCTATCTGCACGACGGCCATGTTCGCGTCGACGTGCTCTATGCGGATTGGAGCCCGCGCGCCAAAGCGCTCGCCGATCTGCTCGGCATTGTCATCGCCGTGCTGCCTTTCTGCGCGCTGGTGGTCTGGGCGTGCTGGTCGTACGTGTCGATCTCCTGGCGCTTGCGCGAAGGGCCGATGTCGGTCGGCGGCCTGCCGTTTCTTTTTGTGTTGAAGTCGCTGATCCCGGCGATGGCCATGCTGCTGGGGTTGCAGGCGGTGGCCATCGGCCTGCGCGCGACGGCCGTGCTGACCGGCCACGCGACAACCCATTTTCCGCGTAAGGCCGCCGGCGGCGGCCACGGCGGCTAGGAAAGATCGACGATGGCTTTGGGCGGCGTGCTCGATCTTTTGATGTTCCTTTCGTTGTGCCTGTTGATCCTGACGGGCGTGCCGGTCGTGTTCATTTTGACCGGCTGCGCGGTCGTGTTCGGCGCCGTCGGCTGGGCGCTCGGCACGTTCGATCCGTTCCTGCTGGGCGCTTTGGCGCAGCGCATCTTCGGCACCATGACCAGCGAAGTGCTGATTGCAATTCCCCTGTTCGTGTTCATGGGAATCATGCTCGAGAAGTCCAAGATCGCCGAAGAACTGCTCGAGGCGATGGGGCGCCTGTTCGGCAGCGTGCGCGGCGGCCTTGCGATTTCGGTCAGCATCGTAGGCGCGTTGCTCGCCGCATCGACCGGGATCGTGGGCGCCACAGTCGTCACAATGGGGCTGATGGCGCTGCCCGCAATGCTGCGTCGCGGCTACGACCCCGCTTTTGCCTGCGGCACGATCTGTGCGGCGGGCACGCTCGGACAGATCATTCCGCCGTCGACCGTAATGGTCATTCTGGGCGAGGTTCTGTCGGCCGCCTACCAGCAGGCCCAGCTTGCCCAAGGCAAGTTTGCGCTCGAAACGGTCAGCGTGGGCCAGCTCTTCGCGGGCTCGATGCTCCCGGGGCTTATGCTGGTGGCGCTTTACATCGCCTACCAGCTTGCCTTCGCCTGGCTCAAACCCGAGGTCGCGCCGGCGATCCCGCGCGAAGAAGCGGGCACGGTCGGCGCGCGCGACATCGGCAATGCGCTCGTACCGCCCATCGTTCTGATCGTCGCCGTGCTGGGCTCGATCCTGGGCGGGATCGCGACGCCGACCGAAGCGGCCGCGGTCGGTGCAGTGGGTGCGACGTTGCTTGCAGGCCTAAGGCTCGACGCGCGCGGACCTGGGCGCTTTGCGATCTATGTCGGGTTTGCCTGCGCCGTCGGACTTGTCGTTCTCGGATCGAATTTCGACATGCGGCTGGGTCGCCAAGCGGCACCGCTCGGCGACCGCGTCGCGATCTGGATTGCGGGCGCATTGGCACTCGGGCTCGCGGTTGGGATCGCCGCCGCCGCGTGGCGCTGCTTTGGAACAGGCGTGCTGGCGGGCGTGTCGCGCGCCACCATGTCGATCACGGCCATGATTTTCGCCACGCTGATCGGCGCCACGCTGTTTGCGCTGGTCTTCCGCGGACTCGGCGGCGACGAGATGGTGCGCGACTTCCTGGCCGACATGCCCGGCGGCAAGTACGGCGCCATCGCCCTGGTGATGGGCGTGATCTTTGCGATGGGGTTCTTTCTCGACTTCGTCGAGATCACGATCATCGTCATCCCGATCGTCGGGCCGATCCTTTTGCAGATGGATATCGATCCGATCTGGCTGGGCGTGATGATCGCGGTCAATCTGCAGACGAGCTTCCTCACGCCGCCTTTCGGATTTTCGCTGTTCTATCTGCGCGGTGTCGCACCCGCCAGCGTGCGCACATCCGACATCTACCGCGGCATCGTGCCGTTCGTGATTCTGCAGCTGATCGGGCTCGGATTCGTGATCGCGTTCCCGGCATTGGCAACGTGGCTGCCCGACAAACTCTTCTGAGCGTCAGCGCTGGCCGAGCAAGGGCTCGGTGAAGGTCGCGTAGGCGTGGAAGAAGCGGTAGATGTTGGCGACGTAGGTCACCGTCTCGTCGCCCACGCTCTGCTGCACGACGCGCTCCACGTTGCCGAACCAGCGATTGGGATCGAGGCCCTGCGTGCGCGCCCGCGCGCGCAGGCGCTGGATGCGGTTGGGGCCGGCATTGTAGGCGGCGATCGCGAACAGGATGCGCTGCGAAGGCTCGATTTCGGGATCGTTGAAATAGCGGTCGCGGATGCGCGCCATGTAGGCAATGCCGGCGGCCACGTTCGTCTCTTCCTCGCCGATGTCGGGAAATCCGACCTCGGCCGCCGTCGGCGCCATCAATTGCATGATGCCGATGGCGCCGACGGGGCTGCGTGCCTGCTGGTCGAGCCGCGACTCCTGGAAACCTTGGGCGGCCATCAGCATCCAGTCGAAGCCGTGCGTGTCGGCATGGTTGCGGAAATAGGACGACAGCCGCTCGAGCTTGGCGCGCTCGTCGCCCGCGAGCGGGTTGGAGAGGCTGCGCACGCTTTGGAAATACTGGCTCAAGAGCTGCGCGTCGTTCGCCGGTTTAGCTTTCTGGCGCTTTGCGAAAAACGCGTCGGCGGCACCGCGCAGCGCTTTGTCTTGCGGCCGGAAGCCCCAGGCAATGGCCCCGCCGCGCGCGATCTTCACGTTCGTCGTCGCGATGTTCGGCAGCACGCGCGTCCACAGAGCGGCCAGATGCGAGTCGACGACCGTGATGTCGAAAATGCCGGCCGAGACCATCTCGAGCTTGTCTTCGTCGGCGAGCACAGGATCGAGCGGAACGAGTTTGATCGGCGCACGGCCCTCGGCGGCAAAACGACGGTTGAGGGCCTGCAGATGCTCGTGATAGCTCGTGGCAACGCGCACCGACAGCTGGCGACCGGACAGATCTTCGAGCGTACGCGGCGCGTTCGAGCCGATGCGCGCGACGATGACCTCGTCGATGTTGCGCAAATAGGGCCGCGAAAAGCCGATCTCGGCACTGCGCGTCGGCGTGACCGTCATGCCCGAGGCGATCACGTCGCCGCGCCCGGCGAGCAGACCCGGGATCAGATCTTCGAACGCGAGCGGGACGAACAGCACGCGGATCTGCGGCTGGCCGCGTTTGCGCTCGCGGTTCAAGAAGCGCGCGAATTCGTGCGCAAGCTCGGCTTCGAACCCGCGCACCTCGCCGCGCACAAGCTGGAAATCGGTGCGCGTGGGGGCGACCAACACGCGCAGCATGCCGCGCTTGCGGATCTCGGCAAGGTCGCCCGCGTAGCGCGCATCCGAGAGGTCGAGCAGCTCCGAGCCGTCGGGCAGTTCTTCCTCGAGATCGGCATCCGGCTTTTGCGCGAATGCCGCACCGACGGGTGCGAGCAGCACGACAAGTGCGGCCAGCAGAACGCGGCAGAAACGGGCGAGGAGTTGCGGCATGGTGCGGCTTCTATCCGGCCAGGGCTTGCGCAATGTCCGCCGGGCGGTCGGTGATGATGCTGTCCACACCCCACGCGACGAGTTCGCGCGCGCGCGCGGGCTCGTTGACGGTCCAGACCAGCGCCTTCATTCCGGCCTCCTTGATGTCGCGCACAAGCTGGCGCGTGAGATGTTTCCAACCCGGATGGATCGCAATACAGCCCAGCGCTTCGGCCTCGCTGCGCCAGCTGCGGCCGAGCTCTTCGGCCAAATAGCCGCGCGGCAAGGACGGCGCCGACGCTTGCGCGGCTTCCAGCGACGCGCGCTTGAAGCTCGAGACGATCGGCGTGGGCCCGCGCCATTTCGCAAGCACAAGCGCACAGGCACGCTCGGCCGTTTCGGCTTCGCGACCCGGGCAAGGTTTGATCTCGATATTGAAACCCATGCCGAGGCTCGCCATCAGCGCCATGGCTTCTTCGAGCGTGGGGATGGCTTCGCCCTTGAAGGCGGGCCCGAACCAAGCACCTGCATCGAGCGTTTTGATATCGGCCAAAGTCGCCTCGGCGACGGGGCCTTTGCCATTGCTCGTGCGATCGAGCGTTTCGTCGTGCATCAGCACGACTTCGTTGTCTTTGGTGAGCTTGGCGTCGAACTCGATCCAGCTTGCCCCTTCTTCGTGCGCGCGGCGGATCGCGACGAGCGTGTTCTCGGGCGCGTTGGCTTTGGCGCCACGATGGCCGACGATGCGAGGCGGATTGATCATCGCAAGCGATCCTAGGGGGGAATGTTCAAAAGAAAACCCCCGCCGGAGCATATGCTCCGACGGGGGCTTGTGGGTTCGAAACCGCACACATCGCCGGTATTACTCGGCCGAGGGAGCCGGCTTCTTGTCGAACTGGTCGGAGATGTCGGCACCCGTCGCCTGATCGACGCGGCGCATCGACAGCTTGACCTTGCCGCGATCGTCGAAGCCGATGAGCTTTACCTTGACCGCATCGCCGACCTTGACGACGTCGCCGGTCTTCTCGACGCGGCGCGGGGCAAGTTCGGAGATGTGGACGAGGCCGTCCTTCGAGCCCATGAAGTTCACGAAGGCGCCGAAATCCATGATCTTGACGACCTTGCCGGTATAGATCGCACCCATCTCGGGCTCCGACACGATGCCCTTGATCCAGTCGATCGCCTTCTTGGCGTTTTCTTCCGAGACCGAGGCGACCTTGATCGTGCCGTCGTCTTCGATGTCGATCTTGCAGCCCGTCTGTTCGACGATCTCGCGGATGACCTTGCCGCCCGTGCCGATGACTTCGCGGATCTTGTCCTTCGGCACCTGGAACGTCGTGATGCGCGGCGCGTTCTTCGAGACTTCCTGGCGCGGGTCGTTGAGACCCTTGGCCATTTCGCCCAGAATATGCAGGCGCCCGTCCTTGGCCTGGCCAAGGGCGATCTTCATGATGTTCTCGTCGATCGAGGTGATCTTCAAGTCCATCTGCAGCGCCGTGACGCCCTTTTCCGTACCGGCCACTTTGAAATCCATGTCGCCGAGATGGTCTTCGTCGCCGAGGATGTCGGTCAGCACCGCAAAGGCGCGGTCTTCCTTGATGAGGCCCATGGCAATACCCGCCACCGGACGCGGCAGCGGCACGCCCGCATCCATCATGGCAAGCGAGGTGCCGCACACGGTCGCCATCGAGGACGAACCGTTGGACTCCGTGATCTCCGACACGACGCGGATCGTGTAGGGGAACTTGTCCTTGGGCGGCAGCAACGGACGGATCGCGCGCCAGGCGAGCTTGCCGTGGCCGATTTCGCGGCGACCGGGCGAGCCCATGCGCTTGGCTTCGCCGACCGAGTAGGGCGGGAAGTTGTAGTGCAGCATGAAGTGTTCGCGATATTCGCCCTCGAGCGCGTCGATGATCTGCTCGTCGTCGCCCGTACCCAGCGTGGCCACGACCAGCGCTTGGGTTTCGCCGCGCGTGAACAGAGCCGAGCCGTGCGTGCGCGGCAGGAAGCCCACTTCCGTTACGATCGGGCGCACCGTCTTGGTGTCGCGCCCGTCGATGCGACGGCCGGTGTCCAGGATGTTGTCGCGCACGACCTTGGCTTCAAGCTCCTCGAAGAGGCCGCCGAACACGGCGGCTTCTTCCGGAATCTCCTTCACGGTCGCAAGGGCTGCGGCCTTGACGGCGGCAACCTTGTCGCGACGCGCGAACTTGACGGGTTCGGCATAGGCCTTGCCGAGATCGCCCGCAAACGCCGCGATCTTGGTCTTGACGGCAGCCGCAACCGGCGAGGCTTGCGTGAGCGGCCACGGATCCTTGGCGGCCGTTTCGGCGAGCGCGATGATGAGATCGATGACCGGCTGGAACGAGCGGTGGCCGAACATCACGGCACCCAACATCGTTTCTTCCGTCAGTTCCTTGGCCTGCGATTCGACCATCAGCACGCCGTCCTTGGTGCCGGCGACGACGAGATCGAGATCGCTCGTCTCGAGATCGGTCTGCAGCGGATTGAGGCGGAACTCGCCGTTGTAGACGCCGACGCGTGCGGCACCGATCGGGCCCATGAACGGGATGCCCGAGATCGTGAGCGCCGCCGAGCAGCCGACCATCGCGACGATGTCGGGATCGTTTTCGAGATCGTGGCTCAGCACGGTCGCGATGACCTGCACTTCGTTGCGGAAGCCCTCGGGGAACAGCGGACGCACCGGACGGTCGATCAGACGCGAGACCAGCGTTTCCTTTTCCGTCGGGCGGCCTTCGCGCTTGAAGAAGCCGCCGGGGATCTTGCCGGCTGCGAAGGTCTTTTCCTGGTAGTGGACGGTCAGCGGGAAGAAATCTTGGCCGGGCTTCGCCGATTTGGCGCCCACGACCGTGCACAGCACGACCGTGTCGCCGTAGGTGGCCATCACGGCCCCGTCGGCCTGGCGGGCGATCTTGCCGGTTTCGAGGACAAGCTTGCGCCCGCCCCACATCATTTCCTTGCGAACGACGTCGAACATGGAATTACTCTCTTTCTTTCTGCCGCGTACGGACCCGCCGACGCGCATCCCGTGATGCGCGCGACGTGGCGACGGTTGCGAAAGCCCGGATGGCCCTCGCCCCAACCGGCGCCGCCCCTGTCGATCGGGACGTCGAATATGGGTTGCGCGGCGTCGTACGACGGACCGCCGCGCGGGGTGTTTGGCTGGAATCGGAAAAAAGCGCGCGCCGCATCTGCCCCGGCTTCGGGTACGGATGCCGCGCGCGCTTCGGTCGGTGGAAGGACAAGCAGTCCGCTTTTAGCGACGCAGGTCGAGGCGCCCGATCAGCGTCTCGTAGCGCTTCTTGTCTTTCGATTTCAGATAGTCGAGCAGCGAACGGCGCTTGCCGACCATCATCAAAAGACCGCGGCGCGAGTGGAAGTCCTTCTTGTGCGTCGTCAGATGTTCGGCGAGTTCCTTGATGCGCTCCGACAGGAGGGCAACCTGGACTTCCGGCGAGCCCGTGTCGCCCTTTTGGACGGCGTAGGCTTCGACGATTTCGGTCTTGCGTGCGGCGTTCATCGACATCGGTCTCTCCTTGGACCCTAGAGGTTGAAGACGCGCGTGGGGCGCAAAGTCGCACCGTCGGACGCTGCAAGTGCGACCAGCTTGCCGTCGCAAACGACGACAAGCACGGGCGCCTCGAGCGGGGATGGTTCCACGCGGGGGTCTCGCAAAGCCTGGCCCCTTCGAAGGGCGGCGGCTTGTTCTGCGGTTACGGCCAGAGCCGGGATGTCGTCCAGCACGGTCTCAACCGGGGCGAGGACCCCAAAGCGGGCGGGACTATGCCCAAAACCCTCCAGTTTTTCCAGGGAAATCGCGGCCTCGCTGCGAAATCGGCCGACCGCCGTACGTCGCAATTCAGTCACATGCGCGCATGTCCCAAGCGCCCGCGCGAGGTCGCGGCCGAGGCTGCGCACATAGGTACCTTTGCCGCAGGCGACCCGGAAGCGGGCGGTGTCGGCATCCGTGCTCCCGAGATATTCGAGCTTGTGGATCAAGACCTTGCGCGATTCCATCGCGACGTCTTCGCCGGCCCTTGCGCGCGCATAAGCACGCTCGCCGTCGATCTTGATGGCCGAATAGACCGGCGGGGTCTGGTCGATTTGGCCGACAAAGCGGCCCAGAACGCCCGCAATCTGGGCGTCTGTGGGGCGGATGTCGGAGGTGGCGACGACCGCCCCTTCGCGGTCGTCGGTCGCCGTCGCCTCGCCCCAGCGCACGGCAAATTCGTATTCTTTGTCGCCGTCCACAAGATACGGCAGCGTTTTGGTGGCCTCGCCAAGGGCGATCGGCAGCACGCCCGTGGCCAGCGGGTCGAGCGTGCCGGCATGCCCGCCTTTGGCCGCGTTGAACACGCGCCGCACGCGGCCGAGCGCTTGGGTCGAGGACAGGCCGAGCGGTTTGTCGAGCAGCACCCAGCCGTCGATTTTTTCGCGTTTGGTGCTGCTCACGCTTTTTTCTTGGCCGACCGCTTGCGCGCGGGCTTCTCCGGCGGCGGCGGCGAAATGTCGGCGGCGACCTTGGGATCGCGCAAGGCGCGGTCGATGCGTTCGGCATAGTCGAACGAGGTGTCGCGCTGGAAATGCCATTCGGGCGCCATGCGCAGATCCACGCGCCGTGCGATCTCGCCGCGGATATAGGCGCGCGCCCGGCCCAGCGCCGCGATCGTGGGCTCGGCCCCCACGCTGCCGAGCGTGGTCACGAACGCGGTCGCGTGCTTGAGATCGGGGGCAACACGCACTTCGCCGATCGTGATGCTGAGCGTGTCCTGCAGATCGGGATCGCGGAAATGCCCGTCGCGCAGCACCTCGATGAGGGCGCGGCGCAGTGCCTCGCCCACACGCAATTGGCGCTGCGATGCCCCTTCGCTCGAATGACCCCGACTTGAATTCCCGGCGCGTTTCATGGCCGCCCTTTTAGCCCAAATGCGCGCAAGCGCAAAGCGGCCGGACGGCGATTGACAGGCCGCATCTCGCTCGGTACCGTCTTTAGGGTGTATCAATATGGGGGATACATACAATGGTATTGCATCGGATCGTCTTGGCCGCACTCGCCCTGCTGCTGTCCGCCGCTGCCGCAAGTGCCCAATCCGCGCACACGATGCCGGTCGGCAGCGTGTTCGAGAGCAAGGTTGCGTTCGCACGCTCCGAAGTGCCGTTGCCGCCGGGCAAGTGGACGCTCGCGAGTGCGGGGGAAGATCTGTCCAATACCAACGGGGAGACGGTCAGGATTCGACTCCCCTTCGCCAATCTGGTGCAGCTCGACGCTGGCAGATTGTCAGCCCTCGTCACGATCGTCGGAACGCTCACCGACGACCGCAACGGATGGGGCCGCGACACGAACTGCGACCGCAGCGACATACTCTATGTTGCCGCGGACAAAAACTTCCGAGCGACAGACCAATGGTGTTCGTATGCCAACCATCTTGTCCGAAGCTGGGTCGCGGGCGACCAAACAACGCCGCGGGTCGCAACCCTTTACGAATATCTGCGCCAAGCGAACGTCAAGACGTCCCGGACGATGCTGATGACGACGGCGCGCCTCGTGCGCAACGGCGAATTCATTACAGTCAGCTACGAGATCGATCCGCAGATGCATGGCGGGCCCGCGACGAGGAACAATACGTGGCAGACCAGCGAATGGCATCCGCAGCGCATCCAGGATCACCCGGCGCACCGGGCCTATGCCGACAAATGGATCGAATGGTCCAAGCCGCTTCTTGACGGCGTCAAAGACGGTTTCGGCAGGACGCTGCGCGTTGCGGGCTTGCCGACGTTTCCGAAAATGGGCTTGGCCGCGATGGATATTCGCCCGGCCCAGGTTGGAACGCAGTTCGTCACGGAGAATGGCGGTTTTCGCGTTCAAGCGGCGGAAGGCATGGCCTTGACGACGGTCAATGCGCGCGACCAAAGGATGCTGTGGCAGGTCGGCGGGTTGGTTCCGGTCGCCGAGAACCGTCGGCTCGACGGCGACAATGCCGAACGCATCTTGCCGCTCCAAATCGGCAACAAGACGGTGTTCGAACGCGCCGCCATCGTCGGCACTCTCAAATGGCGCCACACGATGGAGGTCGTCCGCGCCGAAACCCTGTCCATCGACGGGCGAAGCTATTCCACTTTTGTCGTCGAGGATCGCATCGAGGGGCTCTCGCCGTCCCAGCAGGGCTTTGTCATGAAGCGAACCGCGTGGTTCTCGCCCGAGGCAGGTTGGCTCCTGCGGTTGGCCGAAGAGCAGCTCGGCGGCGAGCCTGCGACGATGAACAATTGGCGGGTCGTCAAGATCGTGCCGCCCGGCTGACGCCGTGACCTACCGCCGGACGTCGACGACGACGCGGCCCTGGATTTGGCCCGCGACGATGGCCTCGGCGAGTTTCGGCAAATCTTCCAGGCCGCACACGGTCAAGCCTTCGCCGGGCAAGCCGTCCGGCAGCAGGGCGGCCAATTTGCGCCACGCATCTTCGCGCTCGGGCAGCGGACACATGACGGAATCGATGCCGATCAATTTGACCCCGCGCAGGATGAACGGCATCACCGTGGTCGGCAGATCGGCCGAGCCCGCAAGACCGCAGGCGGCAACGGCGGCTCGGCGGGCGCAACCGGCGAGCACGGTTGCCAGCGTCGTCCCGCCGACCGTGTCGATCGCACCGCCCCAGCGCTCGGCCAAAAGCGGCTTCGACGGGGCTGCAAGTTCCGCACGATCGACAATGCTGGCCGCACCGAGGCTGCGCAGATAAGGTTCGAGCTGGCGACGTCCGGTGGACGCGGCAACTTTGTGGCCGAGCTTGGCGAGCAAGGCGACCGCAACCGAGCCCACGCCGCCTGCCGCCCCCGTCACCAGAATTTCGCGGTCGCGACGCAGGCCGGCGGCTTCGAGCGCATGCACCGCCATCATCGCGGTGAGGCCGGCAGTGCCCATGCCCATCGCCCATTTTTCGTCCGTACCGGCGGGCAGCTTCACGAGCCAGGCGGCTTGCGCACGCGCCTTTTGCGCCATGCCGCCCCAATAATTTTCGCCGACCCCCCAGCCGGTCAGGATCACGCGGTCGCCGGTTTTGAACGAAGCATGGGCCGAGCTTTCGACCGTGCCCGCCCAATCCACGCCCGGCACCATCGGAAAGCTGCGCACGATCTTGCCCTTGTCGGCGATCGCAAGCCCATCCTTGTAGTTGAGCGAGGAATAGGCGATCGCGACCGTGACCTCGCCTTCGGGCAACGACGCCTCGTCGAGCGATTTGACCGATGCGACGACCTTGCCGTCCAGTTTGTCGAGCACAAGTGCGCGAAACATCGAAACCCCTCCGCCTCGACGGTAAACTCGGGCGCTTAAGCATTTTCGTCAAGCCTTGAGTGGCGAACGCAGGCACGCCATGCTTGCCCCATGGATCGCATTTCCGACTGGTTGATTGCCGAGGGCCCGTTTGTGGCCGATATGGGGGCGCTATTGAGCGGCCTTGCCGAGCGTTTGCTCGCGGCCGACGTCCCGGTATCGCGCATGGCTGCCATGATCGAGACGCTGCATCCGCGCTTCATCGGCGCCATGCGCGTCTGGGAGCCGGGCGGCGATGTGCGCCTGCGGCGCGCCACGTTCGACGATCCGTCGATCACGAACGCGCCCAAAATCTTCACCATCGACATGCTGCAGGAGTCCGGCGATTGGGTCGATTTCCGTCTCGACGATCCGCGCATCGACGATTTCGATCTGCTGCCGCGCTTGGCGCAGGAAGGCCACACGCACTATCTGCTGATGCCGATCCGCTTTCGCGAAGGCCCGCTGCAGGGGCTGTCGTTTTCGACCAAGCGGCCGGGCGGCTTCACGCAAGCGCAGTGCGCGGCGATACGGTCGCTGCAGCCAGCAGTCGCCATCGTCATGAACGTCATCGCAACGCACATTATGTGGCGCGAAGTCTTGAAGGCCTTTGTGGGCGAGGTGCCGGGCGAACTCATCCTGCAAGGGGCGATAAGGCGTGCCGACGTGCGCCGCGTCGAAGCGGCCCTGATGATGACCGACATGCGCGGCTTCACGCGGCTCGCCAATTCGAGCAGCCCCGAAGAAACCGTTGCCGCTCTCAACGCCTATCTCGACAACGTCGTGCCTGCGATCACGGCGGCGGGCGGCGAGGTTCTCAAATTCATCGGCGACGGCGTGCTGGCGACAGTTCCCTACCGCAAGGGGGAATCTGCGGAAGCCGCTTGCGCTGCCGCGTTGGCGGCCGCACAAGCGATCCGCCAGGCGGCCCCCAATGTCGGCATCGCATTGCACGTCGGCGAGGTTGCGTTCGGCAATATCGGGGCGGGCGACCGGCTCGATTTCACGATCATCGGGCGCGACGTCAATCTGCTCGCGCGCATCGAAAAAATCTGCGGCGAATTCCGCGAAGACATCGTGATGTCGCAAGCCTTCGCCGCTCTGTGCGGTGCGCCCACGCGCCTCGTTGCGCGCTTTACGCCCAAAGGCTTCGACGGCGAAGAAGCGGTATTCGCGCCGGTCTAGAGCGCCGCCAAGCGCCGTTCGGCGACGTTCCAGAACTGCGTGTGGAACGCGCGCAAGGACGGGCGGTGGCCGATGCTGACGATCGCCGTGTCGGGCAGGCTGCGATCGAGCAATTCGTAGATATGCGCTTCGTTGGCGTCGTCCATCGCCGCCGTCGCTTCGTCGAGGAACAGGAAATCGGGTTTGGCGAGCAGGGCCCGCGCCACGGCCAGGCGCTGCTGCTCGCCCGGCGACAGCGTTTGCCCCCAGTTTGCGGACTCGTCGAGGCGAGCACCCAGCGGCGCCAGGCGCACGGCATCGAGCGTTGCGCGAAGGGTGGACTCGTCCGCGCCGCCATTGTGCGGATAGAGCAAGGCTTCGCGCAGCGTGCCGATCGGCATGTAGGGTTTCTGCGGCAAGAAGAGCGGCCGAGCGGCCTTCGGCAACAGCACAGCGCCGCGCCCGAACGGCCAAATGCCCGACAGCACGCGGAACAGCGTGCTCTTGCCGCTGCCGGATTCGCCGGTCAGCAGAATGCGCGCACCCGGCGCGATCGCGACCCCGGTATCGGCGATCAGCACCCGCCCGTCGGGCAGGGCCACGTCCACGCCCTCGAGGCGCAACCGGCCGTCGGGCGACGCCGCGTGCACGAGGGGTGCGGCACGGTCGGCCGCTTCGGCGGCGGCCACGGCCGCTTCGAAATCGAGCAGCCGGTCGACGACCGCTTTCCAGTCGGCAAGCTGCGCGTAGGCTTGCACGAAGAAGGACAGCGCCCCCTGCACCTGGCCGAAGGCCGACGCCGTCTGCATGAGGCCGCCCAATTGCATCGAGCCCGAGAAATAGCGCGGGGCCGCGACGATGAACGGGAACACGATCGCGATCTGCGCGAACAGGCTCGTGAACAGATTGAGCTTGAGGCCCGCCCACATGAGGCTGTGCCAATTGGCGACGACGGCGGCAAAGCGGGCCAGGAAATCGCGCCGCTCGCGCGTTTCGCCGCCATAGAGGGCGACCTGTTCGGCGTTTTCGCGCAGGCGCATGAGGCCGTAGCGGAAATCGGCTTCCACGCGCTGCTGGGCATAGTTCAGCGGCACCAGCGGCTTGCCCACTTTGTGCGTGAGCCACGTGCCGACGACCGAATAGACGAGCGCAAACCACACCATGTAGCCCGGGATCGCGATCTCGGTGCCGAACAGCGTGAAGCCGTAATCGCCCGACAGGCCCCACAAGATGCCCAGGAACGCGACCAGCGTAAGCACCGAATTGACGAGCTGCACGAACAGCCCGAGCGTGGTCGCGACGAACAGGCGCACGTCTTCGGCAATGCGCTGGTCGGGATTGTCGGTGTCGGCGCCGGTCAGCTGGAAGCGGTAGTAGATGCGCGCTTTGAGCCAGCCGTCGATATAGCGCTTGGTGAGCCAATCGCGCCAGCGTATCTGCAGCCACAGGCTGAAATAGCGCGTGGCGACGAAATTGCCGATGAACAAGGCGGCAAGCCAGCCGAACACGCCGAACTCCGCCCAGAACGTGGCTTCGTCGCGTTCCTGAAGCGCGTTGTAGAAATCGTTGTTCCAGCTGTTGAACAGCACCTCGAGATAGACGCCGCCGATCGTGAGGCCCATCACCGCGCCGAACAGCAATGCCGCCGGCAATCGGTCTTCCGAGACCCAATAGGGGCGCGTGAGGCGCCACAGCCGTGCTGCAAATCCCGCCGGTTTTTCGCCCGTCATGTTCGGTCGTCCTTGGTGGTTCGCTTCAGCCCGCGCGTTCGAGCGGGTCTTCGAAGGGGGTTTCGCTCGGGTCTTCGAAACGCTGCAAACGCGATGCCGCAAGCCTTGCAAACCGCAGCGTGAGCGCGCGCCGCCGGGCGGGCGCGAGCGGCGCGCAAATCTGGAACGGCCGGCGCAAAGCCCCGTCGAACGCGTCGGCCACGATGAGGCCGGCCGTTTCGGGGATCAGGCGGTCGGGGAATTCGACCGGGACCGCGAACGCAAACGCGTCGCACCATTCGAGATATTCGGGCCATTTGCCGTCCGACTGGAAATCGGCGGCCGACGATTTGATTTCGACGAGCGCAAAGCGCCCGTCCTCGGCGAGGGCAAGGATGTCGGCGCGGCGGCCGCTCGCCAGCCCCACCTCGGCAATGCCGACATAGCCGAGATTGCGCAGGAGCCTCAGCGTGCCGCGCCGGACCTGGCGCGCGACGAGATCGTCGCGCGGCTTCACATGAAACCGGCTTGGCGCATCAGCACGAAGAGATCGCGCTGGGCGCGCGCTTTTTCGGCCGGATCGGCGATGTCGGCCACCACTTCGCCTTCGAAATTGGGCCGCTTCAGCATGCCCACGATGATGGCGCGCGCGAGGTTCGAGGCCTTGCCCGGCGGCAGCGAGGTGGGCAGGCACATCTTCATCAGCATCATCGTGCGCATGCGCAAGGGGCGCGCCGGATCGTCGATTTTCTCGAGGATGCGTTCGGTCTTCACGAAATGCACGAGCAGATCGTCGAGGCGCGTGCAGATGCGCTCGACATGTTCGGGCGGCAGGGGCGAACTGCGGATCTCGCCCCACACTTGCGTGATGCCGGCCATCTTCTCGTTGGGCGGCACGCGCGCTTTGACGATGTCGGAAATCGATTCGACGTTGACGAGCGCGTCGTCGATGAGGCCGAAGGTTTCCTCCGGATAGAGGCGGCCCGTCGGCGTCTGCGTGAGGGCGATCAAGAAGCGCGCCTTGCGCAGCGGATTGAGCATGATCATCGCGATCCATGCCGCCGCCGCCCGGTAGCCCGCGGCGCCGCCGCGATTGAGGATGCGCATCTTGCGCTGCACGAGCGCGTCCACCAAATCGCTGCCGCCGATCGGCGGGGCCGCATCCGGCATCAGCCGGTCGAGTATCTGGCGGAAGGTCGGGATTTCCTGCTCGGGATCGCTGCGCACGAGCGGGTTCGCGCCGCCGAGCTGGATGCGCACGCGCTCGATCAGCACCTGGCTGCAGCCCGGCAAGCGCCCGGCCTGCACGAGGCGCGCGATCTGCACGATGCTGTCGTCCGCACCGCCGTCGGCAGAAGGCGGCGCCACGCCCGGCGGCGGGGCTTGCCATTGGCCGAGCGCGACGTCGAGCAGCTTGTTGACGGCGGCCGCGAGGTTCGGCTGGTCGCCAAGCAGTTCCTGGATCACGCTCGCCGTGCCCAGAATGTCGGCGACGAAATCGTCGAGTCGGCGTGCTGCGACGTCGTCCTGGCTGTCGTTGATCCAATAGAGCAGACGCTCGAGTTTGCCGAAATAGTTGCGGATTTCGATGAGCTCGCGGCTGACGGCGACGCGGAACAGAAAATCGGCATTGGCCGCGCTGTCGCCGGCCCCGGCCACGATTTTGGCGACCGTGGCGTCGAGCCCGAGCTGCTTGATCGACGGCAATTGCAGGGTTTCGACGTCTTTGGTGCGTTTGCCGATCTCGGTCGCAAAGCCGTACAGCGCGTCGCGGCGCTGGGCGACCGTGGCGCCGCCGGCCGCGGTTTCCGTCTGCGGGGTGGCGGCCTGCAGCGTGGCGACCTGGTTCAAAGCGCTGCCGACCAGCGCGTCCTGGTCCTGCAGGCGCTTGTATTCGCGGTAATTGTGCAGCACTTCGATCGGCGTCAGAGTCTGCTTGTCGAGATACATGCGCATGAGCCGGTTCATCGCCATGCGCGCCGGGAGCTGGAGGCAATCGTCGGGCGTCGCGCAGGCCGGTGCGGCGTCGATGCGGCCGACCGTCAGTTTTTCTTCGCGCTTTTCCTTGATCTTGGTGAAAACGGCCGTCTGCGAGCCGCCGCTGGCCTTCTCGCGGAAAACCTTGACGCCCTCGACCTCGCGCTTCTCGAGCATGCGGCGCGCGAACGCTTCGGCCTCCGCCTGGTTGGGCAGGCTCGTTTCGATAATCCATCTGCCCTCTTTGAGGCACTGGACTTCGAAAATCTCTTTTTTGAACAACGCACGCCCCCGGTCCTTGCTGCTTATCCATATTAAACGCGACGCGTTGCGGGTTACAATGGTGCCATGTTGACGGTCGAGCGAATCCCGTGCCTGCAGGACAATTACGTCTGGCTGCTGCGCAGCCATGCGGGCAACGGCGTCGGCATCGTCGATCCGGCCGAGGCGGACCCGGTCGAGGCCGCACTGGCCCGGCACGGCGTGCGCTTGACCCATATCTTCAACACGCACCATCACGGCGACCATGTCGGCGCCAATCTGGCGCTGAAAGCCAAATACGGCGCGACGATCGTCGGCCCGCGCGCGGACCAAGCGCGCATCCCCGGCATCGATGTGGCGGTAGCCGACGGCGACACCTACGCGTTCGACGGCGAGATCGCCAAGGTGCTCGACGTGCCCGGCCACACGCGCGGCCATATTGCGTTCTGGTTTGCGGACAGTGCCGCACTATTCTGCGGCGACACGCTGTTTGCGCTCGGCTGCGGGCGCATGTTCGAGGGCACGGCCCCGCAAATGTGGCAGTCGCTGGCGAAGATCCGCGCCCTTCCCGATGCGACGCAAGTCTACTGCGCGCACGAATACACGCAGAGCAACGCAAAATTTGCGGTCAGCGTCGATCCGGACAATGCGGAACTGCGCGCACGTTCCGCCACGATCGACCGCCAGCGCGCGGCCGGCGAAGCGACCGTGCCGTCGCTGCTGGGCCTCGAGAAACGCACCAATCCGTTTTTGCGCGCCGACGATGCGGCTCTCGCGCGCCGCATGGGACTGCCGGCAACGCAGCCCGCCGCCGTCTTCGGCGCCTTGCGTGCGGCCAAGGACGTGTTCCGATGACCAGCGAATATCGCGTCGTGTTTTTCGACGATCGCGAGATCGTGATGGCGCTCATCGAACATGCGCGCACGCAAGGCACCAAATTGCCGGCCGGCAAAGCGAGCAAGCTCGAAATCGACCGCGCGACGCTGACGGCGAAACTTGGCTTCGCGCGCCGCGGCAGCCCGAACGAGGCGCCGATCGAGTTCAACTCGGCTGCGCTCGCGCAAGCGCTGATCCGCTTCTGCAAAAAAGCCGGCATTCCGCTGCCCGTGAAAGCCAACAAAGAGCTGCGCGTGATGGACGACCGTGTCGCCTTCATCGTCGAGTTGCAGCGCCCGGCGGTCGACTCGCTGGTTCCGATCGAATACGAGTAGCGACGAATGGCGACGGCCCCGCCGTACACCTTGTCCGGCGGGGCCGCACGCAACGTGCTGCATTCAGTTGCGCTGGCCGATCGACACCGCATAAGCGGGCTGGCGCGCCGTGAAGAGCGGATCGTTCGCGGGCCCGGCAATGCCGTCCGCGAGATTGAGCGGATCGAAGATGCGCTCGTCGCAGCTTTCGTTCTTCTCGAGCGCTGTGAGCGCAAGACGGCCGAGCCGCGCGGTCGGGCGCTGGTCCTCGTCCGGCCATTGCTGGGTCGCGTTGGTGGCCTCGTCGCCCGCGCGACCGAAAACGACGACCATGTCGAATGCGGCGGTATTGGCGGCGATGCGCGCCTTCATGTCGTCGACGAGGAAATCGGCGGGCTTGGCTGCGGCTTCCGCGTCGGTGAGGCCCACTTCGCCGCCGACCGGCACCATCTTGAATTTGACCAGGCGATTGGCGCCCGCCGCATTGGTCAAGGTGTAGCCGTGGATGCCCCAATAATTGACGCCGACCCAGGATCCCGGCACCGGTTTGCTCGCAAGATAACGACCTTGCGCGGTCGTTTCGGGATTGGCTTCCGTGAAGGCGCGGATTTTCTCGGCATCCGGGCGCCCGTCGGGACCCGGCAGACGCGCTTGCAAAAACGCCAACATCTGGTCGGGCGATTTCACGAAATTGATCGGCGCGTTGACCATCACGAATTCGGTCTCGGCACGGCCGCCATCGTCGATCCGGAACGAGAAGCCCCGATTGACCGCCTTGGTCGCGTCGGCGACTTTCGGATTGCCGCCGCCGACCGAAAGCCGTGCCACGACCGGCGAGGTTTTCGCGAAAATCGCGGCTTTGCTGAGCGTGGCGGCTTCAGCCGTCGGCGTGAACGTGCCGGCAAAACACTGGCCCTTGGCCCCGCTCGGCCGCGCTTTTTGGTTGCCGGCGAGCGCACGCTGGATCTCGACGATTTTGCCCGGATCGGCGGTCTGGGCGAAAACCGGCGCGCTCGCGGCAAGCACGGCCGACGACAGCGCAAAAACGGCGAATTTGATGTTCATGGGGGGTCCTCCAAACGAGTTGCGCGTTATATCGCACCTGCCGTTCGCTTGGGCGGGCACGCAGGTTACGCGCCATCGTCCGTCGGCTCGAACAGCAAAACGCCGCCCAGGCTCGCCGGCAAAACCACGCGCCGGGCTTGCGTGCCGCGCGGCGTCGCCAGTGCATAGCCCGCGATCCACGGCACGCAGGGCGGTGCGACGCCCAAGTGCAGCTCCATTGCAGACGGATCGCGGAACACGAGGGCGCCCCGCGCCGTCGCAAGGCCGGGTGCTTCGTCGATGCGGGTCGGTGCGAGGCCCGTGTAGGCGGCATAGCGCAAGAGTGCCGCGTGCGGATCGGCGACGCAGATTTCCACGCGCTTCAAGCGCGTGGCACCGTTTGGGTGGGTGAGCCACCGTTTCTGCCACAGAAAATCCGGCGTGTGCTGTTCGACGAACTGCACGCGGCCCTCTTCCATCGCACCCGGCTTGGTGCGCACGACCGTGAATCGCGCTTGGCGAAACCCGTCCGGCGTTTCGATTGGGCGGCTCAACGCGACGGGCTCGAGCGGGCCAAAGCCGCCCGCCTGCAGCCGCGCATGGTCGTCCATGGGAGCGACGGTGCCGAACGCGATCAGATGCACGCCCGTGTAGCGCGCGATCCCGGCGCGCAAAGTGGCTGCGTTCGGCGTGTCGGCAAGCGGGGCGAGGAACTCGAGATAGCCGCCTTCGAGCATCACGCAATGGTTGCCGGTTCCGGCCGGCACCGGCGGATCGCCCACGCTTTGCGCCGAAAACGGCGTCACGCAAAAGCCGAGTGCCGCCAGATCGGCAGCGGCGGCAGCCGGGTCCGGCACCCAATGCGCGATATGGTCGAGCACGAGTTTGCCTGGTTGAGGGCGCTGGTTCATGGTTTGCGTCCAAGCAGCAGATGGAAATCGCGCTGTGCAAGGCGCCGCGTCGCACAGTCGAAACGCATCAGATCTTCGCCGACCGCGATCGGCCCCGCATAGTCGCGCGCGACCTCGGCCAGAATTTCATCGCGGTCGAAGCGCGTGGGCACAAAATGATTGAGCACGAGCAGCTTCGCGTTTGCCTCGGCCGCCACGCGCCCGACCTCGTCGGACCGCGTATGATACGAAGCCACGGCCGCAACGGTCGCGGCCGATCGCACGCCGGGTACGGGCTGCAATTCGCGATGCACGAAACATTCGTGCACCAGCACGTCGGCGTCGCGTGCGGCCTCGATCAAAGCCGGGCAATAGGCCGTGTCGCCGCTGAAAACGGCCTTGCTGCCGTCGGCTTCGAACACAAAACCGAACGCGTGGCGCACGGGTGCGTGGGCAACGGAAACGGCCGCGACGCGCACGCCGCCTTCGTCGAACATCGTGCCCGGTGCGATCTCGACCGTTTCGATCTCGAAGGCAGCGACCGAGCCGCGCTGCTCGTGCGCGATGCGCAAACGCCGCTCGGTTTCCCACAAGGCCATCGTGCCTTCGACGAACGCCTTGGTGCCCGGCGGCCCGAACACGCGCTGCGCACGCGGTCGGCCCTGATGCCAGCTCGAAATCACGAGTTGGTAGAAATCGACGACATGGTCGGTGTGCAGATACGTCAAAAACAACGCGTCGATATCGGCGCCCTTTGTGCCCGCCTCGACGAGGCGCTGCGCAACACCCGAACCGCAATCGACGAGAAACTGGTGTCCCTGCGCGCGCACCAGATTCGATGGGCCGCGACGCGCCGGGTCGCATTGCGGACAGCCCGTTCCGAGCAGCACGATTTCCATTTCCGACGATCCCCCGCGTTCATCCCACGCAAAGGATAGCGGCCTTCGTCGCGCGTTGCGAGATGCTACAGCCCGCGGCGGGTGCGCTGGTTTTCTTCGATCATGCGGATCATGTCGTCGTATTCGGCGCGCGCGGCGGGCACCGGCTTCAGCATCTTGCCGTCGACGATGCCCTTCCACACGTCGGGCGCTTCGGTCGGCATCGCGAGCAATGCGTCGCGATAGGCTGCGACCAGATCGTCGGGCAGTTTGCGCGCGACCCACGGCGAATTGGGGATGAGCGGCGAGCGCCACACGATGCGCACGGCCCCCGCCGGGATCATCTTCTTTTCTTCCATGCGCGTGATGTTGCTGCGCTCGGCATTGTTCCACCATGTGGCGGCCGCGTCGTACTGGTTGCCGACCACGGCCAGAACGCCGGTCTCGTGGTTGCCGGAAAAGCCCGTGCGCGCGAAGTGGCGAGCGGGCACCAAGCCCTCTTTGGCCATGAAATAGCTCGGAGCGACGAAGCCCGAGGCCGAATTCGGATCGGCGAAGGCAAGGCTCTTGCCGCGCAGATCGGCAAGCGTACGGTAGGGCGAATCCGCGCGCACGACCACGACCGAGTGGTAGCCGACGGCCCCGTCGAGATCCATGTCCTTGGCGATCGGCAGAATGTCTTCGCCCATCAGCTGGACCGCGCGCGCGTACGCGGCCGGCCCCATGCGCGCGAACTCGACCTGGCGTGCGGACAAGGCTTCGACGACGGCCGCATAGTCGTTGCCGCGCCGGACAATGAGCGGCACGCCGAGCTTGGCGCGCATGTAGCCCGCAAAAGCATCGAACCGCACCAGCGTGTCGGCTTCGTTTTCGGCACTCGTGATGCCGAAACGCAATTCTTTGAACGAGGCGCGCCAATCGGCCTTGGCCGGCGACGCGGCGAATGCGGCAAGCAATGCGACGGCGACAAGCAAACGCTTGAACATGGCAGCCTCCCTGCAAGACGATCGACAGTGCCGGAAGGCTGCGCCGTCGCTGTGGCGCAGGCATGACGGTGCGAATAACCTTCTGCGACGATCCCTTGCGATGGCACGCCGCTTGCCTACCCATTTGCCGCCGCCTAACGCTGCGGAAAACAAAGGAAATCGATGGCTTTTCTGGAACTCAAAGCACTCAGCGCCCGCTACGGCAAAAACACCGTGGTGGCCGATCTCAGCCTCGGCGCCGAGAAGGGCGAATTTTTGTCGATTTTGGGCCCCTCGGGCTGCGGCAAAACCACGACCTTGCGCATGATCGCAGGCTTCGTGGCGCCGTCGGCCGGCGCCATCCGCGTGGGCGGCCGTGCCATTCAGGACGTGGCCCCGCACCAGCGCAATATCGGCTACGTGTTCCAGAACTACGCACTTTTTCCGCATCTCACCGCGCGCGAGAACGTCGCTTTTGGTCTGCGCATGCGCCACGTCGCCAAAGCGGCGCAAACCGAGCGTGCTGCCAAAGCGCTCGATCTGGTCGGGCTCGGGCATTTGGGCGACCGGTACCCGGCCCAGCTTTCCGGCGGCCAGCAGCAGCGTGTGGCGCTTGCGCGCGCACTCGTGATCGAACCCGATCTGTTGCTGCTCGACGAGCCTTTGTCCAATCTCGATGCCGCCTTGCGCGGCCAGATGCGCAGCGAAATCCGGGCGCTGCAGCGCCGCTTGGCAATCACGACCGTGTTCGTCACGCACGACCAGGCCGAAGCGCTCGCCATGTCCGACCGCATCGCGGTGATGGACCATGGCCGCTTGGTCGAAGCGGCAACGCCGCAGGCTTTGTGCGATGCGCCCAACCACGGATTCACGGCCGAGTTCCTCGGAGCCCGCACGGTCGTGGCGGGCGCGCGCGCAGGCGGCATCTTCGCATTGCCCGAAGGGGCGCGCTGCGCGGTCGGCGCCGACATGCCCGACAACGCCACGCGCATCGTGCTGCGCGCGGCCCGCTTGCACCTCTCCGAAGGTTTGCGGCCCGCCCGCTTCATGGCGAGCGGGACGGTGCGCGACGTGGCATATCTCGGCGATTTCTTCGACGTTGCCGTGGCGGCCGCGAACACCACGATCCGCGTGATCCGGCCGAGCAGCGAGACGCTGCCGGCGGTGGGTGCGGCCTGTTTCCTGTCCGGCGACGACGATGCCGTCGCCTGGCTTGCCGATTGATTTTTGCGTTTCCGAAAAAGAGGAGTCCGACCATGAAAAAACATCTGAACCGTCGCCAGTTCGGCACGGCCCTGCTGGGGGCCGGTGCCGCCACGCTCGCCTCGCCCGCGATCTTCGGCCTCAATGCGGTCGCGCAGATCCGGCGCGGCGACGAACTCGTCGTCGGCATTTGGGGTGGGGCGCAGGAGCGCATCACGCGCCAGCACATCGTGCGCCCGCTCGAAGAAAAACACGGCGTCAAGATCAACTACGTGCTCGGCGGCACGCCCGAGCGGCGCGCGCGCGCCTATCAGGAGCGCGGTCGGCCGTCCTTCGACCTGCTCTATCTGAACATTTTCGAAAGCCGCCAGGCGGTCAAAGACGGCGTCACGCAAGCGCCCGCCCTCGACCGCGTGCCGAACGCAAAGTTCCTCTACGAGCCCGCCAAGCTCGGCGGCTACGGCGTTGCCTTCAATCCCGTCACGATCGTCTACGACAAGCGCAAGGGTACGGTCACGTCGTGGAAGGATCTGTGGAAGCCCGAATGGAAGGGCCGCATTGCGTGGCCGAGCTATCCCGGTGCGCAAGGGACCGCGGGCCTGCTGATGGCCGCCCAAGTGTGGGGCGGCTCGGAGCGCAATGTCGATATCGGCTTCCAAAAAATCCGCGAGCTGAAGCCGTTTGCGGCGATCCAGGGCAGCCAGGACCAGCTCTATACGATGTTCGACCAAGGGGTCGCCGACATCTCGATCGAGTTCGGCTCCTTCACGCGCAGCTACGCCGAAACGCGCAACGCCAATATCGAGATCGCCAACCCGGTCGAAGGCCAGGCGTTGGCGCAGAACGTCGCCTGCCCGACGGTCGGCACCACGAAGCAAGCGCTCGTCGAAGCCTTCATCGACCTGCATTTGGGCGAAGCCTGCCAGCTGGCTTACGCGCGCGAGATCTACTACTCGCCCACGGTCAGCAACCTCACGATCCCGGCCGATCTGCGGCCCAAGCTCGTGCTCGGCGACGACGTCAAGAAGCTCGTCGACTTCGACTGGGACCATGTGATCGCCCAGCAGACAGCCTGGTCGTCGCGCTTCAATCGCGAGATCGCAGGCTGACGACCAGTCGCCCGGCCAGGCGCGGAAGGAACACCACACGATGACTCGCGACCGCGTTTGGCTGGGCGTCCTCCTGTCGGTACCGGCGACGGCATGGCTTGCCGTCGCCTTTGCCGCCCCCTTGGCCGTCGTTGCCCTGCTGTCTTTGCAGGCGACGGCCGATCCGTTTGCGGCGCTTTCGCTCGTACCGTCGTTCAAGCAGTTCGCCGACATTCTCGGCGACCGTTATTTCCTCGGCATCATCGCCGAGACGATCCTGCTCGGCCTCGGCGTGACGTTGGGGGCCGTCGTGCTGGGCTATCCGCTGGCGATGTGGCTTGCAGGCTTGCCGCAGCGCTGGCGCTCGATCGCGTTTGCGGTCGTGCTGATCCCGCTTTTGACCAACGTCGTCGTGCGCTCGCTCGGCATCGTGCTGCTGCTGGCCCCCGACGGCCTCTTCAACAATTTCCTGCGGCCCTTCGGGCTTGCGCGCCCGCAAGGCTATGTGTTCACGCATTTCGCGGTCGCGATCGCGCTCATCCAGGTGTTTCTGCCGTTCATGGTGCTGTCGCTTTACGACTCGCTCGCCAATCTCGACGGCCGCCTCAAAGAGGCCGCCGCCTCGCTGGGCGCTTCGCGCGCGCGCATCTTCTTTGCGGTGACGCTGCCTTTGTCGCTGCAGGGCCTGCGCGCGGGCATCACCATCGTGTTCCTGATGTCGTCGACGGCGTACGTGTCGGCGACGATCCTCGGCGGCAAGAAAGTCTGGACCACCGGCATGATCGTCTGGCAGGAGGCGCTGCAGAATCTGAATGCGCCGACGGCTGCGGCCCTTGCCATGATCATGCTCGCCTGGGGCATTGGTTTTGCGGTTTTGGCCGAGCGCATCGTGCGCCGCTTCTCGCCGTGGCTTGCCCCGGATCGGCCGCGGCGCGCGAAGTGGGCCCTGCCCGCCGCATTCGAACGCGGGCTGGTGCGTGTGGCCGACATAAGCGGCCAAGCGCTGGGGCATGCGCTGCTGGCACTCGGCATTCTGCTGCTGCTGTTCCCGCTGATGCTCGTGGCAGTGCAGTCCTTCAACGACGTGCCGCAGGCAAGCGTGGCGGGGTTCCGCGCCTTTACGTTCAAATGGTACGCGGCCGTGTTCGAAGTGGGCGCTTATCTGCGCGCCTTCGAAGTTTCCGCGCAACTCGCCGCCGCCTCCGTCGCCTGCGCGCTCGCTTTGGCGCTGCCGGCCGCCTTCGTGCTCGTGCGCTTCGGCTATCCGGGCCGCGGGGCCGTGCAGGCCTTCTGGATGCTGCCGCTCGCCCTGCCGCATGTCGCGATCGGCGTGGGCATGCTGCGGCTGCTGCAATGGTACATCGCGATCCCGCCTTTCGTGGGGCTGCTGCTCGTGCATGTGGTGCTGATCGTGCCGTTTGCGATCTCGCTGCTGCGCAGTTCGGTCCTGCAGCTGGATACGGCGCTGGAACAAGCGGCAGCCTCGCTGGGTGCAAACCCGGTGCGTGTGTTTTTCCTGATCGTGCTGCCCAATCTCGCCCCGGGCCTGGCGGTTGCCGGGATCATCGGATTCCTGATCTCGTTCGGCGAGGTGACGGTCACCTCGTTCCTCACCACAGCACGGCTCACCACGCTGCCGGTGCGCATCTATGCCGAGGCGAGTTTCAGCCTGGAGCCGACCGTACACGCGGTCTCGACCCTGCTGATTCTGGCGACGGTGGCCCTTCTCGCGATCGTCAACCGCTTCGTAAAGCTCGACCGCGTCTGGGCAAAATAGGGTTAACGAATATCTCTTGCGCGTTTTGGGCGGTACGCTAGGATAAGGGTCTTGTTTTCGGGAGAATTTCGATGGCTTCCAGCATCAGCGACAGCGTGCCCGGCGGCACGCCGCAGACCCAGCGCCCGACCGAAACGTCGCAGACGGCCCCGTCCAGCGCCACGCGCGACGGCATCACGCGCCGCGACACA
>VYKU01000093.1_pt1 | contig 30787 bp, 24 predicted proteins | sample 5114491 | NCBI WGS metagenome assembly VYKU01 (sample SAMN12291796, study PRJNA351875) | freshwater metagenome | isolation source: freshwater lake | place: USA: Michigan, Gull Lake | collected 2011-07-05 | reverse complement strand
CCCCACCAATACACTCCCCGGCCCAATCTTCCTCACACCCGCCCCCTCCGCGTCGCTCTTTCTTATTCCCTCTCAACTAGGTTTCCCCCCACCCAGGCCCCACCATCACCACCACCCGTCCACCCTGGCAGCTCCACCTCCCCAACGCCCTCACCGGCGCGCGGGTCATCATGGCCCTGGTCTTCTTTGCGGTCCTGACCCGCTGGCGCTGGGAAGACTCGGCGGCCCAGGCCCTCAGCCAGGGAACCTCCACCCACGTGGACCGCTGGCTCCTGCTCGCCGCCGCCCTCTTCATCATCGCGGGCCTGACTGACATCCTCGACGGCGCGCTCGCCCGCGCCTGGGGCGTTGAAACAACCCTCGGCCGCATCATGGACCCCTTCGCAGACAAACTCCTGGTCATCGGCGCGCTCGTCTTCCTTGCCAGCGCCGACTGGTGGTTCGAGTTCAAGGACCCCGACATCATCAAACTCTCAGGCCACGGCATGCAGGTCTCGGGCATCTACCCATGGATGGTCGTCGTCATACTCGCGCGCGAACTGCTCGTAACAAGCATCCGCGCCACGCTCGAATCGCAGGGCATCCGCTTCGGCGCCGATGTCTTTGGCAAGGCCAAAATGCTCGCCCAGTCCATCGCCATACCCACCAGCCTCATCGCCCCGGCTGTCGCCAACGTCATCCCCGCCGATGTTACAGCCAGTTTCTGGACCTACCCCTGGGGCCGCATCACCATCGACCTCGTCGCCCGCACTGCCGTCGCGCTGACGATCCTCAGCGCACTGCCATACATCTGGCGCGCCGCCATGCTCGTGCGCACTGCACGCAAAACCACACAAGGCTAAGACCATTTCAGCCAACCCCCCACCCTCACCCCGGCTTCCACTCGCCCTGATCACCACCCTGGGCCTCGGGCACCTCCGCCTCGCCTCGGGCACCTGGGGCTCACTCCCCCCGGCGGTCCTGGCCGGGGTCCTCATCCTCACCAACCACGCCGGCACCACACTCTGGTACGCACTCTTGGCTGGCATCACCATCCTCTTCAGCATCGCGTGCGTCCGCTTCGGGCACCTGGCCGAGCAAACCTTTGGCAAGAAGGACCCCTCCCAAGCCGTCGCCGACGAAACCGCCGGGATGGCCCTGACGCTCCTGTTGCTGCCTATCTGGTGGGCGGACGACCAGCGCACGCTGCTGGCCTATACAGCCGGGGCGTTCGTCCTCTTCCGCTTGGCAGACATCCTCAAACTCCCCCCGGCGAACCAACTCCAGAGTATCGGTGGCGGCTGGGGCATCCTGCTCGACGACCTCGCCGCCGCGCTGCAAGCCGGGGCCGTGCTCATCGCCGGGGCGTGGGTGCTGAAATAACCATCACCCCGCACGCCCCGCGGTTGACGGCCAGGAGACCGATGGCCCGGCAAGCACCGCTTATGGCTGCTGCGGTCAAGCCCTGACCAGGTTCGCAGGCCCACCGTTCACCGGGCCTGGCCGTCAACCACAAGGCGTAAGCAGATTATAGCGCGCTACTGAACCCCTCCCCCGAGGGCAGGGGTGGACGCTACTGAACCCCTCCCCCGAGGGGAGGGGCAGGGGTGGGGTTAGACCATGCAAAACCCTAGAAAAACAGGATCAAACACGCCAACGAGTGTCGGCTCGGAGAGCCGACCTACCCCAGCACCCCCGCATGCCTGGCGTACATCAGCACCCCTGCATATGCCGCGAACGCCGTCGCCGCGAGCTGGAACGGCCGGTCGCGCAGCGCCAGTTCCGTCGGGTCGTCGTACCGGCCTGTCTCCACCAGCAGCACGCACCGCAGCAGCCCGTACGTCGCCGGGAGCATCGTCAGCCAGAGCAGGTTGAACCCGTGCCCAGCCGAGCCCATCCACGACGCGTGCCAGGCAAACTGCCCCTGGCGCGAGAGCACATACCCGGCGTAGGTAACCAGCGTAACCACGCCCGTGGCCACCACCGCCAGCCCGAGCGTCTGCTCGCTGTAACTCGCCTGCACCCCCCGCGCCCTTGCCGCCCCGGCCTCCCCGAGCGACCGCCTCTCGCCCAGCCGCTTGCCAAAGGCCAAAAACATCGCTAGGAAAAACACCACGTTGAGCAGGTACGTCGTCGGCGCTACGCCCACCGCCAAGCACCCGGCCACCACACGCAGCACAAACCCCATCGCCAGGCAGATCACATCCGCGATCACACGGTGCTTGAAAACCAGTGAATATGCCAGCGTGTTGACAACATACAAACCAACGCACAAACCCACCCACACACGCCCCGCCCCCTGCACACCCAGCACCGCCGCCGCCGACAACGCCAGCAGCACACCCGCCAATGCCCACGCGGCGGGCACCGGCACCACGCCGCTGGCCACCGGCCTCGTCCGCTTGCGCGGGTGCGCGCGGTCCTGCTCGGCGTCGCGGATGTCGTTGACCGCATAGCACGCGCTGCTGGCCAGCCCAAACGCCAGCGCCGCCCACAACGCCGACCACAGCACCGACACCGACGCCAGGTTCCCATCACCCAACGCATACACCGGCCCGATCAAAACAAACACACCCTTGACCCAGTGCGGCACACGCGCCAACCGCACCAGACCAAACGCCAGCCCACCACCACGCTGACTTGCACCCGCGCTCAACGCCCACCCCCCGACTTGGTCCGGATCACGGCCATGTACTGCAAAGAACGCCCAAACGCAACGTTCCACCACCCAGGGTACAGGTCCAAACCCGTCCACTCACGCTCCAACTCCCCACCGACCGCCCCCGGCACGGCGTGCCACTGCGCCAAACTGTTGTACCGATACAAGCACGGCACACCGTGCGGCGCGTTCGCCGCCCAGTCCATCAAACTCACACGACACCACGACCAGAAACCCTCCACCTTGTGGTCCTTGATCACCAGCAACCGACGGCTCACCCGCGCGCACTCACGCAACAGCGACGCCGGGGCACGCTCGTGGTGCAGAACGTCGGCCAAGATCACCACGTCGTAACTCTCATCGGCCATCGGCATCACCCCGCCGGCGTAGGCGTGCACCACGATCGGCTCACCACCACGGGGCACGCGCTCAAGGCCCTCAACGACCAGACCCGCCGGGCACCCCGGCGCAGACAGGATCGCGGCACCGAGGGCACCGCCGCCGCACCCAACGTCCAGCACCCGGTCCCCTGCCCGCAGCGCAGGGAGCAGTTCGCGCACAAGCACCCCGAGGCGATGCTCATAGATCGGCCCGTGTATTCTCTTCATCAATCCGCCGAGCACGCTGGCACCTTTCGCAGTTCACGCCCCGGACGCTCGCCAAGAACCCGGGCGAGCGCCGAAACAGACAACACAACCGCGCCCCGACCATGCCGGAGCAACCCTTGACGTTATCGGCACAAACACCCCGACGCTCCAACCCCCCACACCCTTCGCCCCCAGGCCGGGCGTGGCGGGCTGGCTTGCGCACCCTCCTGCTGGCCGTGCTCTTTGCCGCCGTTGCGATGCCGATGATCTTCGCCAGCGTGCTCCGCGGGCGCGGGGCGTACGACCAGGTCAACTACCACGAAAAAGTCGTCCGCACCTTTGCCGAGCAGCTCCCGCGCCCAGACCTGCGCGACTACCTCTCGGCTACCACGCCGGGATACCACCTCGTCATCGCCACGCTCACCCGCGCCGCCCTCGGCAGCAACCTGCACGCCGGCGAATCAACCGCTGACCCGAGCGCCAACCCGGCACGCGCACGCCAACGCATCCCCATGCAACTGGCCGGCCTCACCTTCACGGTAACCTGGCTCATCTTGCTCTCGGCGTGGCTCACCAACCGCCTGCGAGCATCGACCCGCACCGCCCCGTCAGCACAGCTGCTGGCCATCGCCGCGCTGCTGCCGCTGGCCTCCTCGCCGTATGTCTTGCAATCCGGCGTGTGGCTGCTGCCCGACAACGCCGGGTGGCTCATGGTTACCGCCGTCCTCCTGCTCGCCCTGGGCCGACCCTCCAGCGCACGCCTGGTGCTCATGGGCCTCTTTGTCTTGCTCGCCGTATGGATGCGGCAGATCCACCTCTGGTCCGCCGGGATCGTCTGGGCAGCCGGCTGGCTCGCCGCCACACTGCCGAACAACCCCGGCAACGACACGCGCGCACTGCTCGACTGGCGCGACCTCATCCCCGCGCACCTGGGCAAGCTCATCGGCCGGCTCGCCCTGGCCATCCTGGCCACGCTCCCCGCTCTTGCCACGCTCGCCTGGTTCTACAAACTCTGGGGCTACCACCTCATCCCCCCAACCTTTAAGGAGTGGTACGCACAGGGCCAATACCAGCTCGGCACACCAGCCTTCACACTCACACTCCTGGGCATCTACTCGGCTTTCTTCATGGGCTCACTGTGGCCCTCCCTCGCACGGGCCTGGCAGCACCACCGCGCCGCGCTCGCGCTCGCCGGCGCACTGGGCATCGCCCTTGCCCTCCTAGGCCCGACCTCGGCCAACTACCACGCCGGACGCTTCGGGGCGATCTGGTCGGTCGTCGCACGCACCCCTGCCCTCGGCGACCGCTCCCTGCTGATCACACTCGGGTCCATCGTCGGCTGCATCGCCCTGGCGGGCTGGCTCGCGGGCATCCCACGCCGGGAACGCTGGATCATGCTCGCCGCGCTCGCGGGCTTCATCGCCAGCCAGACGTTCAACCAGCAAATCTGGCAACGCTACCACGACCCCTTCGTGCTCCTCTGGCTCGCCCTCGCCGCGACGCTCACCAACGCGGGCAACCCTACCAACTCATCCCCCCGGCTGATCCGACTTCAGATAATCGGCCCGATCACGCTGGCCCTCCTGCTGGCAACCTGGACAACCCTCGCAATCGCACAATCACCCCCGGCTATCGACCAAGGGTGGCGCATCGGCGCGATCCAAAAAGCTCCATCATCCAGAGCACCCACGCCAACCCCCCCCTCCACCCCCACGCCCAACGCGCACCCCGCCCCACCCTGACCGGGCTGGCCTAACCCGGTTGCGTTGAGTCCTCCACCGGCTCGATCACCGCGTGCATCGACCCCTTGCACGAGGCCACCGCAGGGTCCTTGCCGTAACTGAGAATCTGGTCGCGCTTGAGCTCGGCCAGTTCCTTGTGTGCAGTCGCCACCACCGCGCGCCCGTGCGCATCGACGAGCTGCGCCACATTCTCCGACCGCTCCGCGTCCATCGCAAACAGTTCCTGCACCATGCGGATGACGTACACGTCCGTGTGCTCCTGGTCGTCCAGCAGCACAACGTTCCACAGCCAAGGCTGCTTCACCCGGCCACTGCTGGCCGCTCGCGCATCAGCGCCCCTCTTCGCCCTGTCCGCCGGTTGCTGCGACATGCTCTAGACCCAAACACACACACCCATCAATCAACCGCCAACAATACGGCACCATCGGCAACCGGGATGCTCAAGCCCACAAATCAACACCCCGCGCCTACCCAAAAAAACCATGAACCCAACACCCATAACCATCCTCACCCTCTCCCTGCTGACGGCCACCCACACACACGCCCAATCCCAACCTCCGCAGCCCCCCACCACCCCCGAGCAAACCCTCGGCCTCCGCGCCCAAGCCGCCCGAGGCCTCCTCAGTGCCGACACCGCCATCGTCATCACCACCTCACCTGCGGCGTTTGTCGATGCGATCGGCACGCTCTGGGCCGCCGGGCACATCGTGCCGATCCTGCTCGACGACGGCACACCCGCCGCACGCGAAGACATCGCCCGCTTCACCCGCGCCCTCGGCGGGGAACAACTCTCCCAACCCAACCCAACCAAACCCACCCCCACACTCCTGACCTGGACCCGCACCCCCGCGGCCGATCTCCCCGCAGACCGCGCAGAGCGAGACTCGGCCTACCAAGCCGCACTTGGCGCAACGTGGCAGGCCAAGGACCAGGCCACACTCCTCGAGGCCTTCAAGAACCGACCCAACTTACCCCCTGGCGCACTACCCAACGCACCGACCGGCCCGCTCGGCGTGGTTGTCTACGACCCCCTTGACCCGACGGCACCTGCCGCGCTCGCGCTCTCGGCGTTCTATGGGCAACTCCTGCTGCCGGTCGCCGCCCCCGTCGCGCCGGCGACGGACCTGTGGACCATCCCCAAGGTCGATGCCCTCTCCAACGCCATCACTGGCCGGCTCGACGAACTCAAACTCACCTACGCCGCCCTCGGCGATCAGATCGACGCCATCACCCTCTGCCTCAACGCCGACCCACGCGTAACAACCAAGGGCGAAATCCCCGGCAACGGACCCGTCGCCAGCAAAGAGGGCGAGGCCCTCGCGCTGACCGACCTGCTCGGCCGACCGACCACACGCGCACGCCTGCCACGCTGGGCCTATGCCTCGCAACTCACCGGCAACTCGCCCCGAGCTGTGTACCGCGCGATGTGCTCGATATTCCTACGCGCACAACGCGACAACGCCCTGGTCATCGACAGTTATGAAACCGGCGGGCAGTGGGCCGAGTTTGACGGCACACGCACCGCCGAGGTGTTCAAGAACGCGCTGCCGGGCGGTGTTGCCCTCCTTGACCCGCCCCGCTTTGGCCTGTCGGACTGGCGCACGCTCGCGGCAGGCTCATTCGCCAGCCCGCGCAGCCCCGCCATTCCACCATCCCAAATCGGCGGCGGCGTCAACGCCCCGATCATCACTGTTACGACCATGGGCAACTGGGACTTCTTCCAGCTCCGCCCCGGCAACGGCGAGCCGGGGGACATCCCACTGCTCAGCACGCCCAGCGCGGTGTACTTCGTGCACTCGTGGTCGCTGCAGATGGGCGACCGCCCCGACACCGTGGGCGGGCGGTGGATGGACAAGGGTGCGTATAGCTACGTCGGCTCGGTGCACGAGCCGTTTTTGGCCGGGTTTGTCCCCTCGCCGCTGTTCGCCCAGCGGATGGTCGCGGGTTGGCCGATCGCCGCCGCGGCCAGGCGGGGCGAGCCGCCGATGAACGCGCCGTGGCGCATCCAAGTCATGGGCGACGCGCTGCTGACGCTGCCGACGGCAACGAGCGCAGAGAAGATCGGCGCACCACCATCAGCGCTCGCGGCAGCGATCGCCGACGGCACGCTCGCACCCGTGCGTGATTCGGTGCGCTCGGCGCTGAAGGCCAAGGAGTTCGGACAGGCCGTGCGGCTGATGGCGTTGCAGGGGCGCGATGCCGATGCCGTGCGCCTCGCACGCGCGCTGCTCGCCGAGGAGGGTGGGCAGGTCGAGCCGGGCCTGGCCGAGGCGTTGGCCCTGGCCGCGTACCGGCAGGGGGACCTGGACCTGTTCATCGGCCTGGCCAGCAAGGCGAGGCCGAGCGTCGATGTGCCTAATGAACTGGCAGACGCAGTCTGGCACGCGCTGGGGACGCGCCTCGAAGCACTCACACCCGCGCAGGCGACGCTCTTGGCACAGAACGTCCGCCTCTGGAACCTGGCCCGCGACGCGCTGGAGGCGGGGCGCGCCATCGCCAAGGCCCAGGGTGCGCCGGCAGGCCAACGCATCATCGAAGATGCCCTGGCCCGCACAACCCGGCCGGAGGTGGTCCAACGCCTCAAGGCGGCAAGGGTGCAGATCAAGTAAGTTTTGACGATTTATTCTTATTTCAACCCCTCCCCCGAGGGGAGAGGCAGGGGTGGGGCTGGTCCGTAAAACTACATCCCGCAATCTCCACAAAATCGCGACCGCACACGGAGTTGCACCACGATGGCCCAGGAACGCGACGGCGGAGTTTTTAGGGCTGCGGGTCCAAAGCGATAACCCCGGCTGTAATGCCCTCTAATGCGGGCTTTCGCGCGCAGGCGGCGTTCGAGCCCCCCCCCTACGTTCGCCTTCGGCCCCATCGGGGCCATGGGGTGTAGCCACGGGTGAAGCGGCGGCGCGGCGAAGCCCGCCGACGCGGAACCCGTGGGAGCGTGACGCAGTTGCGCACCGCCCCTGCAGGGGCGGAGGAGTTTTTTTGCTGATAGATTACACGAGATAAGAATTCCTCCGCCCCTGCCGGGGCGGGTGGATTGGGGCGCATCAATCCACGGGTTGCGCCCGCGAAGCGCGGGCTTTACCCGTGGCTACATGCCGTGACCCCTTCGGGGTCGAAGAGGGTGTGTATCTTTTTGGGGTTGGAGGCGTTGGGTGCAACTGCATTTAAGTTGTTGGCCGTGCCGGGTGTGTCCAGCGTGCGATGAGTTTGGCGAGGGTGGGGTCGCGGGGGTCGGGGAAACTAAAGGATGCCGTGCGCCCGTCGCGGCGGATCAGTGCCACATCGATGCGCTCGGTGAAGACACTCATGTCTGCTACGAACAACACGCTGTCCTCTCGCGTGTAGGTGGTGGTGCGCCCGAGGGAGGTTACTTCGACTTTGCCCAGGGTCGCGATGGAGACTCGGCGTAGCGCGGGGTTCAGGCCATAGCACTGAAGGAAAACAGCGACGAGCACCACCAGGCAGAGCGCGACCGCAGCCAGGGCGTTCGTGTGCCTCATACCCACCCACGACAGCAGCCAGCCGCCCAGGGCGAGCATCGTGCACAGCGGCAGGATCACTCGCTTGCGGCGGATGTTGGTCGAGGCAAGCTCGGCGTCGATGTCCACCTCTTCAAAGACCGTTCCGTCCTGCAGCTTGACAGGCCGGGTTTTGTCGAGCAGGAGCGTGCGCGGGCCGTGCGGGCCTGTCTCCTTGATCCAGAGGTCTGCGTCGAAACACCAGGGATAGCGGCGTACAAAGCCGCTGGTTACGACCCGATGGGCAAGGGGCAGATCGGGTTTGGTGCGCAGTTCTTCGATCGCGTTGCGGATCGCCTTGCGGCGGACTTTATTGGCAATACACCACGCCACCCCGGCATAAACGAAAAGGAAGCCCACCAAGATGATTAGTGACCAGTGGCGAGAGTGGCTTAGGAAGAACCTGAGGATGTTCTCAAACAACACCTCCAACCCTAAGCCAAACGAAAAAACACTCCAGAAAGTATAATCGTGTCTCGCTGCTTTGGGGTCCACGTAGAAGGAGACCCAGTCTGTCGGGGCCGTGTTTGGCGTGGGGTCTTGCACGTTGATCAAGATTATGCGTTGCGTGCCGGGCGTGGCGTGGCGGGGCGCGGCGGGGCGCGTCCGCGTACCGGCCCCAGCGGGGCCGAGGGGTGTAGCCACGGGTAAAGCGGCGACGAGGCGAAGCCCGCCGACGCGGAACCCGTGGGAGCGTGACGCAGTTGCGCACCGCCCCGGCAGGGGCGGAGGAGTTTTTTCGCTGATAGATCCACAAAGATAAGAATTCCTCCGCCCCTGCCGGGGCGGGTGGATCGGGGCGCATCAATCCACGGGTTGCGCCCGCGGAGCGCGGGCTTACCCGTGGCTACAGGCCGCAACCCCTTCGGGGTTGAAGACGCTGAGAGCAAACCCCTTCGGGGTTGAGAGCCGGGGTTGGGGTTGTCCGTTGAGGCGCGGGCGGGTGAGCTCATCACTGCTGCTTGCACCCTGCGACTATCCTCATCCAAAGCCGCGGCGGTGTTTGCCGGGCGGGAGGCGTGCATTGGCAAAGAAGATTCAACCCCGGCGTCAGCGCAAGGGGGAGGACAAGACGGTCCACGTGGGGTTGACGCAGTTTGCCGCGGTGCCCGAGGCGAGGGTCAACCGCAATCGGCAGATGAAGATGATCGAGTTGGCGGCCAAGCAGGGGGCGCAGGTCATCTGCACGCAGGAGATGTGCACGAGCCAGTACTTTTGTCAGGCCGAGGACCACCGGTTCTTCTCGCTGGCTGAGAGCATCCCCGGGCCGACGACCGACGCGGCGTGCAAGTTGGCTCGCAAGCACAAGGTCGTCATCATCGCCTCGCTCTTTGAGAGGCGTGCCAGCGGGCTCTACCACAATACTGCCGCGGTCATTGATGCCGATGGGTCGCTGCTGGGCACGTACCGCAAGATGCACATCCCCGATGACCCGCTGTTTTATGAGAAGTTTTACTTCACGCCCGGCGACGCTGGCGAAGCCGGTAGCGGCGGGTTCCGCGCGTGGAAGACGCGGCACGCGACCATCGGCGTGCTGATCTGCTGGGACCAGTGGTTCCCCGAGGCCGCACGCCTGACGGCGATGCAGGGGGCGGAGATTTTGTTCTATCCGACGGCTATCGGGTGGCACCCGAGCGAGAAGGCCCAATACGGCAAGGCGCAGCACGAAAGTTGGGAGGTCGCCATGCGGGCGCACGCCATCGCCAACGGGTGCTATGTGTGCGCGGCCAACCGCGTCGGGCACGAGCACATCGCCGGGCCCGACGGCAAACCGGTGAGCAAGGACGGGCTGGAGTTTTGGGGGCAGAGTTTCGTAGCCGGTCCTGACGGGGTGGTGCTGCACCGCGCGGGTGCGAGCGAGGGTGGGGTGTCGATCGTGCCGTGTGATTTGGATCGCGTGGAGTTCAGCCGAACGCACTGGCCGTTTTTGCGGGATAGGCGTGTGGATGCGTACGGCGGGTTGGTGCGGCGTTTTGGGGTGTGAGGGTGGGGTGAGGCGTTGGCGGCTTGGCCGGGGGTTGTACCGGGCGTGTTGGTGGCGTGTATCCTCGGGTTATGCTGCGAGTTCTTCATGTCGGGTTTGGGCCGCTGGGCCAACGGATTGTTTCGGACCTGTATGCGCGGAAGCTTGGGCGGGTGCTTGCGATCGTGGATATCTGGCCGGAGTTGCGCGGGCGTGCGCTGCGGGACTTTGTGCCGCACGCGGGCAACGACGTGCCAATCACGGCGTCGCTCGACGACGTGCTGGCCGGGGGGGCGTTTGATGTTGCGTTGGTAACGACCTCCAGCGATCTGGCGCGTTGTGCGCCGACGTTCCGCGCGCTGCTGCGCAAGGGGATGCCGATCGTCAGCACGTGTGAAGAACTGATCTTCCCGTGGCTGCGCCACGCAGAACTCGCGCAGGAACTGGACACGCTGGCTCGCTCGTGTGGCGGCCGGCTGCTGGGCACGGGCGTGAACCCCGGGGCGATGATGGACACGATCCCGGTCTTTGCCAGCACGGTGTGCAACAAGGTCGAGCGTGTGCAGGTGCACCGCATCCAGGACGCGACAACGCGCCGGCTGCCGTTCCAACGCAAGATCGGCGCGACGCTCGACCGCGAGGCGTTTGCCAGGGGCGTTGGGGAGGGTTGGCTTCGGCATGTGGGGCTGGGGGAGAGTTTGCACTTTGTGGCGCACTACCTCGGGCTGCCGTTTGACCGCTGGGAGGAGTCGATCGAGCCGGTGATTGCGAGCACGGCGATGACGTGCGGGATCGGGGCGATCCCCGCCGGGCACGCCGCGGGTGTCTCGCAGCTGGCGACGGGGTATCGCGGGAGCACGCCGGTGGTGCAACTGGTCTTCCAGGCGGCGATCGGTCAGGCCAACCCGCACGACCGCGTCGTGATCACCGGCGAGCCGAACCTGGACCTGACGTTCACCGGCGGGGTGCACGGGGACGTGGCGACGAGCGCGATGACGCTCAATGCGATCCAGAGCCTGCTGGCCGCGCCGCCGGGGTTGCACACGAGCGCGACGGTGCCGCTGCTGCGTCTGGCGCGTGGAGGGTGAGGATTCGGCAGCGGCCTTGGGCGACCCCGCCCGGTGCCCGCTGCGCCCAATACAATCTTCGATGATCGACCAACTTTTGTGCATCCTGCCGGGGCATGCCCGCACGCGGATTGCTGGTGCCGTGGCTGCCGATGGGGCGTTGCGTTCGCAGTCGCTGCAGCCCTCGCGGGTGATTGACAACGCGCAGGCTGGGGCGGTCGAGTCGGCGATCTCAGCCGCGTTGCAGGGGCTTGACGCGGCGCGATCGGCGATCGTCTATTGCCCCGTCGGGCAGAGCGCGGCGGCTCGCATCACGCCCCTGCTCACACAACCGGGCATGCCCCGCCTGATCAAGCTCGGCACCGCCAGCGGGCCGAGCACCGAGGTCATCCCGCAGGCGACGGCGGCCAAGGGCGTCGGGGTTGATCGGTTGCTCGTGGCGCTGGCGGCGCACCGGTATTCGCGGCAGGCGTGCCTGGTCGTTGATGCCGGGGCGGTGATCAATATCGACTACATCGACGCCTACGGCGTGCTGCAGGGCGGGGTGCAGGCGCCGGGGGTGTCGGCGATGCTCCGCGCCTATGCCGAGGCGACGGGGACGGGGGCGATCGACGCATCGACCGTTGGCAAGGGTGGGCCTGACGCCGCGCTTGCGCAGTCGCCCGCAGCCGGGGTGCTGCTGGGGTGCACGACGGCGGCGCGAGGGTTCGTTCGGCTGCAGCTCGAGCGAGTCGCCGAGCAGGTCGGCGTGTATCCACGCTTGGTCGCGACGGGGGACGATGCGGTGCTGCTCTTTGAGCATGATGATGTGGTCGAGAACATCGTGCCGGATTTGGGGATGCTGGGGATGCTCGAGTCGTTCCGCATCCTCACGGGGCTGGCGACGCAGGAGGAGCGCCTGGCACCCTCGCCGATCGACGCTGAGGAGGAGGGCCAGGAGCAGGATGATTAGTTGATGGGTGAGAAGTTTTAGTCCAAAGAAGTTTTACTCCAGAGGCCCAGAGAGCCCAGAGGGGGAAGATGCACAAAGAGGAGTTTGATCGATGCAGGGCTGGTGATTGGATTGGTTGTAGGTCAATGCATGACATGAGCGAGTTTGGTGCAGTAGTCAAACACCAGAATTCATACTTTACAGACTTCTCCACGCCTTCTGGTTTATTGCTGTATTATTGATGATCTTCTTCCTCTTTGCATCTCTCTGTGAATCTTCCTCCTCTGGGCTTTCTGGGCCTCTGGAGTAAAGCTTTCCCCCATGCCCCGCGCGTTCTTTCATCTTGCTACGCCGTTGCCCGCCGGTGATGCGGCGATTGCTGCCGTAGAGGTTGTTGGGGATATCGACGGTGCCCTAGCCGCGTTGTCGATAGCCCCTGTGAAGGTTGGCGTTGCGGCGGTGCGCGATCTGTGTGGGGTTGACACCGGGGTGGTTGCGCGGTGGGGGCAGGGGCACGCGACCTTGATGCCGCACGCGGGGCCGGCGGTGGTCGCTGGGGTTTTGCGTGCGTGCGTCAAGGGTGGGCTGATTCCCACGCCAGGCACCCCCGGCGGTGAGACGATCGACGAGCGTCTGCACGCGGCGTTGGTGCGAGCGCGCAGCCCGCTGGCGATTGACGTGCTGCTCGACCAGCCGCGGCGGTGGCGCACGCGGGGTGCCGACGACGCGCTGGCGCCGGGGTTGGTGCTGGGGCATCTGATTCGGCCGCCGCTGGTAGTGATGCTTGGGCCGCCGAATGTTGGCAAGAGTTCGTTGCTGAATGCTTTGGCGAGCGGGCATGTGGCAGTCGTTGCCGACGGGCCGGGGACGACGCGCGACCCGGTGGGCGTGCCGTTGATTGTCGATGGGCTGGCGATCCGGTGGCTGGACACGCCCGGGCTGAGCGAGGCGCCGGCGTGTCGGCTGGATGCGATGGCCCAGCGTGCCGCACGCGATGTGATTGCGCGTGCTGATCTGCTGCTGATCGCGCACACCCTGGGCGTCGAGCCGATCGAGCACCAGTGCCGGGCGGGGCAGCGGGCCTTGCACGTTGGGCTGCGGGGGGACCTTGGGCAGCCTGGGCGGGGGGTTGATGTCCTGACGAGCGTGCGCACGGGGGCGGGGCTGGTGGAGCTTGCGGGGGCGGTCCGTCGTGCTCTGGTGCCTGATGGGGCCCTTGCCCACCCGGGGGCGTGGGTTTTTTGGCCCGAGGGCCAGGCGAACAATGCGGGCGTGGCCGGCCCGAAGCGGACATTGCGCAAAGCCGACCGGATCACGCGCGGGCGTGATTATGAGCGTGCGTATGCGGGGCGGACGAGTGTTGCGCGTGGGCCGCTGCGCATCCACGCGGTGCCGAGCGCGACGGGGAAGACCCGGCTGGGGCTGTCGATCTCCAAGGGTGGTGGCACCAGCGTGCAGCGGAACGCGATCAAACGGCTGATCCGCGAGGCGTTCCGTTTGTGCCGGGGGGAACTTCCGGCGGGGCATGACCTGATCGTCAGCGCGCGACCGCACGAGCCGATGGGTTTGCAGGCGTACCAGCACGCGCTGCAAACGGCGGCCAAGCAACTAGCCGACACATGGAACGCGCGGGCGAGCAAGGGGCGACCGGGGTGAAGCCGGCCGGCCTTGATAAACCGATCTGGCACGCGGCCATCGCCTGGCCGGCGATCGCGCTGCTGCGCGTCTACCAATACACGCTGGGGACGTTCCTTGGTGGGAGGTGCCGGTTTTATCCATCGTGCTCGCACTACGCGGTGGAGGCGTTCCAGACGCACCGGCCGCAGAAGGCGGCGTGGTTAACGGTCAAACGGCTGTCGCGCTGCCACCCGCTGGGGGGCCACGGCGTGGACATGGTGCCACCTGCGGCGCACGCGCAGAGCAACGCCGACAGTGCGACGCCCCGCAACTGACAACAGCCGTGGGTGTGATGGGCTTGGGGTGGGCGAGGGGGGCGAGCCGATGCGGGTGCCCGCGACGTTGCTGCCACTATCAATGGGCCTGACTGGATTCGAACCAGTGACCTCACGCTTATCAAGCGTGCGCTCTAACCAGCTGAGCTACAAGCCCTCGCACGGCTTGTTTTGGCCGTGGGGGCAAGTATACCCCCGTCTGGTTTACAACGCCAGCACCCGCACGCGCGTGGTGGTACCCTCCCCTATGCGTTGCACCGTGCTGATGATCGCGGCGGTGGTGCTCAGACTGGGCACAGGGGTGTGCACCCCGTGCGCACAGGCCGGGCCGCTCGCACCGCCGGGGGGGCTGACTGAGCGGCAACCCTCCAAGGGGCTTGAGGATGCCACGCCCCTGACGACATACGTCGCAACCTCGGCCGTGCGCGGGCTGGATGAGGGCGGGGAGCAGGTCGATGAGTTCCTGAAATACACTTGGTCGCTCCCGGAGCGCTTCGACGGCAGTGCTCGCGATGTCGTGATCATCCTGCCGGGGACGGGGCTGGACCACCGCTGGGGCCCGCGCGTTTATGAGCATGCCACCTGGCGGCCAGGCGACATCGTCATCAGCATCGACGGCACGCGCGAGCTGGTCGTGGGCGGGCGGACGTTTGGCAAGGATGCTCGCGACGCCACCATCTTCCGCGATGCCACGCTGGAGATCATCCGCGCATTCCCAACCCGGCGGATCTACCTCTACGGGCACAACGAGGGGGCGTTCTTCACGCTCCTGGCCGCGACGAGTTTCCCGAGGCTCTACAACGGCATCGTCGTGCACGGCGGGGGGCTTTGGAACTCCACACGCGTCGGCCCCAGCCCGCGCGGCGTGCCGATCTGCTTCCTGCACGGGACCGAGGATCAGGTGGCCCCCTGCCTGTGGGCCGTCGATGCGCGGGATGAACTGGTCAAGAACGGGTTTCGGATCGTGGGCCTCCGCCGGGTGTATGGGCACAAGCACGAGCCGGAGCCGGGCGAGGCGAGCGCGTGCATCGACTTTGTGATGGGGATGACGACGGATAAACCCGGGGAGGCGATCGAACTCGCCCGGCGGATGCTCAGCAGCCAGAACGGGCGCACACCGATGTTCGGCCTGGCCGATGCGGTGCTCGCACGGCTGGACCTGAGCGCCGACAAGCAGGCCTGGCCACGCGGGTTCAAGGAGATATCCGAGGATGCCAAGCGGGAGGGTGCGGGGGTGCGTTTGCAGATTCAGACGCTCGGGCTGCGCCACGCCGGGGCGTTGCGTGCGCAGATCAAGGATGCACAGGGCCTGCGCCAGCCGCTGCTGGAGATGGATACGCCGACGCCGGCGTGGATCGGGCATTTGCTGGCCGCGCGAGAGGATTGGCGGGGTGTGCAGGCGATTGAGGCCCTCGCGGCGGACTTGAAACTAGATGAAGTGCTGGCCGAGCACGACGCGGCGGCACGGGTGCTGATGGAGGCACTGGCGACGCAAGAGCCAAAGGACGCGCTGGCCGTTATCCGCCGGCAGATCGGCAAGTGCGCGCTCTTTGAGCCGCTGCCCAAGAACCTGCTGGCGATCATCGAGGCGTGGGCAGATGAGGCGGAGATGCTCAAACTGAGGCCCGAGGACGTGCAGGCCACGGTGCTGGTTCGGCAACTGCTCACGGCACGGCAGCGCGGGCTGGAGGCCTACCGCCAACTCAACGCCAGCTGGGCGCCCGATGCGCCGAATGCCGTGCCTGCCGCGAGACCCGCTGCGGGTCCATAACCTGCCCGTATGGAGCTGACGGCATTACGCCAGTTTGTCGAGGTCTGCCGGCAGGGGCACGTAACGCGTGCGGCACGGACGCTGGGCGTAACCCAGTCGGCCCTCTCGGCGGTGCTGCGCAAACTGGAGGGCGAGTTGGGCACGACGCTTGTGCACCGGACGCCCAAGGGCGTGGCGCCGACGGACGCGGGTGCCGCGTTCCTACGCCACGCCGAGGAGGCGTTGCGTTCGGCCGAGACGGGCGTGCGGGCGGTGCGTGAGATCATTGGGCTCGAGCACGGGAGTTTGCGGGTCGGGGGCGGGGCCACGGCGGTGAGTTATATTTTGCCGCCGATCATCTCCAGGTTCCGCGATCGGCACCCGGGCGTTACGTTTTATGTTCGGCAGGGGGGCAGCAGCGCAGTTGCCGCGGCCGTGGCAAGCGGGGAGCTGGACGTGGGCGTGGTGACGCTCCCGCTGAGCAAGGCCGAGGGTGGGGAGTTGATCGCGACGCCGCTGGTCGATGACGAACTCCGGCTGATCCAGCCGGGGGGGAGCGGCACGCCCAAGAGCGCGGCCAGGACCAAGTCGGGCCCTGTGCGGGGCAAGGAGTTTCGCTGGCGCGACCTCGAGGGTGTGCCGGTGATCGCCTTTGAGGCGGGCAGCGCGGTGCGAGCGGTGATCGACGACGCGGCCCGCGCCGCCGGTGTTCGGCTGAACGTCGTGATGGAACTGCGCTCGATCGAGGGGATCAAGGGGATGGTCGCCGCGGGCGTGGGCGTGGGGTTCGTCAGCCGATTTGCGCTGAGGCCCGGCGAGGGGGCGGCGTGCAAGAGCGGCCGGCTGACACGCAAACTCGCGCTCGTGCGGAGCAACGCACGGATGCCAACGGCGGCGGGGCGGGCGTTTGAGGTGATGGCCGCGAGGCCTGGGAGGACAGACAGATGATGATGTGGACATCGATACCATTTTTTCTGATCGTCGCGCTGGTCCTCTACTCGCTTATCCGGATGATTATCTCGGAGGCTGGCATCAGGCGTGAGGTAGCAAAGCCTCCCCAGTGCGGCTCTTGCAAGCACGAGGCGACACTACAGATGATCGCCAGCGGACGATGCCCCGAGTGCGGCTCAGCCTACCTCGTCGCGGGCATCGACGGCCCCCTCATGCGGCTGCAAAGGCACACCAAGAACAACGGAATCTACGTAGCTTTCGCGCTCTTTGGCATCCTTCCGGGGATCAGTGCCACGCTCATCTTGACTCAAGGTACGTTCTTGCGGGGGTACGGGCCGTGGTCCGGTATGGGTATCTTCTTGACCTTTGTTCTCGTGCTCACCCTGACGCCGAGCCTGCTCATCGCCTGGCGCCGCAAACGTATCCGCGACGGCATCATGCGGGCCATGGCCCCGCCGGCCGCGCCCTCCAGAATCATTACCAAAACTGATACAAATACTCAACCCGATCGATTGGAATCATCACCTCCAACGGGCGATAGTTCACCTGTCAGCCCAACCTCGCCCACACAAGGAACCCCATGAAGACCCACGACCCCTTCGGCGCACGCAGCACCCTCACCGTTGCCGGCAAAGACTACACCTACTTCCGGCTCGCCGCCCTTACGGAGAAAAACATCGGCAGGCCCATCGCCCAGCTTCCTTACAGCATCCGCGTGCTGCTGGAATCGATGCTGCGCAGCGTCGATGGCTACGTCGTCAACAACGATGATGTTACGGCCATGGCCGCCTACGACGCCAAAAACCCCGCCAATGGTGAGGTTCCGTTCATGGTCGGGCGCGTTGTGCTCCAAGACTTCACGGGCGTGCCGTGCGTTGTCGACCTCGCCGCGATGCGCAACGCCATGAAAGCCCTCGGCGGGGACCCCAACGCCATCAACCCGCTGGTCCCGTGCGACCTGGTCATCGACCACAGCGTCCAGGTCGACGCCTTCGGCCCCCAGCCCGGCTCGGCGACGGCGCTGACGATCAACAACGAAAAAGAGTTTCAGCGCAACAACGAGCGTTACGAGTTCCTCAAGTGGGGGCAGCAGAGCCTGAGCAACTTCCGCTGCGTCCCACCGGCCACCGGGATCGTCCACCAGGTCAACCTTGAATACCTCTCCCCCGGCGTGCTCACCAAGGCCGCCGACGGCGCAACGCTCGTCTACCCCGATTCGTGCGTCGGCACCGACAGCCACACGACGATGATCAACGGGCTGGGCGTCGTCGGCTGGGGCGTGGGCGGCATCGAGGCCGAGGCCGTCATGCTCGGGCAGCCCTACTACATGCTCCCGCCGGAGGTCATCGGCTTCCGCCTGGTGGGCAAACTGCCGGAGGGGACGACCGCGACGGACCTTGTGCTGACGATCACACAGATTCTGCGTAAGCGGGGTGTGGTTGACAAGTTTGTGGAGTTCTTCGGGCCGGGGATCGCCGCTCTCTCCGTACCCGACCGCGCCACCATCGCCAACATGGCCCCCGAGTATGGCGCAACGATGGGCTTTTTCCCCGTCGATGCCAACGCCATCGCCTACATGAAGTTCACCGGCCGCGCCGACCAAGCTGCCCTGACCGAGGCCTATTGCAAGGCCAACGACCTCTGGTGGGACGCCAGCAAGCCCGACCCGGTCTTCACCAGCGTGATGGAGCTTGACCTTGCCACCGTGCAGCCGAGCCTTGCCGGGCCAAAGCGTCCGCAAGACCGCGTCGAGCTCAAGAACATGAAGGCCGAGTTCCTCAAGGCCCTGGGCGCGCCGCTGGGCAACACCAGCTTCGGCCTGACATCCGAAAAAATCGCCAACAGCACCGGCACGTTCACCACGCAAGGCCCCAGCGCAACGCACAAGCTCACCCACGGCGCCGTCGTCATCGCCGCGATCACCAGTTGCACCAACACCAGCAACCCCGACGTGCTCATCGCCGCGGGCCTCGTTGCACGCAAGGCCAATGCCCTCGGCCTGCGCAGCAAGCCCTGGGTGAAAACCAGCCTTGCCCCTGGCTCGCGGGTTGTAACTGACTACCTTGATAAATCAGGCCTCTCAGCCGACCTCAACGCGCTGGGCTTCCAGACCGTCGGGTACGGGTGCACGACCTGCATCGGCAACAGCGGGCCACTGCCCGAGGCCGTCGAGGCCGCGATCAAGGAGGGGGACCTGATCGCCGCCAGCGTCCTGAGCGGCAACCGCAACTTCGAGGGCCGCGTGCACCCTGCCGTCAAGGCCAACTTCCTGGCCAGCCCGCCGTTGTGCGTCGCCTACGCCATCGCAGGCTCCGTCGCGATCGACCTGGCCACCGAGCCGCTGGGCACCAGCGCCGCCGGCAAGCCCGTCTACCTTAAGGACATCTGGCCCACCCACGCCGAGGTCCAGGCGACCAAGGCCGCCTGCCTCACCCCCGCGCAGTTCACGGCCCAATACGCCAAGGTCTTCAGCGCCAACGAGACGTGGAACCAAGTGCCCGTCTCCAAGAGCGAGCTCTATGGGTGGAACGACAAGAGCACCTACATCCAGCACCCACCCTACTTCAACGGCATGCAGCCCAAGGCGCACGAGGGAGCGATGCCCAGCATCACCGGCGCACGCGTGCTTGTCAGCGTTGGCGACTCCGTAACCACCGACCACATCAGCCCAGCCGGGGACATCGACGAAAAATCCCCCGCCGGTGAGTACCTCAAAGCCCTCGGCGTTGCCCGCAGCCAGTTCAACTCCTACGGCTCACGCCGGGGCAACGACCGCGTCATGACCCGAGGCACCTTCGCCAACGTCCGCGTGAAAAACAAACTCACCGCCGTTGCCGTCCCGGGCGACAGCACACCCCCGGCAATCAAAGAAGGGTGGTGGACGCGGGACTTCACCCAGCCCGGCGCACCGATCGCCAGCATCTTTAACGCCAGCAACAACTACAAAGCCGCGGGCACGCCGTTGATCGTGCTGGCCGGCAAGGACTATGGCATGGGCTCCTCGCGCGACTGGGCGGCCAAGGGCACCATGCTCTTGGGCGTCAAGGCCGTTATCGCCGAGAGCTTCGAGCGCATCCACCGCGGGAACCTCGTGGGCATGGGTGTGCTGCCGTTGACGTTCAACCCCGGGCAGACCGCCGAGAGTTTGGGCCTGTGCCCGACCGACGCATTCGACATCCACCTCCCACCCCAGTTCACCCCCCGTGGCCAGATCAAAGCCGTCGCCACCGGCACCCAAGGTAGTAAGAAAGGTCAGAAGATCGAGTTCACACTCACCTGCCGGCTCGACACGGCGGTGGAAATCAACTACTTCCGCAACGGGGGCATCCTCCAGACCGTCCTGCGCAAACTCCTCACCGAGAGCAAACGCCCAACCCCGGCAGCCGTGTAACACCCGCACGGGCCTCCGCTGCATCAGAACCCCTCCCCAAGAACATTCCGGCGGCCAGGGGCAGGGGTGGGGTTGGGGTTGGCTCACACAGTCGGCGTCGCACACTCCCAAACGCTCGGCTCGGAGAGCCGGCCTACTCAGCTCGGCTCGGAGAGCCGACCTGCCCAGAACCCCTCCCCCGAGGGGAGGGGCAGGGGTGGGGTTCTGCGTCCATGGGCCTCCACGACCGCTTCAGACCCCGGCGGCACGGGCTTCCAGCCCGTGGCTTTGGATTTCTGCACCGGCCTGTGCGATAAGGTAAAACCCCAAACCCAAGTACGTTTTCGTGCCGGGTCTTAGCGCAATCTTCATCTTCACACAATCACAACACGATCTTGACACTATTACCATCGAAAATAGCACGACTTTTCCATATCACGTGCTATATTCTGCCCTAAAGGCGGGCAGATTCTTTTCACCGCCATTCTTTGGAGTACCTGCATGACGCTCTCACCAAGACGCCCCGCTTTCACCCTCATCGAACTGCTCGTGGTCATCGCCATCATCGCGCTGCTGGTGAGCATCCTGCTTCCCGCCCTGAGCTCGGCACGCAAAGAGGCCCAAGCCACCAAGACCGCCTCGAACATCCGCAGCGTCGGCGTCGCCACGTTCAACTACAACGCGGCCAACCGCGGCCGGATGCCCCCGTCGTATGTCTACGGCGCGGACACCACCACTACACGCTGGAACCCCGTCGACCAGCAGACCACTAACCCCAACCTCAACAATGGCTACGTCCACTGGTCGGTGCTCCTCTTTGATGACGCCACGCGCAACACTGAGGCGTTCCAGTCTCCAGCCGTGCCACGCGGCGGGGCACCGGCAACCAACCCTGGCCCCAACTTCCTGAACTGGGAACCCGGCCAGACCAACGACGCGGGGAGCACCTCGCCGAGCGATCCCCCGTACGACCGCCAGGTCGGCCGGGTCGCCTTCACCGCCAACGCGGCCATCATCCCACGCAACAAGTTCGTCTCTACCGGCGGTGCCAACACCCGGATCAGTCGCCTCCCCTCGGACGCTGAAATCTTCAGGCCCGCCGGCACCATCCTCGCAACCGAGTTCGCCAGCTATGGGGGCAACTGGAACTCCGTCTTTGCCGGGAACGTCTCCAAGAGCCACCGCCCCATCACCGTGATTCAAGGTAGAAGTCAGGACGACCCTCTAGAAGAGGGGGTCGGAGGCAGCTTCCCACGCTTTGAGTATCCTGATTTGACCGACATAGTAACCAATGAAACACTCGGATCCGACCCCACCGGCATCATCAACGGCGCATCGTTTCGGCCCATCAACGCCGTCGGCCGCCAGCAGCCCGGTGCCAAAGGCCCCTACGGCGGCTTATCGCACTTTGTCTTCCTCGATGGGCACGTCGAGCGCCTGAGCGTCGTCGACACAGTGAAGCGTCGCCTCTGGGGGGACAAGTGCTACTCGGTCACCGGCCCAAACACCGGCGTATACGACATGACCCCGATCCCCTAATCCCCTCTGTTTACCTTACCACCCCGGCGGGTGGCGTCGAAAGACCCCACCCCCTTTTCCAGACAACCTCGGCACGGAAACGCCGCGCCTCTTGCTGATCAAATCCTGAATAAACGGGGCTTACCCAAACGCCCCAGCTTACCCATCTTGTCGATGGGAGGCGGTTTCTTTGTCTGTAGTGTCTTCGAGCAACCTGCTCATGTTCCGCGTTCACAACCACACCTGAGGAGATTCCAATGATCCGTTCCAAAGCCGCACTCGTCGCCCTCGCGGGCAGCACCATCGCCCTCATCGGCGGTGTTGCCGCAGCCCAGCCCACTGTCGTGAGCGTCTCCGGCGCAACGCTGCTGGAGAACCTCTTCCGCGCCCGCGCCGGCACCATCGACTACATCGACGTCGACGGCGACGGGAACGCCCGCGTCAACGGCGGGTCCGCTATCGACCAGCTTGCCCCCTTTGCCATCCCCGCGCCCTTCCCCGATAACCAGACCTGGCTGGCCAACCAGCACTGGGTCGTCCTCTACCAGGCCGTCGGCTCGACCAACGGCCTGCAGGAACTGATCACCTTCGGCCGGACCTTTACCACCCAGCCCGGCACCAACACCGATGCGAACGCCTCGTTGCGCATCTCCGCACGCACCGCCGCGTTCTACAACCGCTCACGCTATATCTCCGCCGGCAACGCCACCCAGGACAACACCGGCTCGAACCCGAACCCCGAAGTCCCTGCGCAGCTCGGCTCGCTCTACAACGCCAACAACCCCGGCGGGGCACCCGTCCGCGCCATCATCAGCGGGCCCAACCAGTTCAAGGCCCTCTACACCTCGCCCGGCCTCGCTAGCACCTCACCGAACGAGGGCATCACCGAAGTCGGCGGGCTGACCGTTGACATCGCACCCCTGGACGTGCCCGTCACCTGGGCCGTCATCCAGACCGGCACCGCCGCCAGCACCCGCAAGCCCTTGTCCGGTGGCTACGGCAGCAACGCCGGCAACCCCGTCGACGCCGACGGCGCACGCCGCAACGCCGGCTCACGCCAGACCACACTCGCCACGCTCACAGGCGGGGCAAACCTCTTTGACCCCGCCGTTACACCGAACGCCAACACCATCTTCGATACCGCGATCCTGATTGCGCCCGTTGCCCCCACCATCAACTTCGGCATCGGGTTCAACCAGTTCGACCAGGCCGACATCCGCCACCTGTTCACCTCAGGCCGCCAGCGCGACGGGGAAAACCTCATCGTCGTCACCCGCGACTCCGGCTCGGGCACGCGCAACGCCTTCGACAACTCCAACGGCATCGACCCCTCCTGGGCCAACGGCGATAACGCCGGCGTCCGCAACAACGGCCCGCAGTTCGACCGCCTTGGCCCCATCTACGTCCCCAGCAACAAGCAAGGGAACAACCGCGTCGAAGGCTCCGTCATCAACAACCGCCTGGCCATCGGGTACGTCGGCCCAGAGCGCGGCCTCGGCAGCGACAGCGATGCCACCATCTCCTCCTGGCTCGCAACAGGCAAGGCCGAGATCGCCAGCGTCCGCAACTCCCTCTTCGGCGGCACACTCTTCGTCCGCCCCACGCTCGACAACCTCCTGGACAACGGCCCCAACGGGTGGGTCATCTCAGGCCCAGGCGTCCTCGCATCCTTCGGCGACCCCGCCTCGGCCCCCGCGGCCAAGGGTGGCCTCGGGTGGAACGGCACCGAGACTCGCCCCGACACGCTCAACCCCGCCATGCGCAACGTCGAGGCCGCGGCCTACATCAACAACATCAAACGCTCCATCACCTCCTTCAGCTCGCTGCCCGGCGCTGACCAGACCGTCTTCACCCCAGGCGAGTTCGCCTCCACGCAGTACATCCTCAACGGTGCGGCTGACTTTGTCCGTCAGAGCACCCCGACCATCGACCCCACCGTCCTGGTCCCCAACCCCGGCCTGAACCAGACCCTGCAAGACTACATCCGCTTCCAGTCCGGCAACATCCTGGGCAACTCCGCTTACGCCGCCTTCGGCAACCGCGTTGCTCCCAACGCCTCCGCCAGCCGCGCTGGCAAAGTCCCCAACCGCAGCACCTACGCCGCCAACGACTCACGCACCGTCGCGCAGGGTGGCACGACGAGCACCGCCGCCGTCGGCACGCTCTTCGCTTCCACCACCGCCTCCGTCGGCGATGCGCAGCGCCTCTTCGTAACCAACTTCCGCTACTCCGACGTCGCCCTGGTCCCTGCGGGCGATAAGTACATCACCCAGGACGGCACACTCCTGAGCTACACCGACAACCTCCCCCTCCGCAACGCCGTTGCCGGCGACTTCAACGCCGACGGCGTCCGCAACGCCGACGACATCTCCCAGCTGGTCGCCGCCTGGCGCTCACGCAACGGGGGCGCAGCCTGGGTCAGCCCCAACGCCTCCGGCGCTCTGGCCACCCTTGCTACAACCACCGGCCAGGCCGCCAACCCCGGCGATGCCGTGATCGAAATCCTGGGCGACTTCAACGGCGACGGCTCCTTCACCAAGCTTGACGTCCGCTACTTTGCCGACGGCCTCGCCCTCGTCAACGACGCCTCCTCACCCACAGGCCGCCGCCTTGACCGCAAGGCCGGCTTCACCGCCGTAGATAATGCCTTCGCCGGCAACTTCTTCGGCACCACGCTTGCTACACCCAAGGCCTACTTCGCCGGCGACGCACGCGGGGACGTCTTCAACCGCCTCGCCCGCGTCGCCCCAGGCTACGCCCCCATCGGTGCCGACTCCGGCAACGCGTTTGACTCGGCCACCATCAGCGCCGACACCAACCGCGTCGATGGGTACGACATCTCCTACGTCCAGGCCCAGTTCAAGCGCAACTCCGCCGTCAGCGACGGGGCCCTGAACTGGTCCAACTACACCGAGGCCACGGGCATCGTTACCCTCCCCAACCCCACCGGCACCGCGGTGGCCACCAGCCGGTCCGACCTCTCGGGCGACATCACCGGCGACGGGATCGTCAACCAGGCCGACGTTGTCGAACTGGTTACCAACATCCTGGGCACCACCCTCGGCGACGTCAACCTCGACGGCGCAACCAACGCCGCCGACCTGGCGATCGTCGATGCCTCCATCGCGACGCCCCCGGCTGCCCAGAACGTCTTCTGGGGCAACGGGGACCTGACCGGCGACGGCGTCGTCAACGCCGCTGACCGGAACATCGTCATCGCGGCCCTGTGCCCCAACCCCAGCAACGTCTCGGGCCCCGGGCAGAACACCACGGCACTCGATGCCGAGTTGACCGCAGACGACATCATCGTCTTCCTCAACCGCTTCTTCGCCGGTAACCTGGCCAGCGATGTCTCTGGCCCCGGCCAGAACACCACGGCGATCGACGGCGAGCTGACGGCAGACGACATCATCGTCTTCCTCAACCGCTTCTTCGCCGGGTGCTAAGCAAGGGCTTAGGGATCAGGGCCGAGGGCCGAGGGAATGCAAAGACCTCCAACCCCTAAAGCCTAACCACTAAAACCTCCTACCAATCCCAAGCCCCGGGCACCTCTCGCCCGGGGCTTTTCATTTTGCCACCGCGCCCCCCAGGCCGATATCCTCAGCCCATGGCCTCCATCCTCGTCGTCGGCCCACACCCAGATGACCAAGAGCTCGGCATGGGTGGCACCATCGCCCTGCTGGCCCATCAGGGCCACCAGGTAACTCTGCTGGACATGACCGACGGGGAGCCGACCCCCGCCGGCGAGCGCGCCACGCGGCTGGTAGAGGCCAAGGCCGCCGCGGAGGCGCTCTCACCACCACCGCCGGGCCGGCCCATCACGCGCATCCTGCTGGACATGCCCAACCGCCGGGTCGAGCCGAGCCTCACAGCCCGGCACGCCGTGGCCGGGGCGATGCGCGCGGTGCAGGCGCAGATCGTCTTTGTGCCGTATTTCAAGGATGCCCACCCCGACCACATCGCCACCACCAGCATCACCCAGGACGCCCGCTTTGACGCCAAGCTCACCAAGCTCACCCTCCCCGGCGACCGCGGGCAGCCGCCGATCTACCCGCAGTGGCTGATCTACTACTACGCCACGCACCTGCGCATCATCCCCACGCCGAGCTTCATCATCGACACGAGCATGTTCGCCGGGCACAAGCTCCGCGCGATCAACGCCTACGCCTCGCAGTTCGTCAAGAACCCGAGCAACCGGGCCGTCCCCGAGCGCATCACCACCCAGGACCGCTACCTCGGCTCACGCATCAACGCCCAAGCCGGCGAGTGCTTCTTCACCGACGAACCCCTGGGCCTCAACGGCCTGTCAAGCCTCGTCGGCATCGGCTAGCCGAGAGGCCTGGCCTCGTACGCATCATCGTTTCTTTGCTGAGTCAAACCCCTCACCCGAGGGGAGGGGCAGGGGTGGGGTTCCGCACGCTTGTTGCTTGATACAAGGGTTCGCGGAGGATGCGGAGGTCAGCGCAGGGACGCGGAGTAATTGCAAGTGGTGGCGTACAGCGCCTTCAACCCCGAGGTGGTAACGGGTTGCATCCTCCTCAACCCCAAAGGGGTTGCGGGCTGTAGCCACGGGTGGAGCGCAGCGCAACCCGTGGAAGCCGTGATGAAACAACACCCCGCCCCGGCAGGGGCGGCGAACTCCCCCGCCCCCGCCGGGGCGGCCCGCATCGAGTGCCTCGCTTCCACGGGTTGCGCCCGCGAAAGCGCGGGCTCCACCCGTGGCTACACACCGCGGCCCCGCTGGGGCCTAAATACCCCCAAAGCCAACCCTCAAAATCCACTCAGAAAATCTCTGCCCCTCCGTGCTCTGAGTGATCCCCCTCAGTGCACCCCGCTCGCCGCCAGCCACCGCTCCGCATCCAGCGCGGCGACGCACCCCATCCCCGCCGCCGACACCGCCTGCCGGTAGTGCGCATCAGCCACATCCCCCGCGGCAAACACCCCCGGCAGGTTCGTGGCGCTGTTCCGCGCACGCAGTACAATGTACCCCGCGTCGTCAAGCTCGACGCCCGAGGCCTTGAGGAACTTTGTCGTCGGCGTGTGCCCGATCGCGATGAACAAACCCTTGACCGCAAGCGTCGAGCGTTCCTTGGTAAGCGTGTCCTCCAGCAGCACGCCGGTGATTGTTTCGCCGCCGAGCACGTCGACGATCGTCTTGTTCCAGATGACCTTCGCGTTTGGCCGGGCAAAGTAGCGCTGCTGCATGATCTTGCTGGCCCGCAGCGAGTCGCGCCGGTGGATGACATAGACCTCCGAGGCGAACTTGGTCAAATAGGTCGCCTCTTCCATAGCCGTGTCCCCGCCGCCGATGACGGCCAGCGGCTGGTTGCGGAAGCCCGGCAGCGCGCCGTCGCAGACCGCGCACGCCGAGACCCCCCCACCACTCCGCGCCAGACGCATCTCGTTTTCAAGCCCCAGCCAGTTTGCCGTCGCCCCCGTTGCCAGGATCACCGCGTGCGCCCGCACCACCTCGCCCCCGGCGGTGTGCAGCAGGTGCGGCACGCCGGGCTTTGCTGAGAACTCGCACCGCACAATGTCCTGCATGATGCTCTTGGTCCCGAACCGCTCGGCCTGCTTCTGAAAATCCTCCATCATTTTGGGCCCGGTGATGCCGTGGGGGAAGCCGGGATAGTTCTCGACCTCCGTCGTCAGCATCAACTGCCCGCCGGGGAGGATCGGCCCAGGGTCGTTCTTGGGGATACCGATGTAGCAAACCGGCTCGAGCTGCGCACGGGCGGCATAGATCGCCGCGGTCCACCCGGCCGGTCCTGAGCCGATAATGACAAGTTTGTGGGTCGCGTTGGCTGTGGTGCTGCTGCTCATGCGTGCTCCGTTGAATACGAGGATACGCCCCTTGCCAAGCCAGCCCCCAGCCAAGGTTTTCGGACCCACTATTCGCCCTGCGCGCTCAACACCACCCCCACTTGCGTCGATATCCACGCTTGTTCTAGGCCCCAACATCAGATCAGGAGTTTCGTCATGGACAAGGCCAGCATGGGTGGATCTGCGCTCATGGCAGGTGTGGTCGTCCTGGTCTGCTACCAGGCGACCGGCGGGGACCTGATGTCCCTTTGGTCGTCCAAGGGCTTCTACATGGTCATCCTGGGGACCGTGGCGGCGGTCATGATGTCGATGCCCTTTGACCGCATCAAGATGGTCCCGGGCTATATCCGCAAGTTTCTCTTCAACAAAACACGCCCGGCGATGGAGACCATCGCCATGATGTCCAAACTCTCCGAGAAGGCACGCCGCGACGGCATCCTCTCGCTGGAGTCCGATGTCGCCTCGATCCCAGACGCCTTTGTTGCCGCGGGCCTGAAAATGGCCGTTGACGGCATCGACCCCGACACCATCGAATCGACGATGCGCATGGAGATCATGGCCATGCAAGACCGGCACAAGTCGGGCAAAAAGTTCTTCGACATCATCAAGACCTACGGGCCGGGCCTGGGCCTGATCGCCACGCTCATCGGGCAGATCGGCATGTTCAAGAACCTCGGCGGGGACATCGCCACCATGGGCTACATGCTTGCCGTTGCCGTCGTTGCCACCATGTACGGCACCGTGCTAGCCAACTGCATCGCCGGCCCCATGGGCGACAAACTCGCCTACCGCAGCGGGGAAGAAATCCTCGCCCGTGAGATGGCCCTGCAGGCCATCCTCAGCATCCAGGCCGGGGAGAACCCACGCGTAACGCTCGACAAGATGTCCGCCTTCATCCCCGCCAGCACACGCGAAAAAGCCAAGGCCGCGTAAGCACCCACCCCACCGACCACCCGACGAGCGCACACCATGGCCGAGCAGGAAAAAAAGCACGACGCGGAGGCCCACAACGCGGAGGCCCACAACAAGGAAGAGGGCCACAAGAAGCACAAGAAGCACCACCCCCACCGGCACGAAGAGCACGAGCACGAGGAGGGGTGGATCGTCAGCTTTGCCGACAACGTCCTGCTGATGATGGGCTTCTTTGTCATCATGCTGGCAATGAACATGGGTACAAAGGGCGTCCCCGTTACCTCGCCAGAGGCCGAGGACCGGATCGCCGATCTTGCCATCGCCGTGCGCGCCGGGTTCAACAACCCGCTGGACATGACCAGCACCAAGCCCGAGGACCAGGCCCTGATCCGGCGGATGCGCCAGCGCATCACCGACGGCCCCCTATCGACCCCCGGGCCGGAAGGCAAGGACTCGTCGCCACAGACGATCCGCCCCACCAACTTCCACGGCAGCGACGGGATCGTCGAGTTTGACCAGGAGTCGGCCGAGATCAACGAGTTCGGGCATCGCACGCTCAAGCAACTGGCCGAGCGCATCAAGGGCAAGCGCTGGATGGTGGAGATTCGCGGGCACACCAGCCGGTTTGAGACCTGGCGCGACGCACAGAAATCACGCGACCTTTCCTATAAACGCGCTTACGCCGTCGGCGAGGCGCTGGTGGGCTTGGGTGTCAAGTGGGACCAGCTCCGCCTGGTCTCCAGCGGGGATGCGGCGTCTGCCGTCGGCCGCACGCGTGCGGCCGAGGATGCGCGCACCAACCAGCGGGCCGAGGTGCTGATCCTCAAAGAGGCGATGCCCGAGGACGTCTACATGCAACCCTGACGCCGATCGGTGCGCATCACCACAAACTTGCGACCGGAAATGGAGATACACCACGATGCCCCAGGAACCACTCGGCGGGGTGGGGTGGACCTGTGGATCCTCCAAACCTCCGACGCGGCAGCCGGGCTGTAAACGTCGCCGTGGGGGTGGCGGGGAGTTTGGGATTTTATAAACGACGGGGGATTGCGCGCCCGAAGCAGCGAACCCCACCCCTGCCCCTCCCCGCCAGAACATTCTTGGGGATGGGTTATTAGGAAGTTATTCGTTGCCGAGGTTGATGGTGTTTTTCCCGGCGTCTTTAGAGTGGTAGAGGTTTGCGTCGGCGGCTTTGAGCAGGTCGGGGCCGGTGAGGCCGTCCCAGGGGAAGGTGGCTAGGCCTGCTGAGACGGTCAGTGCGCCGGCGGCTTCGGTGCCGAGTTTGGGGAAGCGGGCGTCGGCGATTTGTTTGCGGAAGCGCTCGGCGATGAGCTGGACGCTCTGCGGGTGGCGGGAGCCGAGCTCGCGAGGGCCGGCCGGTTCGTAGAAGACGACGACGAACTCATCGCCACCGATGCGGCAGACGCGGTCGTCGGGTCGGATGACCGAGCGGAGGAGTTTGATGATCTGGACGAGGATTTCGTCGCCGGCGGGGTGGCCGAAGCGGTCGTTGAAGGTTTTGAAGTTATCGATGTCCAGGACCATGACCGTGAGCATGTGGCGTTTGGTTGCTGATTCGCGGATGGCGGCGTCGAGGAAGCGGTCGAGGTATCGGCGGTTGTAGGCGCCGGTGAGTTCGTCGGTGATGGAGTCTTGCCGCGCTTTGCGGAGGGTTGCTTGGAGGGTGAGCCAGTGTGCGAGCCAGGGTGCGGCGTGCTCGAGGTGGTGGGCTTCGAGCGTGGGGCTGGCGAGCAGGGCGGGTGCGACACCTTGGAGCACGACCGGGACGCCGTGGGGTGGGCGGGGCGTGGTGGTGGTGTCGGGAGCGGGGATGAACATGACATCGGCGCGGGCGACGCGGCGGCGTATGGCGTCGAGTGCGAGCGGGAGGATGTCTTGGTCGTCAAGGAGTGCCTGGAGGATTAGCCGGTCGTCGCCGAAGGACCAGGTGCCGGGTGTGGTGGGGCGGTGCGGCTCGGGCGCGCTGGTGGGCGTTGCGGGCCAGGCGCGGGCGGCGGGTGTGGTGGTGATGCTGGGGATGGTGGTCGGTGGTGGTGTT
>VYKU01000092.1_pt1 | contig 31252 bp, 23 predicted proteins | sample 5114491 | NCBI WGS metagenome assembly VYKU01 (sample SAMN12291796, study PRJNA351875) | freshwater metagenome | isolation source: freshwater lake | place: USA: Michigan, Gull Lake | collected 2011-07-05 | reverse complement strand
GGTTAGCCGGGGGTGGGGGGTGTGGTGGAGGGGTGTGGTGGAGGGGTGTGGTGGAAGGAAAGAGGCCGCCGCGTGTGTGCGGCGGCCTCTTGGGGTTTGGCGATTGAGTTGGTGTTGGGTGTGAGGTTGGCCGGTGTTACTTGTCGGCGGCGATGCGTTTGAGCTGGCGGTCCATTTCAGCAAACCATTCGTCGGTGAGTTCCTGACCCCCGAATTCGCCCCTTTTCATGGGGAGATGGAAGCGGAAGTTGGGGTTGAGTTTGACCTGAGCCTGCAACTTTGTCAGCGCGGCCCGGCACTTGCCCACCTCGACGGTGCGCATCTCACGGTTGTTCTCGCCCCGCAGGGAGTTTGCCGCGGTGTAAGAGAGCCAGAACTGTGTGGCGAGCTCGCCGACCTGGTTGTCAATATTGTGAGCGCGGCGCATGAAATCCTGGACTTGCTTGGTGGCTTTTTCACCGACGATTTCATACTCGGTAATGTTCATCGCCTTCATGAGTTCGGGGACGTTGTCTGCGATCCCGCGGGAGAACTTGATCCTTGCCGCGTCAATGGCGTTGAGGGTGAGGACCGCGCCGTCGGGGTTGATCAGGATTTTACCGCTGGTGGAATCCTGGAAGAGTTCAACATTGCCGGACTCGTCGATGTTGGCCGAGAGGGGTGCCTGCTCCTGCATGGAGCGCATGATTTTGGGGTCGTGCCCGCCCATCACGCTCGCGTCTTTCATGTGCTCAAGGATGCTGACAAGATCAACGCCTTTGCTGGCATCTCCACCACCACTAAACTCAACACAGGCACCGATGCGACCGCCGGTTTCCATATAGAACTCATCGATCACCCAGGGCCCCATCGCCGCGGCCGACATCGAGAAGTGCACCCAGGCCACGGTACGGAACTTCGGCTCAAACTCGTTCTGCAAGGCCTCCTGAAGTCTCTTCATCTCGAGGGAGTACCCACCGCCGGAGTTAATGCGGAAGACCACAACATCGGTCTTCTCGGCCTCCAGGATCGGGATCACATCCTTCAGCGCCTTGGCGGAGATGGTGATGCCAACCATGCTGCCGACGAGGCCTTTCCATGACGGCGGGGGGCCGAAATCCAGGAACGCCACGCGGGTCGCCCGGCCTGTGATGGCGCGGTTGGCAAGCGTATCTTTTTTCTTGTCTGGTGCTTTTTCGGCCGGGTTTGCTTTGGTGTCTGCCGGTGGAGCGGCAGGGCCTGGAGCGGGCTGGCCTAGCCCGGCGGGCGCGAGCAGGAAGGCACCCGCCAGGAGTGATGCCAGGGTTGGGAAGCGGGGGGAGAGAAGCGGGCAGTTCATGTGGAGACTCCGGCGAGGGATGTGGTTTGCCATACGCTAGAACGTTGGTTGGTTTATGGTGTTTGATGCGGGCACGATCTATGGGAGCTGGTGCGGGGGTATGAAACTAAGTGTGGCATCCGGAACTTGCGGGCCGATCTACCGTTTATCGTCCCGGTCAAGGCGGATTTCCTGGTCGATCCGTACGATCTCTTGACGGAGCCGGTCGGCCATTCCGTCAGGAGACCCAAAGCTCCGTGTGGCCAAGGTAATTTCAGAGTTTCGGAGCAGCAGATCGATCATTTTCTGGACAATGCGCTTGCGTTTCATTCTCGACTGGTTGCGCTGCTCAGAGTTCTCACCTTCCAGACGCCATTCCCTCAGATCTCGCTGCAGGTCCTCGAATGTCGGGAGAACCTTGTCAACCTGCGCGGTCCATTCGGCCAGGATTCGCTCTGATCGCCGACCATAGACCTTGTAGGCACGCTCGACCCCGAGCAGGAAGGCCAAGTCGTCGAGCGTCGGTGCTTCGCCGTCAATGAACCCGATCCGCTTGGCAATGTCGGGTGTCAGGCTGAGCACGTCGTTCCCTGTGCCGCGCACGACTTCTTCAGCCGTGTCAGCACGCCCGGCTCTCGGGTCCCCGTCGTCGGTTAGGATGGTGTCGCCGGACATATCTTCTTGGAACTCGGGCTTGCCACCGACCATGGTGTAACTGAGCACATAATCCTCCCGGGACATGGCGCGGACCACGCGGTAATCATGCCCACCCTTGTTGGCGAGGCCCTCGGCCTGCGCAAGGTAGTTGCCACGCCACTTCTGACGGACAACCTCGTCGGCGTCGCCGTCGGTGTACATGAGATCTAAATACCCGCAATCACCCATCCTGGCCTTGGGGGTGAAGTAGATTTCACGCGTAACCAAGGGGAGGAAGGCAGCTGGGCCGGTTGCTTTTTTGACCCACGAAACGATCCTGGGCTTCTTGACCCAGGATGGATCGTCCCGGATGCGGTCGATCAGTTCGGTCGCAACCCCTTGGATGTTGCTTAGGCGGTAGAACGCCTCGTACAGCATGATGGGACGACCGTCGGGCCTGGGGCGAAAGCCTGAATCGATATCAAGGATGATGATGTCGGCCTTGACACGCTTGGCATCTTCGAGGATCCTGCGCAGCGGTGTTGCGGTGAAGTCCGTGCCCACCTCGCCGCGCACCTTGATCAGGTAGACCACTGCGGCGTTCGGGTCGCTCTGGTTGGTGCCCAGGTTGTCGAAGGGGAGGTCCATCTTGTTGACCTTTGCGCCGGTTGCCGGGGTTTCGGGCTTGGATTCCGGTGCGTCCGGTGTCTTGTCCGGTGCTGGTGCTTGGGCCAGCGTGGCCGACATCGGGGCCAATGTCGCAAGGGCGAGTGCCAGCAGCATCGGTGCGGCCAGGAGCGGGCGGATGGGCGAGTTGTTCTTGGTGGTGTTCATGGTTTGCTCGCGTATGGATTGCAGTGCGGTCGTCGTCGGTGCTCGGAACAGAAGCGTGCGGCACATGATGCTTGCCCGCACCCAAGATCAGGGCCCGGCGTCTGACTGCTTTGGACGCACAAACCCCCGATCGGTTCCGTTTTACGGGCCTCCATCGCTCAGGTTCGTTGATCTGAAATCTGTTTATATTTTGTTTGGTTTGGTTTGGGGTGTTGCTGGCCGGCCTTCTAGTTGGGCGTCGTAGGCGGCGTCGAGGATTTGCTTGAACTGAGGCCCCGGCTTGTGCCCTTGGGCGATGAGTTGGTCCCCCGTCAGCAGGGGTGGGGGTGCCAGGCCGGGGGGCTGGTGCGCAAGATGCTGGATTTGCCCTTCGATCCGGGCGGCCAGGGGCGGGTTGAGGGTGCGCAGGGCCAGGATCGCTCCGACGAATCCTGGGCGCACGGCGGCCCGTTTTCGCCCGGCTAGGCCGAGCTTTTCCCACTGCTGCTGCAAGAGGGCCGTGCAGGTCAGGACCGCGTCGAGCATCTCTGCCTCGTCGTTGGTAAGGCAGAGGGAGGCGCGTGTGCGTGCGGCCAGGCGCGGATCGGGTTGGCCCTGGCGGTCAAGGAGCCACGCGGCCAGTGGTGCCGCGATGGTCGCGCCGGGCCAGAGCATGGGGGGGAGGCCGGCGAGGGCGGGTGAGAGTTGTCGGGCGCGGCCGGGGTCGGGTTGGTCTGGGTCGGGTGTGGTGGAGGGTGGTTGGGCATCGCTGCCGAGGGTTGGCTTGTCGAGGTGGAGCCAGGTGAGCAAGGCCGCTGCGATTGCGCGTGTGGGGTGCAGGAGTACGCGTCTGAGTTCGTCTCCGATGCGTTCGCGTGAGACGCCTGCGAGTTCGCTGGCGTGTGTGCGGATCGCTCGGGCGGTGGCCGGGTCGATCGCCAGGGCCATGCGGGCGGCAAAGCGCACGGCCCGCAAGGCCCGCAGGTGGTCCTCGGCGAGGCGGTCGTCGGGGTTGCCGACGGCGCGGAGGAGGCGGTTTTCGAGGTCTGCCTGCCCGTTGACGTAATCGATGATGGAGCCGTCAACCAGGGGGTTTGGGCCTGGTTTGAGGGGGTCGAGGAAGAGGGCGTTGATGGTGAAGTCGCGGCGTTGGGCGTCGGCCTTGGCGTCGGCGAAGTGTACGGAGTCTGGCCGGCGTTTGTCGGAGTAAGGCCCCTCGGTGCGGAAGGTGGCGACCTCGACATGCGATTTGATGGGTTCCTTGGTGAGGGTGTAGACGGCGTTGATGGGGACGAGGACGACGCCGAAGCTGGCCCCAACGTGGTGCGTGCCGGGGAAGGTGTTGCGGACCTGGTTGGGTGTGGCGCTGGTGGCGATGTCAAAGTCGGTCGGGTGCAGGCCCAGGAGCTCGTCGCGGACGCACCCGCCGGCGAAATAGGCCTCGAAGCCCTGCTTGCGCAAGGCAGCGACGATGTGCACGGCGGCAGCGCGGGCGGCGGCGGGATCGGTCGCGTTGGAGGGTGAAGGGTGCAGGGTTAGTCGGTCTTTGTTAGTAAAGTGTGGTCAGGAGCGTGTGGGGGATCATTGTCGTGCTTGGGTGGGCGGTACACTGTGGGTACCTCCGGGCCTGTGGTTGGTTGTCGGGTGTTGGGGGCACTATGGCCGGGATTGTTACAGGTGCAAAGCGGCCGAGGAACCTTTCGCACTGGCATGCCGGGCCACTGTTGTTTGGGGATTGGGGTACGAGCCGTCTGTATGTGCTGGGGTTGGCGGCGGTGGGGTTGGGGCTGGCCGCGCCGTACTACTTGCTTGCGTTGTCGGTGCTGATGGCGCTGGTGGCGTGGGCGTACACGATTGTCTGCCGATCTTTTCAGGATGGTGGGGGTGTGTATTCGGCGGCGAGGCAGTTGTCCCCTTTGTTGTCGGTCATCGGGGCGACGCTGTTGCTGGCCGACTACATCGTTACCGCGTCGCTGTCGCTGGTGGAGGCGTTTGCGTATTTCGGGGTGCCCGGTGGGAACAAGTGGTTGATCGTCGGTTTGTGCGGGGGGACGGTTGCGGTGCTGGGGTTGATTAATTGGTTTGGGGCGCGGTCGGCGGGGGAGCTGGCCAAGTGGATCGCGGTTGCGTCGATTGCGTTGTCGGCGGTGGTTGCGGTGTTGGTGCTGCCTTGGGTGCCCGAGGGGTTGCGCTTGATGCGGATGGACAACGACCCGATGCTGACGCGGTGGGTGCATTTTACGGGGATCATCCTTGCGTTGTCGGGTGTTGAGGCCGTGGCGAACATGACGGGGATCATGAAGGAGCCGGTGCCCAGGACGGCGAACAAGACGATCTGGCCCGTGCTGGGCGAGGTGGCGGTGCTGAACCTGGTCTTTGGGGTGGCACTGCTTGGTCTGGTGGGGTTGAGTGCGGCGAACCTGCCCGTGATGGCCGGGGGGGACGCGGTTGGATCCATTGGGTGGGAAAGGGACGAGATCAAGACGCACGCGATGAAGGTGCTGGCGATCGAGGGTGGTCAGCACTGGTTCGGGCAGACGGCGGGGTTTGTCTTCGGGAAGGCGACGGCGATTGTCTTTGGGCTGCTGTTGATCTCGGCGGCGAACACGGTAATCGGGGGTATGGTCAGCGTGATGTATGCGTTGGGGCGCGACGACGAGTTGCCCAAGGGGCTGACGGGGCTGAACTATTCGGGGATGCCCAAGTGGCCGTTGCTGGTCGCGTGCGTTGCTCCGGTGGTGCTGCTTTGTTTCTACTACGAACTTGAGCCGCTCAGCCATCTGTACGCGATCGGGGTAACGGGTGCGATAGCGTTGAACCTGTCGTGCTGCGCGGTCAACCGGCGATTGGTGGTAACGCGGTGGGAGCGTGCGGGGCTGTGGTGCGTAGCGGGGATCATCTCGGCGGTGTTTTTTACAATCGCGGCGACGAAGCACGAGGCGGCGATCTTCTGCGGGGGGTTGATCGTGATTGTGCTGTGCATCCGGCTGGGGGTCAAGCACGTGCAGGCGCGGAAGGCGGCGCGGGCGTTGCCCGAGCCTGAGATCGGTTGGCTGGCCGAGTTGCAGCGGACGCCGCTGGAGATTGATGCGGGCAAGCCGAGGGTGATGCTGGCGGCGCGTGGGCGGTATCAGGCGGAGTTTGCGGTGGACATGGCGCGGCGTCGTGGGGCGACGCTGTTTGCGATCTATGTGCGGACGCTGCGGATCGTGAGCGTGGGTGCGGGCGCGGTGCCGAGGATCGAGGAGGATGCGGGTGCGCAGGAGGCGTTGGGTACGGTGGCGGTGCTGGCGAGGCAGTACCGGGTGCCGTTTGTGCCGATCTATGTCATCAGCCCGGACATTGCCGAGGACATTGTCGATTACACGGTAACGTTCGGTTGCGACACGCTGATCATGGGCAAGAGCCGGCGGTCGAGCATGGCGCGGTCGCTGGAGGGGGATGTTGTCGGGAAGATCGCGGCGTTGCTGCCTGAGGGGGTCTCGCTGATCACGCGGGATGCCAGCCCGCACCCGATGGGTCCGGTGCCGGGGTCGGAGGTGTTCAAGGGTGGTGGGGAAAGGTTCTGATTTGGTGGCACGGATAAATGGTGGCAGGGGCTTCAAGCCCGTGCGGTAGGTAGAGCTACTCCACCACAAGGACGCCGGGCTACAGAGCAAAGCGGGGATGATGCAGGAAGCGGAGACTCTCTAGGTGGAGGGGTTATGGGTAGATCGGCTCTCCGAGCGGAGCCTCTTTGTCCTGGCTGGTCTATTTGCTAGAGCGAACCCCACCCCTGCCCCTCCCCTGCGGGGAGGGGTTGATTGGGAGTGTGCCGCGGAAGGATTCGACGGCTGGGCCTGTCATCAGCACGTTGTTGCTGCGCTGATCCCACTTGATGGCAAGCCTGCCGCCCGGCAGGTCGATGCGTGCGGCACGGCCGAGGTGGTCGGTGAGGACGCCGGCGACGAGGACGGCACACGCGCCGCTGCCACAGGCCTGGGTGGGGCCTGAGCCGCGTTCCCAGGTGTGCATCGCGGCATGGTTGCGTGCGAGCGCGAAGACGAAGTGGGCGTTGACACGCTGGGGGAAGGCGGGGTGGTTCTCGATCCGCGGGCCGAGGGTGTGCAGGAGGTTGTCGATGTCGGCGAGGTTGGCCTTGGTGGGCTCGACGAAGATGACCGCGTGGGGGTTGCCCATGCCGACGAAGGTGGTGGGGAAGGTGAAAGCGTCGATGGTCAGGGTGCTTGTGTAAGGGTGATCGGTGGGTGTGGTCTTGCGGGCGTTGACGGGGATGTCTTTGAGCGTGAGTGTGGGTGGACCCATGTTGACCGTTGCGCTGGTGAGTTTGCCGTTGGTGGTTTTGTAGTGGATCGAGAGTATGCCTGCGCCGGTCTGGATGAGGATGGGGTTGGGGGTGATGGCGAGGTGGTCGTGGGCGAGTTTGGCGACGCAGCGGACGCCGTTGCCACACATGGGGGATTCTGAGCCGTCGGCGTTGAACATGCGCATGCGTGCGTGGGCGTGGGAGTCGGGCGTGGGTTTGCACAGGAGGATGAGGCCGTCGCTGCCGATGCCTGTGTGGCGGTTGCTGACTTGGCGTGCGAGTTTGGGGAGGTTGAGTGTGCGTTCGAGTGAGGGCGTGGTGATGGCGTCGAGGTAGACGTAGTCGTTGCCGAGGCCGTGGAGTTTGTAAAATGGGAGCATGGGGGAGCGAGAGTAGTGATGAACGACGAGTGATGAGCGATGAGAGGGGAGATGTGGGCGGGTCAGGGGTTGCTGAGGGCTTGGGTGCCTCTGGGGATGTCGAAGCGGTCGCGGGTGGTGCAGTAGGCGTTGCCACCCATACGGCCGATGAGGTCGAGGGTGGCGGGGTCGAGGTGGAGGCGTTCGTTGATGGCGGCGTCGTCGATATAGACGTGGACGACCTGGCCGAGGACGATGTTGCCCCCGGCGGGCTGGCCTGGGTTGGTGCGGATGACCTGGAGGGTCTGGCACTCGAAGGCGACGGGTGAGATTGCGACGCGCGGCGGTTTGACGACAACGCTCGGCGCCGGCTTGAGTGAGGCGAGGTCAAACTCGGACTCATCCGGTGGGAGGGGTGTCGAGCAGGCGGACATCTGCCTGCCGAGCGCGTGGGGGACGACGTTGACAACGAACTGCCCGGTGCCACCCTCGGCGGTGGGCTTGGCGTTTCGGAGGGTGTCCTTCTCGCGCCCGTCGTCGTGCAGGGCGGGGCAGAACAGCAGGGTCATCGGGTTGCTGCCGACGCCGGCGAAGAAGGAGAAGGGGGCCAGGTTGGTCTGGCCGGCGGGGGAGATCGTCGAGACAAAGGCGATGGGGCGCGGGAGGATGGCACCGATGAGGAGTTTGTAACGGTCGGCTTGGGAAAGGGTCAGTGGGTCAAGGTGCATGCCGGATTGTTGGCTGGGGATTACTCAGAGGACGGAGGTACAGAGAAGAAGATGCGGAGTGGTGCAGGGGAAGATTTACTCAAGAGATGCAGGACGAGCTTTACTCCAGAGGCCCAGAGAGCCCAGAGATGATTCATTTGGGGCAAATGCATAGAGGTCAAGATGCAGAGCAGAGAGTTGGCCGTGAGCGAGTTCAGTACAGAACTATTCACATCTACACCAACTCTTCCTGCATATTCCAAATTCTCAACCTCTGTATCTTCTTCTCTGTACCTCCGTCCTCTGAGTGATGCCTCTTAGTCTTCTTCTCTGGGCCCTCTGGGCCTCTGGAGTAAAACTATTTTTACTCCACGTTCAGGCTGCGGAAGTAGTCGTCGCGTTCGGTGCGGAGCTCGTCGAGTTTGGCCGTCAGGGTGGTGCGGTCTTTTTCGAGTGCTTCGAGCAGTTTGAGGCTGTTGCCCAGGCGTTCGGAGATGCTGGCGTAGTTGGCGTTCTGGCGGTCCAGGCGGCCCATCATCTCGGTGAGTTGGGCCTGGTCGCGCTTGGCGGTGTCGATGTTCTGAGTGTTGTCGGCGAGTTGCTGTTGCGCCTGGTTGACGCCGGCGTTCTTCTTGGCCCCGGTGCGCACGGCATCGAGCACGGCCTGGGAGATGACCCCGTCTTTCTGGAAGGCGATGATCTGGGGCATGCTGTAGGTTTCGATGCTCACGCGGCTGCTGTTGATGCGCTCTTGGACGACTTTGAGTTTGCTCTGCTGGCCGGGCTCGAGGGTGAGGTTGAAGCGGAGGAGTGCCTGTGTGGTCTCGGCGGGGGTGCCACCCTCGGCGATGGTGAAACCTTCGAGTTTGGGGTGCTCGACCATGAGGTTTCGGCCACGCTTGAGGTCCTTGTTGTCGAAGGTGTAGGTGGTGCCGGCGCGGGTGCGGGCGGTCTGCTCGAAGAGGCCGTCGATGATGCGGAGTTTGGTAAACTTGTTATCGCTGACAGGCTCGGTCTGGACGGCGATGTCGGTGTCGAGCGCATAGGCGAGCAGGCGTTTGTCGCCGATGGAGACCTGGCCGACCTGCGCGTCGCCGGCGTATGCCGCGCCGTCATAGACGGAGATGGGGCCGGGGAGGAGTTGGAGGCCGGAGGTGTTGACGATCTCGACGCCGCGCAGGGGGTGGTCGGGGCGGTCGGCCATGTTATAGATGCTGACGCGTCGGCCTTGGATGTTGGCGTCGATGATGGGGATCATGGCCGAGCGTTGGCGCTCGATGGTTACGGGTGTGCTGACCTCATACTGGAACTGCTCGCCAACTTCCATACCTTTGGCGCGGCTGGGCATGCCGTAGTCGGTCATTTGGGTGGAGGAGAGGGAGGTTGCCGAACGTGGAAAATTGGCCAAGTCTTGTAGAGTCGATTCGCTGGGCCTCCCCGTCGGGCTAGGAGCGCCCGCGCGGACGCCTATGAGGCTGCTGGAGATGTTCAACATGTTCTGCGCCTCGGCGGAGGAGACTCGTCTGCCGTTGATGATCGCGTCGGTGCTGCCCGGTTTGCTCCCCCCTTCATACTCGCGTGGCATGACGCCGGCGACGGTGGGGACGGGGACCTCGGGGCGGAAGACGTACATCGGTTCGGAGAGGTCCATGGCGAAACTGACAGGGCGCCCGCTGACGAGGGCGAGTTTGACGCCGGTCCAGTCGCTGTCGGTGGTGTTCTCGACGAGTGCCCACCCTTTGAGGACGGGGCCGATGTTGGCCGGGTCGGCCTTGGCCGGGTCGGGGGCCTCGGGCAGGATCAGGCGGTAACTGGTCTTCCAGACGGGCGTCTCGTGTACGTACGCCGCGGCAACGCGACGTTGGCCCTCGCCCGAGAGGGCTAGGTCAACAGACTTGATCCGCTCGGCACGGCTCTCGGCGATCGCGGCCAGGGCCTTGCTCATCTCGTCGGCTAGGCGCGCGTCCTCGATCGAGAAGGTCGCGATGGTGGGGATGGGGATCGAGCGGATGCCGCCGGCGCCCTCGCCTGGTGCGAGGATGATGTTGACGACCGGCGTGTCGACGATCGGCGCGTCTTTGGTCGAGCCCGAGGGGATTCGGCGGCTCTCGACAGAGAGGACCGTGCCGGTGGCCGTGCCGTCGGCGAAGGTTTTGATCTTGACCGGCGAGCCGCGAAGACGCTCGAAGAGGGTCGGCAGCGCGGGGTTATCGGCCAGGTTCAGCGAGAAGCTCGAGAGCCGGCGTGCAAGAGGATCCTTGCTGGCGTAGGTAACCGAATCGACGCGACCGTTGTCCAGGTCGAGGATTTGCAGGCTCTTGAGCACATCGTTGATCTGGTTGACGTCAAACTTGAGGGAGACCTTGGTGCTCCCCTCGACAACGCCCGAGCGGATGAATGAGCCGACGCCCGAGCGGTAGAGGGTGATGCCCGTGATGGGCATGGAATCCGCCTGGGCCTTGGCCGCGGCAGGGGAGGGGGTTGGTGCGGTTTGCTTGGCGTGGGCTGTGGGGGTGGTGGGGGCGAGCAGGGTGCAGGTGCCTGCCAAGAGTGCGACGGCCAGGGGGCGGGTGAGGTGGCGCATGGGGGGCTCCAGTTTGTTGGGTTGAACACTCAGCGTGATCGTTTGGACGCGGGGGGTTTGTTGTGGTTCGCCCGGATCGGGGTTATCGTTGCAAACGAATCAAGTTTTTTCCCCGGCGACGCCCTTGACCGTGTATTTCTCCAGGGCCTTGGCCAGGTCAACGTTGTTGATATTCGCCAGCGTGCAGAGCCAGGCGATGACGTCGGCAAACTCCTCGTCGAGGTTGGCACGCTCGGCCGGGGTAGGCGACTTGCCCGGCGCGTTGTTGGCCAGGGCGGTCGAAAGCTCGCCGACTTCTTCGATGAACCACATAAACGTCGCCGGCGTGCCGCGTGCCAAGTCGGTGGCGTAGTAGCGGTCGCGGATGAGCCTTTGCAGGTCGGCAAAGGTGAGGGGGGTTGGGTGAGCGGGGTTGGTTTGTGCATCGGGCATGGTGTTGTATCCGAAGCCAGCAGCGTACCCTCGGTGCCACGGGGGCTGTTGGAGTGGTATGCCCGGTCTGAGGCCAGAGCGCGTGCGGAGTCAAACCAGCCTAGAGGGGTGTTGGGCCGTGGTGTTGTTTGCCTTGCCAGCGGGCTGGTTGCGTTTTAGCGCGCTGCTGGCGCTGACATTTGGCCTGAGCCTTGTGGCCGGGGGGTGTCAGTTCCAGCACCACCGCGAGCAGCTCGCGGCATTGCACGCGCAGGGGGCGTTTACGCAAGCCCTGGCGGAGCTCAACGACCCGAAGGTCAAGTCTCTCTACGAAGAGCGCGACCGGTTGGTCTACGACCTGGATCGGGGGATTCTCAACTTTTACACCGGGCAAGACGCCCCGGCGATAGTGGACCTGGAGCGGGCCGAGGCGTTGATGGACCGCCAGCGCGAGCCGAGCGCGGCAGACACCGCCGCGCAGTGGCTCCTCAACGACACGGCCAGCACCTATGTCGGCGAGCCTTATGAAGACGTCTACGTCAACGTCTTCAAGCTGCTCGCGCAGTTGCGTCAGGGGCGCGTCGAGGGTGGCGCAACAGTCGAGGCCCGGCGCATCGCCAGCAAAACCACCTGGCTGCGTGATCGGTACCAGGTAAGCCAGGGTGAGGCGCGCAGCGCGGCTGGGCAAAGGGGTGTGCAGGTCGATGGCCAGGCCGCGGGGCCGTATGGGGACGCCGCGACGGGTGGGCAGTTTATCGATAGCCCGCTGGGGACGTACCTGGCGGCGGTGGTGTTTATGAAGACGGGCGAGGCGCAGATGCAGCGCGTCGCGGCACGCAGGCTGGCCGACGCAATCGCCCGGCAGCAGGAGATCATCGGACCCGTGCGGGCCGAGGCGTTTGCTGGCTTAGAACAGATCGAGGCCAGCGAGGCGAACGTGCTGCTTGTCGCCCTGAGCGGGCGCGGGCCGACGAAGGTCGCACGCCGGGTCGGGCCGATCCCCGTCGGGACGGTGCCGGTATATTTCGAACTGCCCGAACTTGTGAGCACGCCGAGCGAGGTGGTGGGCGTGCGGGCAACGCTGACGGCGATCGGTGAGATCGCTGCTGCAGTGCCGGTGCAGGTGTTGAACCTGAACCTGGTCGAGAACCTGGGGATGGTGGCGACGGAGAACCACCGCCGGCAGATGCCGTTGATCTATGCGCGGACGCTCATCCGTGCGGCAGCCAAGAGCACGGCCAGTTACGTTGCCACCGAGGCGATCCGCCGAGGGCAGCCGGGGGGGCGGCGCGAGGCCGATGGTGAGGCGGTCCTGGCGGTTCTGGCGGGCCTTGCACTCATCACCGCAACCGAGCGTGCAGACGTTCGCTGCTGGGCGTTCTTGCCCGGCCAGGCGCACGTGGGGCTGGCAAGCGTGCCGACGGGGAGGTACGTGGTGAAGATGGAGTTCCTCGTCCCAGGCGGTGTGGGGTATACGCAGACGCAGGAGATCACAGTGGGCCAGGGCGATGGTGCGCTGGGTGTTGGGATCGGGCACTGGTGGAAGTGAAGGGGGAGAAGAATCCCCACGCGGAGCGTGGGGGTACCCAAGGCGCCGAGCGTGGGGCCGCTTGGATTTAGTCCAGCCAATCTTTTTTCGCAAGGCGTTCGGGGAGGTACTCCTCGGTTACATAACTAATGTCGCGCTTGGTTAGAGACTCGACTTCCATCTTAAAGCCGTTGTCGAGCAACCCCTGGATCTCGCGCTGCCAACCCTTGTGGTTCTCAAACCACGGGTACGCGGCGATCTGCTTGGCCCGGCTGATGTCGTTGTCGTTGAGTGCGATCTGCACGTCGTCGGGCAGTTCACAGCGGGTGTAGTCGATGGCGCGGATGCCCAGGAACTTGGCGTCGGGTATCGCCAGGCGGTTGCTCTCGAAGGCCAGGCTGATCGACCCCTGCTTGATGACGCTGAAGATGTAGTGCCCCCACGGGTCGTTGTCCAGCAGGCAGTAGATCGGCAGGCCCAGCTCTTTGTTGAGCCGGCGGAGCAGGCGGCGCATGCCGCGCGTCGGTTGGCCGCTGCCCTCGGTGAGGATGCAGTTGTGCTTCTGCCAGAACTTGTCCTCGTTGAAGCGCCCCCAGACGGTGTCCTTCTCGACGTGCAGGACGAACTTGGCCTCGCACTTCTTGAACTGGATCACGTCCGGCTCGGTGATCCCCGGCACCGAATACCCCCCTGAGCCCAGGCGCCGGCAGTCGATCTCGTCGCCGGTGTCGATGATGGTGATGTTCCCGGCCATGGTGCCACGCTTCTTGGCGTAGATGTGCAGTTCCTCGCGGAGCGCACCGAGGGAGACCTCCAGGTCTTCGAGGATGCCGTCGGACTCCTCCTGGTCGGCGAAGGTTTTTTCCTTGGTCCCCGCGATGGTGTGCAGCCCGGCATAGAACATTGCGCGCAGGCTGGTGGTCTTCTGCTGGTTGATCAGGTCCTTGGTCCCGGCTGAGTGCAGCAGCATCTGCATGAACTTCTTGGCCTGGCTGACGTTAAAGAGCGTGCGGTCCTGCTTGGCGTCGCCCATCGTCAGCACGCGTGACTTTGTGTCCCAGATCGTGTTGCTGAGCGTGCGCGTGGGCACCTCGATCATCGGGTCGCGCTGCTTGAGGCTGGCGGTAACGACGCCGCCGGCAAAGTCGTCGATGTGCTTGATCGTCTGCGCATCGCGCGGGCTGGTGCGCCCGGCTTTGCTGGATTCTTTGGGCTTGACTTGCTTGGTGGGCTTTTTGGCCATGGGTGCTCTGTTGATAAATGGTCAAATGGTCAAACTGCCAAATGGCCAAATGTGGGTGGATTTGGAAACTGGCCGAGTGTATCCGGCGGGGCGAGGCGTCTTCGCCCGCACGCTCGCGCTTGGCGATAGACTTTCAGCGTGAGTACTAAGCCCCCCGCCGTCAAACCCGCCGCACCGATCGACGCCTCGATGACCTTCGAGCAGGCCCAAGCCGAGCTTGAAACACTCATCACACGCATCGAGGGCGGGCAGGTCGGGCTGGAAGAATCAATGGTCGCCTACGAACGCGGCGTCGCCCTGCTCAAGCACTGCCGAGGGATTTTGGAGAAGGCGGAACAGACGTTCACGGATTTGAGTGAGAAGGTCAAGGGGTAGGGGGGAAATAGGTTTTAGGTGTTCGGTGTTAGATTTTAGGGGTGGGAACATTTACGCTCAGTGCATCGGGTACCCCCACGCTCCGCGTGGGGATTGATCTGCCCTCCGCGTGGGGATTGATGTGCCTTTGGGGAGCGAAGGAGTGCCCGTGCCCGGCCCCACGCGGAGCGTGGGGGTACCCGATGCGCGGAGCGTCGGTGATACGACCCTCAAATCTAACACCTAACACCTAACACCTAACACCCAACACCTAACACCCAACACCTAACACCCAACACCTAACACCCAACACCTAACACCTAACACCTAACCCCTTCCCCATCTACACGGCCACTACCGCCCCTGCCGAGTATGTTACCGCGTGCCCGGCGATATATACCCGTTCGCCCTCCAGTGTGCACCAGAGTTCCCCGCCGCGCTGGCTGACCTGGTGGGCGCGGAGTTTGGCCTTGCCCAACACACTTGACCAATATGGCGTGAGCGTGCAGTGGGCCGAGCCGGTTACGGGGTCCTCGTTGACGCCGAGTTTGGGGTAGAAGCACCGGCTGACAAAGTCGTGCCCGCTCCCCGGTGCCGTGACGATGACGCCGCGCCCTTCTAGGCCCATTATGAGCCTATAGTCCGGCAGCAGTTGATAGACATCCCGGCGGTTCTCGAGTACGAGCATGAGGTCCTCGCTGAGGTACGCCGCGCTTGGCATGCGACCGATCGCGGCGGACATCTCCGGCGTGATGGGCACGGCCTCGCCCGGCTGGGCGGGGAAGTCCAGCTCGTAGAGGTCCTCGCCGTGCCGGGCGACGTTCAGTTTCCCCGCCCGGCTGGCAAACGTCAGGTCGATATCGGGCACGCCGATGTGCTGCCACAGCACGTGCGCCGCGGCGAGCGTCGCGTGCCCGCACAGGTTCACCTCCACCTTGGGCGTGAACCAGCGGATCCGCAGACCGCTCTTTGAGAGTGTTACAAACGCCGTCTCCGAGAGGTTGTTCTCCGCGGCGATCTGCTGCATCGTCGCGTCGCTCGGCGCGTGCTCGGCAACAACGACCGCCGCCGGGTTGCCGTGGAAGGGCCGCGTCGTGAAGGCATCGACAACAAAAATCGGCAGCGAGCCGCTCGTAGCGGCAACGCTCTTACTGGTCCCGCGCGAGGGCGCACGCTTGCGGCCCACCTTGGGCGTGGGCTTGGCTGGTTTGGGCTTGACCTTAACCTTCTGCAGTGCGGGGCGTGTCTGTTTACCGGCGGGTTTCTTGGCCATGCGTAGTCCGTTGCCAGTGGTGCCCAGAGACTTCGTCTAGAGCATACCAGTTCGACACCCACTTTGTTACTCCAGAACGCAAAGATACTGTCTGGTAATGCTGCCGGGGTTGGAGCCATCCACATCTGCCTCACCTCAGGCTCACCTACCCTTGCCGATCAACACCGCACTGCCGAGCATGCAGGAATCACTGATGCATAAGGCCGCGCCCCCGGCACGCGCGGAGTTGGCGGTCCGGGTCGCCGCGGGCGTCTTTGCCGCCATGTGCCTGCTGTTGCTGGTCTTGTCGGCATCCCTGCGTGCCGACGCCCGCGGCCACGGCACGCACCAGCAACTCGGCCTCCCCCCGTGCGGGTGGGTGGTCGCGTTCAAAAAACCCTGCATGACGTGCGGGATGACCACAGCGTTCGCATGCGTGGCGACCGGGGAGGTCCGCCGGGGGTTTGTCGTGCAACCGGCCGGGGCACTGCTGGCCGTGGGAGTCGCCGGCTTGTTCTGGGTTTGTCTGTATGTCGCGGCGGCCGGCTCGCGGGTGCTTGAAGTGGGGGGTACCCTTTTGCGTCCGCGGTGGTTGTTGGTCTTTGCGGGGATCATCTTGGCCGCGTGGGCGTACAAGTGGGCGGTTTGGACCGGGTAGCCCAGGTGGCGTCGGTGTAAGGAGGCGTTGTGCGTAAGCGTCTGTTCAACAAGGCAAATGCGTCGGCGTGCTTGGGGTTGTTGCTCTGCTTCCCCTCGGTGCTCCCTATGAGCGGGTGTGCCGTCGGGCAACTGATCGGCGCGATGGAAGAGAGCCGCCGGCGCAACAGCAAAAAGCCGGTCGAGGCGGAGTATAAAGGAATAGAAGGCAAGTCGTTCGCGGTCCTTGTTGCTGCGCCCCCGGTGCTGCAGGCTGAATATCCCGCCTTGGTCTCCAGGTTGACCTTCGAGGTTACCTTGCGACTGGCCAGGGAGGCCGGCGCCAGCGGTGTGGTTCCTGCCGAGCGCGTCATCGACTGGACCTACAACCGCCCCAACTGGGTCGCCAAGCCCCTGGGCGAGGTCGCCAAGGAGATGGGCGTGCAGCGGATTATCTACATCGATGTTACCGAGTACCGCCTCAACGACAAGGGTAACAGTTACCTCTGGGACGGCGTCGCCGGGGCGACGGTCTCGGTCGTCGAGGCCGACGGCGTGCTGGCCGACGACTTCGCTTTCACCAAAGCACTGAGCGTCAAGTTCCCCGATCAGGGAGGCTTCACGCAGGCGGACATCTCCGGCCCGGCGGTCAACTCAGTGCTGACCAGCCGGCTCTCTGACCGCATCGCCTGGCTCTTCTTCCTGCATGAAGAGGACTACTACCCCAAGTATTGAGCCTGCTAGCCACCAGTGTGGCAAAGGCCGACCTGTCTGCTGAGCGAACCATGAGCCGAACCTGCCGGATGCTGCCGAAGTGTCAAGATCAACCCGTGCGAGCGTTGGGGCGGTGGCTGCTGCCACGCCTGGGCTGTTCCCTGCTGCTGGCCGGTGCGTTCGCGGCGGCGGTGGTCCTGCCCGGGTGCAACATCCTCGGCCCGGCCGGGTACTTCATCCTCGGCCCTGAGAAACAGCCCGCCGCGTACACCCTTGACCGCGAGCAGGTCGGCGTGATCGTCATTGACGACAAGGCGAACGTCGTCCCGCACCGGTCGCTGCGCGAACTCATCGGGCGCACGGCCGAGGAAGAAATCCTCGCCCAGAAGTTGATGAAGGACATGGTCAAGAGCAGCCTCGCCCTGGCCGTGCTCTCGCGCGAGCGGTTTGGCGAGAAGCAGACAATCGCCGAGATCGGCCAGGCCCTCAAGGCCGATGTCGTCATCTACGCGACGGTCGATGACTTCTCGTTGACGCAGGACCAGCAGAGCGTCACCCCGATGGCCAAACTGCGCGTCAAGGTCGTCAGCGTCAAGACCGGCGAGCGCCTCTTCCCCGACAAGGACCAGACCGAACCCTTCCCACTGTCCATCCGACTGCCCGCGCAGGCGATGGACAAGCCCACAGGCGCGGCGATCCTCCAGAACCAGCAGGAACTCGCCCGCCTCACAGGCCTGGCCTTGGCACGCATGTTCTACGAGCACATCCCAAGCAAGCCGGGCCGGCTGAAAGAAATCCGGTGAGCGAGAGTCAGCACCCAGACCGCAACGGCGAGCGCGTGCTGCACATCGCCACTTTTCCTGATGGTGGGTGGGACCAGGCCCTCGCCTTCGCCGCCATCTCCGCAAGCCAGCCCGGCCGGCACGACCTGCTGGCCATTGGCCCCAGCGGCACGCGGCAGGCCCTGCTGGCGATGGGTGTGAAGCCTGTGCAGGTCCTCACACCGCTGCTGGGCCAACTGCTCGGGCGCGGCACGCTGGCCAGCTCCGCGGTGCGGGCCTTTCTGCGCGACCGCCCCGGCGTGCGATACGCACTCATCCACGCCTGGTCGATCGATGCTGCCGACCTCGCCCGCCGGGCCTTGGGAAAGTTGAGAACGCCGGTCCTATGCACCCCCGTGCGCGGGCCGCGCGCCCAGGCTGATCTTGCCGCGGTCGTCGATGCGACACTGGCACCACTTGCCCATGCGTGGTCGCTGCAGGGGAACACACCTTCGGCGATCCCGCTGCCTGGGCTTCCCGCAGGGTGCGAGCAGGCGTTCGCCCAGGCCCGGTCGAGGTTGCGCAACGAACTGGAGATCGGTCCAGATGAACTCTGCGTGCTCCTTCTGGCCGACCCACCCGCCGAGGCCTCGGCACGGACGTTTGCCAGCCAGGTTGGGGTGATGCGCCTGGCCGATCTTGCTGCCGTGGGACTTGTCCCGGCCGGGGTCGGCGAGGCCCGGCGCGGTGCCCGGCACACGGCCCGGCATGACTATGTCTGGGACTTGATCCAAGCACGCTGGCCCGCCCAGGCCCTCCTCCCCGCGGCGGACATCCTCGTCTGGCCCCGGCCAGCCTTCCACCCCGACGCCGGGCTAGGGGCGGATGCCCGGGCCGGGGGTGTGCTCGCGGCGCACCACGCGGCGTTGTGCGGCATCCCGATCGTCGCCCACGATGCGCTGGCCGAGCGGCTCGTCGCCAGCGCGGGGGGGACGCTCACACGCGACTGGACCCTACCGATCGTTGCCGGTGCGCTGGTGGGGTTAACTGAGCACACCGAGGATGGGCAGACCCAACTCGCCCGTGCCGGGGTGGCCCTGCGGTCGGCCGCCCAGGCCAACACGGGGGACTTTGCAGGGTGCGTGGCGAGGATGCAGGCCGCGGCGCTGGATGGGCGGAGCGTCTCGCTGCGGGGAACCCCCGTGCCGATCTGAGCCAATGATTTGCACTCTGTGTGCAAGGAGTTTTTGGTGTTGCCGTGTGCGTTCATTACAAGTCGGCGTAGCCGGGCGTTTACGCTCATCGAACTCCTCGTGGTCATCGCGATCATCGCGCTGCTCGTCGGGTTGCTGCTCCCCGCGCTCGCCTCGGCCAGGCAGTCGGCCCGAAGCGTCGCCTGCTCGGGCCGTTTGCAGCAGCTCGGCGTGGCGGTGCAGCTCTACTTCAACGACTACGACAACATCCTGCCCCAGTACCGCGTCCCCGTCGGCGGCGGGCAGACGGCCAACATCGGCGCGCTCTTTGGGGGCAAGAAGGGGACCCTCCCCGCCTACTCGATCAATACCGTCGGTGCCGAGCGCAGGCCCCTGAATAGGTACCTCGAACTCGGGCCAGTCCCGACGGACGCCGACCCGGGCACCTTTGAGCTCGAGGCCTTCAAGTCCCCCGCCGACGCCGGCGGGGATATCCCCGGCATCGGGCGCGTCCAGAGCATGTACGACCTGCTCGGCTCCAGTTACACACTCAACGACCACGACCTGCGCGGCGAGCAATACTGGACGCTCATCCCCACCCGCGGCGGGCGCATGCCGACGCTCTTCGAGCCGACCCGCACCTGGCTGCTCGGCAGCCACCCGATCTACAACCACCAGGCCAACGGGGCCGGGCCTGGGGACCGGGGCCAACGCTGGTACGGGCGCAAGACTGCGGGTGCAAACCTGCTCTTTGGGGACCTGCACGTGGGCGGCGTCTTTGCCGTGCCGAGCGCTGTGGAGAACACGACGGCGGATTACACCTTCCTGCCGCAGGCGGGTTGGACGCGAACGGACTGACGCCACGCGGGCGCGCAATCTCCGTACGCTTGCGCCGATGCCGGTCATCACCCTTGCGCATTCTGCCGACGCCGACGATGTCTACATGTGGTGGCCGATCACCGGCAAGTTGCGCCCCGAGCCGCCGTATGACGTGATCGAGCCACCGGTGCTCGACACGGGCGACCTGCGTTTTGTGGCCCGGCCTGGGGATATCGCGCAGTTCAACCGCGAGGCGATCGCTGGCGTCGGGCCGGAGGTGGTGGCGATCTCGTTTGCCGCCCTGGCGCAGTGCGGCGGGCGTTACCGTGCGACGACCTTTGGCTCATCCTTTGGCGATGGGTACGGCCCGAGCCTGATCACCCGCCCAGAGTTGGCATCAAGGGGTATCAAGCCGCTGCTGGGCGCGCGCGTGGCGGTGCCTGGGGTTGCCACAAGCGCGGCGATCACGCTGCGGCTGGTGCTGCCGTGGGCGGGGTTTGAACTTGTCGAGGTCCCGTTTGACCAGGTCTCCGCCCGCTTGCGCGGCGGGGAGGTGGATGCGGGTGTGATCATCCACGAAGAGAAGTTGACCTTCGCGGCCACGGGGCTAGTGGAGGTGCTGGACATGGGCCTGGCGTGGAAGGTGCTCACGGGCCTGCCTTTGCCGCTAGGGGCCAACGCCGTGCGCATGGACCTGGATGAGTTACACGGGCCAGGGACGCTCGGGCGTGTGGTGGGGTTGCTGCACCAGTCGCTGTTGCACGCGCGGAAGGAGCACGCACAGAGCGCCGAGTATGCCTGGACGTGGGCGCGCAAAAAGTTGGCGATGCGGTCGCAGGGGGATGCGTACCTGGGCATGTACGTCAGCGCGTTGACGGATGACTGCGGCCAGGCCGGGCTGCACGCGATCCACGCCTTCCACAAGCGGGCGGCGGGGATAGGTGTTTTACCCGAGATCACACCTGTTGAACTATTGACCCCATAACGCGGGTTTGGGATGGGCGATGCTGGCGGTGGGGGGGTTGGGAAGTGCGCATGGGGTCAAAGCCATAGGGGGCGCGGGTTGGGGTGCAACCGAGGGTAAAAAGTGGTCGAATATCCTTGCGTGCGTGGCGATTCTGCCGCATGCTTTGGCGTTGCCGGTTCTCGGCGGTCGCTCGGGGTGGGCCTGTTGCCAGGAGATGCGGGATGTGGATGGATAAGCGTGCCGGGGTTGCTTTGGTGCTCGCTGGGTTGGTGGCAGCGTGTGCGGCGGTGGCGTTCGCGCAGCCGTTGGTGCCGTCGGGGGTGCAGGATTTTTACTTCCGCGGCTCGCAGCCTTTGACGCCTGGCGCGCCGTTGCCCCCGCCGCTGGAGGGTGAAGCGGAGGGGTTGGTTGAGGCGGGGTCGTGCAAGTTGTGCCACGGGAACCAGGGGTTTGAGGAGCAGTGGCCCGACTCCAACAGCCCGTACGAGCGTTGGCGTTATTCGATGATGGCGCAGGCGTATCGCGACCCGGTCTTTCAGGCGCAGCTGCACATTGCGGAGAAGGATGCGGTGGGGTCGTCGGATGCGTGTCTGCGTTGCCACGCGCCGGTGGCGTGGCAGTCCAACCGCGTTGCGCCGCCGTATGACCCGGCGGACTTGTTCCCGACCGACACCGACGGGGTCTCGTGCTCGATCTGCCACCGCTCGGTGGACCCGGACAACAAGCCCGGCGCACCGGTGCCGGATTTGGAGATTCTTCAGGCCCTGGGCAGCAACCGGCCTGTGGCCAGCGGGGCTTTGGGGCCTGCGGGTAAGGCGGCGTCGCAGGGGCACTTGGTGATTGACCCGAAGGACCGCCGGCGTGGGCCGTTTGATTTAGGGCCGGTGTTCGGGTATCACCAGTGGGAGCAGAGCCAGTGGCACCGCGAGAGCGGGCTGTGCATTACTTGCCACGATATCTCCAACCCGGTTTTCAGTAAGCAGGTGGATGGGTCGTACACGCTCAACGCGCCCAACCAGCCGCACCCGACGGGGAACAAGTATGACATGTACCCGCTGGACCGGCTGGGGAGCGAGTGGATGGCCTCGGCGTTTGCGAGCGGGCCTGTTACGCAGACGATCCCTGGCCCGAGTGGCACCCTTGTGGGTCGTTTTGGGGGCGTTGACCGTGTGAGTTACGCGAGCTGCCAGGACTGCCACATGCCGACGCTGGTCAACACCGGGTGCCTGCCGATCTTCGGGCAGCCGATCCGGCAGGATTATCCGCAGCACAACTTCCAGGGTGGAAACACGTGGGTGATCCGTGCGGTGGGGGACCTGTTTGACCCGCTGGACTCGAACCTGGATGACTATGCCGGGAACCTGGATGTGCAGGGTATCGACGAGGCGGTGGAGCGGAACAAGGAGATGCTCCGCCGGGCGAGCGACCTGGAGGTGAAGGTGATCGGCTCGCGTCTGCGGGCGCGGATCATCAACGAGTCTGGGCACCGCCTGCCCGGCGGGTTCAGCGAGGGCACGGCGATGTGGGTGAACGTCAAGTTCTTTGGCCCCGGCAACACGCTGGTGCAGGAGCGCGGTGCGTACAACTCGGCGACGGCTGAGCTCACGCGCGACTCGAAGGTCTACGAGGCCAAGCAGGGTGTGGACGCGACGATGGCGTTACTGACGGGGCTGCCGGTTGGCCCGAGTTTTCACCTTGATGTGAACAACAAGATGTTCTTTGACAACCGGATTCCGCCCAGGGGCTTTAGCAACGCGGGGTTTGCGCAGGTGCAGGCCGCGCCGGTGGGGTATGTGTACGCCGACGGGCAGCACTGGGATGACACGCTCTTTGACATCCCGGCCGGGACGGTGCGTGCGGAAGTGCGGGTCTTCTATCAGACGACGACCAAGGAATACATCGAGTGGCTTCGCGACAACGCCGACAAGCCGGCCAACAGCACGACGTACATCAAGCCCCCTGCCGGGAGCTCTGCGACGACGCTGGGCCAGGTCGTCCATGAGCAGTGGGTCAAGTGGGGGCGGAGCACGCCGGTGGAGATGGACGTGGCGTTGACGGCGGCGCGGCGGTGTGCCGCTGACATGGCCGGGCCTGGTCAGTCGCTGGGGGCGGATAGTGAGTTGACGGCCGACGACATCATCGTCTTCTTGAACTTCTTCTTTGCCAGCGGTGCGCTGGCGGACATCGCCGGGCCTGGTCAGACGACGGTGCCGGATGGTGAGTTCACGGCCGACGACATCATCGTCTTCTTGAATGGGTTCTTTGCGGGGTGCTGATAGAAGTTGTTAGGTATTAGGTTTTGGGTTTTAGGGAGAGGGATTGCGGCCGCACGGGCTGGAAGCACGTCTACGTGGTGGTGAGATCGCCGGTCATATGAGCCTGGGGAAGGTGTGCGGGAAGGCCGGGCGCGTTCTTGCACGGATCACCAAAGAATGTCTTGCGTCCGAATGGTCAACCCCACCCCTACCCCTCCCCTCGGGGGAGGAGTTCCAGAGAAGCAAACTCGGCGACGCTTGTAACTAGCGTTGAACTACTGCTTGGCCGAAGGTTGCTCGGCTTCCTCGTAGAGGCGCACGACCTGGCGGTAGTTGTCCAGGAAGAAGCGTGTGTAGGCGATTTTGGCAGCTGCGCCGGCTTCGGGGTCGCGCCAGCGGCCGGTGGCTTCGCTGATTCGTCTGTAGGTCTGCTCGCTGAGGGTGAGCGTCTCGGTCGTGCCGTCTTTGTTGGTGATGGTCTGGGTGGGCATGGCGTAGAAGAGTGCTTCCATGCGTGCGAGGGTTTCGGGTGAGAAGGTCGGGTCGTTGCTGGCGACGCGGGCGCGGGCGGCGATGAGGGCCTCCCACGCCGGGCGCAGGTCGGCGCGGACATCGACGGCAAAGGCCCCCATGAGTGGTCCGATCAGGTCGCGCCAGCCGCGAAGGGGGGTTTTGCTGGCGATCTCGAAGGGGTTGGTCTTGTCGGTGAATTGAGCGAGGTGGTGGGTATACATGCCGCGTTTGGCGGGCATCCGGCGGAGGGCGTATTCCTGCGGGCCAAGGGGCCTGCTGGCCTCGGTCGCGCCCTGTTTGGGCGGCCCGGTTGGGGCAAACTGCCAGAGGGCCTGAGCCTCGTCAGTCATCAGGAACTCCATGAACCGCTTTGCGATCTCGGCCTTGGGCGCGCCGTTGACGATCGAGGCCGGGTCGGCGTCGATGTAGGTTGCGCCCGGAGGGTCGATGTACCCGACGCGCCCAGTGGCAGGGTCTTGCCCTTTGGCGAGCACGGCCTGGCTCTGCCCGCGGCCATAGAAGTCGATCGCCACGCCCATGACGCACTCACCCTGCGAGACGTCCTGCGGTGGCTGGGTGCTGCTGGCGGTGAAGTAGCGTGCGTTGGCGGACATGTCGCGGAGGGTGCGCCAGCCGCGGTCCCAACCCTGGGCGTTGAGGATCGAGTCGTAGAGCGTCGCGACGCTGCCGGACTGGCGGGCATCGCTCATGGCGACGCGCCCGAGGAGTTTGGGGTGGCCCATATCGGCAAAGCCTGTCGGCTCGGGCAGGCCGAGCCGGCGGAGTTGGTCGCGGTTGTAGACGATGCCGAAGCCCGACAGTGCGGCACCGAACCAGTATTGGTCGGGGTCATAGAGTTTTTCGATCCCGATGACGTTTTCGCCGTAGTTCTCGTCGAGGTTGTCTTGTGCAAAGGGTGCGGGTGTGGGTGGGGATGTAAGCCGTACGCGGACGCGCTCGCGCTGGCCGGTCTGGGGGTTGAGGACCTCGGTGATGATCCCGGCCTTGAGTGCGGTGTGCTCGAAGCTGCCGCCGCCGAAGATGATGTCGGGCAGGTCGGCCTTGTTGGCATCGATGACGGCCTCGGGGAGTTGTTTTTTGTCCCTGTCGGGTGCTTTGAGCGTGCTGGGTGGGCGCAGCGAAAAGTGCCCGGCGGCGACGGCGGCCTGGAGTTGGCTTTCGAGTTGCTTGCGGATTTCGGTGGTGCCGCCGGGGGAGCGCCAGTCGATGCGGACGGGGGTGCCGTGGTGCCGGGCGTGCCAGTTGCTAAACGCACGGGCGAACTCGAAGCGGATCTGCTCGACGTGCGGGGTTACGACCACAAGGGTGGGGATGTCGGTGGTGGTTCTGGCCGGGGCTGTGGCGCGGGTGCCGATGCGTGCGGCGACGGGTATCCCGATGAGCACGGCCAGCAAGACCACAATTACAACCTGTACTGCACGCATAGAGAAGGATAGTGGCACCGGGGCAGACTGGCCAAGCATGGCGATGACCCTTACGCTCTGCCTATGCCCAACGCCGACTTGGCCGGTCCACAACCTCCCGTGCTGCTGGCGTTGGACGTCGACGGCGTGCTGACGGATGGGGGTATTTTCATCGACCACGCGGGCAACGAGATCAAGCGCTATCACGCCGCAGATGGGATCGCCCTGCGGACGTGGACGCGGCTGGGGCTGCAAGCGGCCGTGATCACTGGTCGGCGCGGCTCGGCGATCGGGCATCGCCTGGCCGACCTTGGCGTGCCCAACGTAATCCAGGGGAGCGCTGACAAGGGCAAGGACCTTGACGAACTCATCCGCATCACGGGCGTGCCTGTGGGGCGGATTGCGTATATGGGTGATGATTGGCCCGACCTGCCGGTGCTTCGGCGTGTGGGGTACCCGATGGCCCCGGCCAACGCCGCCGCGGCGTGCAAGGCGGTGGCGAAGTTCACCAGCGAGCGGCCGGGCGGGAGTGGGGCGGTGCGTGAGGGGGTGGAGTGGCTGCTGGGTATCTTGGGCCGGCTCGATGAGGCCGTGCGCTTGTATGACCGCCAAGGGTGATGGGCGTGTGGGCGCTGGTCTCACTACGATGGCCGATGCACGAGCACGGCCAGCGGCCCGGTGAGGAAGTTGATGCAAGCACCGTTCGGAAGCCGACGGCGGTGGATATACGCCGGGCTGGGATGCTGCTGGCGGTGGCCGTCGGGGTCTTTTTGGTCGTGGTCTTTACGCTGGTGCTGGTGGCGCGTAAGTATGCTGGGGGCTTGGCCAAGGGGCCGGCTGGGCCGGATATCAACCTGCCGAGCGTTGGCGGCAACGAACCGGCGCCGACGATTGGCGAAGCATCGCCTGGTGCGAGCACGGGGCAGGCGCGCGTTCGCTTTATGGACAAGGCCGACCCCGGTCGTGAGGCCTCACGCTTGGAGTGGGAGAAACTCCAGCCCGGTGCCGACGGGCAGGCGTTGGTGGAGCGGCCGCGCGGGTTTATTTATCTCAAGGACGGCTCGATGGCCGTGATCTCGGCCAAGCAGGGGACGTTTTATACACCCAAGGGGCGCAGTGAGCCTGAGAGCGGGCGGTTTGAGGGTGGTGTGAAGGTTGAACTGTTCGATGCGGTGCAGGGGCGGCCCGGTGAGCCTGCGCGAGGGATTGATATTCAGAACGATGTGCCGACGATTATTGCGACGACGCGGACGCTGCTGTTTAACGCGCCCGAGTCGGAGATGTCCACTACGGATGCGTTCGTGATCGAGACGGATAAGCTCAGCATCACCGGCGCGGGTGCGCTGGTGGTCTTTGACCAGGTTGAGGAGGGGATCAGCCGGGCGGAGTTTGCGAAGGTCGATGACGTGCGGATCTGGCCTGCGGGCAGGCCTGGGTTGAAGCCGAGCACCACGGCCCGGTCGTTGGCCGGGCCGGGCGGGGGAAGGGATGGTGCGGGCCAGGTGAAGGTCGAGAGCCGGCGTGTCTATCGCCTGGTGCTCGACGAGGATGTATCGCTGTTGCAGGGGCTTCGCAAGTTGCTGGCCGCGCGGGTGGAGGCGTGGGTAACGCTGGTCAACAACCAGTTGCCCGACGGGGCGATCGGGGCATTTGGGAGGGTCGATGCAAGGGGTCAATCGGGGGCTGCTGCTGCGGGCGGCGCGCCGAGCGTGGCGGAGAACCAGGTGATCATCGCTTCGTGGAAGGGTCGTGCCGTGCTTACGCCCACGCGGGCGACGCCCGATGAGATGGCCGGGAATCTCGTTTCGCTGCGGCTGATGGGTGGTGCGGGTGGCCCGGTGCGCGTCATCGACGGCCCGGCGAAGCTTGCCGGCGAGGCGCCGATCGTCGAGTATGGCGCAACAACACGCACCCTGGCGATGCGCGGCAGCACCGGGCGCAACGTCGTCCTGACGGCCGGGGGCACGGGCACGCTCGTCTGCGGCAGCGTCAAGGCCGACTTGACAACGGGCATCGTCCAGATCGACGGCAGCGGGGAGATTGACAGCGCCAAGGCCGACGGCGGGCCCGCGTTCTCGGCAACATGGAGCGAGGCCTTCAGACTCAGGCTCAAGCAGGAGTACGGTTCCATCGAGCCTTGGCCACTGTCGGCAATGGCACGCGGGAACGTCCAGGCTCGCAGCGGGGATGTTGTTGCCACTGGGCAGATGGCCGAGCTTGAGTTTGCATCGCCAGCGCAGGGGCAAACCCGTTCGGCGCTTCGGCAGTTGGTCCTGACAGGCGCGGCGAAGGTCGTTACGCCACGCACAGATGGGCAGCCCGGCAGCGACGAGGTCGCCGGGAACGTGCTGACGCTCTCGATGAAGCCCGGCCCGCTGGGCAGCGAGGTGGCCGAGCGTGTTGTCGTGCGTGGGGGCGCACGCGCGGCGGTGCGCACGCTGCTCATCAAGGCCGAGGAGTTTGCCGCCGATCTGGGCATAGATGCCAACGGCCGAACTACTGCGGGCAAGATGGTCGCCACCGGCAAGCCGACGGTGAGCGATGCCAGCGGTCTGGAGGCGAGCGCCGACCGCATCGAGGCGGACGCGACGGCGGGCACGGCCGAGCTGACGGGCCAGCCCGTGGTGATCCGGCGCGACGGGGCAACGATGACGGGCACAACAGTTCGGCTGGTGCAGCGCGAGCAGACCGCCTTGGTCCAAGGCCCGGGGCGCATCACGGCCGAGAGTGCCGACAACGCACGCCCGAGCAAACTGCAGGCGAGCTGGCAGACGGGCGCACGCTTTGACGGCAAGGCCGGCCGCATCGAGGCCGAGGGGCAGATCGAGGCAGAAATCCGCGTCGGTGCCGACGAGGTCAACACCGCGCGCGGCCAGAGGCTGGTGCTGCTGCTGGACATGACCGAGCAGGCCAAGGCACCCGTGCCGGCATCGAGCGTTGCCGGTGGGGGGGCCAACACCCAGATCAAGAGCGTTGAGATCAGCGCAGGCAGCGCGGCCGGTGCGCCGCCGGCGCAGTTCCAGCACCGCACCTTTGCGGCGTCGGGCAACCAAGGCACGCCCGCACGGATGGTCTATCTGCAAGGCGCAACCATCGCGGCGTCTGTCCAGAATGGCACGCTCACCGTCGATGGCCCGGGCAAACTGCTCGTTGATGACCGCAGCAGCACGCCGGCACAAGCGCCCGCGCCGGGCGCTGGCCCGCTCGCAAACCTCGCAGGTGGCAAGGGGCGGAGCCTGTTTGCCTGGGGCGGCTCGATGCAGATGAACCGGGCGACGGGGCAGATGAATATGCAAGGGCAGGTGCAGTTGACGCACCGACCGGCCGGGGTCGCCGGGAGCGAGGCCGCAACTGATCCGAGCGCCGGGCAGGTGCTGCTGGACTGCAATGAGCTGCAGGCGACGCTGCGTGGCGTTGATGCCGCGGCGGGGGGCGCACTCAAGGCTGACCTCTCGCGTGTCGAGGCGCTCGGCAGCGTGCGTGCGGCCAGCGAGGGGCGCGAGCTCCTGGCCGAGCGTTTGATGTTCGACGCGCAGGCGGAGTTGATGCAGGCGGTGGGGACAGATGAGCAGCTGGTAACCTTTGTCGACCCGGCCCAACCCGCGCCGGTGCGGGCAAGGTTCATCGAGTGGAACCTGCGCGAGAAACGGATCAACACCGAGGGTGTCGCGCCGATCATGATCGTGCCGAGGTGATCGCAGTGGCTGGGAGGCTCAGCATCAGAACTCCTCCCCCGAGGGGAGGGGCAGGAGTTGGCTCTCGGTGGTGCAGGCTTCCAGCCTGCACAGCAAAGTTCATTTCACCACCGAGGCACAGAGGCACTGAGAAGTGAGAGGGCTGGATTTTTTGCTTGCAGACTGATGTCTGTTCGCTCTGCGACTTTGAGGCTGTGTAGTCAAGACCTCTGCATCGCGGGCGGGACGCCCGCGCCACCGGGGACGCCCGCGCCACCGATACCTTGCGCCACCAGGGGCTTTAATGTCCTACTTGCGTGCTTCTAGTTCCTGCCAGCGCTGGTAGAGCGTTGCCACGCGGCCCTGCGCGTCGGCCATTGCCTGCCCAAGCTCGGCCATCTTCCGGTGGTCGCTGAGCACGTTTGGTGCCGAGAGCCTCTCGGTTGCCAAGCCGAGTTCACCCTCGGCTATCTCTATCGCGCGCTCGATGCCCGCCAGTTCCTGCTGCTCTTTGTACGTCAGTTTTTTCTTCACCGGCCTAAAGACGGCCGGGGCCTTGGCCTTTGCCCCTTGCGTCCCCTCACCTTCGAGCACCTTGTGCAGCCGTTGCCACTGCGGGTAATCGGCAAAGTACCGCGCGCCCCCCTTGCCGTCCAGGGCCAGCACGCGTGTGGCCAGGCGGTCGAGCATCGCCCGGTCGTGCGTAACGAGCACCACCGCGCCGGGAAACTCTTCGAGGCTCTCTTCGAGCACATCCAGGCTTGCAAGGTCCAGGTCGTTGGTCGGCTCGTCGAGGATCAGCACATCGGCCGGTTCGAGCATCAGGCGCGCAATGTGCACGCGCGCCTGCTCACCACCCGAGAGCGAGCGCACCCGCCCCCGCAACTGGTCCTTGCCAAAGAGGAACATCCCGGCCCAGGTGGCGATGTGGATCGTCTGCCCGCGGTAGACGACCGCATCGGCGGGGCTGAGCGCCTCGCCGAGGGTTGCGTCGGGGTCAAGCTCGGTGCGGTGCTGGCTAAAGAGGACCACGCGGAGTTTGTCGGCACGCTTGATTGTCCCCAGCGCGGGCGTGCCGTGGGGGAGTTGATCGGCGATGGTTTTCTCCTCTGCCAGCATCGCCGGCGTCGGCGAGTCGCTGAGCAGTTCGCCCGTGAGGAGTTTGATGAGCGTGGTCTTGCCCGCGCCGTTGGGGCCCATCAGGCCAAGCTTGCTGCCGGGGGTGAGGGCGATGTCGAGGTTCTCAAAGAGTTTCCGCCCGCCGAGGGTCTTGCCCAGGCCGCGCCCGACGAGGAGTTTTTGCGTCTGGCGTTCGGTGGCTGAGAAGTCGATCTGTGCCGCACGTGCCGGGGCGTTGCGGGCCTTGAGCACCTCCAGTTCGTCCATGCGTTCGTAGGACGCGTCGATACGGCTCTTGCTCTTGGTCCGCCTGGCCTTGGCCCCGCGTGAGAGCCACCGCAGGTCTTCTTTGACCTGTGCCGAGAGGGCCTGCTGCTGCTTGGCCTGCCCTTCGAGGAACTCGCTTTTGCGGCGCAGGAACTCGCCGTAGGCGCCCGCGACGGAGAATGTGCCGTCGGGGTACGCCCCGCTGAGTTCGACGATGCGCGTGGCCGTCTGCTCTAAGAATGCCCGGTCGTGCGTAACGACGATCGAGGCGAACTGGTTGCCCGAGAGGGTTTCTTCCAGCCAGTCGATTCCTTCAACATCCAGGTGGTTTGTCGGCTCGTCGAGCAGGAGCAGGTCGGGCTCCTGGGCCAGTGCGCGGGCGATGGAGACGCGCTTGCGCTGCCCGCCGGAGAGGCCCTCGCACAGCGCGTCCATGTCTTCGATGCCTACGCGGGCCAGGGTCATCTCCGCGGCCAGTTCGAGCTCGTGGTGGTCGTGCAGGTGGGGGAGTTTGCCGGCCTTGGCCAGCTCTTCCAGTGCGCCGACGACCGCTGATTTGATCGTTGCGCCGGGTGCGAAGGCGTCGGCCTGTGCGACGTACGCCGAGCGCAGGCCGCGCCGCAGCGAGATCGTCCCCCCGTCGGCATCCTCCAGCCCGGCGAGGATTTTCAGCAGCGTGCTCTTGCCCGCGCCGTTGGGCCCGATCAGCCCCACACGCTCGCGCTCCTGGATGCTCAGCGACACGGCAGTAAAGAGCGTCCGGTCGGCAAAGTGCTTGGCAATCGCCCGTGCTGTCAAGATCGCGGCCATAGGTCAACGCTCACAAGTCCATCCACACACACGACACAAGCACGCGCGACAAGCACGGGGCCAAAGGTAGGTGCCCACACGCCGCTGCACGCCGGAGATGCCCGTAATGAAAATGAGCCGCCGGTCGGCGGACCTTGTAAGACACGCAGACTGGCCCGCTCACTTCTTGTTCTTGAACATCCCACGCAGCGAGGTGCCGTGAAACTGGATCAACAGCCGCCAGCAAAGCACGCCCCTTACTTCGCCCCCGGATCAATCTCCCGCAAATACGGCCAGGAGTAAATTCCCGTGTCGTGCCCGTCGCTAAAACGGATGCGGATGGCATAGTTGCCGACCAGTTCCGCAGACTCGGCCACCAGCACCCCGCTGCCCAGTGCCCGCACCGCAGAGGCCGGCAGGATCGCCAGCGGGTTCTTTGCCTGCTCCTGGCGTAACTCCTTCATCTCCGCGCTCGGGGACATCTTCCGCAGGTAGGCGATGGAGTAGTACGACGTACCCCCGTCGGCCCACTGCACTGTCAGGCCCTTGTCTTTTTTTAGGTCGATAGCCGTCGGAGGTGGTTCCACGGCAAACCTTAGCCAAGGACCACCCCCACCCACACCCCCACCCC